>Ga0154020_10005681_pt1 | contig 14683 bp, 9 predicted proteins | sample Klosneuvirus_201_FD_109709 | JGI IMG/M metagenome (GOLD analysis project Ga0154020, IMG submission 109709) | Active sludge microbial communities from wastewater, Klosterneuburg, Austria - Klosneuvirus_20160825_MG | ecosystem: Engineered > WWTP > Aerobic digester > Activated sludge | place...
CCCCATTGCACCTGGGTGTTTTCCGCCAGCGCATCCGTGATGCTCTCCGCGGCCACGTAAGTGTGCTTCTGGTAAAACAGGAGATTATCCTGGATGGTCGCAGCGCGCTGCATCGTATTGGAGCTGACTTGCGCGCCGAGAATGGACGCCATGGCCAGCAAGCCTTGGTTCACTTGCATGGCGGTCTCGGTTTCGCGCGAGGCGGCGGTTTCGCGGGCCGCGGAGCCGAAGCCATCCGTCCACCAATCCGGCCACGCCTGACGATGGACCGGCAGTTCAGCGCCGTGCTCCTTCTCCACATACGCCAGAAACTCCTGCGACGTGGAGAGCCGCAGCTTCGGCCACGCGAATTTCTCGTTCCACGCCTTCACGAGGTCGCACTCGATGACGGCGGGCGGCGAATTGTCCGTGTGGTAGCCGGAAAATTGCACGCTGATGCGATCGAACAGATAATTGCGTTGTTCCAGCGAGACCAGATACTTGTCGAGGTAGGGCTTGAACTTGTCGAGATTGCCCTCGTGGATCTTCCACATGTTGCCGAGATGGTAATGGTCCGCGCGGTAGGCGAGCACGCGTTTGCCGGACGGCGATTCCCACCAAAACGTCGTTGGCCTGTCGAACGGCAGGATCGAGCGGGTCTTGTTGATGCCCATCGTCAGGTACCGAATGCCGATGTCGCTGAAATAATCCGGCAGGCACCAGCCGGCGCCGTTGACGTCGTTCTGCATGGCGGTGTGAACGCTGAAACCGTAGTCGTCCTTCATCTCCCGCAGCGGACGCAGCAAGGCCGCCAGCGAACTTTCCGTGGCAATTTCCGACATGTTCAACATCAGGCCGCAGATTTCAATGCGCCCTTCCGCGACGCGTTGCTTGAGGCGCTCGATCTGTTTGGCCGGCCGCCCCTTGAGGTACTCGCGCACGGCCCAAGAGGTTTCGCACGTCCAGCGAAAGCGGGCGTCGTCGGGATAGCTGTCGGTGAGGTCGCAATAATCCAGCGCGTAGTCAATGTAACGGAGGTGCTCCGGGAGAATCTCGGTTTGCGGCCGCGTGTAGCCGATATCCGTGTGCGTGTGCTGGGTGAGATAAACCGTCCACTTGCGCGGCGGCTGGAGCGTGAACGGGCCGAAATTCCACTGCGCGGCGGATGTCGCGATGCGAACCGTGACTGGCGTGGCCGCCGTCAGGAGCGGAACTTCCAAGCCCACCGTCTGCTTTCCGGGTGCGATCGAAGCGAGGGTTTTGGTCACGGGGTCTTGCCACGCCGGGGAGGCCAGACGCAGGGTCACATTGGTGAGCCCGGCGGAGTCCAGGACGACGAGCAGCCCGTTGGATCCACCGCCCGTGCCTCTGGGAACGAGCGGGGAGACGGCAAGGCTCACGGTCGGCAGGGCGGTAGCCGCTTGCGCGCCCGGAGTCTCGCCGCGGGTGATCTCACTGGCGGCGGCGAGGAAACAAAGCCCGCGGAGGATGACGCACAAAGAGTTGGTGAGTTTGGACCCGAACCGGGAAGCTGCCAGCAGTGATTTGGCCATGTGCCAATCCTTATTCGCCAGCCTCCTCAAAACAAGACTCAAAAATGGAAACCAAGCTGGCAGGATTCACCAATACACCACACTTCAATACTCGCCCACCGGACCGTAGGTCGGGAAATCAACACCCAATGGGCCGCACAGGTGAAGTGCCGCAAACCTCAACCGTATTCGTTCAACGGCAGTGGTCAGAGCTTGCCGCCGACGTACGCCTCGTAGCGCTCCGCGACACGACCGGACTTCACGTCGCCCTGATGAACCAGGATGCCAACCCGCGTCTCGAGGCTTTCGCCCTTCTCTAGCGTAAACGGCTTGCCGCTTTTGGCCTCCGCCCGGCGCGGGCCGAGGCAGCCGTAGTCGCGTGTGAGCCACGCGTGCGGATGTTCGTTGGCCGGGTGACTGAACATGGCCAACCCTTCCGCGTCCTTCGCTCCTGCGCGTGAGAAGTCCACCCACCGCGCCAGCTTCATGTTCGTGTTGGTCTGGCCGGTCTGACCTTCGGAATTTACCAGCACGCCGCCGCTGGTGGTGTTGAAGTCGTTGTTGAGTCGGATGAACGGCCAGGCGTAATGCACCGCGTCGCTACAGAACTTCACATCGCCATACGTCGCAGCCAGCTTGAATTGCAGATCGAGGAAGTACTCCCCACCGCCAAGCGCCACAATGCGGATGTGGCGCGTTTCGTCAAGCACGACCGTCTTACCGTCGTCCATCTCCCAAAGCAGCTTCGCGTCAAGTTCGGCTTTGCCATTGCCGCTAATTTGGTGGGCGAAGGCAACCTGCCGGATATGATCCCGAAACGGCGGCTTGGGATTCTTCTTGTCGTCCGCGCCGCTATAGAGGGCGTTGTAAAACGATGCTTGCCGTTGGCCCTCGAGTTGCACGGTATCCGCAAACCAGAACGAGCGGTGATGGGGATACGGCTCGGTCTGCTCGACGGTCATGGACTTTCCGGACGGGCTGCGCACCGGATAAAAGTGGGGCAGGTCCACATCCTTGCCGAAGACATAAACGAGCGCCTCCTGGCCGCCGATCCGGATTTGCATCTGTCCGCGCGCTTCGTCCGCCCGGAATTCAATGGCCGGTTGCGCCAGGCTGATGCAGGTGGTGGCGGCGAGGAAAGGCGCGAAGGTCAGCGCACCGTGGCAAAATCGCTTCATCGTGACGTGACTTAGACTTTTTCTGGAGCCACCCACGGCTTGCGCCGCTCGCGGTCGAGGAATTGGTTGGCGACTTTGTCATCCGCAAACTGCTCGGTGACCGGGTCCCAATTCAATTTGCGGCCTGTCCAGCGCGCAATGTTGCCGAGGTGACAGACCGTCGCCGAGCGATGACCCGTCTCGACATCCGCCACCGGCTTCGCCCGCGATTTAATGCAATCAAGCCAGTTCTTCATATGATCGTCGTTGAAACCCGCCGGACGTTTGCGCAGCGCCTCGATGGCGAGTTCGTCTGGATCGGATTCGCAAATCCCGCGGTTGATGGTCACCTTCCCGTTCTCGCCAATGAAAATGGCGCCGCCCATGTTGGGATTGCCGGGTTCCATGACAACCCCATTTGCGTAACGGAAATACACTTTCCCCGCGCTGCAGCGCTTGTCCCCGCGCTCCTTGCTTTCCGGCTGGTCATAAGTGGGCGGATCAAACTTCGGCCCTTCGGTCCATACCTCCACCGGTCCGCTCTCGTCCATGCCGAGCGCCCACTGCACCTGATCGAAACCGTGCGCGCCCCACCCGGTCATTTCGCCGCCGGAGTACGGCCGGAACGAAAGCCAGCCGGGATTGGCGCGCGGCCGGTAGAGGTCCTGATGATACGGCACCGGCTCAACCGGGCCGCACCACATGTCCCAATCGAGTCCAGCGGGAATCGGCTGCGCCGGCAGCCGGCAGTTCCACGGGCTTGGGTAATTATGCGCAATGACCTTGGTGATTTTGCCGAGCCCGCCGGTACGGATGAGCTCGCAGCCGGCATGATTCTGCCACATCGAACGCTGCTGGCTCCCAACTTGAAACACCCGTTTGTATTTTCGCGCCGCCTGAACCATCAGTCGCCCCTCGCGAATGGTGAGGGTCAGCGGCTTCTCGGCGTAAACGTCCTTGCCCGCCTGACAGGACTCGACACAGATCAACAGTCGCCAATGTTCCGGCGTCGCCGTAATGATGGCATCCACCTCCTTGCGTTCGAGCAAGCGGCGATAATCCTGAAATGTCACCGCGTCGTGTTTGGTCGCGGCTTCGCGGGCGCGATTCAAATTCACATCCGCCACCGCCACGAAACGGGCGGCAGGTTGCTTCAACAGGATTTGCAGGAGGCTGCTCGCCTGCCGGCCAATGCCAATAAAGCCGATGCCAATGCGGTCGTTCGCGCCTGGCCGGCCAGCCGCCGCGAGCACGCCGCTGGGAAGAATTTGCGGCAGCGATGCCCCGGCCAGAACCAGGCCGCCGCGGCGGAGGAAGGTTCGTCGGGAAAAATTGGCCAACCGGTTACGTGATTGATGCTTTATCCCCATAATGTTCTCGCTTCGGTTCCATGTTTGCTACTTCGCCGCGCGGCGCGCGTACTCATCGTAAACCTGCTTCAACTTTTCGACCTCGGGAACACCGCGATGAATCCACACGCGGTAACGGACCTGAATCGGTTTGTCCGGTGGAAAAGTCTGTTCTTTAACTCCCGGCCAACCGACGCAGAGCACACCGTAGTGCCGGGTCAGCCATTCAGGCGGAAAGTCCGGATGTTCCGGCGCAATGAAAATCGCCGCGCCGCTGGGGGCTTTGGCACCGGCGAACTGCGCTGACAAATCCGCCCAAGGCAGATGCGCAATCGGCAAATCCTCTTTCGACCGACCGTCGGGTGTGGTGATGATGGTTTCCCCCGTGCGGGGGGCGAAGCGCAGCGTCAATCCGCCGTAACTCTTGCCCTCCGCGCCGCGCAAGGTCAACGGGGCTTTCAGCGGCGTCCAGGTCAGTTCCACATCAATGGCCCGGCCTTCGGTCGTGGCGGGCAGCACCCGCAGCCAGACTTTTTCGTCCACCACTTTGCGATCGCCGATAAACCAGCCATTTTGCACTCCCAGATAGGCTTTGGCTGCCATCGCCTCGCGCCCCAGCCAGCCCTCGAACTGATGGTGGATTCCTTTGAGCATCCACAGATCGGTTTCCGTTTCTCCGCTCTTCACATGCGGCCACGACCAGAAAAGGCCACGGTGATGGTAATGGTCCTTCGGAAAATCGTCGGTCAGCACCTCGCCATCCAGTCCATAAATCGGATGCACATAACTGCTGCGGGCACGGTCGGCGGGGGCATTGGTGGAGGCAATGACACCGTGATTGTACACCAACACCGGACGCGCGCCTTCCCACAGCCCGAGCGATTGATCGTTCACGTCCGCGAAATGAAATCCCGTTTCCGCGCCCGGCAAAGAGCCGGCCGCCAAACCGAGGGCGAGAAGAATTTTGAGCTTCATAGGGAGCACGCTGGATTAGATCTTTACGCGGAACTTTTCAATCTTGCCCACATCAATGTCAACGCCTAATCCGGGTGCGGCCGGCACGGCCAGTTCACCGTTTACGACCTGGAAGGGTTGCTGGAGCACCGAGCCGTCAATGAACTGCGGCCCATTTAACGCGGCCGGATATTTCAAATCGTAGGCGCCATAAAGGATCAGCGCGGCTGCCAGCGCAATATCCGGATCCGTCAAACCGCTGCCAAGGAACATCAGTCCGGCGTTCTGCGCGATCTCAATCTGCCGCCGCGCATCGGTCAACCCGCCACAACGCGCGGGCTTCATGGCGACGCCGTCGAGGCAGCCGAGTTGGATGAACTCCTCCAGTTCCACCGATGACACCACGCCTTCGTCCATGATGATGGGCAATGCGCCCTGCTTCTTCAGGCGTTGATAACCCGTAAGCCGGTTGGCGGGCAACGGCTGTTCGATCACCGGCACGCCGATCTTCGCAAGCTTGGGGAGAATTTCCAGCGCCGTGGCTTCGTCGTAGCCCCCGTTCGCGTCCGCCCAAAGAAAGCCGTCCGGCACGAGGCGCTTTACGAGACGGCACAATTCCAGATCGAACTTCGGATCGGGCGCAACCTTGACGTTGAAATGCTTGTAGCCACGCGCTGCGCCCTGCGCGATCAAACCTTCGATTTCTTCAAGCGTGCGCGGGTTCAACGTCCAGCTCAGTGGGATTCGATCACGGCCTTTGCGTCTCCAGGACTGAGCGACGTTTGTCTGTTGTAATTTCCCGTTAAGATCGGCCAGCGCCAAATCCAGGCCCGCTTTGCAGATCGGTTGGCCGGTGGAAAACGACGGCGCGATGTTGCTCTGCAGGACCGCCTGGATCGTTTTGTCGTCGGACGGATCCAGCCCGATGAGTTCTGGCGCCAGGTAGCGGCTGATCGTGCTGTGAACCGTTTCGAGCGTTTCGTAGCTCCATTTCGGAATCGGTACGCTTTGCCCCCAGCCAACGACGCCGTTTTCCGCGGTGATCTTCACCAGCACGGCGGGGCGACCCGTCGCCCGGCCTTTTGGCCCTTCAAAAAACTTGAACCGCCCGATGGTCGGATAAATCAGCGGGATCGTTTCGATGGTCTGAATCTTAGGCTTCGCCGCAGCGCGGGCCTTGAGGCCCGCAGGAAGACAAAGCCCGGCACTGGCAGCAACGGTGCGCTGGAGAAACGTGCGACGGGTGAGTTTCATACCAAATGGCGCGCGGCGATCCTCAACCGCCGGTTTCCGGTGCTTTCCCCAAGCTGATTGTGCTGCCAGCCATACCGCCCCAAAAAGCAAATCCCCACCGGTTAATCAATGGGAATGTTCGGGCCGGCTGCCGACAGGACAACGACCTACCGGTATTTCGGGGCGGCCGAGGCTGGCTTTGGAAGCGGCATCGGGCACGGGATCGGCCAAGTTCACCGGGCTGGGACAACGCGAACCGGCGACTTGAGGTTCACGCGGTGGCAAACGGACGAGGCACTCGTGTCAGTTTTCCAGCCATTCTCTTCCCAGACCCGGCAGTTAACCCACGCCAACCGGAACTTCTGCAGCATGGACTGACGTCTGCTCTACTCCATCCGACGGTCGCAAAGGAGCAGATGGACGGACTACCGATTATGAAAAACACGTCGTGCTACATTGGTTTTAACCGGAGCGCTTTGATTCTGCTGGCCATGACAGCTCTATCCGTTGCTCCGGCGTTGGGTGAAAAACTCGCCACGCCAGAAACCGGCCTCGCTTCGTATTACGGGACACCCTATCACGGCCGACCGACCGCCAGCGGTGAGGTCTTCAACATGAATGAATTCACCGCCGCACATCCCCGGCTGGCATTCGGAACCCGCGTGAAAGTGACGCACCTGGCCACTCACAAATCAGTCATGGTACGCATCAACGATCGCGGGCCATTCGTCAAAGGCCGCGTCATTGATCTCTCCCAGGCCGCCGCCAGCGAATTGGGGATGGTCCAGAGCGGCCTGGCCGCGGTGAAACTCGAAATCGTCGAGCCAGCCATGGCAGCCAATGCGATATTGCCGCGGCGGATCAGGCTGCAAAGCACGCCTCCACCCTGACGGACGGTCCTCATCCCGCCAGAGCCGTGGCCAGACTGCCGCGCCCATTCGGCCGCCGCCAGTTTACACCCGGTCCTTACCGGCGCCACAACTTGGGAGATTCGGCAAGCGCATCATTGTTTGTCCCCCTGCCCTCGCCGACCAACCGGATGGGGAGGCCGATGACCGCCTAAACCACTTTGAATGTGTGCCCGGTTCAAATTGCAACACTGGACAACCGGGCGTTAAAATGTTGAAGGCACGCCGAATCTGTGTTGGACTGGGTGTGCATGAAGAAGACCTCGCTATTCACGTTCGTTGGGACGGCGGCCCTGCTCCTTTTGCTCGGTTGTAAGACAACGGGAACCGGCTCGCACGGAGCAACGCTCGAATTGTTCAACGGCAAAGATCTCACAGGCTGGCAGCACAAGCTGGCAGAACCGGCGGTGCCACGTGAACAAGTCTGGTCCGTAAGGGACGGGCTCCTCATCTGCCAGGGTACCCCGCTGGGCGTTTTGTACACGGAGCGCGCGTTCACGAATTTCCGGTTCGTGCTGGAATATCGCTGGGCGCCCGGCACCAAGCCCGGCAACAGCGGCATCCTGACGCGCATCAACGGCCCGGCCCAGGCGTTGCCGCGCTGCGCCGAGGTCCAACTCATGCATGGCAACGCGGGCGATGTGCTGGGATTGCAGGGCATGCAAGTGACCGGCGGACAGCCGCGGTATTTTGAAATAATGAATCACCCGGTGGCGGGCAATATCCGCGGGGTCGCGAAACTGACGGACGCCGAGCGGCCCGGCGGTGAATGGAATCATGTGGAAGTCCTCGTCCGCGGTGCCGACTACACGGACTGGATGAACGGCCAGCAGATCAATCAGGCGCATGGGGTGGAGCTTGTGGCGGGGCCTCTTGGCCTGCAATCCGAGGGTGGCGAAATTCAATTCCGGCGCGCGACGCTCACCCCGCTGCCAGACTAAAGCCCCACCCGGTGGGAACGGGCTTCCACTGCCTGGTTCCAAGATACAACCCTCCGTCGGCACTCCGCGACTCGGACCTGACCGGCGAGTGTGGAAATCAATCCGTCGCGGCTTTCGCCGGGCGTTCGCGATAGCCGCGGATGTGGCTGAACTTGGCTTGAATAAGGGCCAGGTCCTGCTCGAGGTTTCCGCTCGGCTGAAACAAAGGCATCACCCGAACCACATGCTCCCGATAGTCGAAACCCACGGGCAGGATCGGAACCCCGGCCTGCACGGCGATCAGATAGAAGCCGGATTTCCATTGGCTCACGCCTTTGCGCGTCCCTTCCGGCGCCAAGGCCAGCATGAGGGAGGGCGCCGCCGCGAAGGCCCGCACGCATTGTCGCACCACCCCATGACTGGCACTGCGATTAATTGGAATACCGCCAAACCACCGGAAAAAGTGCTGGAACGGGGGGATAAACATGGAGTGCTTGGCCAGCCATGAAATGCGCAACTCAAGCGCGAAAAGTACCGCCACCCCCAATGGAAAATCCCAGTTCGAAGTATGCGGCGCGACAATGACGACGTATTTCGGATCGGCCGGAAAAACGCCCTCAATCCGCCATCCCGCCAGCCGTAGATAGCCCCGCCCGAGCGCCCGCCACATCCAGCCGCGCGCTTGATGAAAGGCCGCAGGTGGAATTTGGTATTTCAGTGAGCGAGGCAAGGGTTTCTTCGCGAGCGTCAACGGGGAGGAATTTGGATTTTGATGCCGCGCGGTTCAAGGAGAATCGCTTTGGCATCCGCAGGAATCCCCTTGAACACACCCTCAATCCTTCGTCATTGCGGCGCATCGCAACGCCCAACCAAGCCGGACTCGGGAAATTGAATCCCCCGGTGGTGCGTTCCGTTGAGCGGGGCGTCAACCAGTTACGTTTGCCTAGCGCAGGAACCTACGGGCCCGCCTGCGGCGGCAGCTTCGGGGGCTGCCAGAGCGACTCCCAATACTTCGTCTCGACCGCGTAAACATCGGTAACGTCGCTGGATTTCATTCCGTCCGCCAACACTCCGTAGCGCTTCATCTCCCGAACCCAATCGGTGCGCGGCACGAACCCGGGCATATCGAACCGCTTGTGTTCCGCCAGAAAATCTGTGCCCGCGTTGAGCAGGCCGAGCAGCGCCTGATAATCCGGGTCGCTGCGGCTGGCAAAAACCTTTGCACTCCCGCCCCGCTTCGGATCGCGGCACAGTTCCCATCCGCCGGCCGACTTGGCCAGCGGCGCCAGGAGCATCAGCGACTGCTCGGGACGGGAAAGATTGAAGACGATGTGCCGGCTGGTCAGGAGCCGCGGGTCATCGAGGCTGGGTTGCCAGAAGCTCACACCGCGTTCATCCGCCAGATTGAGCGGGAGTTGCCGGTTGGGCTGGTCGTGGCAACCAATGCAGCGCCGCTGGATTACTTCGGTGGCCGCGATCGTGGCGGGCCAGTCGGCTCCCGTGTTAATCTGGTTGTTCTCGGCGTAGTTGCCAACCATGCCGGAACCGAGTGCGGCGTAAGTGCCGGGGTACGCCGCGGCGGATTCAATCCAGAGCCGCAACAGCTTTTTCTGGCGGGGTGTGGCCTGGACCCCGTAATGCGAGCCATCGAGCATCGTGAGCAGCCGGCTCGCGGAACTCCCGAGGGTCCGCGGGCGGTAATTGCTCTTAGGTTCATTGCGGCCATCGGCAAAGACGCGCGCAATGGTCAGCATGTAGTAGCTGTGGCTGTAGAGCGGACCGCGGTCGCCGGCCAGAATCAGCCGCCCGTCGCGCGGACCGCCCCGGGGAGTTTTTTCGTAACCATGACAATCAACGCAGAGGGCATCCAGGATCGGCTGCACGTCGCGTGGAAAGTCGAAGACCTCGGGCACGTCGCGAATCGGTTCGATGCACGCGGCCGCTTTGCGAACGGCCAGGGTCTCGTGGAATTCAGCCCGCGGCGTCTGCGAACGATGTTCGTGACAGCCGACGCAGCTCAAGAGTTCGCCAGGTTGAACGCTGGTAAAACTCTGCATCCGCTTCACGGCCATGTCCTTTTCATCCAGCGCGACAAAGAAGATGCTGCGCATGGCCGGCACCTCGAAGTAAGCCGAACCATCCGGCTCGACCGGTACGGTGCCGAGGATGCGCTCCAGCGTGAAGGTCCCACCATAGCTGATGGGCTCCATGCCGCCGGTGTAGTGGACGGGCATCGGAAGGGTTTCGAGCACGAGCAGCTTTTTAATTTCGCCCGGTTTAACGCCAGCCATGTTGCGCCCGTGGTTCACGTCCGCGAGGAGGAGACGTCCGGTGGCTTCGTCCGGCCTGGTGCGCGGTTGAATGACGGCCTCGCGCGGACGTGCCCCGAGGGGTCGCGGCTCGTGACATTCCAGTTTGGCGGCGCGATCCGCGGCGGGCAGTTTGACGAGTTCCTTCGTGCGGCCCGCGCCATCCATGAGGACAAGCGTGTCGCGGCTGGCGGCGAGGAAACAATCTTCACTGAACGCCCACGGGTCACGGAAATTCGCGCCCTTGCTGATACTCCGGGCAAACTCCTTCGCATCCGGACCACCCTTGGGGTCCACCACCGTGATGATGCCGTCGTGTTCGCGCTGGCCGTGGCCGGGACTGAAGCTGGCAACGATCTTGTCCGTGCCCGGAATGGGTTTGGCATCAATCATCGTGATGCCGGGATGCAGATTTCCAAACCAGGTCATTTGCGCGGTGCCGTCGGGATTCGCGGCCCACAGGTGATGGAAGTGAACCTGGCTGCGATCCACATATTCCCAGCGGGTATAGAGGATGCGGCCGTCGGCCAGGGGCCAGGGCGTGTTGTCCTGCTCGTTGTTGCTGGAAAGCGCGCGGAGGTTCGCGCCGTCGGCATCACAACGATGCAGCACGGCGACCTGCGTGAGCCAGCAGTTGACCCAACGCTTACAGCGGCTGCTTACGAAAACGAGGCCGCCATCGGGCAGGTAGGCCGGCTCGAAATCGTCGTACGGACCGGAGGTGATCTGCTTGAGCGCGGCGCCGTCGGCATTGATTTCGTAAAGGTGATATTGCTCCGCGCCCCCGGGGCGATAGCTGAACAGAATCTTTTTCCCGTCGTAGCTGACTTGCGGGTCGCGGACCCCGCCCTGCGGATCGGCGAGCAACGTGGTTAATTCACGCGTCTGGAGATCGAGGCGATAAAGCTTCGCGCCCTCGGCGTACCCTTTGCGGTCGGGGTCGTGGGCATAATAGCCAAAATTCGCGTACCAGTGTCCATCGGTGGGATTTACCCCGCGCGCGGCAAAGACAATGGCCTCGACGCCGTGCATCGGGCCGTTGCGAAATTCGGTGAACAGGTCGCTCCCCGCCGCGCCGGACGCGATGGTTACCGCGAACGGGGTGAGCGCGAATATCGCCGCGAGTCGGGATCGGCAAATCTTGGTCATGGCAACCAATAAATCATTTTGCGGGCACGGCTAGCCAGACGGATGCGGTGAGTTCGTCACGCAAAGCCACCAACCGCTGTTCTTGATCTTCGCTGAAGGATCCCTGGCGCTGACCGTAGGTGTCAATCCACGTCACGAAGCGGTCGAGACTGTCGCGATCGAGTTTCACCCCCGCGTGGCCGTCCGGCGCGCACAACAGGGCGAGCACCGCGCTGTTTTGAGCGGGGTTCCTGCCTTCCGTGGAAACGCCCTCGCGGTAGGCCAGGAGCACCTGGTCGAGCAAGCTCGGTTTCCCGTATTGAGTGAGCGCGTCATAGGCCCGGGAAGGAGTGAGATCATATTTCGCGGCGAGGGCGTCCTCGCCCTTCGGGTTGTGACAACGGACGCATTGTGCATCCAGCACCGGTTGGATGAGGCGGTCAAAGCGCAGGGGCCATGAGCCGTCCGGGCCAGGAGTGATCTTCGACGGCTCGCGCAGCGCGGCGAGGGGCGACTGGGCCGGCGGCGAGTTATACCGCGATTCATGGCAGCCGGTGCAACTCAACGTCTGGCCGGGTTGCACATGCGTGGCACTCCGCATGGTTTGCACCGCGCGGCCCTGGGCATCAAGCGCCTGGAAGAACAACGCCACCCCGGACGGCACACGAAAGTAGGCGGAGCCATCCGCTTCCACCGGGACCGTGCCGAGCACGGCCTTGCCGGGCTCGTCGCGGGTCAGGCCCAGCGAGGGTTCATTCATCCACGGCTGCGTCTTCGCCGGCAGAGCCACAATCCGGAGTGCCTTCACCGCCCCGCGCGTTACGGTCTTCAGGCCGCGCGCCACGTCCGCCACCAGGAACCGTCCCTCCTGCGGGCCGTCCCATTTCACATTGCTGGCCAGCACCGGGGGAAGGGCTTGCGCCTTCAGCGGGATGGGATACATCGAGGAAATTTCCGGATCCCGGTAGAGCAATTCCCTTCCCGTATCGGCATTGAACAGGTAGAGGCCCATGCCATTCTTCGGGCGCTGCCGGCCCTCGCGCATTTCGTCCTCCACGCCCCACGCGACGAGATGCGTGCGCTCGGCCAACGGCCATGGGTTCGCGTAGAACGCACGCGGCCAGCCTTCGATTTCCGGAAACGCCGTCTCCGGGGTCAGCCGCGTGATCGGCGCTTCGCCTTCGGTGCCAACCGACGGGTCGAGCAGGACCAGGCTGCCCATCGTCTGCGAATGATGTCCGGAAGCGGTGAAGATGATTTTGTCCGAACCGGGAATTGCCCGTGGCTCAAAGGTGCAATGCGGCGCCTTGGTGTAATTGCCATAGATGAGCCGCGCGTTGACGCCGTCGGGGTTGATCGCCCAGAGGCTCATGTAGGGCATGTTGTCGCGGTCCACGTAATCCCAGCGTGAATAAATAATCGTGCCGTCATGCCCCACGCTGGGCTCCCACTCGAACATCTCGAAGGGCGAAATGGGCGTGAGATCGCCGCCGTCGGCATTCATGGTGTGGAGCGTATACACCGCGACGGGCCGGCTCGCATCGCCGCCGCAGCGCACGTAACAGTCCGGCAAATCATCCTTGGCTAGGGTCGCCCGCGCGCTTTGCTTGCCGACCTGGATGGCCTGCCCGCGCCGGGTTGAAAGAAATACCAGCCGTCCGTCCGGCAGATACCGTGCGTCGAAGTCATCGTATTTGCCGTGGGTGAGCTGGCGCACGTTTGAGCCGTCCAGATTCATCTCGAAGACGTGGTAGAAAGCATCCTCCGGCACGTTCACTTTGTTCAGCTTATCCTTCTCTTTCGCCAGTTCCGGATAGTGTTTGCACCAGGCGAACACGACTTTGGTCCCGTCGAACGACAACGCGGGGCGCAGAAAACTACCCGGCTCCTGGAAGGCGGCATCCGTCAGACACTCCGTGGTGGGAGTCGCGCTTTTCAGTCCACGCAGGATGTAGATTCCGCCGCCGGGCCGCGACCACCAACCGTAATATTGATCGGACATGTGACTGTAACTGCCTGGGACGCGTTTGGTGAACAGGAGCGCATCGAAGTCCAGCAGCGGGTTCGCCAATGCCATTTGGCGGAGCGCGGAGCGCAGCTTCAGGTACAGCGCGCGGCGCGTCTCGGCGGGCGTTTGCTCGTTGATACCTTTTGCCGCCATTGCCCCGCACGCCAACTCCCGCTCGAAGCCTGAGGTGTCCACCCCGGCACGGTTTAACTCGGTCACGAGTTGCTGGCCGCGCTCAAGCACCCAGGGAAGCGAAAGCTCCTCCGCGCCGCTACCGACGCGCTTGGTCTTGAACGCGGACCACTGGCTAAGGCTGCTCTGGTCGGCGGGTTTGTGCAGAGCGAGATTCCTGCCCGATCGCCCGATCACTTCCACTTCATCGAGATGGAGAAAGGTCGGCCCGGGAAGTTGAATGCGGACGAAGCGCGCCACCGAGTTGGTCAGTTTCACGACCAGCGGCGAACGATCCGGCATTCGGTAGCCGAAAAAAACCTGACCGTTATGGCGATAACCTTCGCGCCATTCCGTGCCATCGCTCGACAGCAACACCGTGAAATTCGCCGCTCGCGCAGCCAGGTCGTCGCTGTCCGCGCGATTCCACACGCGCACCTGGGAGAGAGGTTGGACCTGACCGAGGTCCACCTGCCACCACGGATTCAAATCCGACCCGGTGTGAAAACCCCACTTGCCATTCGTAACGCCATCGCAGCCGCCGGCCGCGTCATCGCTGGTTGAAAGGTGGGCGGCATGCTGGGCCTCGGCATGAAGCTGCGCTTCGAGCAGCCAATCCTGTTCGAGAACTTGCGGCCACGACTGCGCGTCCACCGCCTTGGTCGCGGCAAGAACTGGCAACCCCGCCAGCAAACAGACGAGCGCGGTGAAATGGATGGGAGAGGTTTTCATAATGGGTTCATGGGTTTGTGGTCAGGGCGATATTGCCCGCTGAATTCGGAAGTCACCGGCGCCTTGGCAGAGCGGGTAAGTTTCGATGGGAGCGAGGCGGCGGTGGTGCCGAAGGCAAAGCACACAGTGGTGACGGCCAGCCCACTAGTTTCTTGCGATGCATTCATGTCTGTAGGTTGGCTGACTTCATGGTTTTGGACTTTGGTGCGGAATCTTAACCTTGGGCAGCTTGAGAGCACCACGCCAACCTCGCAAGGGCACATCAGGCGTGCTCGGCGACGGAAGCGTGAGTGTCCCAGATAG
>Ga0154020_10005683_pt1 | contig 14679 bp, 19 predicted proteins | sample Klosneuvirus_201_FD_109709 | JGI IMG/M metagenome (GOLD analysis project Ga0154020, IMG submission 109709) | Active sludge microbial communities from wastewater, Klosterneuburg, Austria - Klosneuvirus_20160825_MG | ecosystem: Engineered > WWTP > Aerobic digester > Activated sludge | place...
AGATCGCCGAGGGGGAGTGCACGGCCGAGGAGCTCACCGACGACGAGCGATGGGCGATCGAGTTCTACGTCGCCATGGAGCAGGCGCAGGGCATCCTCGAGAACAAGCTGGTCAAGATCGTCGTCGACGCCGGCGAGAAGGACTGGAAGGCCGCCGCCTGGGCCCTGGAGCGCCTCTTCCCTGACCGGTGGGCCAAACGGCCCGTCGAAGCTCCGAAGGCACCCAATCAGCACCTCACGCTCGTGACGGTGGGCGTGTCGGATCCGCAGGCCGAGATGGAGGCGCAGGCCCGCAAGATCCTCGAAGCCGGTGGCCTCGACAAGGTGGCCGCCATGCAGGCGCTCGCCGCCGGTCGCACCGCACCGCCGATCGACGTTGAGGCTGCCGTCGGCGACCTCCGCGATGCTGTGCCCGCCACAGTGCGCGACGCCGTCGATGCCCACGTCCTTGAGGATGAGGAGCCCGAGGAGCCGGCGGCGTCTTCACCGCTGTACGACGACACGTCGGAGTTCTGATGCGCGAGTTCGACGAGCTCGAGGCGCTGATGGCCAAGCCGGCCTCACCGCTTGCCGAGATCCGCCGGGCAGGGTGCGAGACCGGGTGGCGCGGCTGGCTGGCGTCGTGCGCTCAGCACTTCACCTACAAGGGGTTCGCCCCGCACCACGAGGAGTTCTGGGACTGGGTGTGGACAATCGAGGACGGTGTTCGGCCATCACCCACCGCTCACGTCAACATCTGGTCACGATCCCACGCCAAGTCGACGAGTGCCGAGCTCGCTGTCGCCCTGCTCTGCGCCCGCGGGAAGCGGAAGTACGTCGTCTACGTGTGCCGGACCCAGGATCAGGCGGATGCTCACGTCGCCAACATAGGTGGCATCCTCGAATCGCAGGCCATCGCCGACGTGTACCCGACGGTGGGACAGCGCCTCGTCAACGACTACGGCCACGCCAAAGGGTGGAAGCGCAGCCAACTCCGCTCTGCTGCCGGGTTCTCTGTGGAGGCCTACGGGCTCGACAGCGCCCAACGTGGCGCCAAGATCGACCAGTACCGGCCCGACCTCATCGTGCTGGACGACGCAGATGATCCCCGAGATACCGAGGTCACTGTCCAGAAGAACATCGAAGTGCTCACCAAAGGCCTGCTGCCGACAGGTTCACGGTGGATGTGCGTCATGGCGGTGCAGAACCTCATTTCCGATTACGGGATCTTTGGACGCATGGTCAGCGGCGAAGCAGACTTCCTCGTCGACCGCCACCTATCGGGCCCGATCCCCGCCATCGAAAACCTCGAAACCGACATCCGCGAGAACGAGGAGGGACAGAACCGATATGTGGTCATTGGCGGCCAGCCGACTTGGACCGGCTACACCCTCGACGATGCCCAGAACGACATCGACACGTATGGTTTCAGCGCCTTCGATGTCGAGTTCCAGCACAACACCGGCGGCATCGGCGACATGTTCCCGCCCGACAAGTGGATCGAACTCGACGACATGCCAACATGCCGTCGTTACGTGAGGGCATGGGACTTCGCTGGCACCGACAAGAAGCGCTCCGACTGGACGGTGGGCGTGAAGATGGGTCGCCTCAACGGGCGCACCTACATCGTCGACGTGATCCGGCGGCGTGTCCTCTCCGGCGACCTCCGCGAACTCGTGCTGGCGACGGCCCAGCGCGACGGCAAGCGCTGTCGCATCGTCATCCCGAAGGATCCCGGCCAAGCCGGGATATACCAGGCCGTGGACTTCGGGACGGGCCTCAACGGCTACAGCGTCTACCCCGAGCCTCAGACCGGCTCGAAAACGACGAAGGCCGAGGCCTTCTCAGGTGCACAGCAGCTCGGCATGGTTCACGTCCCGAAAGCCGCCCCGTGGCTCGGCACATGGAAATACGAATACAACCAGTTCGGCGGTGGGTCCAGATGGGACGACCAAGTCGACGCCGGGGCCTCGGCATTCAACCGCCTCGCCACCCTTGGTGAGGGCAACACCGGCTTCAGCGGGAGGAATCGCAACCAATGACGACGAACAAGGTAGGATCCCAGCATGGGTGAAGCGCGCCGGAGCGAACTGCTCTATCAGGGCCAGATCGATGCGGCCGGCTCGGTCGTCAACGCCGAGCTCCGATCCAACGGTCGGGTCTACGCGATCATGGATCGGGGAGTCGTGCTCGCACACTTCCTCGAGCCGGAGGTGACGTTCGCCGACGGGTTCATGGTGATCGTCGGCCACCCGCCAGGCGAGGTCGACGGCGTGACCGCGACCTGGCGCATCCCGAAGCCCGAGATCTTCTCGCTACGGCTCAGCGAAATGACGGTGAAGGCCGGCGATCGACCCGACCTCAAGGGGGCCACGGTCTCGCAGTCGCAGTACCGGGTGCGCATCGAGGGGCCGGCGGGCTCCGGCGTCGACCTGTCGTTGCCCGGCGCCCAGCTCGGCACCATCAACGGCAAGCGGTCGGTGACCTCGGCCGAGGGCGACGTGTTCATGCTCGAGGAGAAGGACTGCGGATGCGGTACGAAGAGGTAGCCGATCGGCTCTGGCCGCTGTGGATCTTCTGGCTGCCGTTCGGCCTGGCTCGCGCCACCCAGATCGTCCTGTTCGACCGCATTCTCGACGCACCGCGGAAGTGGTGGCTGCGCAAGGTCAACCCCCACGACTATCCGCCGGGCGACGATCGGCTCAGCTTGATCGCCTACGTGTCCATGTGCATCTTCTGCATGAGCGTCGACATCGGCTTGTTCTGGGCCGCCATGTCCGGCATCCCGGTGCTCGGCGACATCGCCGTGATCGTGCTCGCCGCTCTCGCCGCCTCCTTCTGGGTGCCGATCATCGACCACTGGGGCGACAAGCTGCTCGCCGACAAGAAGGCGATGTCGGCCGAGGAGATCGCAGCATGGTCGCACGGTGGCGTTAAGGTCGTCTCGGTCGTCGAGGAGCGCACGCTCGCCGAGACCGAAGTCGATGACGTGCTGGCTGCGCTCGAGGGCGATGACGATGGGAAGACCTGATGGCGAGTCGAGTTCCCCGGCCGCCCACGTTGGCCGTGCAGCAGCGGAGTGTTCCACGTAGAACACCCGAGCCCCAGGCGAGCATGTTCCACTTCACCAACGAGGTGGGCCAGGATCTCCAGTCGGTGCTCAACGCCCGCAAAGCGTGGGCCGACCGCGCCCTCTGCCCCGAGGTCGCGACGATCACCACCATGTCGGCCTCGATCCTCACGAGCTGCTACTTCGAGGTGACGATCGACGGCGAGGTTCCCAAGCGCGCACCGTCGGGCGCCGACGCCGAGTATTACCGCATCGCCAAGCAGGCGCTCGACCGACGGTTCGGTTCGGAGGAAGAGCACGGCGTGCACATCGCCATGCTCTCCGAGCAGTGGGATATGACCGGCGACTCGAACCTGCTCGGCTACAAGGTCGACGCCAACGGCGTGCCGACGATTGGGCGGGGTATCGAGACGTGGGAGTTCGTCGCGTCCGATGTGCTCGTGCGCGACCCGGGCAACAACAACTACCAGTGGACCCGTAGCACCGGCGACGTGGTCACGCTGCCCGACGCCGGCGTCATGGCGTCTCGCGTCTACGTCCCTCACCCCCGACACAAGGCGCTCGCGACCAGCTGGGTGATCAACAGCCACGACATCTGCGTCACGCTGGGCCTCTACCGGATGGCCCAGCGCGCCACCGGCCGGAGCCAGATTCTCGCCGACATGATCTTGGCGCCGTCGGAGGCCTCACCGGAGGATCCGACCTCGTCGACCGAAGCGTGGGGCAGCACCTCGGGCCAGGCCGAGGACTACGCCGACCTCATCGAAGAGGTGATCCACAAGGCGATTCAGGACGCGATCAAGGACGCCAACGACGGCCGGCAGGTGCTCCCTCTGGTGATGGCTGTCGAGGCCGACTTCATCGAGAAGTTCGACCAGCTGTCGATCGCCCGCAAGATGGACGTGGAGGCCCGGCCCACGGTCGAGTCGCTGCGCAAGGAGCTCGCCCAGAACTCCAACATGCCGCCCGAGCAGCTGTTCGGCATCGGTGGTACGAACCGCTGGAACGGCAAGCAGGTGAACGAAGACGGCTTCCGCACCTACCTGGAGCCGAAGACCAAGCGGATGAGCGTCGACATCAAGAAGGCTGCGATCTGGCGGGAGCTGATCGCCAACCGTGTGCCGCTCGAGGTCGTGAAGCGCTTCGGCTGCAAGGTGAACAACTCGGGTGCCATCGCCCAGCCGGACTGGGCCACGGTCGCTCCGAACCTGCGGCGCGACGGCACCATCGGCCCCTCTGGCGCTCGCCGCCTGCTGGGCCTCGACGAGTCGTACGCTCCGACGGAGGCCGAGAAGGCTGAGGCCGCGGCGGCGCAGCAGAAGCCGGCGACCGAGCCGGCCAACAAGGGCACGGGCAGCGGTCGTCAGCGCGACGACACGGTGAGCCCCGACAACGAGAACCCGGGCCAGATCAACCGGGTGGCCGGCAGCGCCTCGCCCGCCCCCCAGATCCTCGATCTGGCGGCCGTGGACGCCTCTCTCGCCGCCGCAACGACCTTCGCCCCCCAGGAGCCGCCCGTGGACACCGCCCGCCAGCAGGCGCAGGCAGAGATTGCCCGCCTGAGCTCGATCGAGGGCGAGACGATGGCCCGCCTCGAGGAGGCGTGCGAGGCGGCGTGGGACGCCGGCATGGCTCGTGCTGGATCGCAGTTCAAGAACTGGGCCCGCCCGCAGAAGCAGCTGGCCGCGAAGCTGCCGGACGAGCCCCGTCTCGTGCCGGAGTGGCTCGACCACGAGACCGCCCTATCGCTAGTTGGCGATCGCTTCGCTTCGTCGATCGAGCGGGACACCTCGATGTTCGGGCCTGCCCTGGTCGTGCTCCTCGCCGCGTGGACGCGCATCGTCGACCGAGCCTGGGCGCAGGCCGACCTCGAGGTGCCGCCGGCCGAGCGTGAGCGGGCCCGTGACGAGTCGCTGGCGATCCTGCGAGATTCGATGGTCGCCGCCCTCGCCGCTCGGGTGTTCGGCGGCTGGACCGCGCCGCAGGGGAGTCCCGGCCGCATCCCGGCGCCGGTGATCCGTCGGGCGCTCGCCGTCGCCGGCGGGGCCCCCGGGATCGCCGCCGGCTTCGAGCCGGTGGCTGAGGCCGCCTATGGCATGATGTTCGGCCCCCTGGGCCTCGGTGCGCTCGGCCTCAGCGTGAAGGGCTGGGAGTGGGATTACGGACCGCTCAGCCTGCGCAACTCGGTCGCCGAGTTCCACCACGAGCTCGACCATCAGGTGTTCGCATCGACCGACGATCCAGCGTTGGACGGAGGGCCCTTCGGGCGCAGGTTTCCCGGCGACCACTTCCACTGTGCCTGCAGATGGTCGCCCGTGATCGGCTGATCACGCCACGATCACACACGGGTGGTCGGGGGCGTCCACCGGGAACGGACAGGAGCGGCGCATGGGTCGGTGCCAGTGCGTGACGAAGCGGCCGTTGCGCTCGGTCGGAATCATCTGGTCGCACGATGAGCACCACGACGTGTCGCCGGGGTAGCAGCCTCGATGCGACAGTCCGCACCTTCCCCCGTCGCATTCCACGCTCTGGGTGAACCCGTCGAGCAGGTACACGGTGTCCCCGGGCTTGAGGCCGGGGAGGAACGGCAGAGCCGAGGAGATGTCGGTGGCGGCGTCCTCGCCGAACGCACCTTCCGGCCAGAACCAGAGCGAGCCGTCGGGACGCATCTCGACCACTGCTCCATGTCCGTCGGCGTCGGCTTCGACCACCTTGACCTTCCGTAGCGTGCCCTCGCCGATCATCGACGACAGGACGATCGGGTGCGGCGGGTTGTGGTTGCTGATGTCGTCGAACTTGTGCGCCCACTCGTCGTTCGTCATCAGACCGCGGCCGGGTGCCCCGTACCCATCGTCGTCGTCGGCTTCATAGTCGGGCACGAAGCCCTTCGGAATGACGCTGCACACGATGTAGCCGTCATGCGCTCCGACTTCGGGTCGCGCGCTGGTGACGCCGATGGGCACGGGGCTGTCCGGCGGCGTCCACACACCATCGGAGCAATCGGGGCACGAACGGCCCGGCAGCACCTCGTCATGCGGGACGGGTGCGCGTAGCCAGCGCTTCCCCCCGCACGTCGGGCAGGGGAGGGCCGGGAGGATCGGCAGCCCCAGGTGGACGAGAGCAGCCCCGACGAGGGGATCGATGTAGGCGGTGGTCATCGTCGGGCCACCTGTTGCACGAACGCCCAGAACTCGTCGGGGTCGGCGTCGATGGCCCACCACGATTCCCATTCGTGCTCACTGTCGCCGTCGTCGGCGTAGCAGTCGTTGAAGACTCGCGTTCCTTCGTCGTCTTCGTGACCGTCGGTCATGCACATGTTGAACTGCCGCAGCCGGGATGCGAGCCACGCGATCAGCGTGTTCTCATCGCGCTGCCGCATGAAGACGGTCCCGTCGAGCCATGCGATCGTCCCGATGTTGGTCAGCACGTCGCCTTCCTGGTCGCAGTAGATCGAGCCCCATTCGAGGCCGAACAGGATCGCTTCGGCAGCGACACGACTCGGGGCCGATCCGATCACGGTTGGCTTGAACTCGTCGGTCCACCGGTCGCCCTGGACTTCGGGCAACAGGTACGTCCGGGCGCTCATGCTCCACCGCCAGCGAGTGCGATCGCACGGTCCGTCAGGCGGTCGACTTCCTCGATCGACTTGCCTTCGGTTCCGAGGCCCGACGCAACGCCACACACGGCATCGTCGGTGCACATCATCCGGTCGGGGTCGAGTCCAACCTCGAACAGACACATGCGGATCCGCTGACACCTGGAATGGTCTTTCAGCGCTGTCGCGTCGCTCATTGCTCACCGTCTTTCGGGTCAGGGGACGGCGCGACGTGGAGCAGCGCGACCATGCGGCACTCGTCGTCGGGGTTCGTGTCGGCCTGGTCGCAGTCGTCGGAGTTGCCCTCGATCTGGATGCCGTCGTGGACGGTGCAGTACTCGACGCCGCTGATCTCGGTCAGTGCGTCTCGTTCTTCCCGCAACCGGGAGAGGTCCGCTAACGCCTCAGCCATCAGCGATTCATCGGGCGTGAAGCTCACCGTCGGCGGGGTCGTGGATGAGTCGAGCGTGACCGACGTGATGCCGTCCGCCAGGCGGTTGGTCAGCCGCCGGATAAGGTCGGCATCCCTCGGGTCTGGGTGTTCGGTGATGTCGGACATCACGCCTCCCGGTGAATGGGGTCGAATCCGACGACGGTCCGACCGTCGGCCAGCTCGACGGTCGGACCGTCGTCGGCGTAATGCACGTCGGTGACGGTGAAGGGTGCGTCGGGCGTCAACTCACCCCGGGCGGCGGCGATGCTCGCGAACATCCGTCGCTCGTTCCGGTCGTTGAGATCGTCGACGTACGCTCGGAGCTCGCGGTCTCGGATCGATGCGAGCTTCTCGTTCTCCATCCAGAACGGCCACTGCTCGTCGGTGAGTTCGCCAGCGCCGTTGGCCCGCGCCGTCGATCGCAGCACCTTCATCGTCTCGATGATGTAGGCCTTCTGCTCGCCAAGCGTGGCCTTGTTCCACACCCACCGTGGCACCCGGCAGCCGAGCCGCTGGGCGAGGGTCGAGTCCCTTGAGGCGATCACGCGGTGCCGGGGGCAGAGGCCGATGACGAGCGGTTTGGCGAGCTCCTTCAGGCCGCGGGTCTCGATCATTGTGAACGGCATCACAAGGCCCTCGTCGCACTCGTGGTGGCCATCGAGCGCGCACATCGTGAAGGTCATGTCCGACACATCGAACCGGACCTTGGCCTGCTTCGGCGCCTTCTTCTTCGGCCGGCTCACTGCTCGACCCACTCGCCGAGCTTCTCGAAGGCGAGCAGCGACGCGTACGAGTCGAACCCACCGGAGTGCCAGCGCACCTCCATGCCATCCTTCTCTGCCTGCGCTTCGGCGAGCCGCTGCAGTCCCGACTTGGTCGGAGGTGTGCCGTAGGTGTCGAGGAGGAAGATCATCGAGTTGAGGTCGGCGAACTGGTGCGCCGGGTTGCCGTAGCGGTCCTTGAACAGCGACGCCGTGATCGGCAGCCACTTGAGGATGAACGGCCAGTCGAACGAGCCGACGTTCCAGCCGAGCGGCACCAGGCGGTAGTCGCCGGCGGCATCGAGCCACGTCGCCAGCCGGGCGTCGACGATGTCGGCGGCGTCCGCTGCGGCGAGATCAGAGATCTGCTCGAGCGAGTAGCCGTTCACCTTGAAGGCCTCGGCCTGCCAGGTGAACGAACCCTGGTCGTGCCAGATCGGCTCCTCGAACCACTGCACGTTCCCGCTGTCGTCGCGGAACGCTGCGCCGACCTCGATCGGCACGTTGCCGGCGGCGAGGTCGAGCCCCGTTGTCTCGCAGTCCAGCGCTATCAGGCGGATCGGTCGGTCGTCGGGTCGGTTCATGTTCCTGCCTCCAGGGCGTTGAGTCGGATTTCTGTTCGGGCACCGTGCTGGTCCTTCTTGCGGACGTAGCCGTGCCAGTTCTTGATGAGCTTGTCGTTGCTGAACACGAACGGCTCGCCCGGAGGCCCGCCGAGGGCGTCTGCCACGAGCTTCATGAGGTTGTCGCCGTCGGCGCTGCCGTGGGCACCGTAGAAGACGCACGAGAGTTCCATCGGGCCGTTGTACGGCTGACGATCGCCCCAGTGCAGCGCCACTACTTCTCGAATGCGCTCTTCGGCAGCCTCGGTCTCCTTCGGCGTGTAGATCTTCGGGTAGCCGCCACGGCAGGCGCAGCGCGGCCGACCCTTCGAGATCGGCTTTCCCTCGATGGTGCAACGCAGCAGCTCCGCACCGACGACGTAGAGCTCGGCCACGTTCAGCCTTCCCCTGGAATCGGTGACATGCAGTTGCAGGCGCCGTCGCCGAGGTCGGGCTTGATCTCGCCGGCGTCGACGCGCTCACGTAGCACCGACAACGGCATCGGCTTGACCTTCTTCCCGGGCTCCTGAACCGACTTGCGTCGATCTCGGAGGATCGCCACGTCCTTGCCGATGAACTCGATGAACTCGGCCTCGTTGCGTTCCCATTCGGCGAAGGCCGACGGTCGAAGGAGGTAGAGGGCGGCAAACTGGCCGTGGCCGGCCCGGACGCAGCCACCCTTGCAGTTGGCGTGGGGCCACCCTTCTTCGGTGAGTGACGGCGGTCGGATGCCGAGAGTCTCGAGCCAAGCCAGCGCGTGGTTCTTGTCGAGGTAGCGCTCGTTCATCCAGTAGGCGGTCTGCCAACCGATCGATGACCAGCCTTCGACGTTGGTCGGGATGCGGTGCGCTTCCGTCCAGTCGATGGCGATGTGCATGAGCGTGGTCTCGGGATCGTAGTTCGCTGCGAGCCAGCGCTGAATCGGCAGGCGCTTCAGCTCGCGGGAGCAGGTGTCGACCCGCGTGTTACCCAGGAACCTCGTGCGCCTGAACACGTCCCAGATCGTCTCGCCGTCGTTGTCGAGCGTCACGAGCTCCCCGCCGAGAGCCTCATGTACCTCGCGTAGGAAGCGGTAGTTGTCCTTGTCCTCCCCGTTCACGTCGGCGAACACGCCAACGGCGTCGGGGTGCTCCTTGAGCACGAGCGACCAGAGGTAGGCCGAGCCGAGCCCCGACGACACAGACACGACGTGCTTGGTGATCTCGTCGGTCGACATCAGGCCATCTCCTTGACGGCCGAGCAGATCAGCTCGGCGAGTCGCATCGACGCCGCGTAGGTGTAGTGCACGCGGTCGGGGCAGATCTCGGTCGGCGCCGGGTCCCAGTCGATCAGGCGGTCGGCACCGAGGCACACCGGGGTGATGTGGAGCTCCTCGAGCATCGGGAACTCGGGGGCCCGTCCGTGTTGGAACTGTGTCGGCACCCAGAGCACCTTTTTGCCGTGGTTCTGCATCGCCTTGATGAGCAGGGTCCAGTTGTCGTGCACCTGCTTCAGGGTCGTGAACCCCATTTCGATGGCGACGGCCTCGTTGAAGCCGCTCGAGACCACGATCACGTCGGCGTGCACCGGCTGCTGCAGACACTTCACGAGCCAGTCACCAACCTGCCAGCCGGGGTAGGCGTTGTTGGAAAGCAGCGCGATGTCGGCGTCGAACGAGTCGCAGTAGCGCAGCGCCACCGCTGCGCCCATCCCGAACCCATCTGCCATTGCGGGGGCGACGTGTGAATCGCCCCATACCTCGAATGTTGTGGTCATGATGCGCACCCTACGTGGCGGTAGGTACCGTCGCTCATCCTGGTGATGCGCTGGCCTTCCTTGATCGGCAGGTTGCACGCCCTGACGCCCGAGCACTGGCCGTCGTAGTTCGCCGTGAAGGTCGGACCCTCGGAGGTGAGCGGTCGGACCGGATCGGCGCCGACGCCGTCGTCCTCGAGACAAGTCATACAGGACTTCGGCGATGGGTAGCCGTGGGGGCAGATCTCAGAACTCGCCATCGTTCGCCTCCCAGATCGGCGGTGCATCGTCGGCCGGCGGCTCGGCTTCCGGGTCACCGTCGATGCCCAGCGCCTCGAAGAAGGCGTCGACAGCCGCCTCGTCGTCCATCTCGTCGTCGGGGATGGGTGGCGGGTCCTGAGCCGTGAACTCGATGGCTTCCATGTCCACGGGGCCGCCAACGACGCCCGTGATGTTGCCGGTCTGCGGCTCCATCATGATGGTCCCCGTCTTGCCGGCCGCCGGCCGTGCGATGACGTGGCCTTCGGAGATAGTGAAGCCGACCCCTTCGGCGTCGGTGCCCATCTGCCGTTCGATCCACACCTGGAAGTCGTGCTCGTCGGCGATGTCGTTGAGCAGCTTCATCGACGCTTCGTCGAGGAGTGGACCGTCCTGCACGGTCATCACCCGCACCTCGGGGTTGAGAGCGATTCCCATTTGGCAGCTGACGAGCAGCCGCTCAGATCCGCTGGCCTGGGCGAGCGGCACGCCGTTGAAGATCATCCCCTCCTCATCGAACGTGAGGCCCGGCACGATCTGCGGGACCTTGGCGATCACCGCCCGCTTGTCAGCGTCGATCTTGTCGAGCGCATCGGTGAGCTTACGGGCCTCCGTCTCGTTGGCGGTCGCCGACTCCTCGAGCGCTCGGCGCTGCTTGGCCAGCCGGATCTGCCGGTTGGTCTCCTCGATCGCCGTCAGGCGCTCGGCGAAGCCGGACGTGTCCGGCGCCGGCGGGAGGGCTGTGGCAAGGTCGACGGCGGCATCGTGATCCGCCTTCGCCTCGTCGCGCAGGATGACCGCCCGAGCGAGCTCGCCTTCGAGTTCCTTCACCCGGTCCTTGGCCATCTCGTACTCGTGGCCACGAGTCTGGGCCAACCTCACGGCTCGTTCCCGTTCATCGATGATGGCCTGGGCGGCGTCGCGCTCGGCCATGATCGATGCACCAGACACCTCCTCGTCGTCGGCACTGGCCGTCGACTCGGCGAGGCCCTGCAGGGTCGCTGTGGCAGCGGTGACCTCGCGGTTGATCTCGGTGCGCTGGTCGAAGATCTCGGCTCGCTTCACGTTGAGCTCGTCGAGGTCGAGTTCGGTGTCGACGGCCCGCAGGTACACCTCGACCTGCTCCTTGCCCTTCATCTTGGAGAAGGCGAGCGGGTCGAAGCTGATCGACGTGAACAGCTTCTTGAGGGCCGTCTCCGGCGAGCGCACCGCCATCGATCCGTCGCCGGCCATGACCTTGATGTTCATGCCGCCGGCCGCCGTGAATGACCGGGTGATGCGGAGTGTCTCGCCGTCGCCGAGGTCGATGACGCCCTCGATGACCGCGGTCGTCGCGCCGTCGTGCACCGGCTGGTCGATGTTCTTGAGGCCGGCCTTCGAGGCGAGGAGCGCCCAGATGGCGGTGAGGATGCTGGTCTTCCCCGAGCCGTTGGCACCGTTGAGCACGACGAGGTTGCCGTCGGGCTCGATCTGGACGGCCTCGATGCCCATGAAATTGCGGACGTTGAGCTGGATGATTCTGCTGGACATGGTTGGTAGCTCCGGGGTTCTAGAGGTTGTTCTTCAAGATGTCGATGAACTGCTGGGCCTGCGCCTGATCCATGTCGCCGATCTTCGGCGGGAGACCGGCTTCCTGCTGCTGGGCCCGTGCGGCGGCGCGCTGGTCGTCGCTCATCTGGTGCCACAGTTCGGCAACGGTGACCGCTGCCGGCTCGATGATCTCGGCGTCGATGACACCCGAGTCGCCGCCAGCCGTCGGGAGCTCGGCGGGCGACCCGGGTCCGATGGCGACGGGTGTGCCGACGCCGAGCGCCGCACGAGCCGAGGCCCCGGTGAGTTGGCCTTGGCCGGCCATCAGTTCTTGGATCGTGTGATTGAGCAGCAGCATCGGCACCTTGAACTGGTTGGCGCCGCCGCGGGTCTGCCGGGGGTCGACCCGCAGTCGCGCCTCGGTGAGGCCTTGGGCGCCGGCCAGCTGGATCATGCGCACCATCGTCGACAGCTCGTCGGCGGCGAACTCGGACTTGGTGACGAGCTGCCAGGTGCCGCCGACCCGGGCCTCGGGGATGATCACGTCGAGACGGGTCGTTCCACGGCACTGGTCGGCCTTCGGCTTGCCGGGGCACATGCACGGCACGTCGACCTTCTCGGGCCCGTCGGGGCCGCGCTGCTCGATCTCGCAGGTGGTGCCGTCGCACCGCCGCTCGATGCCCTTGCCGCCGAACTTCTCGTACATCGGGCCGTCGCCGAGCGGGTTGGGCGGCAGGATGACAGCGATCTCGCTCGAGGTCGTGATCAGCTCGAGCTTCCACGGGCTCTTGGCGTCGTTGAAGGGCTTCACGGTCCCGCCGTAGGCAGCGGCCAGGGCGTTGAGTGAGTCGGGGTCGTTGCTCAGGAAGCGGAAGGTCTCGATCGCCTTCATCGCCCGGCCCGTCTTCACGCCGATCTTCACCGCGCCCAGCTTCGCCATGCGGTTCTGGCCGAGAGGCCTCATCACGCCGGTCACGGCCGGGGCTCGCGTCGATAGCTCACCCGGCTGACGGCGATCTCGATGGTGACGGTCTGACGGTGCCCCACCTTGGCGTCGACGCGGATGTCGCCGCCTTCAGCCTGACAGATCACCTTGCCGTCGATCTCGACCGCCCAGGGAATCTCCAGGTCCTCCGGCGCTCCGTGACCTCCGGCGCCTCGGGTGAGGATCACGACATCGTGAGGTTGCGGATACTTCACGTCAGGTCTCCCTTGATGTCGGCCCACTGGCCCACGTTGGTCATCATGGCAGTGCGCGGCGTCGCCGGGAATACGGTGCTGATCTGGACGATGAAGTCCTCGCCGTTGTCGGGCTTCACCTGCTCGATGATGCGGACCGTCGCCACCTTCTCAAGGGCCGCCGCATCGGCCGCCACCCGATCGGCTTCGTCGGCCGTCACGACTGGACCTCCGTCCCTGGGAAGGCTTCGGTGACGGTCGTCGCCGTCTCCTTCATGCGGATGGCGAGCACGCTGGTCTCGGGGATCGGAACCCGGCCGGGGCCGTCGGTGACGCACTGCTTGCGGAAGCTGCAGTAGTCGCAAGACCAGCCGGTGGTGCCGTCCTCGAAGAGGGTGTTGGCCGGAGCGATCACCTCGGTGCCGGAGCCATACTCGGGGATGACACGCTTGCCGAGCATGCCCTTCTCGTGGGCGAGGCGATTGATGCCCCACATTCGGGCGACTTCCTTGTAGCCGACGAGGTCCCAGTCCCGGGTGAACTTGGTGAACTCGTTGGCGTAGCGCTCGGTCTCGGACACGTCGCGCATCTTCGATGCAGCGTTGACGGAGATGTTCTCCTTGGCGAGATTGAGCACGGCGATGCGCTCGGCGCCCTTGAGCACCGCGTAGATCCACGACTGCGTCCACGGGCCCAGGTCGACACCCTCCTTGAACAGCTTCTTGTAGCCGAAGCCGCCCTTCGACTTGGCGTCGTCGACCTCGAGCGGAGTGCCCTCGCAGTCGTAGACGACGAGGTCGGCGTAGCCTTCGATCGGCACCTCGATGCCCGGGTCGCCGGGGTTGCGGGGCGGCAGCGTCAGGGTCGTGTCAAAGCGGTCGAAGTGCTCCTCGATGACGACGGTCCACGGGATCCCGGGACCGGGCACCGCTCCCTCGCCGTGCTCGGCCTCATAGTCGGCCCGCATCTCCTCGAAGAGGCGGGCGACGCCGGCCTGCCAGGTGCGGTGCAGGAAGCCACCGATGGCGAAGGCCAGGATGCTGGCGTCGTCGGACGGGTCCGTGACCTCGGCACCGCAGGCGATGTAGCCGAGCTGCCGTGCGCACTTGCCGGCGTCGGACGGCCGGATGTACTCGCGGTCCTTCGGCGTGCTGTCGTGGTCGTCCTCGAACCGCACCTGGTCGGGCAGGTAGTGCGCCCAGATCGGCTCGCGCCGGCCGAGCTCGGGGTCCTTGATCACGGTGCTGGCGGGAAACTCGGCCACGATGGCCTCCTGGTCGTTGTCGTCGGTCGGGGTGTACGGGATGAAGTCGGCCATCGCCTCGCGCGCACTGGCGCTCGGGATGTGAGCGAACCGGACATGCGGGTCCGGGTGGTCGGGGTAGTCCCTGGGCGGGTACCTCGGCGTGCCCGAACCGGCGATGCGGGCTGGCATCAGGACTCTGCGGCTTCTGCCGCTCGGGCGGCCTTGTGTGCGGCCTTGCGCTCGGCATCTCGGATGGCGCCGTTGACCCGGTGTGGCCTCACGAGGTTGGGGCT
>Ga0154020_10005684_pt1 | contig 14673 bp, 11 predicted proteins | sample Klosneuvirus_201_FD_109709 | JGI IMG/M metagenome (GOLD analysis project Ga0154020, IMG submission 109709) | Active sludge microbial communities from wastewater, Klosterneuburg, Austria - Klosneuvirus_20160825_MG | ecosystem: Engineered > WWTP > Aerobic digester > Activated sludge | place...
CACGCCTTGTCCTGCAACGTGAGCGTCCACACGACGAAATTGGTGTTGCCCGGGGCTGATTCCTTGCGACGGATATTCGCGCCAGTGAACTCGACGTTCTTCCAATGCGCCGGCAGCGCCACGCGAAACTCCTGCACGCCCTGGTTGATGATGCCAAAGCGGATGGTCGCGCTGCCACCCACGAGCCCGTCGCCAACGGTCACCAGGTTGAAGATTTCGCTGACGATGCGGGGTGGGAGTTTTTCCGTGGCGAGAATTAGTTTCCAATCCGCATGCTCGCCAGTGAAGGCGAGCAGTTCGTCCGTGCGTGGCACCAACGTGTTGACGGCCACCTCCCGCAGACCGTCGAGTTCCTGCGTCTTGAGCCGGATGCCGGGCGAACTGGCCGCGCCGAGCTGGGTGGTGACGTTGGTTGCACCCGTCACCGAGAGCGGAAAAATCGTGACGCTTTCGGGGAAATGCGTGTGCGCCTGTTCAAGCTGGACGTCAAGTTTGCGAAGGCCGAGCACGCGCGCGGCGAAGCTGAGTTTGAGTTTGCCATCCGCGACCTTCCAATCATCCACCCCTTCGCCCCGCACATCCGCCACGACCAAGCCCGGCGGCGGTGCGAGCTCCAGCGCGTAGATGCCGGCCTTCTCGACATTAAGCGTCAGGGCGTGACTGACGAGCAAGCGGGATTCCTCCACGCGGGCGGTGACGCGAGCCGCCAGCTTTAACACTGGCTCCACGCGACGAAGCTTCGCGTTGATGTTAAACGGGCGGGCGGTGAAACGGTAGGCGGCGAGCGACCCGTTGGGGGCATTCACCTGCCGCAGGCCGGGCGCGGATTCGATCTCCACCTGCGCGTCGTCGGCGCTGAGGGTGAACGAACCGGATTCACGTTCGACTCCAAGCGGTTGCGGTGGGACCAGTGTGGTCGTCTGGGGCGCGCTTTCGAGGGGTTGCTCGGAGTAGAGCGTGAGGGTGTGGCTCTTCTCGACCGGCTTGATGAATTCCACGCTCAGCAGCGCCGTATTGTTGGTGCTGGGGGTGATTTTCCAATCGCGAATTTGTTCACCCTGCAGGCGGGTCAATGTGTGCGAAGCGGGCAGTTCGATGGCGAGGCGCGGGACCGCCGCCTGCAAGATCTCGTAGGTCAGCGCCGTGGTGAATTTGATGACGGTGGGCGTGACATGCACCGTCGCGGCGGTGTCCACGGTCACGAGCGAACGGCGCGCGACTTCGGCGGTCTTGCTTTGCCAGCGAAGGTTCAGCACGCGATCGGCGCCGAGGAAGCCGCTGACCCGAGAGGTGGCCTTTTTCTCCGGATCGAGCTGCGTGCCGCTCAGGAGTTGCATCTCGATGCCGCTCTCGGCGGCCTCGGCGTTCACCGCCGCGATTGGCGAAACGGGGCCACTGAAGTTGATCTGGTTCCACGGCTCGGCGCGGGTGATTTTTGCGACCAGGTCGAGCGTCACTGCGTACGTGCCCGGCGTGGCGCAAAACAGCCGTGACCTGCCCGCGCTGCTCACGATGCGCAAGGCCTCGGGCAGCTTGGCGGCGATCAACGCCACGTCCCCCTCGAACAAGGGCGCGGAGATCTCGTTGGTCGCGAGCGATTCGACTTCGAAGTTGACCCTGAACCGCGCCTTGGTGTCAGTGACGTGACCGGCGTAGGCGATGGAACGGAAGAGGAGATTCGTATTTGCCGTGCCCGCCGCCGGCGCCGCGATTGCCAGCAACTGCGGCGGGCTGGTGCCGCGCGAGCTGATTTGCAGTCCGTTCAGCACCGCGACGCCATTCGGGCCGGGCGCGACTTCGATGATCACGGGCAGGCCCGCCGTCACCAGCACGTCGCGGAACACGACGTATTGATAGCGTTCCTGCCACGGCGCAGACGCCTTCCAGCCGGGGGCGCCCAGTTGCGTGAGCGGGCCAAGCGTGTTTGTGCCGGAGCGGAGGGTGAAGACGGAGTTTTGTTCGCCCGTCACGTCGGCATCGGCGTGGCCGTAAAGGTAGAAATGGTAACGGCCCGGTTCAAGCCCGGTGAGTGTGGCGGTGAGATTCGAGGCGTTTTGCGCAAAGATGAACGTGTCGAACATCGTGTCGCCCGAGGCGTTGCCCCAAACGCCCGGCGCGTTCATCACGGCAAGATTTACATGGCTGTCGCTGTGGTCGGCGAGCTTCAAGTTATCGAGCCGGCCATCCGCGACGAGCGGCATGCCGGGCGTGAATTTCGGCGCATAGTGATGGTAGAGATTCCAGAAATCATTGGTCGTCTGGCCAGTGGCGGCGAAACCCAGCTTGGCGCTCTTTTCGCCCACGCCGAAATCCACATTGAGCAGGGTTTGAGCGGGGGAAGAGAGGGCGAGGAGTAGGCTACAAGTTAAAAATGCAAAATTAAAAACGCAAAATTCTGCCGTTCGCAGCTTCTGCCTTTTGCATTGTGCCTTTAGCATGCTCAATTTGCCGTGGTTCTTGGGCGAATCCGTGAGTGGAGTGGTGGATTTCATAGAGGAGTCCTCCGTGGTGTGGCGCGGATCGGTTGCGCGCGGTTCGTTTTCATCGGGTAATTGGTTTAATCACCATAGCGACAAAAGAGTTTGAACCAAAACAAGCACAAGTCGCGCCCGGGGCTGGATTCCGCGTTTTGCCCCGTGTTTCCGAAGGCAAGCCGGTAACGAAGCGCACTTCGGCGCGTGAGAACCACGCCAACGGCGTGAAAATGATCGGCCAACGACGAAATAGTTTCCTGCAGGCGGCACTCGGTCGTTGGACGGAGCCGTCGCGGATTTGCTCCCGCGTTTATTTTCAACTGCCCGCCATTTTTATATGCGCGGCGACCGTGGCGATCCGCGGACCGGGCGGGCGCCCGACCCCATCAAGCCGTCCCCCGCCGCGCGAGCACGGCGGCTCCGGTGATCCCGGCGTTGTCACCGAGCTTGGAGGCTTTGATGTCAATGCCGCTCATGGTGCCCGGCATGACATGCTCTTTGGCGGCCTTGATGAGGGTGGGCATCATCTCGTCTGCCAGCGCCTCGATGACTCCCCCGCCCACCACCACGATTTCCGGGTTCAAGATGTTGATCAGATTGGCCACACCGATGCCGGCAAACTCCGCGGCTGCCTCGACGACTTTGGTGGCCAGTTTGTCGCCGCGCCGGATGGCTTTCCGCAAATCACCGCTGCGCATGTCGCTCAAGTCCTTGCCCAGCATGTCGGTGAGCATGGTTTCCTGGCCTTCCTTCACGCCGGCTTGAATCTCGCGGAAGATGGCGGTGCGACTGGCCAGGGCCTCGAAGCAGCCACGATTGCCGCAGCCGCATTTCGGGCCGTTGACTTCGATGACCATGTGGCCGATTTCGCCGGCCGTCAGGTTGTGCCCGTGATAGAGGTCGCCGTTGAGGATCAGCCCGCCGCCGATGCCGGTGCCGATGAAAATGCCGATCAAATCGCGGGGCTTGGCTTTGTATTCTTGGTCGAAGACGCCAAGCGTGCAGACGTTGCAGTCGTTGCCGAGAAACACGGGCACATCAAGGAGTTTCTCCAGCGCCTTTTTCAACGGCACATCCTTCCAGCCGGGCAGATTGGGCGCAAAGATGACGCGGCCCGCATCGGTATCCACCGCGCCCGGCGCGCCAATGCCGATGCCGCGAACCTGCGCGAGATTAAGATCGCACTCGTCCACGGCTTCCTTCACACAACGAGCGATGCGTTCGATGACCTCGTCCACGCCCCGATCGGCCTTGGTGCTGAGTTTGGTGGTGCCCTTGAGTTCCAATTTGGCGTTGAAGACGCCGGCCAGAATTTTCGTTCCGCCGAGATCCACGCCCACGAAATAGTCTTTACTCGGATTTTCAGGCATACGCTGGGATCATTGGATGCGGTGACCGGTGAGGACCGCGTCGGTTTTCTTTCGCAGTTCGGCGTTGATTTCCTCGACGGAGCGGTGGCCGTTCAAGATATGAAAGTCATAGGTGCGCTGCATCCGCTTAAACTCCTGGGCCATCAAGGCTTGGTATTTTAGAAAGCTGTCGAACAGGTCGCGCGCGAGGCCGAGGTCCATGCCACTTTCCCAATAATCGAGCGCGGAATACTTGGCAAACGCGCGTTGTACGAGTTCTTCCGGCGCGACATTCAAATAGAAAACCGCATCGGGGACGAGCGCCATGCCATAAAGATTCTTCAACCACACTTCGTCCATGCCGCGCACCATGTCGCGCGCCATGAGCGTGTAGATGTAGCGGTCGGCCAGCACCATCTGGCCGGCGCGCAACGCGGGGAGGATGATGTTCTCCAATTGATCGGCGAAGTCGGTGGCGTAAAACAAACTGAGCGTGGTGCGGCTCAGAATGTTTCCCTGCTGGGCCTTGTCCAGTTCCTCGCTCACGAGCGACGAGCGCTTCAAGCCCACCTGTACGGTGGAGTGGCCGTTGCCTTCGAGCCATTCAACGAGCCAGCGGATTTGCGTGGAGCGGCCGGAGCCGTCGGCGCCTTCCACCACGATGAGCCGGCCGGCGAGCTTTTCCACGGCCACGCCGGGGATGCCGTGGCCATAGAACCGGCGGGGGGTTTTCTGCGGCACGATGACGCGCAGGTTACGGGATCGTTTGATGACGTTGGCAGTGGGCATGGGGCTCAGGCGGGCGGGGTTTTTTTCCGGGCGAAGGCCGCCAGGTCCAGTTTTCCGGCGACGAGCGAGCGCACAATGTTTTGCTGCGCCTCAATGCTGGAGTTGGCGTCCATCAGCAGGAAGTTAAACTCGGAACTCATCGCCAGGTATTGTTCCAGGATGCGGCCCTGGAAAATGCGGAAGCTTTCGTAGGGATCGGGGGAGAGGCGCAGATCCATGCCCGCCTCGAAATACTTCAATTGCGGCCGGCCATCGAGGATGCGGTTGAGTGAAACCTCCAGGTCGGCCTGGAAAAAGAAGGTCAGGTCGGGCAGCGCGGCAAAACTGTAAATGTCCCGGACCCATTGCGGCGGACATCCGCGCACGATGTCGCGGCCAAACGCCGTAAAAATATAGCGATCGCACAGCACCAGATAGCCGGCGCGCAACAACGGAACGAGATGCCGCTCGTAGCGATCCGCAAAATCCGTGGCGTGAATGAGGCTGAACGTCGTGGGCGTGAGCAGCTCCTGCTTCTTGCCCTTGCTGGTGGCGGCCTTGACCAGTTCGGACGAATTCCATTCGCTGAAGTAAACTTTGATGCCTTCGGCTTCGAGCCAGCGCTTGAGCAGGTAAATCTGGGTGGATTTGCCGGAACCATCGAGGCCTTCGACCGCGATCAGGCGTCCGGGAAAACCGAGTTGGGCGAACGTTTTCATTGCGCCCGGCCAAACTAACGCTTTGCGTTTCCAAGACAATGTTTTTCCCGTGCCCATAAATCGTTCTCCCCAAACGCCGGCGGAAAGCGCATCCTGCCACGCAAAATCGGGATGAAACCCAGTTCCTCCGACACTGAACTCGTGCACGCGGCCAAGGCCGGCGACCTCGCCGCGTTCGAGGCGTTGACCACGCGGCACGAGCGGCGGATTTATTCGCTCGCCTATCGCATGCTGCAAAGCCCGCAGGATGCCGAGGATGTGACGCAGCAGGCCTTTCTCAGCGCAGTGGAAAACCTCGCCCAATTTCGGGAAGAGGCGAGTTTTGCCACCTGGCTCTACCGGATCGCCACCTTTGCGGCGCTCAAAGTCATCCGGAAACGCAAGGGCCTCGTCACCGTCTCGCTTGAAGAAGCCACCGAGGCGCGCGAAGATTACGATTCCATTCCGCACCCGGAATATATCGCCGACTGGAAGCAATCCCCGGAGCAACTGGTCGAGCGGCACGAAACGCAGCGCCTGCTCGAAGACGCGCTGGCGTTGCTCGACGACAAGCACCGGCTCGTGTTCGTCCTGCGCGACGTCGAGGGATTATCGGTCAGGGAAACCGCCACCACGCTCGGCTTGAGCGAGGCGAACGTCAAGATGCGCCTGCTCCGTGCCCGGTTGCAACTGCGCGAGCAGCTCACCCGCACTTTGGGCGATCCCGCGACGCGCATCGAACGCAGCCATCATCACCATGAATGACGCGCCCGGGGCCAACACCTTTCTCGCCCGCGGCGGCGCCTGGGTCGTCGGGCAATCAGTGCTAATGGCGGCGGTCATCGTCCTCGGTGTGAGCTTTCATGGCGATTGGTCCCGGCTGGCGGTGATCGCGACGGGCGTCGGGTTATTGGTTGTCGGCGGTTACTTCGGCATTGCGGGGGTCCTCGTGCTCGGACGCAATCGCACGGCGTATCCCAAGCCCCGGGACGGCTCGGAATTGGTCCAACGCGGCATTTACGCCCGGGTGCGACACCCCCTCTACACGAGTGTGATTCTTTCCTCGCTGGGTTGGGCCTGCATCTGGCAGAGCGGGCCGGCGTTCGCCGCCGCCTTGGCGTTGATCCCATTTTTCCATGCCAAGGCCCGTCGCGAGGAGCGGTGGCTGGACGCCATGTTCCCTGGCTACACGAATTATGCGAAGCAGGTGCCGCGTTTTATCCCGCGCCTCGGCAGCCCGGGAGATGTTTCTTGTAACTTTTGACCCCAACCTGGCTCGGTGAACATCAGACAACCATGAAGTGCGAAGAGTTGCTAAAGATGCTGAATGAATACGTGGATGGCACGGTGGACCCGGCCATCTGCGAGGAGTTCGAAAAGCACATGGCCGGCTGCAACCCTTGCCAGGTGGTTGTGGACAACATCCGCCAAACCATCACGCTTTACAAGAACGGCCAACCCTATGCGTTGCCCCTTGAATTTCGCGCCAAACTTCACGCCACACTTCGCGAGCGGTGGCTGGAAAAACCGCCGGTAAGATGAAATACCTGAGCATCGGATGGCGGCTTTCCTCGGTTGGGTCATCATCCTGTTGGCCCGCGGTGGGCGGTTACAGCAATGGGCATCACATTCCGCGGATCGCTCCCGTCGGAGCTTCGTAGTTCAACTTTCTTTCGGACCATGTTCGTGTTTGGGGTTCCGATGGCGTAGGAGTTCTCCCGGAATGCGCTTCCAAGTAAAGCCACTTTTACGGAATGGGAATTTTCCTCTCTTTGCTGAGACCGCCCGCGGGCTGGTACATCGTGCCAGGGTATTCGCGCATGCGCCGATCACGCTGCGCAAACCGGCTCCGTCGCGCAATCCCCTGCGGGATTGCATTTGCCGTTACCGTTGCCCTTGCCACCCGGTTCAATGGGCAAGGTGGGCGGACGTTACTCTTCCGCGGCAGGGACGGAACAGTCCCGGCCCCCAGCGTTGGCTTGGTCTCGGCGAAACCGCTGTCTGCATCGTTAGAGGCGCTGCCTGCCACCCCAGCAGTAAAACGGCTGCTTAAATGCCTCCCGGTGCGTTGGATTGTAACTTTATTGCATCTCGCGGCTCAACCATTAGCATTCGATGGTCGGGCGCTACCCACGGCGTCCCCGCTGTCGAACCGGTCCAAATGCAACTTGAAACTTGGAACAACCTACGCATTGAAATAGCAATATGAAACCCCTGACCCTTACCCCTTGCGCCGGGCTGGCCGCCTTCGCGCTGTTCACCGGATTGCCCAACGGCTTTGCCCAAACCCCCGCGCCCACGCCCGCCACCCTGCGTACCAACGCGCTGAAGGTGCTTGGGATTGTGCCGGATAAGATGCCCGGCGCGGAGAAAGATACCCCCGTCCTCGTGGATCTTGGGAAGAAGCTTTATTTTGAAAAGGCGCTCTCCAAGAACGGCACGCAATCCTGCAATTCCTGCCATGCAGTGGACGGCGGACGCGCCGGCGTGGACAACGAACCCACGTCACCCGGCGCATTCGGCAAACGCGGCGACCGCAACTCGCCCACGACCTTAAATGCGGGATTTCACCTGGCGCAGTTCTGGGATGGGCGCGCCGCCGATCTGAAAGAACAAGCCAAGGGACCGATTCTCAATCCGGTGGAAATGGCGATGCCGGCCGAACCGGTGGTGGTCGAGCGCTTGAAGGCGGACAAGGACTATCCCCGGCTGTTCGCAGCGGCTTTTGCCGGCGAGAGCGATCCGGTCAATTACGAGAACCTCGCCCGCGCAATCGCCGCGTTTGAGCGGACCCTGGTCACGCGCGACCGGTTTGATGACTTTCTGAAAGGCCAGACCGAAGTGCTCACGAGCGCCGAATTGCGCGGGCTCCATACGTTTCTCACCCTCGGTTGCACGGCTTGCCACAACGGCCCGCTGCTGGGCGGCAACAGTTACCAAAAAGTGGGCCTGATCAAGCCCTACGAAAACCAAACGGATGTGGGGCGAACAACGGTTACGAAAGAGGACGACGACAAATTCAAATTCAAAGTGCCCTCCCTGCGCAATGTTGCGGCGACGCATCCCTATTTTCATGATGGCCGGATGACCACGCTGCACGACGCGGTGCGCAAGATGGCCGATCTCCAGATTGGAATCGAATTAACCAAGGAACAGGAAGCGGATCTGGTGGCTTTCCTGCAGACCTTGACGGGCAAAGACATCAAAACGGCGGCCACGGCGGCGGGCTCGAGCGCGGCGGGCAAACTGTAATGGCTCATGCGCTGGGCTGCCAGGCGACCGTGACCTGTCAGGCCTGAGCGCCTGGGGAAAGCGGTGGTCGGCAATTGAGGAAAATCTGCTATGGCGTGGATCATTGTCTTGATTATCGCAACCGTGGCCATCGCGATGCTGCTGATGCAGCGCGTGTCCTCGGCTTCTCCGGAAATGTTACGCAAGTATTTGCGGGAAGGTGCGCTGGTGATTGACGTGCGTTCGCCCCAGGAATACCGCGGGGGACATGTTCCGGGGGCGTTGAACATTCCGCTGAATGAACTATCGGACCAACTGCCGCGCGACGTGCCGGACAAAGACAAGGTTTTGTTGCTGCATTGTCTGAGCGGGATGCGCAGTCGGAACGGGCAGCGCCAACTCCAGCGGCTCGGTTACAAAAACGTCTTTAATCTCGGTTCTCTGCACCGGGCAAAACAGATTGTAAGCGAAGCCTCGAATCGTTGACGGGCGACTGGCCGGTCGGAGCCCCGCCTTCCATCATGGAGGGAACGACTTAGCCCGTTGCTTCCACCACGGCATTGGGGCCATTGTGCCCGATGATTCTAACGGTTTGGCCCTTCTCCACCATTTCCCCGCGGGTGAGAACATCGAGAATTTCGTCGCCGAACCGGGCCTTGCCGCCGGGGTACAATTGGGAAATCGTCACGCCGGTCTGACCGATGCGCGCCTGCTGTCGTTCTTCCAGCGCCGCGACGGAAATGACGCCGCTGGCGGTTTGCGACACCAGTTTTTGAAAGAGATTCGTCTGCGGGAGAAATCGCGCCAGAATCAGCACGAACACGAACGAGACGAGCACGGCCAGGCTGATGTCCCGCAATGGAAGCTGCAATTGGGGAAACGTGGGGAGCGTGGGGGCGCCCGGATACATATCCACCATCCCCATGACAATGGCGATGAGCATCAAGGCCGCGCCTGTAATGCCGGCGATAAACGTACCTGGGAACACGAACAATTCCAACGCCACCAGGATCAAGCCTAGCACGAAGAGGATTGCCCAGCCGGCCCCGGCCAGGCCCGCCACGTAGCCGCCGAGAAAATAGAGCGCAAACGCCGCAATGCCGACGATGCCCGGCAAACCGAACCCCGGCGTCTTGAATTCAATGTAAAGCCCCACGATCCCGATGATCAGCAGCAGCGGGCTGATGGCGGTGATCCAGGTGCCCAACTGTTCCGCGCCCGTCGGCTTGATTTCGATGCGCTGCGCCCCGGCGTAACCGAGCTTGGCCAGCAAAGCATCCATGGAATCCACCGTGCCCAGCGACAGCAACGGCTTGGGAGGCTGGCCATATTCCTTAGCCGCCTGCCGGTCGGTAAGCGTCAGAATGTTGCCTTCCTTGTTCAGAACCTCACCGTCAATCTTCAACTCCTTGGTCTTGTCAATCATCGCTTCGATGACCTCGATATTGTGCCCGTTCTTTTCCGCCTGCACGCGCACCAACGCCCGAACCGCCGACGTCATCTTGGCCTCGACCGTGTCTGGCATTTTTTCCACGCCGGTGCCGCCGGGCGACATCATAATGGGGGCGGCTGCTCCGATGACGCTTTGCGGCGCCATGAAAATCTTTTGAGTCGCGACGGAGATGAACGCCCCGGCGGAGAACGCGCGGTTATTGACGTAGGTGACGGTCGGGCCGGGGAATTTGCTGATGATCTCGATGATTTCCTCGGTGACATCCACCCGGCCGCCATCCGTCTTCATGTCGAGGATCAGCGCATCGGCCTTCATTTCCATCGCCTCCTTCACACCGCGCCGCACTACGTAAACAAGTGGCGGCATGATGTCCTCCTGGATGGGCACAATGTAAACTTTGCCGGTGGGTGGCAACGCTGCCGGAGTGGATTCGGCGGCAAACCCCTTCGCCCCGGCCAGCAATAACCAGCCGATCAGTAATCTTGAAGCATGCTTGAACTTCATACCACAGCATACGCCCGCCGCCGAAGCGTCTCAATGGATAAACTTGGACCAGCACACAATGCCGGGCGCGACGCCAGTTTTAGAACCACCGTTTGCTTTGGCAACGGGCTTGGTGTGCGGCCTCAACGGGCCCGGTTCGTAAGTTCCAAATTATCGAGATAGAAAACAGTTTTTGCGTCGGCCTGGCTGACGAAACCCAGCCAGTCGAGGTGTTGCCAATCGGCGCTGCCGTTCCCAAGTTGGCGGAAGACTTGGGCGGGCTGGCCGGGCACGGTGACGCAAAGAATCCAGACATGATCGCTTTCTGAGCCGAGCTGAGCGGCGATTACAAAGTGAACCCACTGGTCGGACGGAATGGTCAGTAACTCCTTTCCAGCCACAGAGAGTTTGCCACTGCGAATCCAGAAACTCGGGCCGACCCGATAGGGCGCGGCGCTGTCGCGCCACTCGTGATACATCACGGTCGCGGGCTCGATGCGAAGGTCAAAGGAGCAACCGGTCAGGCCCTTGTGGTGTCGCGGGAGGTAGTAAAGATGAGGATTGAATGAGGCCTGCAGGCCGGGCGCGTCCTGGAATCTCAGGCTATGTTTTCCTCCCGCTGCCATCTCGTCCGTGATCGCGAGCGAATCACCCTTGCCTTCTACGCTCACCATCGCCTCGGCGGGCGGGCTGCCAACGGGGGTGGCTTCGAAGTCGTCTTTGAGTTCCAACGGGGGTGGCGGCGGTGGCGGCGGGGCAAACTTGACCGGTGGATAGATTTTCGCTGCCGCGAGCTGCCGCCACACGCGGTCGCCGTAAACTCCGGCTATGCTCACGTCGAACGGGTTGAAGCCGACTTTCACCGCCGGCGAGCTATCGCGCAACCGGAAGTCGGATTGCGCCGCGTTCACGAAGAGCGGATCCGCAATCACCGAGCCAGCGTCCTGGCCGAACTTTTGCCAATCGTCGAGGCCCAGGCCGGCGAACTTCACCGGCTCGCCGCTCATGTCCCAATACAGATTGCTCGCGACGAGGACGTTGGTGTCCTTCCAAGTGCCTTCAAGGAGCCGCCCGCCATTCCAAATTACCAAGTTGTTGCTGAAGCTGAACGACACGTGCCCCTCGACACGCGAGCGCTGGAGCTGGCCATCGTCGCTGAATGCCAGGATGTTGTTCCGCACGATGTTATCCCGGCCATAGTGCTGGTGGTAGGTGCCGGTCTTTACGCGATAGACGAGGTTGCTCGCGAGCTCGATGTGTGTGCTCCCTTCGTCGTTGTATAGCCCCCAGCCGCCGCGACCGTAACGGTCGTAAGACCAGACATCATGGATGACGTTGTGATTCACGGTCGTGCCTTCGGAGGGGCCGAGCGTGTAAACCCCGCCCATGTCGCTTAGCACCCCGCGACCCAGATGGTGGATGTGGTTGAAATCAATCCGGTTTCGCTGGGCCAGACTCGCGCCATAGCCCCAAGTCCAGCCAACCGACACGCCTGTGTAGCCGAACCCGCCAATGTCATTGTGCGTGATCTGATTGTCCCCGCTCTGCCCAATCCACACGCCAATGGCGCCCATGTGAATGTATCCGCCACCCTGGATGATGTTGTTGTCCACCACCACATGACTCGTGCGCTCGGCTTCGTTGGCGGCAATGCGTCCCTCGCCAATGCGCACGCCTCCCGCGCCAAGATCGTGGAGATGCGAATGCACGAGTCGGCAATCGCGGCAGCCACGGCGGAACCACACGCCATAAATCCCAATGTGGCCGAACTCGCAATCCTCAATCGTCACCCGTCGGGCCCCGTCCGCCTCGAACACCGCCGGAATCGAAAACGCCGCCTGCGCATCGCCGTGGCCGCCGGGCGGGAGCAAATATTGTCCGTGACGAAACGCGAGCCCTTTGAACGCAACGTCCTCGACAAAACGGCCTTTCTCCGGTTCGCCCTGAAGCAGTATGAATTGTTCGACGACCGGCGCGAAGACTTCAGCCTTGGTCATGTCTTCGCCGGGCAGCGGCAGATAGGAGAGCGTGCCGTCGCGGTCGAGAAACCATTCGCCCGGTTCATCAAGCGCCGCCCGAAAGTTTTCGAGGTGATACCGCTGGGTCGCGCCCCATTGCATGAACGCCCACGGGGCCTCGCCCGAGGTGATAAGCGTGGCGGACGCGGGATCAAACGCCGCCAGCCGGTGGCGCGAGATTTCCCACGAGTGATAAACCACCACCGTCACGTCGCTCAGGTGGTTCGTTGGGAGGTTGGACCGTGACTGGACATCCTCCGCTCGCGCCTTGAACGCGCGGCGGCTGAGATCCGCAGGTTGGCCTGTCAGCGGGTCGGTGCCGTGCGCAACTTTGCCGGCCATGTAGTAATAAAAATCGTTCGGCGTGCGCGCCCGGGTAGCCCGGTGGCCATTCACCCAGAGTTGTTCAAAATACCAGCGTCCCGCGGCCACCTCGGAAACTGTCGCGGTCCACACCCCATCTGTACCCCGCTGCCAACCCGCAATGCGCCGGCCCCCATTGAAGACCGGCCGCGCGCCAGACTCCGCTGCGAAGCGCAGGCCGCTGTCCTCGGCAGTTAGCACAAGCGGTGTGGTGATTGAATACTCGCCGCCTTGAACGAGCACGAGTGCATTGGGGCGGTCGTTGCGTTTCGCTCGCAGTTCGCGAATGCGCGCGACGGCGCCGGCAAGACTGGCCACCGGGCCATCGGTGTGAGTTGGGTTGGGTGACGCCAGCGCGCCGGACCAGGCATCGTTTCCGGTCGGCGCGACATGAAGCGTGACAGAATCAGCGGCAACCAGAGCTGACGTAGTCAACGCAACAAACATGGAGACCAAAGTGGCAGCAAGTTGAATTCTCATGACAATCTTCAATCTTAGCGGGTAGTTGGAGCGGCGGCGCGCTTGGGTTTGGCCGCGCCGAGGTCAATGCGGTTGGGCAGTTCTCCGAGGTGGTAATAGCGATGCTCAAGCTGGTCGTCGCGTACGATCACGATGCGCAGCCCGGACTTGTCCTCGCCCAGGGGTTTACCTACGGGACCGGTGGTAACGGCTTCGAGATCGCCATCGCGGGCAACGGCGTTGCGGTGATAATGGCCGGCGAACAGATGCTTCACTCCAAACTCGTGAAACAAGGCGAGATAGGGGGCGCGTCGCTCAACCGGGATGTTGAAGTATTCGTCCGGTTCACCGGCAGCCTTCAGAAACCAGGGATGATGCGCGAAGATCACGATGTGCTGCGCGCTGTTCTGGCGGGCGCGGTCCAGTTCGATCCGGAGCCAGCGTTCCTGCTCAGCGAGTTGATTCGTCGTCTGTTGCGGCGAATGAATGATCACCGAATTGAGCACAATGCCGATGAACCCCGCATGTCGGAAGGTGTAATGGTCGGAACCGAATTGATTGGTGTAGGCCGCGATGCGCGCCGGCGTCGGGACGTTGGCGAGGTCGTGATTGCCGGCGACGTTGTACACCGGAATGGTGGGATTGACCCGGCGCATGATGCGCTGATACTCGGCGATCTGTGCGTCGTTGCCCGGTTTGTTCACAAGGTCGCCGGTGATCACGACGAATGCCGGGCGCAGCCGGTTGACCGTAGCCACGGCGAGTTCCAAGTTCGCCGTCTCCTGGGCAAAATCCTGGTTGTCCGTGAACATGCCAAATTGCGGATCGCTGAGTTGAATGAAGAAGAACGGTTCCGCCGCCGCTGCGTTTGACACCAAGCAAAAGGTGCAAATGACCAGACTGGCCGTTAAGTGCATCCATCTTTTCATCGGTAGGACCCGTGTTGGACGACAGCTTGCGCTCCAGCCGTGGCACAGGTCGATCAGAAATTTGGAAAGGACCACGCCTCCCCAACGGTAACGACCCCGGGCATCATTCCGCGGCGGCGGCGTTGGGGCGGGGCACCCATGAATCGCGGCGAGGCGGCAGGGCGCACTTCGATCACCGGAACGGAGCGGCGAGGTCGAAGTTGAAGATCAGTTGCAGACCGGTGACGAGCAGGATGGCGTAGATCACCCGCACGAACGCGGTTTCGGAAAAGCGGCGGTTCAGCCACACGCCCAGCCAGACGCCGAGCGGCACCAACGGAAAGAACTCCGCGCTCGTCAGCAGCGTGGCCGGCGTGATCAAGGCCTGCGAAGCGAACACCGGGAGGGCCACCAGCGAACGGTCCACACAAAAAAACGGCAGCTTGATCCAATTAACGAAAGTGAAAAC
>Ga0154020_10005685_pt1 | contig 14673 bp, 14 predicted proteins | sample Klosneuvirus_201_FD_109709 | JGI IMG/M metagenome (GOLD analysis project Ga0154020, IMG submission 109709) | Active sludge microbial communities from wastewater, Klosterneuburg, Austria - Klosneuvirus_20160825_MG | ecosystem: Engineered > WWTP > Aerobic digester > Activated sludge | place...
AAAGGAATAGGGGAATGAAAATCAATTTCTTAATTTAGGGGCAGTGAAATCCCTTGAGAACCATTTGAACATGAAGTCTCTGGCCGAGGACGACCGGCCGCGTGAAAAGTTATTGAAACTGGGCCGTCACAGTTTAAGCGATGCCGAACTTCTGGCCATAGTCATGAGTTCGGGCAACAAGGAGGAAACTGCGGTGCAATTGGCCCAACGCATGCTCTCTGAACACCGCAACAGCATCAATGAACTCGCCAAACTCTCCATTGCCGACCTTAAAAAATACAAAGGGGTAGGTGAGGTAAAAGCCATAGAAATAGCCGCCGCATTTGAATTGGGGCGCAGGCGAAAAGAGAGCGACCCTACCGAAAGAATAAAAATTACAAGCAGCCACCAGGCTTATGAGGCCATTCGCCACCATTTGATGGACCAACCGCACGAAGAGTTTTGGGTGTTGCTTTTGAATAGGGCTAATCAAATTACAAAAGAAGTGCACTTGAGTAAAGGCGGCGTTTCAGGCACCGTGGTGGATGTGAAGCTGATTTGTAAAGCGGCTATCGATCACACGGCCAGCGGCGTTATTCTGGCGCACAACCATCCCAGCGGACAGGTGCAACCTAGCGAACAGGACAAACAGATTACCAAAAAGATCCGCGAAGCTTTGGCCTTATTTGATATTGTTTTATTGGATCATCTGATTATTGGTGATCAAACCTATTTAAGTTTTGCCGACGAGCATTTGCTCTAACCTTTATGTTTAAAATCGTAACCATTATCGGGGCCAGGCCCCAAATTATTAAAGCTGCTGCACTGAGCAGGGCCATTAAAAACAAGTTTTCGGATCAAATCAAAGAGATCATCGTTCACACCGGGCAACATTACGATGCCAACATGAGTCAGGTGTTTTTTGATGAATTGGGCATTCCGGTTCCCGATTACAACCTGAATGTGGGCTCGGGTTCTCACGGCAAACAAACCGCCGCTATGATTACGGGTATTGAGGATATTCTGTTAAACGAAAAACCCAATGCCATTGTGTTATACGGAGACACCAATTCTACTCTTGCCGGAGCCGTGGCTGCAAGCAAAATTCATGTGCCGGTGGTTCACATTGAAGCAGGGCTCCGCTCCTTTAATAAAGCCATGCCCGAAGAAGTCAACCGTATACTCTGTGATCATGTGAGCACGCTTTTGTTCTCACCAACGGCTACAGGATTTAATAATTTACTAAAAGAAGGTTTTAAGGAAAAACCACTTCCTCCTTTTGGAGCCGACAATCCCAGGGCTTATCAATGCGGGGACGTGATGTACGACAACAGCTTATACTTTAGTCGGGTAGCCGAAGAAAAAACCACTATTCTGTACCGGTATGGGCTTCAAAAAAACAAGTTTATTCTGGCCACCATCCATCGCAACAACAATACCGATGAAGCGCCGCGTTTGAATGCTTTGTTTAAATCTCTGAACGATATTTCTCTACAGTATAAACTCAAAGTGATTTTGCCGCTTCATCCGCGCACGGCCAAATTGTTGTCACACAACCTGAACCCGGAGCTATACAAGGCGGTTCAGGCGAATTCGGATTTTGTGATTGCCGAACCGGCTTCTTTTTTAGAAATGATTGCACTTGAAAAAAATTGCGCCTTAGTGATGACCGACAGTGGGGGCGTTCAGAAAGAGGCCTTTTATTTTGAGAAAGCCTGTGTAATCCTGCGACCTGAAACCGAATGGGTGGAATTGGTGGAATGCGGTACAGCTATTGTGGCCGACGCCGATGAAAACCGCATCAAGGCGGCTTTTGAACACCTTTACGCCAACACAAGTCTCAAATTCCCGAAACTCTATGGGGATGGGCATGCGGCTGAGTTTATTTGTGGAGAAATGCTTCGCCATTTGGCCTAAGTTGGTTTTTTGTAACCTATGGCAGATGGCGCATTATAAGGGTAACGACATGTATGAAAGTTAAATTACTTCTTTTTCCTGTACTACTTTTTATAAGCCTTAGCGGAGTTTCCCAAAACACACTTGCTTTGATCGATGAAGTCGTTGCTCACTTCAGGTCCGGATTGGATACCTGCCGTAAAGTGGAGAAGCTGAATTCAGAACTTGGCTATAGGTATTTTTATTACAGTAACAATGAGCCTTTGGCGATTGAAGTGCAGGAAAACGGCCGGATCGAAAAACACGTGAGCTGGTTCTTTTATAAAAAGAAACTGATTTATACCGAAACCGTATGGACCGATACAGTCGACGGAAAAAAGATTCATGGCGAAAAAACCTATCATTTTGAGGAAGCCATGATTGCCTGGCTGGATAATGAAAACACCTTTGTTGAGGCTTCTACTCCGGAGTTTATGGCCTTGGATAAAAACCTCAGAGCCTATGGCAGAAAAATCTATCTGGAGGCATTAGAAGAGTAAAGCCATCAGGGTTTACACATCAAAATTTAGGACAGCTGATCAACACCCTTCTGGATTTTTTTCGTTTTTGAACAATTTCAAATACCATTGAAATTTCATGTGAACCCAAAGTGTTATTAAAGCCCAAACGGGAAATCGTCACATCGTAACTGTATCCCACCCTGAAATTTTTGTCGGGTATTTCAAGACCAATGAGTATGGCAATGCTTTCCTGATTGCCGTAACCGGCTTTGTATTTTTTAAAGGGCAAACCACGGTACCACAATCCAAAATTCATCACATTCTTAAAATAATAGGCACCTATGTCCAATTGATCGTATTTTTCCTGTTTGCGAAAATGCATACTGGCACTCACAAATTCTTCGAGTTTGGTTTTTCCGGCCCCGCGTGCTGAAATGATGTAGCGGTAACCACCGTGTATACTCAGGTAAACCGGCAAGGTGCTCAGGTCACCATCAACCAAACTGGTGTTGGGTTCGTTCAGGTGTTTTAATGACATGCCCAGCCAAATATTGCGGGAATTATAAAGTGCACCCAATCCTACATCAAAGTAGTTAACCTTTTGCGCACTTCCGGCTTCGGCTGAAGAACTTGCACCTGTTACCAACTGGTCGTTAAATATGAGATTGCTAATGTCGATGCGTTTTCCAATTAATGCCAAGGACATGCCTGCTCTCACTTCAGAGGTTCGGTTAATTTTAATGCTGTAAGCATAATTGAAACACTTATGCGTAGTAATAAGGTTAGATGTGCCGGCCACATCCTGCAAAAAATAAACGCCTATGCCGCTGTTCAAATTGCTCACGTTGTAATCGTAAGCCGCCATGTAAGTGACGTAGGTTGTCTTAATGCCCGGCCATTGGTTGCGGTAATTGGCTGAGAAGCGATGGCCATAGGTTAGACCGGTAAAGGCAGGGTTAAGGAAAAGGGGTGTAGCATAAAACTGCGTAAACTGCACCTCCTGAGCCTTCCCTTGCAAAGAGAATACAATGACGAATATGGCACTTAGTATTTTATTGCGCATTGTCTTTCTTTAGCTGGATTACAATACTATTTGTGTTGAGTTCGGTAACAAGTGCTTTTAAATTTATTTCCTGCTCCAAACACCCTTCAGCTTCAATTTGCACCCTGTATGTTTTAAAAGGGCTTAGTGCCAGAACAAAATGGCCTGAATTTACATTTGAAGAATAAATGCCTTGCAAAACATTTCCGGGCATTTCATATACTGTGAGCTTTGCTTTATAGGGTAAACTGTCCAGATAAACAGTACCGGTTTGCACCACTATATCTCTGGATTTAAACCTTGTATCAATTTTATAAATATCCGTGTGCCCATATGAATCCTCCTTTTCAGAAGAGTAATAACCTCTTTTGCCATCAACACTCACTACAAAAAATATGTCATCATTGATGTCGTTTATGGGATATGCAAGATTTTCAGGGGCACTAAAGCTGGTTGTTTCAGGATCATAGTAACATGAAAATATATCGTAAGCCCCCATGCTGTTGTGCCCTTTACTGCTAAAATATAAACTTACACCATCGGGATGTAAAAAAGGAGCGTCCTCGTCATATGTTGTGTTAACAGTTGGGCCAAGGTTATAGGCCTGTGACCAATTTTGATTGGGAAGTTTTCGTATGCGGTACAGGTCTTTACCACCATAGCCTCCCGGCCGGTTGCTGCTGAAAAAAATCTCACTTGTATCCATACTAAAACAAGCACTTGTTTCAATGTATGGGGAGTTAATGATCTCAGGCAGTTTTTCAGGTGCCTGCCAGCTGTTGTTAGGTCCTTTACGTGAAAGATACAGGTCGCCGCTAACAATGTTTTCTGAGGTTCGGTAAACGATCATACGTTCCCCATCTGGACTTAATGCCACACAAGCGTCATTGGTTTTAGAATTTACCGGTGCGCCCAGATTCACTGCATTTTGCCAGGCATTGTCTTTGAAGTTTGAAACATAGATGTCCTCAAGGTAATTTTTGTTGGCATCTAAGCTATCATCCTGGGAATTTTTGCGCTTGGAAGTGAAATATAAGGTTGTTTCATCCAGACTTATGACAGGCACATAATCGGGAAACTCACTGTTTATGGCTGGTCCCATATTAGAAATAAAAGCTTCAACCGGGTTGGTTATAAATGTTTTGGCGTTTTGGTTTTGTTGTATCCTATAATCTACTTCAATGTTATTGTTCAGACGTTTGTTTTGTTTTACCTTTTTATAGGTTTGTAACAGTAGGGTGGATTCGTCAAATTTCTTCTGCCTGTGTTTAATGAGGGCAAGGTAAAAAGTAGCATCTGGAACCCGCGACAGGGTTAAATTGTTTTCGAGTGGAATCAGGCTATCAATGGAATACCCGAGTTGAAACATACACAAGGCGGAATTTACACCGGCGTTTTCATGAAGCGGATTGAAACTTAGTGCCTGACGGTATAAAGTTAATGAGTTGTAATAATCATCGAGATCAAATTTGAGCTGAGCATCATAGGCCAGGTCGTTTGCCTTTTTTTTACTGGCTTTAGAAACGTTCTGGGCATTGGCCATCTGAAAGCACAAACAAAAGAGGAATCCTATATAAGTTGTTCTCATGCCTCTATCTTAATAACAACACGTCACCGGTTTTTGTGAGCACCTTTCCATCCAGAAAAGTAGCTTTAACTTTCCACACATACACATCCTGGGTACATAACACGCCTTTATAGTAACCATCCCAACCTTCACGGGGGTTGGTGGTTTCAAATAGTAATTCTCCCCATCGCGAAAAAATGCTCAATTCGTAGGTCTCAGCGCCTCTTACATCAGGATGAAAAATGTCGTTGCTCAAATCATTGGGGTCATAGATTAGACCTGGTGATCCCGACAGATTGGGTGTAAAGGCATTTGGAATGATAATGCTCGATTCGTCGAGGGCTTTTACTGTTTCCGGTAATTGAAAAGTGTCTTTGCAACCGCGTGTGTTCTCAGCAATTAAGGTGATCACATATTCACCTGGTTTTGTGTAAAGGTGCGATGGCTCAAATTCTTCAGAGGTGCCGTCGTCGCCAAAATCCCATTTGTAATAATTTCCGTTACTCGAAAGATTTGCAAAATAAACGGGTTGAACGGGGATGTATACACTTAAAGGTGCGGCTGTGAATTTAGCAGTTGGGCGGGGGAAAACTTTAATAACTTTTGTACTTGTATCGGCACATCCAAACTTATCTTTTCCGATCAATGTTGCACTAAAAAGTTTATCGATCACCCCGTTGTTGGTATACAAATGCGTTACATTTCCGGTATTGGCAGCTTCTCCATCACCAAACTCCCACAAATAGGAATTCACTCCAACAACCGAAGGAAAGGTCACACCCAATACAGTGCAGCCGCTATCGGGCGTAGGGTCGAATTCAAAAGTAGGTTTACCGTGAATGAGCATATTTACAGTTAGCGAATCGCTACACCCTGAAGCATTAGTGGCCTTTAAACGCACAGGATAATATTGATCAAGCGAACTGGTATATAAATTCACAGGGTTGCTGAAGGTGGAGGTGGAACCGTCTCCAAGGTTCCAGAAATACGTACTTGCTCCGGTAGAGGTATTGGTAAACGTCATCACCTTGGGCGAGCAGGCAGGAGTATCCAATGCAAAACCGGCCTTGGGTTGCGCGTATAGCAGTATGGATTTTTCAATAGAGTCTTTACAGTTGTTTACACTGGCCACAACAAGCCTTATGCTGAAGGTTTGTGAAGGGCTTCCTGCAGCGTTGGTATATGTGGTGCTTGGATTTGGTAAATTGGAACTGAACCCATTGCCGAATTTCCAACTGCTGGTGTTGTGACCGGAGCTTCCATTCAAAAACGTAACATTAAATGGGGTACAGCCTTGCAAGGGACTGGCGGTAAAGTCGGCGTAGGATCTTGGAAAAACAATGGGGTAGCCATAGCTTGAATCAACACAACCGAAACCGTTCTGAGCAATTAATTTTACTGTAAAGGTTTGGTTGGCTGTTGTTGTGTTTGTAAACACGTGTGTGGTTGGTGTTGTGGCCACAACAGGAAAAGAGCCATCTCCAAAATTCCAGGTATAGGAAATAACCCCGGGCACTGATGGAAACGTGACCTGAAGAGGCGTGCAACCACTGGCCGGAATCATGGTGAAACTGGTGAAAGGTTGGGGAAAGATCTGTATGGTTTTTCGTACCGTATCAGAGCAGGTAACCGAATTGGTGGCAACAAGTGTGATGGTTTGTGTTATTAATAAAAGTGAATTGTTATTGTATACATGGGATGGATTTGTAGCCGCGGAGCCGCTTCCGTCGCCAAAGGACCAGGTGTAGGTGCTGGCACCAACAGAAGTATTTGAAAAAGTAGCTGGCAAGGGCGAACAACCACCCGAAAATCCCGTAGTGGTAAAATCAGCAACCGGTCGTGGACGAACACTTATGGGTTTTGATATGGTGTCGCTGCAACCGGATCCGGTACCAACAATTAAAGAAACGGTGTAATTTAAAAAGGTTTGTGTGTTGTTCTGATAAGTGAAGCCGGGGTTAGACAAATTAGAAGTGGCTGTGGGGCTGGGACCAAAACTCCAAAAGGAGGACGTGTTGTTAATGGACGTATTACTGAAACTTACCGCAAATGGCGGGCAAGCTACGGTTGGTGAAAAAACAAAATTGGCAACCGGTTTTAAATTCACCAAAACAGTTTGTGTTATGGAATCAATACAAAAAGCGGTGGTGGCAATAAGTTTAACGGAATAGGTGCTCGGTGCCGTGAAAGTATGAGCAGGATTGGTTTGTGTTGAAATAGCCGAGCCGTCGCCGAAATTCCAGGTGTAGGAGGTGATTGGATTAGTGCCCGTTACCGTTGAAGTGTTTGTGAAATTAGCGATTGCTCCAACACAGGCCGATATAGCTGCAAAGGACGGTAGGGGTTTTGGTCTTACAACAATAGAAACAGTGCGTGTGTGAACACAACTTGTGCTGGCTGTGACTGTTAGTGATGCTGTAAAATTTCCTGTAGTGATGTAGTTTTGAGTTGGAGGTACCTGCAATGTGCTGGTATTTCCGTTTCCAAAATTCCAGTTCCAAAACGTAGCTAATGTTGAAGATTCAGTGAAAGTGGCGTTCATAATACTATTGCATCCGTTGTTCGGGTTCACTGTGAAATTAGCAACAGGCGATGCAAGAATGTTCACTATCGCGCTTGCTGTATCTCTGCATGCGGCTCCTCCTGCAATAAAAGCGATTAGTCGTACTGTGTAAGTTCCGGGGGCGGCGTAGGTGTGATTTTTGTTACCACCACCCAGGTTTACAAAGCCTCCACCATCACCAAAATTCCACAAATAACTGCTGCCCCCGGGACTGGCATTGGTAAAGGTGATGCTGGTGTTCTGACAGAGGTTGCCACCGGGTGCGATTAAACTTGCACTTGGCGGACTAACAATACTCACGCTAATTATGGCGGTATCGATGCCACACAGGTTGCTGTCGCGAAGCATCACGTTATAGGTCCCAAGTCCCGGATAAGCTATTGTTCTTGGAATTGTAGGCGGCCATGGATTCCAGTTAAAAATGCTGTCGTGACCTACACCCCAGTAATTACCAAAGTTCCACCATTCCTGGCGCTGAAAGGTATTGCCCTGAGGAACACAGTTACGGTTGGTGCTATTTGTAAATATAAATGTTGTATCGGGGTAGCATTTAACAATCTGATCGGGCGTAACCATAGCGTCATCGAGATCATAAATCTGCAGCGGATTCCAGGTGGAGTTTGAAGGTACCACGTTGCAGTAATTTCTTGCAAATAAATTAACCTGAGTTTGACAATTGACTGTTCCTTTTAAGTAGGTGTGTGAAATTAAAGCGCCGGCATTGCTGCTGTTAAAAATTTGAATTGGAGAGCCATCGCCAAAATCATAAGTAAAGGTGGTGTTTGCGCTTACATTGGTACTTGTGTTTTGAAAAGTGAGTGTTTTTGGAGCGCAGCCCAGGGTTGGCAAACCGGGTGGAATACTGATAACCGCATTTGTAGGCAACTCCATCACCACCAAAGCGTTTAAAACACAGGATAAACCCGGAATGGTAAGTACTAACTGGTAGGTGCCTGTAAATGAAGCATACAAGTGAGGCACAGTACTTAGTGCAGTATAAGATGCTCCGTTGAATACCGGTGAGCCATCGCCCCAATTGATGGAGTAGGGTCCCCAACTAACATTCGATTGAATGTTCAGGTTATACGGTCCGCCACTGCAGGAAATAAAAACAGGATTGTTGGTAAGGGTGCCTGCAGAATTGTAAATCTGCGGACATTGGGCTGATGCCCCCAATTCGAAAAGAAGATAAAGTAAGACCAGTAAATTTCTTTTCATACAACACTATTTTTCATGCAAGTTGTAAGCCGGGTTCTGTTTCACCCCAACGAATTGAGGTATATCTATCATTTATCTATGCGACCTACCCATTGCAGGTCCCGACGAGTCGGGAGAAGACGAGCAGCCTTACTCCTGCAACTTATTTGGTCTTTCAACACCCGAGGTTTTCCCAACATAAACATTACTGCCTATGCCCGTGAGCTCTTACCTCACGTTTTCACTATCACCCTTCCATGCCTTGCGGCACTTGGGGCTACCTGGTTTTCTGTGGCACTCTCTGTTGCAAAACATTTCGGTTTTGCACCCACCTTTTCAGATGGCGGATTGCTCTGTGTTGCCCGGACTTTCCTCTTCCTTACAAGAAGGAAGCGATAGAATAACTTGCACCTAAATATACGAAATCATTGAATTCCGGTTTCGGAAATTTATAGGCTTTAGACAAAGAAGGATTAAAGGAGAGATAAGCGGCGTTCTATTTCGATAAAACCAAAGCTTCGCTAATTACATCCCGAATGGTAAAATAGGTGTCAGGCAACACCTCATCTAGCACAAGGGGCGACTTAAACCAACGGGCCTCATCAATACTTTCCCCGGTTTGTGGAACAAGCGGTCCTTCAAAATCGGTGTGCATGTAAAACCAATACGATTGTTTTAAGGCAATGTCTTTCTTATAAGGGTATAAATGAAAGGTAGAACCAAGCGCTTTTTCAATCTTTAAGTTTTTTACCCCACATTCTTCTTCGCATTCCCTGATGGCCGCCTCTCGGATTCCTTCTCCCTTTTCAAGTTTCCCTTTTGGCAAATCCCACCTCCCGTGCCTGTGTATAAAAAGAAATTCCTCTTTCTTTTGTATAAATCCGCCCGCAGCCTCAATGTAACGAAACTCCTTTTTTAATTCTTCCAAAACCAAATCAAAGGGTATGTCCCTGAGCAATAACTGTATACTTCGGTTTTGATCTAAAAAATCCCGGCAAACCCGCTTAAATTCTGAACCTTTTTTAAGGTTGAGCTCATAAAAATTAATGAGCTCATTCTCTGAAACTTGAGATTCAGACGAAATAAAATGCATGTGATGATCACCAAAGTAAATTTTATTGTTCATAAATAGGGGGGTATCAAACCTTAAGTAAATATTATTTTTGCACTATGAACGCATTTGATGACCCGGCCCATAAAATTGCCGAATTTTTATTACAAATAAAAGCCGTTAAGCTTGAACCTGAACATCCCTTTACCTGGGCATCGGGATTAAAGTCGCCTATTTATTGCGATAACCGCAAAACACTTTCTTATCCTAAGATTAGAACATACATCCGCCAACAATTTGTTGAAAGCATTCAGGAGCATTTTGGGAAACCGGATGTAATTGCTGGTGTGGCAACCGGTGGAATAGCCTTAGGCGCCCTTGTGGCTCAGGAAATGGGTCTGCCTTTTGTTTACGTTAGAAGCGAAGCTAAAAAACACGGACTTAGCAATACCATCGAGGGAGAATTAGAAAGCCGCCAGAGTGTAGTTGTAATTGAAGACCTTGTGAGTACGGGTGGCAGCAGTTTGAAAGCTGTAGCCGCATTGAGGGAAGCCGGATGTGTGGTAAAAGGCATGGTGGCCATTTTCACTTATGAGTTTGAAGAAGCCGCTGCGAATTTCAAAAAAGCGAAGTGCGAATTAAACACACTTACCAATTATTCTAATTTGATTGAAACGGCCGTTGAAAAGGAATACATCGCTAAAAAAGATGTGGAGAGTCTGAAGCAATGGAAACTTGATCCTTCTGGCTGGGCGCAAAGTCTGGTAAAATAATCGTGGCAGAATTTACACTTTCTGGTGAGCCGCTTCCCACTGTAAGTCATATTAAAGACTTGTACATTTTTCTTTCTGATTTCAGTAATTTCAGATCGATATTACCTGAGGACAAGGTTGAAAATTTTACCTACAACCAAGATTCCTGTTCATTCAACATCAAAGGCATTACCCCTATGAGTATACGTTTGGCTGAAAAAAAACCTTATGAGATGTTGTATTTCAGTAGTGAAGGGCTATCCAAGTTCAATTTTAAGTTAAAGGTCAATTTTAACGGTGAAGTTGAACAAAATGGTGACTGTGCTGTGGAAATGCAGGGCGATCTGAATCCGTTTATTCTTAAAATGGCTGAGAAATCGCTTCTGGCCCTGGTGAATAGCATGACTCAAAAATTATCCCAACTTCAAATTCCTAGCTTATGATGATTAATGCCGCCATACAGTTGCTTCCTTTTCCGGAAAAAGGATCTAAATACGACCTAATAGATGAGGCTATACTCCTCATCGAAAACAGTGGTTTAAATTATCAGGTTTGCCCATTCGAAACTGTTGTGGAAGGCAGCACAGAGGCTGTGTATGCCTTGATACAAAAAATACAGGACAATTGTTTGCGCTCAGGTTGCAACGAACTTCTCATTAATGTGAAGATACATGCTGCAAATAGGGATCTTAAGTTTGAGGAGAAGCTCGAAAAATACTAAACCTGTTTTTGTTGCTGCTCTGCATCGCGCGCAAGTTCTTCTTTAGCGAGTAAAATTTGGCGTTTCACCTGCCCTGTAATGATGTGATAGAACATCACAAAATCTGAACCCAGGCTCCAAAGCGGATACTGAAAGGTGGCCGGTTTGTTTTTTTCAAAAATAAGGTGCCCAAACCAGGCAAAACCATAGCCTGCAATAGGAATTATTGCAAAATACCTCCAGTTTAAAGTAAGGAGAAACAGAATAAACAAAGCGATGACCAGAGCCGTTCCAATGAAGTGCAGGGTCCGGTTTTTAATGTCTGCATGTTCGGTAAGATAGTAAGGATAAAAAGCCCGGAAACTTTTATATTTTCTTTCTGCTGCCATGTTAGTGATTGTTAGAAGGAAGTTGTTATAAGTAATTTACCTGTAAATAGCGGCCGTGCCTGTACATCGCTGATGGTGTACAAGTAGTATCCCTTGCTGAAGTTCTTAAGGTCAATGCTCGTGTTTTCCGATTCAATGGCTTTTTTTTCTATACATCGGCCTTGCATATCCGTTATCAAAATGTAGGCAGCATCAGGGTTTTTTGATAGTATGTGTAATGTTTCAACGGCAGGATTAGGATATACCAGATACCCGCTCCCAATCGAACCTTCTTCGATGGAGGTGCCAATACTAAACGAAAGGTTGTCAAGTTCAAGATAAGCGCCCACTGCATTAGGTCCTCCACCCATCATGAGCGGGTTGGACATAGCCCAAATGCTGATGCTGTCAGGGAATTGATTGTCGAAATAAGTATACACCATTGAAAAGGAGGTCCAGGTGCTAGTGTTGGTTTTAAAAAACAAATAATCGTATGTAATTATGTTGCCGGCTTTTTTCATAAAACTCATCAGGCCCACAGAATCATCGGCTGCTAATCCACCGCATCGGTAAAATCCATTTAAGGAAACCGGTCGCTGTGTATAAGGCACAAATGAGTTCGACGAATTGCCTACGAAACCGCCTAGCGATAAAAACCCGGTTAGGTTTGGGCTGGGGGAAGTGCCGCTTATCCTCACGTATTTGCTGCCTTGCTGGGCTCCGCTGTTTTGCTGGCCTAATGTGGTGCCAAACCATCCTGAAGGTGCCATACCGATTATGGTATTCGACCAATTCTCAAAGCTCAAATTGCTGAGCCCACTCTGGGCTTTACAGTTGATGGTAATCAACAGCAGACACAAGATTAAGGTGACCTGTTTCATCGTTTTGTTTTTTAAGGTTCAACACTGTTTAAATTCAGAAACCAGTTAACCCATTTTGGTTACATGATCATCTGTTAAAGGAGGAGGACAAAAAGTACCGGATTGAAACAGGAAAAAATTCTAACCGGCTTGCAATAGTAAATATAGCAAATTCTAATCAGTTCAGGAAAAACTTAGCACAAAGCAATTGGTTTGCTAGAATAAGTGGTTATGGACTAACCAAAACCTTTCCGGAATGCACAATAGTATTTTGCTCATTCAGGATACTGTAAAAATAGAGCCCCGCGTTCAGTAGGTTGAGATGAATTCGGGTTTGTGTTTCTTTAATTCCAACTTCTTTAAGAAATCTTCCCTCCATATCCCTGATTTGAAGCACTTGACCAATGTGCCCGCCTGTTTCAAGTATAAATTCGTTTCTTGCAGGGTTTGGATAGGCTTTTGGGCTTTCATCGTAACCCCATTCATGAATGGATTCAACAATTGGAATAGTATGAGAAAAAGAAATCTGGTTGCTGTCAACCGGAATACAAGAAGTAGAAGAGGAACTGAGATAAGCCCTGAAAGTTACTGTATAGGAATTTCCTCCGGACAAAATTCCAACATGAAAGGTATCGATAAAGGTTTGAGTGGCGGGTAATAGTTGTCCGTCAAAATAACAACCCCTTAATTCAATTTTTCCCAAGACGCCCGACCCCGGAGGTGTAACGGTAAAAGATGTTCCCAGGTGTTGACCTTGATTGAGTATGCTGGTGGCTGTCACAAACTTTGTGGGTACTAAAACTGGGCCGTAAAATGCTGGTATAACTGTGTACGCCCCAATGTAGGGATAGCTCTGACCTGTAAGACTTTTGGAGATGCCAATAACAACTACTATTAGAATGCAGATGGTTCTCATGTCCGGCATTTTAAATACAATCTACAAAAAATAAAGAGAACTGCAAAGACTTGGGTAATCGCTTACAGTTTATTTTTCTGTTAGGCGAAAAAATAGGCGGTATAACCTATGGGCTTAATACCCCGCCTTTTCGGCAGGATAGGCATTAAAGGTGCCCATGGCTTTAGCAACACACACATTATTCCGGTTCTCGCAAATCACATCGCAGCTTACCACTAACAAACGTTTGCCTTGTTGTATTACTTCCGCTGTGGCGCAAAGTACATCGTTGAGTAAAACAGGAGCTAAAAAATTCAATTTATACTCCACTGTACTTACCACTTTGTTTTCTTCAGCAACAGCAGATAATCCGGCTACACCTAAGGCACCATCAATTAGGGCGGCAATAACTCCGCCATGGGCTGAGCGGGGTGTAGCCAGGTGAATGTCTTTAATAGTCAGGCGGTATTCAATTTTACCGGGAGATAGAATAGTAAATGCCATGCCCAGAAGTTCACCAAAACGGTTGTTCTGCCTATACTTTTTAATGAGATGTTCAGATATTGTCATATTGGAATGCAAGTCTAATAAATATTACATTTTACAAACGACTCGCTTAAAACTTTTTATGTAAAGAATTGTTCGAAAAAATGTAAACATTATCGGGGCAAATGAAATTCAGCATTGTACTCCAAGAAATACTCTGTTAACTTTGGCATTCTATGATTTCAATTGAAGAGGATGAAGTGATTGAAGTGATTGGCGCCCGATCACACAACCTTAAAAACATCAATGTTCAGATTCCCCGCAACAAATTGGTGGTAATTACCGGCCTGAGTGGTAGTGGCAAATCTTCTTTGGCATTTGATACAATTTACGCCGAAGGGCAACGCCGTTACATTGAGAGTTTTTCATCCTATGCTCGTCAGTTTCTTGGTAATCTTGAGCGGCCTGATGTTGACAAAATATCCGGACTAAGTCCTGTTATTTCCATAGAGCAGAAAACAGTCAACAAAAACCCACGATCAACAGTGGGCACCATTACAGAAATTTACGATTTTATGCGTTTGTTGTTTGCCAGGGCAGGAGAAGCTTTTTCCTACAACACAGGTGAAAAAATGGTGCGTTATACTGATGAACAAATTGTTGAACACATCCTAAAGGAATTTAATGGCAAATCCATTGAACTTCTGGCGCCTGTGGTTAAAGGCCGCAAAGGCCATTACCGTGAGTTGTTTGAAGAGCTTCGCAAAAAAGGATTTAATAAGGTAAGGGTGGATGGTGAGATCAAAGACCTGGTAGC
>Ga0154020_10005688_pt1 | contig 14664 bp, 13 predicted proteins | sample Klosneuvirus_201_FD_109709 | JGI IMG/M metagenome (GOLD analysis project Ga0154020, IMG submission 109709) | Active sludge microbial communities from wastewater, Klosterneuburg, Austria - Klosneuvirus_20160825_MG | ecosystem: Engineered > WWTP > Aerobic digester > Activated sludge | place...
CTCCCCGCCCCGGCGAGCTAACTTCCTCTTGCGCCTGGTGTCATCAAAACTGAATATTTTGAGTCTTACGTTGCAGACCACTGCCATTTGAGATGGCAATACCGCGGCCGGGTTCTCCCGGGATGACACGGGACCGGCAAGCGAATTTACCAACCGACGAAAGACATGAGGTCCGATATGACAATGCCCAGCCTATGCTCTGCTTCCGGCCAGCCGACTCTAACCGATGTCGCCATGGAAACCCTCGCCTCCGCCACCGCTGTGGTCAACGAGGACTGGGCCGTCCCTGTCACTTCTGAACGGGACGCGATGCTCTTCCTCACCCGAGATCTGGCTCGCTGGTCCGGGAACGGGAGGCAGTGTTGACCCATGTATCATTCACCTGCATTGATAGAATTGGGTAAACCTCCGGCTGGTTCCACGGGCCGCACCGATTGGCGTCTCAACCGAATACTGGAACTGACGGCCGACACGAGTGATTCGCGACTCACTTTGAATGAGCTTTCTCAGCAGCTCGGCATTTCTCCTGGCCAGTTGAGCCGCCTGTTTGTTCGCGTTACGGGGCAACGGTTCCGCAACTTCGTCATGGCGCATCGGTTGCTTCAAGCTTCCCGGCTGCTGCTGGAAACCGGGATGCAGATCAAACAGATTGCCGCCGAGCTCGGGTACGGCCACAGTCGAGATTTCTGTCATCGTTTCAAGGCGGTCTTTGGCATGACGCCGAAGGAATTCCGCGAGCGGGCCAGAGCCGAGCGGGCATTGCATAAGGATGGCGGGTCGCCCGTTGTTACCGAGAATGAAGTAGAGAGGACCAACTCATGATCATTCGTTTATCGTCCGTGGTTGCGCTGCTTCTGGCATTTCATCTGCTGGTTCCGGCCGTGGCGGCGCCAGCCGCCACAACTTTGATGGTCAAAGCTCCTCCGGTCAAGCTGGAAGCCGTGGCGTCGTCGATGCCGGTATGGTTTGAACCCAATCGCGGCCAGGTGGCCGGACGGACGGAATGGACAACCCGGGCAGCGGGGGCGTGGCTCTTCTTGACGTCGAATGAGGTGGTGTATGCGTTGCCCCCGGAGATCAAATTCGATCCAGCGAGGACGCGTGGGGTGCCGTCCTTCAAAACCACCAACGTGCATATGCGAATGGTGGGCGGGCGGAAAATAAAGGGCGTGGGCGAAGGGGCGATGGGCAGCTACTCCAACTACTTTGTCGGGAAGCAGGAGGGCGAGTGGTTTACGGGCGTGCCGCACTTTGAGCGGGTACGGTATGCGGCGGTGTATCCGGGGATTGATGTGGTTTACTACGCGACCGGGCGGAGCGTGGAGTATGACTTCCTGGTTGAACCGGGTGCGAATCCTAGGCAAATTGAGTTGGCTTTTAGTGGGGTGGATGGGCTGCGGGTAGACAGGAATGGGGATTTGGTGGTTGGGGCCGGAGGGAAGGAGTTCCGGCAACATCGGCCACGGGTTTTTCAGGGCTCGATGGAGATTGAAGCTTCGTATCGAATTACCGAGTTGGGTACGGTGAACGTGGATGTGTCAGAGTATGACCCCCTGATACCGCTTCGGGTGGACCCGGTGGTAGATTTCTCTACATATCTCGGCGGGCCAGGCGAAGACTACTTGCAGGATATCGCTATTGCTCCGGACAACAATATTATTCTCTTTGGCTCTACGCAGTCACCAGCATCTCCCGCTCTGGATCCCTTTCAGCAACCATCCATAGTAGGCTTGGCCCCGATCCTCCTGAAAATGTCCGGCGACGGGAGGCGAATACTTTTTTACACTATTCTGGGAGCGAATTCTTGGGACTCAGCTTCAAGCATTACTGTAGCGTCCGACGGCACACTATTTGTAGCTGGCTCCACTCGATCACCCAACTTCCCGCTTAAAAATCCATTCCAAAGCACTTTTACTACCGTATTCGGTTCCTCCTTCTTGGCGCGGATATCCTCGGATAGTCGCACCCTTGTCTTTTCGAGCTACTTGGGCGGATCGATTCAAGACACTATTTGGTCGATCGCACGGGACGCTAATGATAATGTGTATGCCGCTGGCTACACAGATAGTCCTGATTTTCCAGTAATGACTGCATTGCAAACCAAGTACGGCACTCAATCAGATGCCTTTCTGACGAAAATTGACAAATCTGGGCGAATGGTATTCTCAACATATTTTGGAGGCGTCGGTAGACAGAGCTTTCGCACAATTGTAGTTCGGCCTCAAGGTGACCTTGTACTGGTAGGTGAAAGTTCAACGACAGACTATCCACTAAAGGACGCAATCCAGACGACAATAACGCCTCGAACCGGCTATGCAACATCTACCTTGACAATCTTAACAGGGGACGGGCGGGATATCACCTATTCAACGTTTCTCGCTGGAGATACCGCGTCTGGTGGGCAAGCCGTCGCGTTGGACTCTACTGGCAATATTTACGTCGCCGGAGTAATACTGGATCCAGGGCTACCGCTAAAGAACCCGTTTCAGCAAGGGTTGGGAGGCGGGCTTAATTCGTATCTTATAAAGCTTGATAGCTCAGGAAAAACCCTCCTCTATTCGTCCTACGTCGGTAGCATGGAAGTGTCCGATCTCAAGATCGATGCCACGGATCATGTATATCTTACAGGGAGTGCAAATCATAGTGATATCGTCTTGAAGGGTTCACCGAACCCGTTTCGCGGCGGCAGTGTTTACAATAGCGATGCTGTCGTGATGCGCTTTTCGCCGGATGCCCGGACGCTTGACTATTCCGTTATCCTTGGTGGCGGGAGTGGGGAGCATGCGGTAGGAATTGCATTTAACTCGGAAGGACATGCATTTATTGCCGGAACCACGGGTTCGGTTGATTTTTCCGTGAAGAATTCGTATCAAAGGCTCTTTGGCGGCGGATTCGATGGCTTTGTCGCAAAGATTGTCCCAGAGACGATTCAATCGATGTCCCCGATTTTGGTCAGTCCGCTGCGAATGGTTTTTAGCTATACGATCGGCGGCCCCACCAGTGGTGCTCAAACACTGCGGGTAAGCGATTCCGTACAGCGCATTCAGGCAACCGTATCAGACACGTGGCTGCGCGTTGGGGAATCGTTGATCAACGGTCCCGGCAGTTTGTCTGTCGCAGTGTCCCCGGCAGGCTTATCTCCAGGTGTCTATGACGGCGAAGTGCGGCTTAGCGCTTCTGGGTTTGCTCCAACAAATGTCAGAGTGACGCTCAACATTCTAGCCGCCGCACCGTCGTTGCAGTCAGCTAGTCCAGCTTTCGTTCAGGTTGGTTCCAATGATACACAAATAGTGTTGCGAGGCGCGGGGTTCTCCGCAACGACAACCCTCATCATCGATGGGGTCCTGTGGACGCTTCGACCGGTCGAGTTTATAAGCGCCATTGAACTCAAGACGACTCTACCTAGATCCTATTTTGCGGCAGACGGCAACATTGCAATCGCGGTCCGAAATCCGAATTCTGCTGTATCGGCGGTCGTGAACGTTGCTGTCGGACGGCCAGCGCCGCACATTACTCAAGGTGGTGTACTCAATGCCGCCAGCTATCGCGGCGGGTCGTTTTCTCCTGGCGAGATCGTTACGGTGTTTGGAACTAATTTTGGAAACGCAGAAAATAGCCGCGTATTGTTTGATTCAATTCCCGTTTCGCCTCTGTACCTGTTGCCCAATCAGTTCAGCGTAGTCATTCCATATTCGCGCGCTGGCGCAAGTGGCACCAGTCTTACAATCGAAAGCGGCGGACAACGCTCCGTTCCTTATGTTCTCCCCTTAGTGGCGGCAGCGCCTGCAGTATTTACCAGTGACGGCACCGGTAAAGGGCTAGCTGCGGCCCTTAATCAGGACGGGTCGATCAACTCACTTTCGAACCCGGCTGAGCGGGGTTCAATCGTCGTTCTCTTTGGAACCGGCGGCGGACTACTGACAAATGAGCCGCTGGGCCGGTTGGAATCGCCTACCACGGCGTTTGTCGACGGCATTGAGGCAGAACTTCTCTACGCCGGCACTGCACCGGGCCTCACGATTGGGGCGCTGCAGTTCAACATCAAGATACCGAATGAAGCAACAACCGGCGAGGTCATTATTCGCGTCGGAGACACGGAGAGTCAGGGGCATGTAACCGTTTCGTTACGCTAATTTGCGCACGACTTGTCGCGGAAATGGCCGGCCTCATTCAATTCCAAGCTTAGGTTGTCAAGGAGGAAACAGAACTGGTTTGTTAAAGTTTCGATTCGTTCAGGCAAGGGAAGAAGCCCTGCGTGGCCGCGTTCGCGACGATAATCGAGAAGTATTGGTTTGCCGGAAGTTGAGGCTTGCTGCAATCTCGCGGTCATCTTTCTGGCATGCATCGGATCACATCGGGTATCAGCATCCCCTGAAATCAAGAGTGTTGCAGGGTACACCACGCCGTCCTTGATTCGGTGATAGGGAGAATAGGCCTCAAGGAGATGCCTGAACTCAGGATCTTCAGGAGATCCATATTCAAGGCTGCCGACAACACCGCCGGCAAACAAGTGGAAGCGGAGCATATCCAACAGCGGTCCAAAGCAAACGACAGCGGCGAACAAATCCGGCCGCTGTGTCATCGCGACGCCGACCAGAAGGCCACTGTTAGACCCTCCCACAATCGCAAGTTTGCCAGGAGCAGTGAAGCCGCGAGCGATTATCCACTCAGCAGCACTAATAAAATCGTCGAAGCTCTTCTGCTTTTTGCCTCTCCGCCCCGCTTCATGCCATTCTTTTCCCAGTTCACCGCCGCCGCGAATCCCAGCATGCACATATCGTCCCCCTAGCGCGAGCCAGAGCGCACTCCGATTAGTGTAGCGAAGAGTATCAATCAGGCCGAAGCCGCCATACCCAGTTAGCATCGTCGGGAGAGCTTCATCCAGTGCAAGGTCCTTGCGTTGGGTGACGCTGATCGGCACCTTTGTCCCATCGGATGACTCGTACCATGTCTTAATCGTTTCCACTTCGGGGATCTTGAAGGCCGACAGTGGCCGAACCAGCAAGCAGCAGGTATTCGTGGAAAAGTCGATCCGATGGTGGACTGGCAGCTTCGCGATCGAACTCGACTGCACTATCGCCTGGTTGCCATTTCGGCTGCAATGCACTGATTCGATTGTTCCGTCCGAGGGAGTACCGGAAATTACAATTGGTTCTCCGGCGGCAGTGAACACCTGAAGGCGATTCGTCCAAGGCGACGAGACATAGACAACAATAAAATAGTTTTCACCTACAGCCAGAGACTTGATTACTTCGTGTGTTTCTGGAACGAGTTCGATTGGGCTTTGTAGACCTGCATGTGTTACCTCGAAAGAGATGATACGGCCATTCGGGGCATCCCAGTCGGTTAAGCACAGCAGAACGTTGCTCTGCGCAAAGAACTGCGCTCGATGAGGCCACTTGCTCCATATCAGCTGTGTAAACACTTCTTTGTCGTGACGAATGAACACATAGTCACACGTGGTTCCACAGGACTTTCGGTTTGTTAGAATTAGAGTGCGAGGTCTGGATAGGCAGCAAATGCCTAGACAGTTAAGTTGTTCGGAGTCGATGCCACTAAGAAGTTCCTGTGGCGACGCGCGCTCCGGTGCAAACTGCACGAAGGAAATACGGAATCTATTATTATCCTGCTGCTCGATGGAATAGAATGCAGTCAGGTCAGGAGTTATGGCAGTTCTGAAATGTTCGAATGGTGGAATGTCAGCGACAACGGTCCTAAGATTAGAGCCGTCGATGATTTGCACTTGCAGGTCATCGCGTCCATCCTCTCGCCAGCCTATCGCGAGACGTTCACCGTTCGGCGACAGCGTGATAGCGACCGCGCTCGTACGAGGACCAGAAGGACTGGCGAGCAGTCTCCGTGGGAACCCGTTCCAGCTTTTCCGCAGATAAATCACTGCCTGCGGCTCGGTAGCACAACGTTGGGAGTAAAGATAGATGTCGCTGGAAACATCGACAATGTCGATCGATGCGAGTGTAAGGATACTCAATACGCGCTCTTGCACCACTGGGCGTGCTGCCACTGACGATGAATATCGACGTAATAATGACTGCTGAGAGGCGAGCCAGTCAGCCGTTTCGCTTGTGGTACGGTTCTCGAGCCAGATAAAAGGATCAGCTTCTTCGATCATCTAAATCCCCCAATTGAAAGTCGGAACGGGCCACCCGAAGGTGGCCCGCTCTCGCGATGGCACTAACTAGTCGTCGACCTCGGCTGGGCAATAGCCCCAGGTAGTTTGAGTGTCTCCGCCAGCAGGATTCTTGTAGATCCCGCCGCTTGCGAGCACACAATCTACCGCCCTGCCGAGGCAAACGAGACTCGGAACTTGGTATCGCATGGTATTCACCTCCTTTCCATCTTGTCGGTAAGTATGGGCGAATCGGTCGACGTTAGTCGTCGATCTCGCCTAATGAACAGTTGAGTGTGGAGGTTCCTCCGTCGCCGCCGGGGCTTGCCTTGGCGCCATTGTTGTGAAGCACAAGAGCGGTGGCCGGTCCAAGCACCGTGATTGCGGGTTTCTCGATAGTCATGATATTCACCTCCTTTCCTGTGTGATTTGAAAACCAACTGTTCTCGCCGGAATGAGAATGTGTTCCGGGGCTACACTCGCGTGCCCACTTAAGGTGCGAAGCCATTTCTCAAATAGCAAGGTCTTGAGAAATATAGTTACTGGAAAATGGCCATCTCTGACCTTTTGGGCCGTGTCGAATAGGCGCGTGTGGTCGATGATTCTCCGTTCATCTGTCACCAAACTGCCAACTAAGTCCTCAATGTCCGACCAATGTGCGCGCAGCGCCCGATATACCGCAGCATCCGGGCTACACTTCGTCCGGCGCGACAGTAAGGAGGAGGGCAAGATCATCTCCAAGGCACGGCGCTGCAAGGAACGCGGTTGTCCAGGCCGCGACAACTGATCGATCGGAATCGAAAGCAGGAATCGGATGAGCCGCAAGTCCAGCATTGGCGTCACAACACTGATGGGTGTTAGCCGTCGAAACGGAGCTCGGCTATGCCGTCGTATTACGTTGGTTACCGCTTCAAATCGAGTTCGCTGGCTCGGCAATGCGAGACGATCCCAACTAGCTCGTTCGTTCATCCGGCAACGGAAACTTGTTCGTTTCAGAAATCTCTTGTCCAAGAGGTATTCAACTTGGTTTGTTGTTTCCGAGTTGTCCAGGGCGCCCGCGACCGGTGTTGGTGCAATGGAACATATGAGGTCACCAGCAACGGACCAAACGGGCCTTCGTGACGCAAGGCTCCAGCGTAGCAGTTCGTTGCCAAAACACTTCCAACTCCCAAAGTGCAGTAAATCCAGGAGGTGCGGCACACCGTCCGCTATGTTGCCGAGCATCTCGTCGCCGCCGTCGCCGCCGATTTGTACGCGCGCGCCACATTGCATCATCTGATCCGCGATCGCCAACTCACGATGGATAAATACGTCCATGTACAGCGGTGAGGCTGGCTGATACCCCAAGTCAACTGGCGTTAGCAAAGGATAGTCGCGTTCTGAAAAGTGATGGCTCACCAGGCCGTACCGCTCCTCAATGGCCGCGATGAAACGATTTTCGTTGCTTTCCGCCGACTCGTCGTATACCGCCGAGACGGTCTCGAGCTCGGAGATCCGACCGTTTTCGCGAGTGATGTGCGCCGCCGCGGCCACAACTGACGAGGAGTCGAGCCCGCCGCTCAAATGTGCCCACACTTTTCCGAAGGTGCGCAAACGGCAACTCACCGATTTAAGAAATAGCTCTCGGAAATGTTCTTCGTATTCGCCATCGCGGCCATATCGAATCTGATTGTTGGGTTCCAACTTTGTATGGCAATGATTGGATGTTTCGGCGCGCGTGATTCGTAATGCCCCACCTGGGTCCACGGCCCGGATTTCTCGGTATGGAGTGCATTCAGGATCCTCACCGAGGCCAAAATGCCCGGCGACCCATTCCTCGTCGACAGTAAGGTCAATCCCTCTGGATCGCGCAAAGTCGACAACACCTTCAAGCTCCGAACACCACATCACGTAGGCTGTGGACTTCAAATAGTAGATTGGACAAGTTCCAGCAAAATCACGTGCAAGGGTCACCGTATGCGTTGCCGCGGACCAATGGGCTAGGGCCCAATCTCCCAGCAGCCGTCCACAAGCATGAATTCCCCATTTTATCCAGGCAGCCGACACGATAGCCGCGTCGGTGCCCCGCTCGCCAAGGAGGAGAGAAAGATCCTCGCGGTTGTCCAGCCGGCCGTCCCACATTAAGACAGAAGTATCTCTTCCGATCACGGGCTGCTTCTCAGACAAGCTCTCCGGTGTGACATGGAATGCCCGGTAGATCATACAAACAGGACCCATTACGTACACGTCTCCGCCCTGTGGCCCTAGGCGGTCCAGATGGGGTACACAGCATTCGATATCCGAAACGTCCGCTTCACGGCCGTGCCAGATGTAAATTCCGGCGTGTGCGCTCATACCTGGATCTCCTTAGTCCCTTCGCTTGGCTCGGCAATAATAGGCTCAATGATCTGTCGAAAATCGGTTACCATTCTCCACAAGTCATAGCCGGGAGGTCCTTCGAGGAGGTGTCTCAGATCGCCTTGCCGATCGATGACCGCAAACTTCGGCAGCGTGAACCCAGATACCGGCAACTTGAGAAAATCGGTAACCAAGCGACGAGGAGACCATGAAACGGGAATAACAAAGGGCAGATACTCACGCAACTCCTCGCCGGGCATCAGGTCAACGATGCATCCGAATGATGTGAAGTGAGAAGCGCCAAGTTCAAGAAAGAGTTGATCGGCGATCTCAAGGCACGGACCCGTATGGCAGGCCGATTTTCCGATGAAGGCAACCAAGGCCACTCGACCGCGTTGCGAAGATAGGGACATCGTTTCGCCACCGCGGGACCTAAGAATGAGATCTGGCATTCCGCTAACCCCATCGGTCAAGTTCAACGTAAATCTCCCGCGCCCGACGTCGTTCGTTGACGGGAATTCCATCCACTTCTACCCAAGCGTGCGAACGAAATGGGAATCGATGAATTCCTATAATGACCTGCGCGGCAATCCCACGCCGACGAAGCAGACGGCATAGCACCGCTGATCGCTGCAAGCAAGCTACGGGCTTGAAGTAGAATGCGCAGGCTAGATCCCCGGTGTTGACCAAATCAAGGACAGTTGAGTTCTCAGGGCGGGGTTGTGTCTCGCATCGCATCGTCGGCGCGGTCCAGCAACGTAGAGCGGATAGAGTCGAAAGCCGAGAACGGATTTCAAAAGAGACAAGGCTGATGATCCACGACGACAAAAGTCGTGCATGCAGCGGTGGGATCCTTTGCTCAGCGATGATTGCTTCGGGACTCATGACATGGCACCCATTGGAATTTGGTCGATTAGAGTGGTTGTACTTTCGATAACGGGCTGTCCTTTTTCCCACCGGGCAGGGCAAAGTGCATCGGTCTGAAGCGCATCAAGGATACGAAGTACTTCGATTGGATTTCGGCCGACCGAAAAATCGTTTACTGACGAATGTCTGATCGTTTGGCTCGGGTCGACGATAAAAGTTGCTCTTTGGCAAACTCCTTCGCGTTGATCAAGAATTCCCAATGCCAGCGACAGTTCGCGCCGAAGGTCGGCAAGGAGGGGAAAGGGAAGCTCGTCGGGACCCTGCCCAAAGCGGCTCCAGGCAAGATGTGCAAACTCCGAATCAATGCTTCCACCAACGACGACCGTATCGCGCGATGAAAACTCCTCCATAAGCGCGGCGAATTCACGCAGTTCGGTTCCACAGATCGGCGTGAAGTCCTTGGGCCAGAAGAAGTATAGAACCCACTTGCCGGGATAGGAATCGTGGGCAACGGGCTGAAATGCCGTCTGCGGTTTACGGTTCACGCAGGCAGTGAGTCGAAAGTCAGGAAATCGTTCTCCAACGCTCAACATAGTGGTTCTCTTTCCGATGGAGCCGCAACGGAAGCCGGATGTTCTTCGCAGCACGGAGCCGGCGACGACCAACAGACTGGCGGATTGAAATGGAAATACGGTGCCATGTCAAGCGAGAGTATGCGCCGGAAAAGAACTGGAAATCTAGGGAAAAGAATGCGGAGAATGCGGCAAAAGTCGGAGAATGCGGCATGATGTGGCACAGCGGAGACAGCCGGCGGGAAAGGCGCTTCTTTTTCCAGGCCTCGTGTCATCAAAGCCACTTTGTTTGAGTCTCACGTTAGGCTACCGCCGTCGTGCGGTGCAACGACCGCTGGGTTTCGCGGGCCGACGCGGGACCAGTGGGCGTGCTTAACGAACTCGCGCAAAATGGACACTCGCGTGGATGGGTTGAAAGGAGGAGTTCGCTTTTCGTTTTGGGCCACGCCCGTCTGTTGCGCTTTTTTACAACTTGACGAAAGAAAATGAGGTCCGATATGCGGTTCCGATTTCCGTCTTTTTCTTTTTCATCCGGCCAACCGTCAATCAACGGTGCGGCCCTTGAACCGGTCGATTCAGCCCGCGCCGTGGTAAATGATGATGGCGCCATTCTCATCGACTCTGAACAAGGCATTATGTTTTCGCTGAATCCCACAGGCGGACTCATCTGGGCCGGGCTCAATGAAAAACTGACAAAGGCAGCCATCTCGCAACGCCTCTCTCAGGAATTTGGCGTCCCCGAAGGGCAGGCCGGGCAGGATGTCGAGGAATTTCTCGGTATCCTCGAAAAGAACAAGCTGGTGCGCCGCGCATTGAATGGAAAGTAGCGGTCAGCCGGCAACCCGCTGTACAGCACCATCTGTCGCCACGGATGCATGTGTCAGATTGACCGGCTACCTCCACTGACCAACGATTCCGTAACTTCGCCCGCAGCAGCAATCTCGGCTGCCGCGGCGAATCAATCGTTCAGAGGGAAAAAGATTCGATGCGCCGTCATCAAAAACTCATCGTTCCCGTCATACAGAACAAAGAAATATGGCAACGTGAATGCACGGTTTCCGACGGCGCTGAAGGCCAGGCGGACCTCTGGGCCAATCCCCCTCCCGATCCAATGACCCCTTCCCGCTCTCAGTTCGAGACCTTGTACAACGAACGCCGAACCGAAATCTACCGCTACATCCTGTCGCTTCGGCTGCCCGCCGCCAACGCACAGGAGTTGGCTCAGGAGGCATTTCTGCGGCTATTCCAAGCAATCGAATCAGGCACATCCATCGGCAATCCACGCGCCTGGCTCTTCCGTGTGGCGCACAACCTGGCCGTCGATGAGCGGAACCGCCAAGCCATTGCTGTGGAACAGGCCGATTCCGCCTATCTCTCGGCCCTAGATCTCGACACCCCCGAGCTTTTCGTGATCGGGAAAGAACGAACCCGTCAACTGGCCGATGCCATTGCGGGCCTGTCAAAACAGCAGCGCGCGTGTCTCCACTTGCGCGCTGAGGGACTCCGTTACCGGGAAATCGCTGCCGTACTGGGGATCAGCACCCCCACCGTCGGCGAATTCCTCCAACGCGCCATGAAGCGCATGCGGACAGCCATATATGAGTAACAATTTTCGGGAACACCCGGACGAATCCACCGTGCTGCGTTTCCTGGATGGGGAATTGACCGAGCGCGAGGCCGCCGAACTGCGGGGCCACTTGGATGGCTGCTGGCAGTGCCGCCGGAATTTGGGGGAATGGCAGGGAACGATTGACGCTTTTCTACGCCTACGCGAAACCGTGCAGTTCCCCGCCGATCCACCGCCGCCGAATCCATGGATGCCCTTTGACCAGCTCTACCCTCCTCCGCCCATCCCCAGGCAGGTCGTCCGATGGTGGAATCTTTGGAAGTTCGCCTCTGTCGCTGCCGTAATCGTCGTGGCCGTCTTCGCGGCCGTTGTCGTCCTCCGCAAGCCGGCCGCCCCGCCACCGACACCGCTGGTGTCAACCCTACCACCAGCGTTCACACCACCGCCAACCGTAGAGACAAGGCCAACCCCCATCCCTACACCCTCCGTGCAGCCCCAGATTGCCGCGGCGTCACCCCTGCATAGCCAGGTACTCGCCGCAGAGGTTCTCCATAAGCTCGGCGCCGATCTCGGGGAACCCGTTGCCATTGTGCCGTCGCTCACCCACGCCATCGTCCGCGCACGCGCCCTCGAGTCTCGCCGCCGTCAAACGATCCAGGACGCGCTGGCGAAACTTCCAGGTGTTACGTTCGAAAGCAACGAGCCGCAAACAGTGGGGAACCGTGCCCCGGCCCCGGCACCCTCCGTGCCTCAGACGCCGCGTCCAAAGCTGTTCGAGGCCAATCTGCTCAAACAATTGGGCAGTCCTGCCGCCGTGGAATCGTTCGCTAATGCCATTCTTGACGATAGCGACACCATCGCCATCCGCGCCCACGCCATCCAAACGTTGGATACTCTCTTTCCCACAAAGACTCAGCTCTCCCCGCCGGACCGCGCCATCATCGACGGGATCGTCTCCGCCCATCGCGCCGTGCTGGGCCAGCACGTTCAATCCCTCCGCGGACGCCTACAGCCCATTCTGGACGGCGCCACTGGCCCATCCGCGGACGCCGCCGCCCCTCTATCCACGCGGGCCATCGAACTGGATCGATTGCTCAATGCCGCTTTCGCAGGTGCCCAAGTCCCACTCACAGACTCTGAGCTGGCAGCGCGCATCCAATCCCTCCTCAAGGACCTTGAACAGTGAAGTTCCTCCTCCCCTTCCTCCTCGCCTGCGCCGCGGCGGCCCGGGACGCGCAGGTCTCTGGTCTCGTGCTCGACGGCTCCGGCGCCGTGATGCCGGATGTCGCCATTGCCATTGCCAATCAGAATACCGGGGTCCGCCGCGCCGGCAGCACCAATGCCGAAGGACGGTATGTTGCTGGAGGGCTCCAGCCGGGGGTCTATAAGATTACAGCTCGCAAGGAAGGCTTTCAGACGATCAGCAAGATCGACATCAAGCTGGACGTTGCGCAGTCGGCTCGAGTGGACTTTGTTCTTCCCATCTCTACAGTGGGAGAATCCGTTGTCGTCTCGGAACAGTCTGCCGTGCTGGAGCGGGTGGACGCCACGGTGAGTACCGTCATCAACCGTCGCTTTATAGAGAGTCTGCCTTTGAACGGGCGCAGCTTCCAATCGTTGATCGCGCTGACGCCTGGCGTGGTGATGACGAAGGCTTCCTTCGGGGAACAGGGGCAGTTCTCCGTGAATGGCCAGCGGGCCAATGCTAATTACTTCACCATTGATGGCGTCACCGCCAACATTGGCGTCAGTGCGGGTCTCACCCTTGTCCAGTCCTCCTCCGGTTCGCTGCCCGGCCTGGGGGCCACCGGCGGGACCAATACGCTCGTCTCCGTGGAGGCGTTGGAAGAGTTCCGCGTTCAAACCTCCGGGTACCCGGCTGAATATGGGCGAATGCCGGGCGCGCAGGTCACGATTCTCACCCGCTCCGGCACAAACGCGCTGCACGGGTCGCTCTTCAACTTCTTCCGGAACGACGTGCTCGACGCCAATGACTGGTTCGCCAATGCGGAAAAACTACCGAAACCGGCACTCCGTCAGAATGACTTTGGCGGTGTCCTGGGCGGACCGATCCGGCAAAATCGCACCTTCTTCTTCACATCCTATGAAGGGTTGCGCCTGCGCCAGCCGCAGGTCCGTTCCACCGACGTACCAACGCTGGACGCGCGAGAGCGGGCGGGCGATTCGACGCAAAAGTATTTGCAGTCCTTCCCGCTGCCCAATCGGCCCGCGGGCCGCCTTGGCTTCGCGCCGTTCGTGGCGAGCTATACCGACAGTTCATCGCTCGATGCCGGGAGCATTCGCATTGATCATTTGGTCGGTTCCAAAATCAGCGCGTTCGCCAGGTTCAACTATGCGCCCTCCAATTCGGTCTCGCGGCTGCTCTCCATTAACAATCCCACCAGCACCATTGCCGATACCCGGACGCTGACGGCGGGAGCGGCTTGGGTGATAAGCCCGCAGCTTACCAATGAGTTTCGCGTGAATCAGAGCTTCACGACCGGTGAGAGCTTCAGCCGCCTCGATAATTTCGGCGGCGCCAAGCCAATATCGCCCGAAGAGTTCTTTCCGTCCACGGTTGACGCCGCCAATTCCTTCGGCGGCTACTTTCTGACTGGCGCTATCAACGGCGGCTGGTATCTGGGAAAGAATGTCGCCAATGCTCAAAACCAGTGGAATCTCGTAGATCACTTTTCGCTGGTACGCGGCAATCACCAATGGAAGTTCGGCGTGGATTGGCGAACGCTTTCCACGCGCAACAGCCCGCGGGCTTACGATCAGTTTTTTTACTTCGTGGGCACTGCTGGCGCCATTTTTGGACAGACCAGCCAGACCGTCCTCGGCGCTCAGGAGACCATTGCGGTTCGTTTTCAGAACTGGTCTTCCTTTGCGCAGGATACCTGGCGCATCCATCCGCGCTTGACGCTTTCCTACGGCGTGCGCTGGGAGATCAACCCGGCTCCGGTCGGTTCCAAGCCGCTCTATACCTTCCTCGAACCCGCCGATAAACGGGACGTTCATCCCGCACCGGTCGGCACACCGCTCTACAAGACAGACTGGACTGGCTTCGGTCCCCGCCTGGGCCTGGTCTGGCAGCTTTCCCCGAAAGCCGGACGCCAGACAACGCTTCGCACCGGATGGGGCCTATTTCATGACTTGGGCGCCGGGATCATCGGCCAATCCGCGGCGGGGTA
>Ga0154020_10005690_pt1 | contig 14661 bp, 11 predicted proteins | sample Klosneuvirus_201_FD_109709 | JGI IMG/M metagenome (GOLD analysis project Ga0154020, IMG submission 109709) | Active sludge microbial communities from wastewater, Klosterneuburg, Austria - Klosneuvirus_20160825_MG | ecosystem: Engineered > WWTP > Aerobic digester > Activated sludge | place...
CATCGTAGCCAAAATAGAAGAACTCTTAAGCGAATTAGAAAACGGCAAACAACAACTGCTCAGCGCTCAACAGCAATTAAAAGTGTATAGGCAAAGTTTGTTGAAGTGGGCGTTTGAAGGGAAACTCACAAACAAAAATGTAAAAGATGGTGAATTGCCGAAGGGGTGGAGGGGTGTTAGGTTGTCGGATTTAGGAACTTGGAAAGGTGGTGGTACACCAAGCAAACTGGTAAACAAATATTGGGATAATGGTACAAACTTATGGGTTACTTCTAAGGATATGAAAATTGGAGTAATTTATGATTCTATAAATAAAATAACTGATGAAGCAATTTTAAATTCCTCTACCAATAGAATACCAAAAGGTGCAATCCTTTTTGTAATGAGAAGCGGAATCCTCAGGCACACATTTCCAGTAGCTATTGCAGGTAAAGACCTTACAGTCAATCAGGATCTACAAACCTTAAGTCCAAATGGCTTAGCAACTTCAGAGTTCATTTATTGGTTCATAAGGGCATTCAATAATGAGATTAGACAGAAGTGTAGTAAAGATGGAACAACTGTTGAAAGTATTGAATCTAGTTCTTTAAAGAATTACCCCTTCATACTTCCATCGCTTGAAGAACAACAACTCATCGTCTCCGAATTAGAAAGCAAACTCACCGTTTGCGATAAAATAGAAGAAACCATTGCCCAAAGTTTGCAGCAAGCAGAAACCCTGAGGCAGAGTATTTTGAAGAAAGCCTTTGAAGGGAAGCTGGTGCATCATACACTAACAACGGGCGTAGTTCCTCATGAAGAAGATGCAGCCCCGAAGGGGCGTAAGAAGCTAACGACGGGTAAAGCCCATCGTGAATAGTAAAAGCAAAAAGTATGGCAAAAAATATAATCACCGATAATCAATCGGAATTTGTCATCTTCAAAACCGAAGATGAGCAAGTTTCCGTTGATGTGCGTTTTCAAGACGAATCTGTTTGGCTTACGCAAGAGCAAATGAGTTTGCTGTTTGATAAAGCCAAATCAACCATAAGCGAACACATCAAACACCTTTTTGAAGAAGGCGAATTAGACGAAAAAGTGGTTGTTCGGAATTTCCGAATTACCACTCAACACGGTGCTATTTCAGGGAAAACACAACAACGCACACTGAAATTATACAATCTCGACGTAATTATTTCTGTAGGCTATCGTGTAAAATCATTGCGGGGCACACAGTTTCGCCAGTGGGCAACTAAACGTCTGAATGAATACATACGCAAAGGTTTTACAATGGACGATGAACGCCTTAAAAATTTAGGCGGGGGTGGTTATTGGAAAGAACTGTTGCAACGCATCAGGGACATTCGTTCTTCCGAAAAAGTGTTTTACCGCCAAGTTTTAGACATTTATGCCACCAGTATTGATTACGACCCAAAAGCCGATGTGTCTGTTGAGTTTTTTAAAAAAGTGCAAAACAAAATCCATTTCGCAGTTCATGGACAAACGGCAGCCGAAGTAATTTTTAACCGTGCCGATGCCGAAAAAGAGTTTATGGGGTTGATGACGTTCACGGGCAATCGCCCGCACTTGAAAGATGCGGTTGTTGCAAAGAATTATTTAGATGAAAAGGAATTGCGAGCCTTAGGACAAATTGTTTCGGGGTACTTGGATTTTGCCGAACGACAAGCCGAACGAGAACAAGCAATGACAATGAAAGATTGGGCTTCGCATTTAGACCGCATTCTCACAATGAGCGGAGAAAAGTTATTGCAGGGAGCGGGCGCCATCAGCCATGATAAAGCCATAGAAAAAGCAACAAATGAATACAAAAAGTATCAAGCCAAAACATTGAGCGAAGCAGAAAAAAACTATTTGGAAAGCTTGAAAATAATAGAACAAAAAACAAAGAAGAAAAAATGAGTAACAAAAGTTAATTAAAGAATTAAGAAATGACAGAAAATGTAATTGTCACAAAAACATATTCGTTCTCAGTAAGGGTAGTGAAATTTTGTTTTGAAATGCAAGACAAAAAAAGAGAGTATGTTATTTCCCGTCAGCTTTTAAAAAGTGGTACAAGTATTGGCGCCAATATTGAAGAAGCACAAGGAGCGATCTCAAAAGCAGAATTTATTGCCAAAACTCAAATATCATTAAAAGAAGCCAAAGAAACCAAGTATTGGCTACGTCTTATTCAAGATGCAGAGGTCTATCAAAATGAATTATCAGAGCCACTTTTGAAGGATTGCATTGAAATCATCATCTAACATCAATTTTAAAATCATCTAAAGAAAACAGCAAAAAATGACACAACAAATTATTTCATTCATTCATGCACCCTTTCATTATTTCACTCTTTCATTATTTCATTCATTCATTCCTACATTATCATGAACACATCAAGTATCGTAAGCAAAGTATGGAGTTTCTGTAATCCCCTGCGTGATGTAGGTGTAGGATATGGAGATTATTTAGAGCAGCTCACCTATTTGCTGTTTTTAAAAATGGCAGATGAATACAGCAAGCCCCCACACAACAGGAAATTAAATATTCCGAAAGCCTACAACTGGGAAAGCCTAACCACTATAAAAGGGGCAGAACTGGAATTGCATTATGCCACCTTGCTGCGTGAGTTGAGTACCGCTAAAGGAATTTTAGGACAAATATTTACCAAGAGCCAAAATAAAATTCAAGACCCTGCCATGCTTGCCAAAATCATAGATATGATTAACAGCGAACAATGGCTTGTGCTGGGTGCCGATGTGAAAGGCGATATATATGAAGGGTTGCTGGCAAAGAATGCAGAAGATGTAAAAAGCGGTGCAGGGCAATACTTTACCCCACGCCCTTTGATTCGCGCCATGGTAGAATGTGTACAACCCAAACCCATGCACACCATTGCAGACCCCAGTTGTGGAACCGGCGGTTTCTTTTTAGCTGCTTATGATTATTTGGTTAAACACAATAAGCTGGATAAAAATGAAAACAAGTTTTTAAAAAATCATACTTTTTTCGGAAACGAAATTGTTGCAAGCACCAGACGTTTGGCGTTGATGAATTTGTTTTTGCATAACATTGGCGATATTGATGGCGATAATTTTATTTCACCTGCCGATGCGTTAATTGCTGCTTCTCCTGCCACTTACGATTATGTGTTGGCCAACCCGCCCTTCGGGAAAAAGAGTTCGCAAACTTTTACCAATGATGAAGGGGAACAAGAAAAAGATGATTTAACGTACAACCGTCAGGATTTTTGGGCTACAACAAGTAACAAGCAGTTGAACTTTGTTCAGCACATTCGTTCTATGCTTAAAACCACAGGAATGGCAGCCGTTGTATTACCGGACAATGTTTTGTTTGAAGGAGGCGCCGGTGAAACCGTTCGTAAAAAACTTTTGGAAACCACCGACCTGCATACCATTCTGCGTTTACCGACAGGAATATTTTATGCGCAGGGAGTAAAAGCAAATGTTATTTTCTTCGACAATAAACCGGCTGCTAAAAAACCATGGACAAAAGAAGTTTGGGTGTATGATTACCGTACAAACATTCATCACACGTTAAAGAAAAATCCTTTGAACTTTGAAGTGTTGGAAGATTTCATAGTCTGTTACAAACCCGACAACAGAAGCAAACGAAAAGAAACATACAAAGCAGACACTAACCCCGAAGGTCGTTGGCGTAAGTTTAGCTATGAAGAAATCATGGCAAGAGACAAAACAAGCCTTGACATTTCCTGGATCAAAGACAAATCATTGGCCGATCTTGATAACCTTCCCGACCCCGATGTATTGGCGGAGGATATTATTGAAAACTTAGAAGCAGGCTTAGCAAGTTTCAGAGAAATTAGGTTGGCGTTAAACGCTAAATAATCCTCTAACATCTTTACGAAACTTCACTTCATAACAGAGCATCCGGTAAAAAACAAAACCCCTCCGATACAATCGGAGAGGTTTGTGGTTATAACCCCTGCCTCAGGCAGCAGGTTTCTGAGGCTTATCAGGGTTTTCTTCTTCGTGTCTTAGCCCTGCATTCACGATCTTACGCGCATTAAAATACGAGCGATAAAAATCGGAGTTAGAGATTTTAAACTTTTCCATGAGCTTGTCTAACTTGCTTTTAAGGATTCGGTTGGTAGAGCTGAAGAGCTTATCCAGTTCATCCCCGGCTCCTTTCCTGTTCGTAATGGCCGTGCGCGGAGTGGAAAGAGAGGCGTTGCATGCATCGATCCTGTTTTGTAATTCCGTTAAGTCGGCTGCACCAATGCCGTAATCGATCAGTGAACCGATGATGGCACTTGCTTCGCTGTGAATAACCTGGCAGCGCTGCATCACAAAAGAATCACGCCCCTTTTTTAGATCGCTCCTGCTGAAGTCTACTTTTTCTTTTAAGGTAAAATCATCTTTGTCATCTGCATAGGCGAAAACAGCATGCGCCATCTCCAGCGCTTTGCTTACCATCGCTTCCTGCAGGGCTTCTTTGTTTACCGTAACACCCTTGATCTTTGTTTCCTGCACTTCCAGTGCTCCTTCGATCTTCCCGATGTTCGTCATGTAATCGCCAAACGCTGTGACGAAAGCGGGAAGTCCGTTCCATACTCCGTTATTAGCGGAGCAAACTTTCTGTACTGCATAGTACATAGAAAGTTTGTTTTCTTGTTTTCCGTTCATGGTACTTCCCAGATTTATTTTGTTATGTTTTCCTCCTCTATTCTAAAGCCTGCTCGTCGCAGGCAGAGGGCCGGAGGTTTATCCCTTTCCTTCCTTTCTAGAAGAGGAATTAAACTGTTAACGGTTGGCAGCTTTCTATATTATTTTATAAGTGTGTTAAAATCTGTTAAAAGAAAAATTACTAATTGTATTTAGTAAATGGCAGGGAGTAATGGGTAAATGGAAGAAGGGCAGTGAAAACATCAAGTACTAAGTATCAGGAAGCAGGTAGTATGTATAAAGTAATAAGTATAAAACTTCAAATTTTGATTTTTTGTATTCTTATACGATACGTGATATATAATATCGGATACTTGTATCCTAAAACAGACCGTCGGCATCAGGAAATAAACTGCCGGCATTAAAAAATGGGCTGACTGTATTAAAAAACACAGCGTCGGCATCGTAAAATGAGTTGGTATTTGAAATAAACATAGCGGCATTATTGACCTATGAACCGCCGGCAGGGGAAAATAAACCGCCAGCATCGACAAACAGAGCGTCACCATCAGGAAATAGACGGCCACTCTTGAAAAATGGATCGGCACTCTCAATATACAAGCCGCCACTGTCGGAATATTTTTTTGCAGAGCCTTTTTATGAAGGCCCTTGCTGAAAAATACTGCCTTTACTGTGAACAACTGCCGGGGTCTATGAACATTGATTCCCGAATAAATTATTTAAGTTTGGCAAAACGCACCCTTCCATGAAAAAAATATTGCTTTCCCTTTTATTTATTGCCTGTTATTCTTTTTCAGCCCTGTCTCAGACGGTTATTAATTATTGGGATAAGGAAGAAACAAAGAAAAAATCGGAGGAGAACTTTAAAGCCGGCATGCAGCATGGCAAATTTACCCAATGGCATAAAAACGGAAAAAAGGCTAAGGAAGGCCTATACGATATGGGTCTGGAAGAAGGTATTTGGAAAGCATGGCATGAAAACGGACAGGTACAAAGCGAAGAAGTGTACGTGCACGGAAAAAAAGAAGGGAAGGTTTCTTACTGGCATGAAAACGGACAGATGGCACAAACGGGTTATTATAAAAGTAATCTACCCGATAGCAGCTGGAAAGGCTGGTACGATAACGGTACTGTAAAGAGCATTGAGAATTTTAAAGTAATGGAGTCTAAGAATAATTGGCTGGGGATCAAGCAAGGGGTGTTTCAATATTACTTTCCTAACGGCAATAAGCATACAGAAGGATTTTTTCAAAACGATAAGCTGGAAAAGAACTTTATACAGTATTATGAAAACGGCAAAAAGATGTTCGAAGGCGAGTATAAGAACGGAAGTCGCACCGGAAGCTGGAAGTATTATTATAAAGATGGAAAGAGTAAAGAAGAAAGAACCTATCTGTCAGACAATGATTTTTTAATTATGAACTACTGGTCTGCCGATGGAAAACAATCGGTGAAGGAGGGGGATGGCTTTTATACTTTTTATGATGTGGAAAATATAAAACTGCGCGAAGGAAATTTAAAACAAGGTAGAGAAACGGGTGAGTGGATAGAATGGAACAGGGCAGGATGGAAAGAACATTCCATTACCTATCTGAATGGCAAAAAAGAAGGTGCTTGTATTAATTATTACCAGAACAGTAAGAAAAAGAGCGAAGGATTTTTTTCTAACGATAAAAAAAGCGGTCATTGGAAATTTTACCGAGAGAATGGCACTACCGAAATGGAAGGCGATTTTACGGCAGACATGCAGAATGGCAAATGGACGTACTATCATGAGAACGGAAATAAAGAAGCAGAAGGTTTCTATAAAGACGATAAACAGGATAACCTCTGGCAATACTGGTACGAGAAGGGGGCTCTTTGGAAAAAGGGATGGTACAGCAACGGTATGAAAAACGGCTGGTGGGAAGTATATTATCCTTCCGGAAGAAAAACAGAAGCCGGAAAGTTTTTTAATGATAAGCAGGATAGCACTTGGACATCGTGGCATGAAAATGGAAAAATGCGGGATGAAGGGGGTTTTATAAAAGGGACCATGACCGGCAAATGGAACGGCTGGCATGAAAATGGAAATAAAAAATACGAAGGAGAATATATAGACAGTGTTAAAACCGGAGTATGGACCAACTGGTTTGAAAACGGTAAAATTTATCAGCAAGGTAAATATGTAAAAGGAAAAAAAGAAGGTGCCTGGAAATTTTATTACACTACAGGCATCCTTGAAAGGGAAGGCAGTTTTTTAAATGGAGAAAAAGACGGTTTGTGGATCTACTATTATGAAACGGGAGCCAAATACATGGAAGAAAGTCATAAGTATGGAAAAATTTCCGGTGCCATTAAATCCTATGCGATGGATGGTAAGCTTATCAGTGTAGGGCATTATGCGCTTTCACGCCCGAGTGACAAATCGGAGTGGATAAGTTTAAAACACGGCGATTGGATTTTTTATGATGATAAGGGTAACGTAATTCATAAAGAGACGTACAAGAGCGGAGTAAAACAACAATGATAGTAAGAAGTCATAAGTGAGAAGTCAAAACTCAAAAAATCTCAAATCCAAAATCTCTAACATCTACTATTCTCTTTGATCTACCTCGACTATAACGCCACCACGCCTGTTGACCAGCGTGTATTGGACACCATGCTGCCTTATTTTAAAGAAAAATTTGGTAATGCAGCCAGCAAGACGCATTCACTGGGATGGGTGGCAGAAGCAGCTGTTACGAAAGCAAGGGAACAAGTAGCAAAAGTGATTGGTGCAACTCAACATGAAATAGTTTTTACTTCCGGTGCTACAGAGGCCATTAATACCGCTATTAAAGGAGTATGGGAAACCTACCATGACGAACAAAAGAATCATATCATTACTGCCGCTACTGAACATAAAGCCGTTTTAGATACCTGTAAGTATTTAGAAACCAAGGGAGCAAGAGTTACTTATTTACCAGTTAAGCCCACGGGATTGATCGATCTGGAGGAACTTAAACAAGCCATAACGCCTAGTACTATACTTGTTTCCATTATGTATGTAAATAATGAAACAGGAGTTATTCAGCCTATCCGTGAGATTGCAAAAATGGTAAGGGACTTAAACAGGAACGACTGTTTTTTTATGAGCGATGCTACCCAGGCAGTCGGAAAAATAAAAATAGATGTGGAGAATGATCATATCGATCTGCTCTGCATGAGCGGACATAAATTTTACGCTCCTAAAGGAGTTGGTGCATTGTATGTTCGGAGAAAAAACCCGCGTGTAAACCTAACGGCACTGCTACATGGTGGCGGTCATGAACGGGGTTTGCGTAGCGGCACTTTAAATGTGCCCTGTATTGTTGCATTAGGCAAAGCCTGCGAGATTGCTGAAACGGAAATGAAAGAGGATGCTGATAGAATTATCCTGTTACGCGACAGACTTGAAAATGAAATTATCAATTCTTTTAATGCAGGCGAAGTGATCATTAACGGAAGCCCAACCAACCGGTTGTATAATGTTTCTAATCTTTCTTTTAAAACGATAAAAGGCGATTCATTAATTTCCAAGTTGCCTGATATAGCGGTTTCTGCCGGCTCTGCCTGTACCTCTGATATGCCTGAATCCTCTCATGTGTTAAATGCCATGGGCATATCCGGTGAAATTGCATTTTCTTCTGTGCGATTTTCATTAGGTAAGTACACCACTAAAAAAGATATAGACACAACCATTGCCCAAGTAAGAGAGAAGGTCAGATGAATAAAATAGTATTCATAAAAAAAGCGTAGCAGACAGGCTACGCTTTTTTATTTAAAATCTAATTTTTTCTTAGCGGGCAATATTTAATTTACCTGCGCGCAAGGCATTTCCATCCTTGTCGGTTATGGTATAAGAATATAATCCGTTACTAAGGTTGGCGGTAGAAATGGTAGCTGCTTTTTTATTAAACCCGTTTTGCGATTCCTGCATGACTAATGATCTTACTTGTTTTCCGGTTATGTCATATACATTCACGGCATAGGCATCCTCTGTATCTACAGAAATGTAAATGTAATCAACGGCAGGGTTAGGGTATAAAATAACTCCTTGATTGGAAACATTTTTGTCGTTGATGTTCGAAGGGAAGTTTAAAATAATATCGTCTACCCATAAGGTACTTCCCGCTTTTCCGCAGTTAGTGCAGAAGGTGGTATCCGATTTAAAAAGCCTTGTGGAAGAAAATACTATAGCCATAGAATCGGGAGTAATACCTGACATAGCAGGGTCATATATAATAGGAAGGTTGTGTGTAGTATAAGTAACAGTGTTGGTAGTACTTGTTTTCCATAATCCTGCTCCAATGGTATCCTTTGAAATTCCGTTCCATAAATAAACGAAACATGCTGCAGTATCACCGCCTGCTACAGGAGAATATTTATATGAAAAGTCCATGCTACTCGGACGGGCTGAATAGGGGAAACCGATTTTTAATTGCGTATTATTTTTAATGCTCCCTGTTGCTGCTAAACCTATAGGATTAGGAATAGGTGCTCCTAATGTTTTGGGAACTGTTACTGATACAATCTTCATGGCATATTTGCCTTCCGGCACAGCAGAACTATCTTTATAAACTGATTGAGGATTTCCTGGTATGGCAGTTAAAGCGTTTGCAGAAACCCATCCATCTGGCTCCATGGCACTTCCACTATTGGGATTCCATACTTCAAAATTCTTTGTAGGTTGGGCAAAGCTTAGCAAAGATGCTCCGCAGAAAAGAGCCGAGAGTAAAATTTTTTTCATTGTAGATAGAATTAAAAGGTAGTGTATGACGTATACAGATTATAAATAGTTACAATACCAAAGGTAGAAATATATGCATGTTTTGCAAAGAGGGTATTAAAAACAGGTATCAGGTAGCACGCATAGAGGATCAAGCTGTAAGAAATCGAAAATACCTACCTTCCCTAGAAATGTTAATCGAAGAAATCCTTAATATCCGCATCCAGTACTTCGGCTAACTGGTATAGTTTGTTCACACCAAAGTTAAGCTCTCCTTTCTCCAGTTGGCGCATGTATTTTTCGGAAGTACCTATTTCAAAGGCTAATTGGCTGCAGGAAATATTGGCACTTAAACGCATCTTTTTAATACGCATGCCTAATTTTTTGAGGTTTTTCTTTTTTGGCGAATGCACAATTCAAAGGTCAACATCATTCTTTTTTTGATTCGGCTATATTTAGCCGATATTATACACTTGTAATAAAGAATAAATACTACATTCGCTTTACAAAATTAATCACATTATGAAAAAACAGATCATTGGATTGTTGGCACTTATCTTCATGCTATGCATTTCTCTTTCAATGAGAGCTCAAAATAATACATTCCCTACTTCAGGTAATGTAGGCATTGGAACCACAAGCCCGAGCTATAAATTAGATGTGCGGGCAGTTGCTCCCACCAAAGGAGCTTATTTTCAAACCAGCGGCTTATGGCAGGCAATTGATTTTAGTTCAGATGGAGGCATAACAAAAGGTAGTTTATCTGCTAGCGGAAGTAAATTATTTATTGGTGTGGCAAGTAGCGGAACAAATCCAATCCAAGCAATCGATCTTAGCACAGGCAGAGTAGGTATAGGTACCGGTACAACAACCCCTACCAGCCTTTTAACTGTTAATATGAGTGGTACAGGAGCACAATCTCCTTCATTTGAATTGCAATCTAATAATACAACAGGGTTAAAACTAAGTAATTCCAATTCCTTTCAAGATGCCTGGATAGATCATAATTACTCTTCCGCCAATAATATCATTTTTGCATTGAGAGGAACAGAGAAAATGAGGCTTACCAATAGTGGCAATGTAGGCATTGGTACTACTGCACCTGTTGCCAAGTTGCAGGTTACTAACGGTTCCGTATTATTTGACGGCACTACCGGCACTACACCAGTAAGCGGGGCGGGAACAAGAATGATGTGGATACCAGCCAAAGCTGCTTTTAGAGCAGGGACAGTATATTCTGGAATGGTTTCTTGGGATGACGTAAATATTGGATTATATTCTACAGCATTTGGAAATAGTTCTGTTGCTTCTGGAGAGTCTTCATTTGCGGCAGGTGTTTTCGCAAGAGCTGCAGGCGTTTCTTCGGCTGCCTTTGGCAGTTTAACACAAGCCAATGGAATTTGTTCTGCAAGTTTTGGTAGCAATTCAATTGCGTCAGGAAGTGATGCTGTGGCGTTTGGTAATACATCAACCGCATCCGCTCCTCGAGCTGCAAGTTTTGGAACTGGAACGCTTGCTTCAGGAGGTAGTTCTACTTCATTTGGTGAATATACTAATGCTACAGGAAATGTGAGTACATCTTTTGGTGTTCAAACTGTTTCACAGTCGTTTTGTTCATTTGTTATTGGACAATGGAACTATAATCCTGGTACATATGATCGTGTGAATTGGGTTGCAACAAATCCCTTATTTGTAATCGGTAATGGTACAAGCAGTACCGCCACTTCTAATGCCGTTACGGTTTTAAAGAATGGAAATTTCGGAATAGGAAAAACAGCACCCGCTTATCCTTTAGATGTAAACGGTACAGTTAACGCTACACAATTCCTTATTAGTGGCAGCCCTATGTATTGGTCCGTAGTAGGCAATAATCTTGTGTATGACCTTAACAACACTAACAATTCGAGTGTGGGAATTGGAGTAGCCAATGCAAGCTCTTTCAACTGCAGTAACACTGCTATATGCCCTAACGGAAAATACAAACTGGCAGTGAATGGAGCAATACGCGCCAAAGCCGTAATGGTAGAACCTACTTGGAGCGATTTTGTATTTGAAAAAGATTACCGCTTACCTACCCTGGAAGAAGTAGAAAGTTTTATCAAGGACAACAAGCACCTGCCTGAAATACCATCAGCCAAAGAAGTAGAAAAAGGAGGAATAGAAGTAGGGCAGATGAACGCGCTTCTCCTGCAGAAAATAGAAGAACTTACACTCTATATGATCGAGATGAAAAAAGAAAATCAAATGTTAAAAAAAGACATAGAACTATTGAAAAAACAATAAATGTAATACAACATGTTGAAGAGTGTTATTTTGATTATTTCTTTCCTCCTTTTAACAGTATTTGCTACAACTATGCATGCGCAAAATGATTTTCTTAAACCAGGCGAAGTGCAGTGGGCAGATACTACTAAGATTAGAATAGAAAAGGAAAAACAAAAATGGAAAGCAAAAAATTCAGTTTTTGTAGAACTATTTGGACCTGTCGGCGAAGAAGGGTTTATTACTTGTAATTATGATAGATTGCTAACTCAGTCTAAAGGATTAAGAACAAGTTTACGAATAGGGGGGAATATTCCCAGAAAAAAATCAGCATATTTTAATGCCTTTCCAATTATGTTTAATTTTTATATAGGAAAAGAACCATTTGTTGAGTTAGGAATTGGTGGGGTTGCCATCTATGAAAATTTAGATTATAAAGTATGTTATGGAGCAATTACAAGTTATTTTGGATTTAGATATCAAAAACCAAAGGGCGGATTATTTGCAAGAGTAGGATTTACACCTACTTATGGGTTAATTAACGGATATGTATGGTTTGGGTCAATAGCAGCAGCCAGTTTAGGATATAGTTTTTAAATATTTAATTTTCTTAAAATGAAAAAAGTTTTTTTCTCTTTCTTATTGAGTATTTTGTTTTTACAAGTTAATGCACAAAGTAGTTTTGAAAACATAAAAAAATACTGGCATTACCGATATAGGCTTGTCAATAATTTCATGGTAGTTGGCGAGGGAAGGGGAAAAAGTCTGCCCGCGACTATAAGAAATGAATGGAACGGCGGAATATTATATTGGGGAGAAACACCTAAATATTTGGGTTGGTATATAGGGGTATTGGCTACTGAGTATCGCTTATTGAAAAATAATAACCAATCTACAGATAGAACACTATATGAATTATATTGTGCTCTCTTAGCCGTTGATAGACTTGATAAAAATGCTGAAGAACTTGCATGGGGATTACCTGTTAGTAATAATAATTTAAATGGTTGTTTAATACAAGACGATATTCCACCTGATTTTATTAGTCTTTACTATAATCAATTAAATAATAATGTACCAACCAATCCTATTACTCTGAATACGGGTATTCCTGGAATGGTAAATGAGCTTAGCTCAACAATTACAGATGATCATGATTATAGGCGGGTTATGAGTCAAGATATGATTGCAGATTTTCTTGTTGGTATGGCCCTTGTAAAGAAATGTGTAGAGAATACATCACTTGCGTTTATAAATGGCAACCAATCCTATAATGTGAACTTACGTCAAATGGCTATCAATGCAACTGATAGAATAATGATGAGATTACAAGCTTTCGAATGGAAGATTTATAAGCCAGATGGAACAGCTGTTCCAAATGGAAGCGGAGGGGATTGCCAAGGATTTAGTTTTGGTTTTGCAAAGGCGGGTGGATATATTAATTACCCGGCAGCATATCTCCCGATTCCGGAAATGTATAGTGTATGGAAAAGCGGACAAAATACAAGAGCGTCATACACATGTCCACAATATAGAAATGCTCGTATATGTTTAGAGTTAGCAAGTATTGGTAATTCTTGGGAAATCAATAATCAAAACACTACTGCAGATGGTATAAAATTTCAAGGTGATTATGATGCAGGCTCTGTTCCCATTTGTGGAAGTTACCCTGCTAATCATAATGGATTTGATTTGTTTTATGGTATGTTGCATAGGTATTTATATAACTATGATTTGCAAGAAAATCCAATAGTTGATCTTTGTAAAGTAAGAGACATCTTGAATTCTGCTCCTTTTGATGGACCATTTTATCATGATGATACCTGCCCTGAAGTTGGAGGAACAATTACAAGTAAAGCACCAGCTGGTTGGAGAAGTACTTTACGTTTCTCCGTTGAAGTGCCTACTTTAAATACAGGTCAATGCGGTTTTAGGGGTAATTACAATGGTCTCGATTATATGCTGATGCATAATTTGTATTTTTTAACCTCAACATTGCCGACTGCTGCACCTTACTATATACCTCAACCCATACCTAATTTTGTTTCGGATACTTATCCTTATTGTTGTGTGGGGCCGCAAAATGAATGGGCAGGCACTATAAGTGACCATTCTGAAATTCATGTTCCAGCAGCTCCTATCATTGTTAATCAGCTTACAGTTAAAACAAGCCCATACATTGGTAGTCTTGAAATATACGGCGGTCCTTATGGCATACTGTTAACAAATACTAAGGTGGAAGAATATGGATTGCTAAAAGTTTTATGTACAGATTATCCTGCTAGTTGCTTTCCCGGTATCTCTTATGAGTTTGATCCCACTGCCTACAACCGTATTATTAATCCTGGTAATGAACTGCCTGCTTATACTATGACGGATGAATTCAGGCAAGTGATGGGCAATACCATAAGCTGCAATCCCAACCCTGCAAAAGACCTTTCAGAAATAAATATTTCTCTTGTAAAAAATACTTCTGTAACTATTTCTGTCTATAACCTTATAGGTGAACTGGTAAATACATTGGTTAGTAATGAAAATTATTCTTCCGGTTCGTATAAGATTAATGCCAATTTATCTGCCTTGCCGGCAGGCGTGTATTACCTCACCCTGCAAACAGCAGAGGAGAAAGTAATGAGCAAAATAATTAAGCAGTAAGCTCTCTAGAGTAGGTTTTCTTGCAGAAGGCTCTAACAGGCGGTAAATACCAATTTTTGCTTAGGCATTACTCGAATTCATGTATACGTTCTTTGATTTCATGTACACGTTACTCGATTTTGTGTACACGTTCAAGGATTTCATGTACACGAAACTCTATATCGTGTACACGTTCTTTGAATTCACGTACAGGATTTGTTTGTTTTTGAGGGGAATATTTAAAATAGTTCAAAAATGTACCTGCATTATTTTTTATATACCAAATTGGCAATAAAAGTGAGGGTACATAAAGTATTCATTATCGGGGTTATGCTCAATGCTGTGGCAATGATCAGGTAGTTGCGTTTGCCCAATCTTCTGGCCGATCGC
>Ga0154020_10005691_pt1 | contig 14660 bp, 9 predicted proteins | sample Klosneuvirus_201_FD_109709 | JGI IMG/M metagenome (GOLD analysis project Ga0154020, IMG submission 109709) | Active sludge microbial communities from wastewater, Klosterneuburg, Austria - Klosneuvirus_20160825_MG | ecosystem: Engineered > WWTP > Aerobic digester > Activated sludge | place...
CACTTGCGGGTTCTCACACAGGTTCACCCACGAGTTGGTTCCAATGCCGACATGCGCCGCGTTGCTTAACAAGTTCGTTCCTTTCGGATTGAACGCATACCATCACAGATTCGGAAGTTCGGAGAGTCATCTGCGAGCATCTTCCGCTATCTGCGGATAACCCCCGGTTGGACCGCGCTCGGCGGGTCGTCGCTTAAGAGCAAGATGGAGAAGGTTGATGGATTCCCATTAGCGCGGCCTCGCAGAGGCCGCGTTTGCGATCCGATTCAATATCTCAGTACCAACGACGATCGGCCGGTAACCGCGGGCAGGAAGACGCTTTCGCGCTCCGGATCATAACGACCGCCCTCAATACTCACCGGTCGCCGTCCCTCCGGGTGCGGTAGTCGAAATTCGACGACGTCCGGCAATCGGTTGCCGTGGAGTTCCACGGACGCGCGGATTTCCGTCGGGCTCACCGCGTCCACCTGAAAACGGATCGGTCCGAAATAACTCGCCGCCCGGTCCACCTCGATCCGCTCGCCGGCCGTCAGGTAAGCTCGCGGCACCCCGGCGAGGAGACGCAGTGTACGCCCTTCCTCCAGGTAAAGCATCCAGCGCGCTTCCATCAAGAACCACGCCTCCTCGTGCGTCTTATGCGCACTGACCGGAAAGAAGTGCTCGGTAAAGGTGAAGGTTTCGCGGTCAGCCAGAGCCGCCACGCTGTTGTACCACGCCTTGAGAAAGGCCTTGGGCTCTCCGCGCCGCAGGTGGACCCAGGGGTGGCGGCTGTAGTAGGGCTGGCTGAAGGCCACATTCTCGGGGGTGAGCATCAGCGCATTGTGCGTCTGCAGCAGTTCCGTGGCCTCGATATCGCCGGGATCGAGCACTTCCTGGAAAACCAGATACAGGGGACCGAGCAGGGAGTCCCGCGCGGTCATCGTGCCGTGCGTGTACCACCTTCCTCCGTCCGCCTGGAGTGCAACCGGTCCTCGATATCCCGTCCAGGGCGCCGCTGTCCGGGACCAGGTTCCGTCTCCCAGGGGCACGACCGGCGCGCGTTCCATTGAGCCTTTCAGCGAGTCCCGGATGTCGCGCTTCAGAGACTCCGCCTCATTTCGCCAGCGAGCGGACTCTTCCGGCGCGATCCCCGCCAGCATCTCCGCGGCCCGCGCCAACCCGAGGTAGGCGTATCCGTTGAGCATGAAGGATCGGTAAGGGTCCTCCGGATCTGCGGTTTTCCCGTCGAGCAGGCCATAGCCGTCCCCGGCCAGCGCGGGCTGAAGATTCCGTTGGCGCCAGTCCGCCAGGTAGGTGCAGGCCAGGGTCACCCGCGGGTGCACGCGACGCACCCACGCCTCGTCGCGAGTGTAGCGATGGTGCTCGCCCATGCTCCACAAGACGGCCCCGGTCTCCAGCATGTATCCATTGAAGTTCTGCATGAATCCGCTGTCGTGCTGTTTCTCGAGGAAGTAGTCGATGGAACGTCGCGCCGTGTCGTGCCAGCCCATCGAGTCCATGAACTGGATGATGGGTGCGCTTTCCGATCCAATGGCGGCATAAATGCCGATCGCCGGCAGCAGCGGTCCGTCAGGCTCACGTCCGTACGCCACGAGGTCGAGGTGAAGAAGGCCGGCGCGCACCATCGACTCGATCCGTGGTTCGGGCAGACGCCAGGTTGAGGCGGCGGCCAGCTTGGTCCGCCAGTACGTGCGCGCCTCGGCAAGGCGCGTCGCAAACGCCTGTTCCCCGAGCAGACGGGCGCGTTCTCGCGAGATCGGACTGTGCGGCACCTGAAACTCCAGAACCGCCGACTCCCCGGGCTGCAGCAAACGCGCCGCCTCGGATCCGGACATCGGCTGTCCGTTCAGGCGGCCGGTAACATAGACCCGTCCGGACGAGAAGGATCCCTGTCCCGTGCTCGGGTCGAATGTGGAGGCCGGCGTCGGTTTGCCGATGATGGTCGCAACGGGGGAGGGGAGACGGAAAAAGGCATACTGCGGCGCGTGGCCTCGATTGGTCGCGACCGCGCGACCGTACAGCACCGTCTGCTCGGGATCCGTGGGCTCGGCTTGGCGTCGACGTTCCAGCTCCTCCTTCTGAGCCGGGGTAAGCATGCTGCCATGACTGCGGGAATCAGCGATGAGATAGTCAGTCCCAATGACCTGCGAGGCGGTCAGAGCTCGCTGTTCAAGGCTGGTCAACAGCGTCAGCTCGTAGTGAACCTCTTCGTCGCGGAGCGTCGCGTGAAGGATGGGCAGTGCGTCCTCATCCAGATGGCGCCGCCAGAGGTCGCGCGGGCCCCAACCTCGGCCAAGCCCGAACTCGTAGGCAATCTGTTGTCCCGGTGACTCCGGCAGGATCAAGTCCCGGCCGGCGAGGTGAGGGCGGATCCAATCCAGGCGCTCGTCGATCCGAAAGATCCGGTAGTCGCGTGCGATGCCAAGCCAGGTCTGGACTTTGGGGTCGCGAACCCGGCGGCTCGCCGATGCAAAGGTCTCCTCCGCTTCGGATGCGATTTGTTGCAGCTTCGATCGTCCCGATTGACGTTGCAGCGAGGCGACAATGGCCGGTGCAGTTCGCGGGTCATCCGCAGACGTCACGACAACGCGGTCGCCCGGCAGGTAGATCGGCGAAGCGCTGGATACATCGGCGGGTCGGAAGGTGAAGGTGCGGCGCTGGTTCGAGAGGGTGATCAGCGTGGGGAGACCGTTGGCTGTTTCACCGTCGAGGGTGAGGTCGACTTGGCCCGGTTGATTCCCGGAAAAGTGAAATCCGGCGGATCCGACGGTGTCGCCCCCCACCACGGCGAGCGAGCGGACAGACCCCCGGAGAACGCTGACTTCTCCGGACGGTGCATTCTCGAGCCAGCGTACGGATACGCGGAACGGCGCAGCCTTGAGGCCCGTGCACACGATGATGAAGAACCCTCCGATAATCCCGCCGAGCAACCGTCGCATGGAGGGACTTCAGTTCGGACCCTCACGAGGCGCAAGTCGCGACGCGGCGGATTTGCGGGTATTGCAACGAGGTGCTGCCGACGTCACCTGGTTGATGTTCAGCCTTTGCGTTCCCGAATTTTCTCGCGGATTTCGTCACGCATTTCGGCGCGGTTCTTTTCCCATTGGACAAACTGTTCCGGGTTGAGGATGGCCTTGACCTGGGGCGTCAACTCATCCCGCAGGCCCTTCATTCGCTGGAGTTTCTGGCGGGAGCGGAGGCTCTCGTCGGCGCGAAGAGCCGTGAGTTTTTCCATTTCGGAGACCAGCAAAGGCGTGAGCTTTTCTTTTTGCTCTGACGTGAGATTCAAGTTGGCCCACATGGCTTGCAGGCGCTCGCGGGCGGCCTGCTGTTTCTCGGTCGCGCGGGCAACCGGGGCGGCGGGGGCGGAATCGACCTTATCGGCTGAGTAGACGGGAGAAAGGAAGGCGGCCAAACCGCCGAAGGAGAGGAGGAGGAGGAGGGTACGCTGAGTTTTCGACTTCATGATGAAGAAAGAAGGACGTTGGTGTTGTCGGAGGTGGACAATTCCGGACACCTTCGGGAAGGCGCCGGTTCCACCACCAACGACGTGATAACCCCGCGGGAGGTTACAAGGAGGACGTGGCAGGGTGTCCCGGGCGAATCCTTCCTCGTGTAAGCGGTCCCATGATTTTTGGACAAAAGGAGGAACGATGGATCCATCCAGCGGACGATCCCGTCATGCAACCGATGAAGCCGATGTTTGGAATGAAACCAATGTCCCCGATGAGTCCGATGAAGCCCATGAAGGCGCCGGAACGCTGGTGGCCGGAAGGTTTGGGCGAGAGCCCCAACTCCGCGGGTGGTCAGAATGAGGCCCGTTATGCCTTTTTCGCGGACAAGAATCGCCTGGCCGTGGATCTCGGCGATGGAAAGATTCAGGTTTACGACACCGACGATCATCAGATCTCAGGGGTCCAGCAGCATCAGGGCGGCAGTTCACGGAACGTTACGTTCACCAGTCAGTACGGCGAGGTCGACCTTGAGCGGCTGAAACGCGTTTGAGCGATTCCGGGGCAAGGTGCTCCGGACCGAGGGTTTGAGAAATCGTAAGGTCTCCGACGAAGAGCGTGCAGGAGGCAGTGCGGGGCGGTGCGGTGAGGCGGGGGTGGCTCATTGCGCAAATCAGGAGCGGGCGCGGCGTGGAAATTCTGCGAACGTCGGAGTTCAGGCTGGCGCCTTAAGCGGGGGAGGGTTGCGATAAGGTGCTTTGTTTTCGCACCCGCACCCGGCCCTGTCCTCTCCATTTTGCGGTTTTCTCCGCCGGCGAACCTGTGCGTCGCGCTTCATTCTGGGTATTCTCCTGATTCTGTCTGCGGCGGGGTTTGTGCCGATACTGGGCGCGCAAACTGCCGCGACGGTGGCGGGTGGACCGGAAAAAGCGGATGAACCGAAGTCTTTCGTGGATGCGCTCGAACGCGCGGGAATCAAGCTGACCAAGGGGCCGGCGAAAATAAAACTGGGATCGGTGGCCGAATTGCAGCTTCCCCCGGGCTTCCGCGCCGTGGACGTGGGGTCGATGAAGGCGTTTTACGAATTCACCCGCAATTCCATGGGAGGAAACGAGGTGGGGGTCATCATCGGGCCCGAACCGGATGGGTGGATGTTGTTTTTCGACTACGACGATGTCGGTTTCGTCAAGGATGAGGACAAGGACGCCCTTGATGGAAAAAAACTGATGTCGTCGATGACGGAAAATCAGGATGCCTCCAACGCAGCGCGGAAACAACGGGGGTGGGACGAGATGAAGGTCACGGGATGGGCGGCTGAGCCCCGTTATGACCCCAAAACGAACAACCTCACGTGGGCGATCAAGCTCTCGTCCTCGGCAGACAACTACCAAACCGAGTGGATCAACGAGAGCATCCGGCTGCTCGGGCGCGGCGGTGTGATGAAAGTCACCCTGGTGACCGGAAATGACTCGTATGCCGCGGATTCCGTGGATGCGCAGAAATTCCTATCGCAGCGATTTGGTTATGTCAGCGGCGAGCGTTATGCGGAATTCAAGAAGGGCGACAAAGTGGCGGAGTATGGGCTGGCCGCGCTGGTTCTGGGAGGCGCCGGGGCGCTCGCGTACAAGGTCGGCTTCCTGCAGAAGTTCTGGAAACTGCTGGTGGCGGGGGCGGTGGCAGCGGTGGCGGGTCTGGGAAAGCTCTGGAATCGGATTTCCGGCAAAAACCCCCGCGAGTGACCATTGCCGGCTTCCCACGTTTGGCGCCCTGACACCTCGAAGGCATGTCGACGTGGTGGCCGGTCATCGGGGTGTTTTGGATACTCTTCCTTCTCGACGGTCTGCGCGGTTCGCGCCGGACGCGGTTCTTTTTTTGCCGTGCGTGGGGCGGTTCGCGGAGCACCGTCGGCGCCCGGCTTTCCGAGAGTGCGTGGGTGCTGATCCCGCCGCTGCCGACTGCTTGGGGAGTCGCCACGGAGGATCTGCCGGCCAGTCTCGCGGCGGAGGGGTTAAGCAACACCCCCAGTGTTTCGGCCGGCCGGCCACCCCCCTGGCCGGAACATGCGGTCACGTTTCTTTGGGAGGAGATTTCTTCAATTGAGTCGGTTGCGGGCTGGATTCGGGTCAATGGACGTCGCTTTGCGCCCGAAACCCCGGCTTTGCGCAGCGAGACCTTGCGAGCCCTGGCCAAAACCCTGAAACCGCTCGATCTGGAGGGTCGCCGCCGCCACCTGCAGGTGTGGACCCGGGAGCGTTTCCGGCCCCTGAACCTTCGCCGGAGCGTGCAATCCGCGCTCGTGCGCACCCGGGGCCTCGCGGTGCTCAACGCCCTGCAAGTGGGCGTGGCGCTGCTGGTCTCGGCCTGGGTCTTGTCAGGAGTGTCCGAGAGCCTCTCCCTGGAAGTCCAGGCGCGGGTGAACGACCAAGCTCCGTTCGTGGGTGGAGGATGGCTCTTGGCGCACCTGCTGGCGGTGGGCTGGTTTTTCAGGCTTCATCGGCGTCTGTATCCGAAGGGTGGTCAGGAGCGTGTTGGGCTGATCATGACGATGTTGCTGGTGCCACCGCAGGCGTTGCGACTTCGGCAGCAGGTGCTCGCGCGGCTGGGTGAGGGACAGCATCCGCTCGCCGTGGCCGCGGCGCTGGCTGGCCGTCAGGGGCTGCACCGGGTCGCGCGGAACACCTGGGCGGACCTTCGCTGGCCGTGGAGCCCGGCGCGGGAGGTGGCCGGCACGGGCGAGGTTACCGCAGCGGCCGCAGCGATGATGGCTCCGTGGGTTGAGCGGACCCTCGGCATGGCCCAGCCCCCTCTGGGTCTGGCGGAGATCACGGTGCCTCCCCGAAAAAATTCCCCCGAGGTGTGCGCCTACTGTCCGCGTTGCGGAGACCAGTTCACGCGTCCCGAGGGTACCTGTCCCTACGGCATCCCGTTGCACCCCTTCTCCAAGGAAGAGCGACTCTAAGGAGTCCGCCTCCGCTGTAGGTGGCCTCGCGGAGGCCGCGACGGGCCCGAACGAGCCCGCCTTCAGAATCTGTGTGAGAGTTGTTAGGAGGGGGCGCGCCGCCTTCCATCCGGAGGCGGGACCTTTGGTCCCTTCGCGGCCTCCGCGAGGCCGCCTGCAACGGCCAACAACGGCGGAGCTTTGACGGATCTCGGTCGACGGCGCATTTTTTGTCTGAATTGAGCTTCCTGATTCGTTGACTCTGTACATCCATTCCCAACCCCATGAGTACTCCCACCTCGGACTATCCTGCCTTCAGCCCTTACCTCAGCGTCCGCGATGCGGCGCAGGCCATCGCATTTTACAAAGCGGCGTTTGGCGCCACCGAACGCTTCCGTCTGACTGACAAGAAGACCGGCAAGGTCGGCCATGCCGAACTCACCATCGAGGGTGGCCTGCTGATGCTTGCCGAAGAGAATCCGCAATGGGGCAACAAAGCTCCTCCCACGCTCGGCGGCACTCCGATCACGTTTTGTATCATCGTCAAGAATGCCGATGCCGCGCTCGAACGAGCCGTGGCGGCCGGAGCGACCGTGCTTATGCCCGCTTCCGATCAGTTTTATGGCTTCCGCAGTGCCAGTCTGGCCGATCCCTTTGGTCACCAATGGATGGTTCAGCATGAGACCGAAAAAGTTTCGCCGGAGGAAATGCAGAAGCGCTGGGACGCCATGAGCGGCGAATGCAGTGGCGCTGAGGCCGCCGGTAAATAGCCCCGCCGAGCGTCGCGTCGGGTGCGGTTTCCTGCGAAGCGGCGGTCGTCGGCCCTGTGTCGTTGGGATCACGCGGAGGCGCAGAGACGCAGAGAAATCATATTCGGAGGTAACCGTCCGCTCTTCCTGCATTGAACGTTGCCCGAGCGCGGGCACGCGCACGTTCTCGCGGGCGATGGTTCGCTCTGCCTGCGATTTACCGGTGCGAGCTTTGTCTGGGAGGGAGGGGCCCCGACGCGTTTGAGTTTCAGCGACTCCGATCGGTGGTCGCTGGACTCTGGATGCGATAAAGCTGGGTGGCCGTGCGGATAAACAGGGCGCCTTCGGCCACGGCATAGGACGCCAACGTCCGCTCCTCCAGCCGGTTGACGGCGAGGCGGGCAAACTCGCGCGAGGCGCGCACCACGGTGGCGGTGCCATTCTCGTTCTGAAAGTAGATCCGGCCATCCGCAGCCAGCGGCGAGGCCGAGTAGTTTCCCTCGATTCGCTCCTGCCAGTGGAGCTTTCCCGTGCGCGCGTCGAAACAACTCGCCAGCCCAATGTCAGCGATCGCGTACAGTTCATCTCCCACGACCACCACGGACGGGGTGAGCGGCGCTCCTTTGGTCACGCGCCAGGCAACCTGTGTATCCGTCAAGTCACCTTCGCCTTCGGGACGGATCGCCAGAAGATCGGCGCGTCCGTAGCCGGTGGCGACGAAGACCAACCCGTGGGCGAACACCGGCCGGGGAATCACCGAGAATCCGCTCCCGTATCGCACCTGCCAGATTTCCCGTCCGTTCTTGGGGTCCAGTGCCGCGACAGCACCGCTTCCGGGCGTGATGATCTGTGGGCGGCCCTTGACGGTGATCAGCAGGGGCGTGGAGAAGGAAAACGTCTGTTTGCTTTCGACCGAACGTGCCGTTGTCCAACGGACTTCCCCCGACTTTGTGTCAAGCGCGACGACTTGCGGTCGAGCCGCCCCATCGGCGTTGAAGACGAGCAAGTTTCCGACCAGCGCGGGGGACCCGCCATTCCCATGCTCCGGATCATAGTCGATCTGCTGATTGCGCCAGAGGATCCGCCCGTCTCGGTCGAGGCAGGCTGTGCCATGGTGTCCAAAGTGAACGTAGATACGGTCCCCTTCGATGATCGGAGTCGGACTGGCCTCAGAGTTCTTCTTATGGATCGGCTGTTTCTTGGTTTCGCCTGCGGCAAACACCTCTGTTTCCCAAATCAGGTGACCGTTTGTGATATCCAGACAGAGGGTGCGAAGCGAGGGTGCGGCATCCGGGTCCGTCACGCTCGTGGTCACGTAAACCCGACCCTGACTGATCACGGGGGAGGACCAGCCGTTGCCGGGAATCGCCTGCTTCCAAGCGACATTGGTCGTCGGCGACCACTCCAGCGGCAGACCGGTCGCGGACGAATGACCTTGGCCGCTGGGCCCACGAAATTCCGTCCACGCTTCGTCGCTCGCGGCGCGGAGAGGGGCGAGGGTCTGGGGGAGGAGGATTCCAGCGGCCAGCCAGAATCCGAAAAAGCGGGGACGAGTCATCATCGGTTCAATCGGGTGGACTTCCCGTCGATGCCGACTGGGGGCGCGGGCGGCGGCAAACCAAATCGCGCTTCCGGGAAGGGTGGGCTGAAGGCGTCGTTCGTTCGGGAAGCTTGATCCGGTTGATTAGGGATGGGGAGGAGTGGGCTCCTCGATTCCACCCTCCTATCCTCGATCATTTCTCACGCAGAGGCGCAGAGACGCAGAGTCCGAACTGCCAACACCTTCCGACCTCCGCGTCTTTGCCTCTCCGCGTGAGACTCTCCGAAAGCAGAAAGCCACCGACAACGACCGCCAGAGTTTTATCCGCAGATGGCTCAGATGGACGCGGTTTCGGACGTTCAGAAAGCCCATCAGCGAGCATCCCGAAATCTGCGGATAAAAGTCCGGTGTCCGATGTAGGTGGCCTCGCTGAGGCCGCTGGGATTGGCGCCGCGCAACCTTCGGCTACCGAGCGATCTCCGTCATTGGTCCTCCGACTGCGAGGACTCGAACCGCAACCGCGGCGGCGGGAGCGACCGTAGTGGCGGAGAGCCTCGAACCCAATCGCGCCGGAAACGTAACATTTTGGGGGCACCCCAACGCAAACTCGTTCGTTGGCGCCTGACCTGCTTGCATCCGTGCCATGAGCCAGTCGACCTCCTATTACCGGCATACCAAAATCATTGCCACCTTGGGGCCCGCCACGGAATCGAAGGAAAAGCTCACCGGGCTCATTCTCGCGGGTGTGGATATCCTTCGCCTCAACATGGCCCATGCCACGCACCGCTGGGTCGACGACGCCATGTGGTTCATCCGCGAGGCATCCGTGCAGGTCGGACGGCACGTGGGGGTGATGATGGACGTGAAGGGTCCGGAAATCCGCACCGGAGTGGTCGTAGCCCCGATCGGGGTGTCCATTGGCGATTCCTTCGAATTGCACATCGAGGGGGCGGTGCCGACCCCTGGCCTCGCCGGCGTGTCGGTCAACTACCCGGGCCTGCCTGCCGACCTCAATGTCGGTGACATCTTACTCATCGACAGCGGCTTGATCCGGATGCGGGTGGTCGGGAAGGACGAGGCGCGCGTCCGGTGCGTGGTGCTCACCCCCGGCTCCATTGGATCCAAGCGCCACCTCAACCTGCCCGGCGTTTTCGTGCGTCTGCCCTGCCTAACCGAGAAAGACGAGGCCGACATCCGCGCCGGGGTGCGCGCCGGCGTGGACTTCATTGCCCTCTCCTTTGTCCGTCAGGCCGAGGATGTCCGAACCTTGCGTCGTTTCCTCGACGGCCTTGGCTCCACCGCCAAAATCATCGCCAAGATCGAGGATCAGGCCGGCGTAGCCAACATGGTTGAGATCATCCGCGAGGCCGACGCGCTGATGGTTGCGCGGGGCGACCTCGGCATCGAGATTGACTACCATCGCCTGCCGTTGGTGCAAACCGAGATGATTGCCGCCTGCCAGGCCGAGGGGAAGCCCGTTATCATTGCCACGCATTTACTGGAAACGATGATCTCTTCGCCCATGCCGACCCGGGCGGAGATCTCCGACGTGTCCAATGCCGTTCGCGAACAGGCCGACGCACTCATGCTTTCCGGGGAGACCACGGTGGGGGCCTATCCGCTGGAGAGCGTGCAGGTGATGAAAAATATCATCCAAAGCATTGAGCCTTCGGTGAAGCGAGACCTCAACGCCGCCCTGAAGCTGCGCGAGCCCAAGGCCAAGATGCTGCGCACGGCCGCGACGCTTGCACAGGATTTGGGCGACGGCGCGATCGTCGTCTTCACCCGCAGCGGATTTCTCGCCTATACTCTCGGAGCTCTCCGGCCGCGTGGCGTGCCGATCTTCGCTTTCACCGATGTCGAGCCGCTCTTCCGACAGCTCCTGTTGCCGTGGGGCGTCGAACCTTTCCTCATGCGCTTCTCCGACGACCCCGAGGAGACGATTCGCGAGGCCATGGCCGTGTTGCAGCGCCGGAATTGGTGCGCCCCAGGTCGCTGGCTGGTGGTGATCACCAACGTGCTCGCCCGCGGCCGGGTCATCGACAGCCTCCAGTTGCGTCAAATGGGGGAGAATCCGGACGGCGCCGGCCCCTGATTCAATCGGGGTGGAAGCGCGAAGACGCGAAGATCGGTCCCCAACATAAGTATCCGCATTTGCCCTTAGCGTCTTCGCGTCTTTGCGCTTCCAACTTCCGAGGCCCGCGGCCGCATCCCGTTCCCGCAATCTGCGGATAGAGGCGGACTGAGGGTTGTCACGCGGAGACGCTGAAGGTCGGCGTGTGTGTGTGTGAAGTTCTGACTCTGCGTCTCTGCGCCTCTGCGTGAGCAAGGATCGAGGGTCGGGCTACTTGCGGTAGTCGAGCGCCGGGGCCCGGTCGCCGAGAAGCGGCATGTAGCTGAAGTTCTCGCCGCGGCGCTGTTGAATCTCCGCCTTGGCCGCGGCGACCGTCGTTGGTTGGGTGAACAGGTCCATCGCAGTCAAGGCCAGGGCCTTCGCTGCCACGACGCGCCCTTTCGCACAGATCGCCGTCGCCCCGCAGGCCGCGGCCTGCCAGCTGTGCCCGGGGGTGCCGGGGACCCAGGTGGCGGTGTGCACGCCGACCGTGGGCACGGCGTAACTGACATCACCGACGTCGGTCGACGCGCCCCCATCGTTCTGCAGGTCGATCCGGAGGGGAGCCACCTGGTGCGCGAGTTCGAGCGCCGCCGGACGGCTGCCGGGCAGGGTGCGCCCGAGCGCGATGGCGAAGGCGCGGTCAGCGTCGTCGTAGGTCACGCCCCCGACCTGTTCCAGATTGGCCTGAGTGACGCGGGCCAACGCCTCATTGGGCAGGAGGTCGTGCACCCCGCCGATGATTTCCCAGTCGGCGGTCGTGCCGGTGCCGAGTGCGGCGCCCTTGGCGGCCTGGCATACCCGCTCAAAGACCTCCCGGACCACTTCGCGATCGCGATGGCGCACGTAGTAATAGACCTCGGCGAAGGCGGGAACGACGTTCGGAGCTTCACCCCCCTTGGTAATCACATAATGGATGCGCGTGTCCTGCAGGATGTGCTCGCGCATCAGGTTCACCATGTGGTTCATCGCCTCGACGCCATCGAGCGCGGACCGCCCGCGGTGCGGTGCGGAGGAGGCATGGGCGGCCACGCCCCGGAATCGGAACTTGACCGATATGTTCGCCTTGGTCGGCCCGGTGGTGACCCCATTGCGGTCGCTGGAATGCCAGTGCAGGGCCACGTCGACATCCTTGAACAGACCGGCCCGCACGAGGTACACCTTGCCGGAGCCGCCTTCTTCCGCCGGACACCCGTACACGCGCAAGGTCCCGGAGCGGCCGCTGGCCTTGAGCCAGTCCTTCACCGCGACCGCCGCCTCCACCGAACCGGCGCCGAAGGCATGGTGACCGCAGGCGTGCGCGGCGTTGGATCCCGGACGTTCCTTCTTCTCCGGCGTGCCGTCCTGCGACATGCCGGGAAGGGCGTCGTATTCCGCCAGCAGGGCGATGACCGGCTGGCCGCTCCCGTAGGTGGCGACAAACGCGGTCGGCATGCCCGCCACATTGGCCTGCACCGCAAATCCTTCACGCTTAAGTTGGTCCTGAAGCAGCGCCGTGCTCTTGTATTCCTGAAACCCAACTTCCGCGTACTCCCAAATCTTCGACATGATTTCGGTGTAAGTGGCCTGGCCGCGGTCGATCTGACTCATCACGTCGGTCTTCGACGTTTGAGCGCGGAGGGAGGAACCGGCCAGCGCCAGGCCGGCAAAGGAGACAGCAAGTCGAAGAAAGATCATGGCGGTTCCAAGACAGACGACCCCGCGACTTTGGCAAGGCCGCTCGTGAGCGGCTGGTTTGTGGATCGTTGGAGGCGGCCTCGTTGAGGTCGCTGGGATTGGCGTCGCGGTCCATGCGTTCACGCGGGGCGAGTCCCTGCGCTGCTCAGCGAGGCCAACCTTCCCCTCCCCCATTGGGGCGGTCCGTCATTCGCGTCTGTTCGCGTCCCTTCGCGGTAAAAAATCAGGGAGTCGGATCCCCGGAGTGTTATCCGCAGATAACGGAAGATTTCCGCAGATTCGGAGGTTCGGAGAGTCATCTGCGAGCATCTTCCGCAATCTGCGGATAAAGGCGGACTGAGGGTTGTCACGCGGAGACGCTGAGACGCGGAGGTCGGCAGGTGTGTGTGTGAAGTTCTGACTCTGCGTCTCTGCGCCTCAGCGTGAGATAGGATCGAGGGTCGGGAATCCCATCTTCACGGTCCGGACGCAGCGGCTCGTGCAACCTTTTTCTCGACCACGGTCATTTCATACGGCAGCGCGGGCAGGGTGAGCGCCGGTGAACGTCCGCGGTTGGCGCCCTTGGCGCCCTCCTTGCCCGATCCCTCGGCGGTCACCCGGACAATCAGGTTCCCCCGGGCACCGGCCTTGACCTTGGTGGGATCGGCGGCGAAGAAGAGGTCGAGCGAGTCGCCGCGACGCACCGTATCTTTCAGGGTGATACCCTCGGGAGCCTCGCTCAGCTCGGCGACAAACGACTGGCCGGGGCGGCCGTTGGGCAGCGAGATCCGCAGATGGGCGGGCTTGGTGCCAGTGAACCGCAGCGGTGGGCGATCGATGAAGCGGATGGGTGAGCGAAACCACTGGGTGTTGCCGACGATGGTCACGCGGAGCTCTCGTGCGGGAACGAGATGCCGGTAGGCGAAGGCCTGCATCAGATCCTCGCACGGCACTGCCGCGCGCACCGGCAGGGAATCCTGGCCCACGGCGCGGCCGAGCACGCTCAGGCGGAAGCTATCGCGGCTCGGAGTGGCGATCGTCGTGAGGGTCAGGCGAACCTTGTCCTCGCCGGCGGGGATCAGTCCACCGCTGGTGGCCAGGGAACCTTGGTCGCCTTGCAGGCCGAGCTCGATCGGACCGTTGAATCCGTCCTTGCGCAGGGCATAGACCGTGACCGGATGGTGCGTGCCGGCGCGAAGATTGATCGCCGAGGGAACCACCCGGAGTTCGAAATCGGGACGGGCGGTGCGGACGTGCAGCCGGTACCCGTGATCGGGTCCGCCTTGGTGTTGCGCATCGCTCAGGCGTACCGTGTAGCGTCCGGATCGGGTAAGGGGAAAGAGGATGCGAGAGTCGGCCTGGTGCGGCAGCAACCCGGCACCCTTGTCGTCGGTATCGTCGTTGCTCGCGAGGATCTCACCCTCGGGTCCGATGAGCTGGAGCAGGGAGTCGACCGGGGAATTGAGTCGTCGGGCGAACACCTCGATGACCACGGTGGTCTGCGCCTGGCCTTCGAAATGGAAAAGGTCGATGTCACCCGGCTGATCGATCCGTCCATTGACGATCACCGGCAGGGTTAAAGCGGAGGGATCGGTGGCGGTGGCGCTGGCGGAGGGTTCGGCCTCCTGGATCTCCGGATCGCGATCGAAGGCGAACGCCACGCTGTTGGACGGCAGACCGTTGTTTCGACAGGAAAATTCGAGGGTGCCGGGACTGCGCTGCCGCCCGTCGAGGGTGGCACGGGTTGAACTCAGGTTCCAGCCTTCCAGCTGGACTTCGTGGAGCTGGCCGGCGCTGCCGCCGAGCGGGTAGAGCCGGGTGATCAACGGCAGTTCGCCGAGTGAGATCCGGTAAATGAAATCCTGACGTCCGCGGTAGATGGCGTCCTTGACCTCGAGCGTGTAGTCGCCCTCTTGCGGGATGACGACTGTGAGAGTCGGGTCGGGATTGAACCGGTTGTCGTCGTTGTAGGCGACCTCGCGCCCTTGGTCGTCGCGGAGGACGAGCGCGGCTTGGAACCAGCCGGGAACCGCATCGGCGATGTAGGGGATGAGCGAACGGGCACTGGTGCTGACGACCAAGCGCTGGCCCGTGAGGGCGTGGAAACGAATGCGGTCCACCTCGCCGGGAAGGATCTGACCATTGACCGTCGAGGGCAGGGTGACGATCCGCGGCGACGTCAGGTTCGCCTTGCGTTCGGGTTGGTTCGTCG
>Ga0154020_10005692_pt1 | contig 14660 bp, 5 predicted proteins | sample Klosneuvirus_201_FD_109709 | JGI IMG/M metagenome (GOLD analysis project Ga0154020, IMG submission 109709) | Active sludge microbial communities from wastewater, Klosterneuburg, Austria - Klosneuvirus_20160825_MG | ecosystem: Engineered > WWTP > Aerobic digester > Activated sludge | place...
AGCCGAGTTAATTCAGATTTACGACACGGCCTTTGCCCGGCTCGGCATTCCCGTGACGATCAAGATCAACAACCGCAAGGTGCTGTACGGCATTGCCGAAGCCGCCGGCGTGGCCGAGCGGTTCATGGACATGACCGTGGCGATTGACAAATTGGACAAGGTCGGCATCGAGGGTGTGCGCAAGGAATTAGCCGGACGCGGGTTTTCGGAAGATGCCGTAGCTGCTATTGAAAAAACATTGGCGGCGCCGTCCTGGGAATCGCTGCGCCCGGTGTTTGCCGGCAGCGAAACCGGTCGGCTGGGTTTGGACGAACTGGAGCGCGTATTCCGGTTTTTGGAAAAAACGCTGCTGCAAAACGAGGTTCGCTTCGACATCACGCTGGCGCGCGGCCTCACGTACTACACCGGCTGCATCCTCGAAGTGGCGGCCAACGGCGTGCAGATGGGCAGCATCGGTGGCGGCGGGCGCTACGCCGACCTCACGGGCGTGTTCGGTATGCCGGGTCTGTCGGGCGTGGGTATTTCGTTCGGCGCCGACCGCATCTACGACGTGTTGGACATGCTCGACCGCTTCCCCGACACCCTCGACGAGTCGGTACGCATCCTGTTCATGGCTTTTGATGAACCTTCCCACGAGTATGCCTTTGCGTGCGTAAGCCGCCTGCGGGCAGCGGGTATTCCCGCCGAATTGTACCCCGAGCCCGGCAAGTTGAAAAAACAGTTCGAATACGCCGCCAAGCGCAGTATTCCGTTTGTGGCCATCGTGGGCGAAACAGAAATGCAGACGGGCCTCATCCCAGTGAAAGACCAGCAGACGGGCGAGCAGCGGACGATGCCGGTGGAGGAATTGATTGCGACGCTACGGCCCGAATAAAATTTACTTTTTTCATAAACCCCTCTTCCGTTTTTCGCAAATAATTAGTCAACTTTGTCCATGAATTTGCTTCAAACCGCGACTGGAGGTCGAATGCCTGCGGAAGTCGTCCAGATGGAGCCGCAGGAAATAGACGAATTTGGGCAACGGTTTGAATTCGATTGGCAGGCCTTGACAGGCTGCGAAATATATGCGCTCAGGTTAAATCGGGAAAGATTGGTCGTCGGGATGATGGCATTGAAAAACATCCCGGATGAACTGCGGATTGAAATTGTGCTGTTGGAAAGTTCCAGAGAAAATGTGGGTCGCCTAAAAACATACGAGCGCATTGCCGGATGCCTGATCGGCTTTGCTTGTAGATTAGCGTTTATGAGAGGTTACTTTGGTTTCGTATCCCTGATACCCAAAACACGACTGATCGAACACTACACAGCCATGTACGGCTTCGAGCAATATGGCCGGCACCTGGCAATAGATATGGAACGCTCCCAACAGTTAATCGAAAAATACTTAAGCGATGAAAGATAAGCGGATCGAACACTTGGACGATGCCACCTTGGCCGATGCATTCGTGCCGCCTCATGACCTCAGCGAGGCCGAAAAATCGGGCGCCGATGCCGAACTAAAACGCTTGCGTATGCTTCGTCTCGGCGAAATATCCGACAATCAAAAACTGTACGCGGAGTTGTTGCGCCTCCGGTACCTTATGGAGGACTATTTGCTCTACGGCCAGTACACAGAGGCGTTTAGCTTTGGCGCATTCCTGAAAAAATATCTGCACATAGTCGGGCGTACGCAAAAAGACTTTGCATCCGAAATCAGTCTGCACCCCACAAAACTAAACCAAATCCTGAACGGTAAGATTGACGTCAATATCGCCTTGGTCTATCGTTTGGAAAAGCACTCGGGTGGGCTTGTTCCAGCCACCCTTTGGTGGAACCTGCATGCCAAAAAAGTCGAGGCCGGCATTAGTCACGACCATGCAGGTCGCCGACAGGAGGCCGGGAAAGTTATGCATGCCTTGGTATTCAACTGAACAAGAATGACCTAATCCCCCGGCCCACACGACGCGCTTCGACATTTGTTCACCTGATAAATTTGTCGTGCCATGAGAACTGCGCTCTTCTTTGCTTTTTGTTTTTTTGGCGTTCCGGTTTTTTGCCAGGATGCGGACTCGCTGTTGGTGGTGCGGGAGGTGGATAGTTTGATCCAGGTATCGCGAGGGCTCACCGAAAAACGAGCGTTTGACAAAGCCTTGGAGGTGAATGTCGTTGCAGAGAAACTTGCCTTAGGGCAATTCGGGCGGGAGTCGGTGGCGTATGGGAGTTGCTGCCACAATCACGGCAGGGTACTTTATTTTAAAGATGCTTTTACAGATGCAGAAAAATGGTACGTGGATGCCATCAACATTCGGGCAAAAGTTCAGGGCCAGCAACATCCTGATTATGCTCAGAGCCTGAACAATCTTGCAAATACGTACATGGCCATAGGTCATTACAAAAAAGCCGAACCGCTACACCTCGAAGCTAAAGATATCCGGGAAAAAGTACTGGGCAAGGAGCATCCGGATTATGCCTGGAGTTTGAGCTACCTGGCAAATCTGTACAGGAGCATGAGCCAAAACGAAAAAGCCGAACCGCTTGTACTCGAAGCAATAGCCATTCAAGAAAAAGTACTAAGCAAGGAGCATCCGGTTTATACCTATAGTTTAAGAGTATTGGGGGCACTATATGCAGATATGGGCCAAATCGAAAAAGTCGAACCACTTTTCCTCAAAGAATTAGACATTTTAGAAAAGCAGTGGGGAAGGGAAAATATAGATTATGCATCTGCTTTGTGCAATTTGGGAGTATTGTATCGAAATTTGCGCAGGTATGAAAAAGCCGAAAACTTGATTCTCGAATCCATACGTATCCGAGAAAAAGTCTTGGGTAAACAACATCCGGATTATGCCTGGAGTTTGTTAAGCCTGGGTACTGTTTACGATTGTATGGGCAAGTATGAAAAAGCCGAGCCACTTTATCTTGAAGCGAAATTTATTCAGGAAAAAATACCCGAAAAAAGATACGAACTTTCAATGACACTGTATTTTCTGTCGAATTTGTGCATGATTGTTGGGAGGTATGAAGAAGCCGAGTCGTATCAACGTGAATCATTGTCAATCAGAGAGAAATTTTTGGGGAAAGAACATCCCTATTATAGAGGAAATTTGTTCGGTCTCGCACGCTTATATGAACTACAAAACAGACACATAGAATCTGAATCATTGTTGGATGAATCATTCATATTGCAACGAAACCGTCTGTCTAAATTTGCTGCTTATCTATCTGAACGAGAACTGAATAACCACTTAGGTATTGATTATCGGCCGGCTCGCCTATTTGCCAGACGTCCTGCCAAAAACAATCGGGGTTTCTTAGAGTACGATCAAATATTATTCCGCAAAGGCTTCCTGCTCACCGCCGCTACGCGCCTGAATACCTTGGCCACTTCCTCCCCCGAGGCATACGAACTAAACCTTAGCCTCAAATTCTACCACCGTCGCCTTGCCGCTGAATACGCCAAACCAATCGCCGAGCGCAAAGGCGTGGAAGAACTCGAAGAAAAAGCCATCGCCGCCGAAAAAACACTTGCCCGTACCGTCGCCGGATACGCCGATGCCATCCGGCAGGTCAATTGGCAGGAAGTTCAGTCGGCTTTGAAGCCGGACGAAGCCGCCATCGAGTTTGTCCATTTTCGGGTCAATTTCCCCCAGATGACCGACAGCGTCATGTACGTTGCCCTCATCCTCCGCCCCGATGCCGAACAGCCCCACTTCATCCCTCTCTTCGAAGAAAAATCCCTCGACTCCCTCCTCCAAACACAGGGCGAGCGCAAAGCCGACTACGTCAGCCAACTCTACTCCCTCGCCGACCGCAGTGCCCACCCCCTCGGTAAACCACAAAAAACGCTCTACGAACTCCTCTGGAAACCCTTGGAGAAAGAATTGGCCGGTGTAAAAACCATCCACTACTCCCCCTCCGGCCTGCTCCACCGCCTCAACCTCGCCGCCATACCCATCGGGCTGGACTCTGTGCTGGGCGACCGCTACAATTTGGTCGAACTCGGCAGCACCCGCCAACTCGTGGTCCCGACCACCATAAAACCCGCCGCCAATGATGCCGTACTTTTCGGCGGCATCGCGTACGACTCGGACAGTACCGCCATGTCGCAAGCCAATGCCGCGCTGGACTCGATTTCCATCGCCAGTCGCGGCGAATTGAGTTTCGCCTACACCGACTCCACCCTGCGCGTCGGCACCTGGAGCACACTGCCCTTCACCGACCGCGAAGTGGGCAGCGTGGAAAAAACCTTGAAGGCTGCCGGTTTTGAGTCCGACACCCGGCGCGGTTTTGCTGCCACCGAGGAGGCATTCAAAACCCTCGGTGCCGGCGGCAAAGCCTCCCCACGCGTGCTGCACCTCGCCACGCATGGCTTCTTTTTCCCCGACCCGAAAACAACGTCGGCGAGGTTTGAAACCTCGCCGACGTTCGGCACCGCCGAACCCGTTTTCAAAATAAGTGACCACCCCATGATCCGCTCCGGCCTCCTCCTCGCCGGCAGCAACCACGCCTGGGCCACCGGAAAACCTCTGCGCCCCGGCATGGAAGACGGCATCCTCACCGCCTACGAAATCAGCCAGATGAACCTGTCCAACACCGAACTCGTCGTGCTCTCCGCCTGCGAGACCGGCTTAGGCGACATTCAAGGCAACGAAGGCGTGTACGGCCTTCAACGGGCATTCAAAATCGCTGGAGCGAAGTACCTGATTATGAGCCTGTGGCAAGTGCCCGACAAGCAGACCTCGCTACTGATGACGACGTTTTACAAAAAATGGCTGGAGGAAAAAATGGCGATACCGGAGGCGTTCCGGGTGGCGCAGCGGGAGTTGCGCGAGGCTGGGCTGGACCCGTACTATTGGGCGGGGTTTGTGCTGGTGGAGTAGTCAAACCACCAAGCCTGCTTGGTCTAAGTACTTCTACAGATTCAAAAAAAACCTGTATTCTTTCAACTCAACTTTAAAAAATTACCCTGAAAATTTAAGGTTAAGCACCGGGACAATTTTGAAGTGTTTGTTGGCGGTGGGTAATTGACCGGCCTACATTTGTCTCCTGTGGCAATTGTCACAAACCGCCCATGCCCTACTCCCTCACACAAATCCAGCACATCCTCCGCGCCGAATGGCTGCAAAAAAGCCGCCCGGAGGGCCGCGTCGAACAGCTGCTGCTCGACAGCCGGGGAATCACAGCGCCGGCCACGTCGCTATTCTTTGCTCTGCCAGGTCAGCGGCACGACGGGCACCGCTTTGTCGGCGATGCCTACCGGGCAGGGACGCGCATGTTCGTCGTCAGCCGGAAAATTGAATTGTCCGGATTTCCCGAAGCCGCCGTGCTGCTTGTGCCCGATACGCTGGCCGCCTTGCAGGCATTGGTCGCGCACCACCGGGAGCAGTTCGATTTACCCGTCATCGGCATCACCGGCAGCAACGGCAAAACCGTGGTGAAGGAATGGCTGTACCAACTGACCCGCCACCGCCATCGCGTGGTGCGCAGCCCCAAAAGTTACAATTCGCAGGTGGGCGTCCCGCTGTCTGTGTGGCAAATCCGCGCGGAGCACACACTCGGCATTTTCGAGGCGGGTATTTCCCGCCCCGGCGAAATGGAGCACCTGGCGCAGGTTATCCAACCCAACATCGGTATTTTCACCAACCTCGGTCCGGCACACCGGGAGGGCTTCCCCTCGGATCAGGTCAAATTGCAGGAAAAAATGCGCCTGTTCGACTCGGCCAATATCCTTGTCGTGTGCGCCGACCACCCGGAAATCCTCGCAGCGGCTCAAGCCTGGGCGGACGCAAAACCGGGTCGCGAACTCCGCTCCTGGTCCAAAACCGGCCGGCCAGGCAGTTTTGAGTTTCGAGTTTCGAGTGTTGAGTCGGGTGGCCACTCAAAACTCGAAACCCAAAACTCAACACTGACAATCCCGTTCACGGACGAGGCTTCCATCGAAAACGCCTGCCACTGCGTGGCGGCCCTGTTGGCGATGGGTATCCCTGTTTCCGTGTTTAGCCGAAGGCTGAAACGTCTGGAGCCCGTGGAAATGCGCCTCGAACTGAAAGCCGGTATCAACCGCTGCACCGTCATCAATGACGCGTACAGCAACGACCTGGCCTCGCTGCGCATCGCCTTGCAGTTTGCCCGGCAGCAGTCGCGGGCCGACACGCTGGTACTCGTGCTGTCCGATTTTTTGCAAAGCGGCAAGGGGAAAAAACAGTTGTACGCCGAGGTGGCAAAAGCCATTGCCGCCCATGGCGTACGCCGTTTCGTCGGTATCGGTTCCGATATTGCGGCGCTGCGCGACCAACTTCCGGTAGGTTTCCCGGCAGGGTTTTATCCCGACACCGCGGCATTTTTGCAGGACTTGCAGCGCCTCGATTTCCACGACGAACTGATCCTCGTGAAAGGCGCGCGCGATTTTGCGTTCGAGCGCATCGTCCGGCGCCTGGAACAAAAAGCGCACAAAACCGTGCTGGAGGTGAACCTCAGCGCGTTGGTGCACAACCTGAACGTGTACACCCGCCTGCTCCGGTCCGGCACCAAAATGATGGCGATGGTGAAAGCCTCAGGCTACGGCAGCGGCTCGGCGGAAGTCGCCAAATTGCTCGAATTTCACCAGGTGGACTACCTCGGCGTGGCCTATGCCGACGAGGGCATCGAACTGCGACAAGCCGGCGTGCACTTGCCCATTTTGGTGCTCAACCCGGAGCCGGCCAGTTTCGACGCGCTGGCCCGCCACCACCTGGAGCCGGAGGTGTACAGCCTGACCCTGCTGGACGAACTGGTGCGCTTCGCCGGAAAAAACCGCGAACTCGCCATCCACCTCAAACTCGACACCGGCATGCACCGGCTTGGATTTGTGCCCGCCGACATGCCCGCCCTGGCCGAGCGCCTGCGTGCCCACCCGAACCTGCGCGTGCGCACGGTATTTTCCCACCTCTCGGCCAGCGACGCTCCGGCGCACGATGCGTTCACCCACGCGCAGGCGGCGGCGTTCACCGCCCTGTACGAACCCATCTCCCAAGCGCTCGGCTACCGGCCCCTGCGCCACATCGCCAACACGAGCGGCATCGCACGGTTTCCCGAATACCACTTCGACATGGTGCGACTCGGCATCGGGCTGTACGGCGTCGGGGCCGGCGCCTTGCAGGAGCAGTTGCAGGTGGTGAACACGCTCAAGGCCACCATCAGCCAGATCAAGGAAATCCCCCCCGGCGACACCGTGGGCTACAACCGCAACGGCCCGGTGACGCAACCCAGCCGCATCGCCACCATCAGCATCGGCTACGCCGACGGCCTGCTGCGCTTAGCCGGAAACGGGCGCTACTCGGTGCTTGTGCACGGCCACCGCGCGCCCACCATCGGCAACGTGTGCATGGACATGACCATGGTGGATGTGACCAAAATCCCCGCCGCGCGCGAGGGCGACGAGGTGGTGGTGTTTGGCGAGCAGCCGCCCGTGCAGGAACTGGCCGCCTGCCTGCAATCCATTCCGTACGAGGTGTTTACCAATATTGCGGAGCGGGTGAAGCGGGTGTATTGGCAGGAGTGAGAGGGGATTGATTCGATTGATTCGATTGTTCATTATTTCACTTCAGACATTTTTAAAAAAATTATGCTTGGCAGAACGCGTGTAGGGCAATCGTCTATACCTTCGATTCTGTTAATCCCAGGCCGCGCTTCGACCTATTCTCACCTTTAAAATTTGTCGTGCCATGAGAACTGCGCTTCTTTTTGTTTTTGTCTTTTTCACCGCCCCGGTTTTTTGCCAGAATGCGGATTCGTTGGCGGTGGTGCGGAAAGTGGACAGCCTCATCCAAGCCTCCCGCACCCTCACCGGTCAGCGGGAGTTTGAGAAAGCGCTCGAAGTCAATGCTGCTGCTGAAAAACTTGCTTTGGAAAAATTGGGGCGGGAGACGGCTGCGTATGGCAGCACCTGCTTCAACCATGGCAGGGTCCTTTATTTAAAAGGAGACGACCCGGAAACAGAAAAATGGTACCTCGAATCCAAAGCCATCCGGGAAAGAACAGTAGGAAAGGAACATCCTGATTATGCATGGAGCCTGAATAACCTGGCGATATTGTATATGAAATCAGGCAGTTACGAAAAAGCGGAACCGCTCTATTTCGAATCCAAAGCCATTCGTGAAAAAGCCCTCGGTAAGGAGCATCCCGACTATGCCGGAAGCCTGAACAACTTGGCGAATCTTTATCGGGATATGGGCAGTTACGAAAAAGCGGAACCGCTTTATCTCGAACTCAAAGCCATCCAGGAAAAAACGCTGGGCAAAGAGTCTCTGAGATATGCCAACACTTTGGGCAGCCTTGGCCTTTTGTACCGAAACAAAGGCGACTACATACAAGCAGAACCTCTTTATTTGGAAACAAAAAGAATCCAGGAAAAAGTCTTAGGTAAAGAAGACGCGGCTTACGCCAATACATTGAACAACCTAGCTGCTCTATACATGGAAATTGATGATTACGCCAAATCGGAACCGCTGTATTTGGAAGCGATTAAAATCCATGCAAAAGCCATAGGCAAGGAAAATGAAAGTTATGCTACTTTCTTGAGAAATCTTGCCAATCTGTACATCACCAAAGGAGACTACGCCAAAGCGGAGCCACTCTATTTTGAGGCGATGAAGATAATGGCAAAGGTCGTCGGAAAGGAGCATCCGGGCTATGCCACACCTTTGAGTGGCCTTGGCAATGTGTATCGGGAAAAGAGAGACTATGCCAAAGCAGAGCCGTTGTTATTGGAAGCAATGAAAATCAAAGCCAAAACCTTGAGCAAGGAACACCCCGACTACCTCCCCTCATTGCTCTCTCTTGCTGTTTTTTACAAGGAAAAAGGCGACTACGCAAAAGCGGAGCCGCTGTTCTTGGAATCGCAAGAGCTCGCCAAAAAATTGTATGGAGAAGGAACCTTTGCGTATGCGGAATCTTTGGAAAAGGTGGTTAGTATTTATATCGAAAAGGGTGAATATGTCCAAGCGGAGTCGTTATTATTCACTACAAAAGAAATCTATGAAAAAACCCTGCGCAATGAGTCTCCGAATTATGTGGATCTCTTGAACGACCTTGTCATTCTCTTCCTGGTAACAAACCGCATCAAGGAATCATCTCCGATATTTCTCCAAATCAACGAACGTATCTGTAGCCTTATCGAAAAGTTAGCTACCTACTCCTCCGAAAGTCAGGTGCTCGCATACCTGCAAACTTTTAACAGAAACATAGCCCTATTCCAGTCATTTGCCCAGGCCTATCCCAGTCCCGAAATCAACAGCGCAGCCTTTGACAATGCGTTGTTTTTAAAGGGTTTTCTGCTCGAAAACGCCTACCGTCTCGCTCGCTCGGTTGCTGGTGCAGACAGCCTCACCAGCGATACCTACAAACACTGGCAGGGTTGCCAACGTCGCCTCGCTACTGAATACGCCATGCCCATCGCCGAGCGCAGTTACGTCGCCGAAGTTGAGGCCGAAGCCGAGGGCTATGAAAAAACGCTCACCCGCAACTTGGCAGCATTCAGTTCGGCACGGCGGGTACCACATTGGCAGGACGTTCGCGACAACCTCCGCCCGAGTGAAGCAGCGGTCGAGTTTATCAAATATCGCTACTACACACCCAGGGTAACCGACAGCACCATGTACGCCGCCCTCCTCCTCCGCCCAGACGACGCACAACCCCGCTTCATCCCCCTCTTCGAAGAAAAATCCCTCGACTCTCTCCTCCAAACCTCCAGTGAGCGCCGCGCCGACTACGTCAACAACCTCTACGCCCACGCCAACCGCAGCGCCACACCCCTCGGCAAACCACAAAAAACACTGTACGACTTGCTCTGGAAACCGCTCGAAAAAGAACTTGCGGGAGTCAACACGATCTACTTTTCCCCTTCCGGCCTGCTCCATCGCCTCAACCTCGCGGCGATACCGATCGGGCTTGATTCCGTGCTGGCCGACCGCTACCACCTCGTCGAACTCGGCAGCACCCGCCAACTCGTCACCCCTGCCACCGTAAACCCCGCCGCCAACGACGCGGTACTCTTCGGCGGAATCTCGTACGATTCGGACAGCACGGCCATGTCACAAGCCAATGCCACGCTCGACTCCATAAGCATCGCTTCGCGCGGGGAACTGAGTTTCGCTTACACCGACTCCACCCTGCGCGTCGGCACCTGGAGCGCCCTGCCTTACACCGACCGCGAAGTGGGCAGCGTAGAAAAAACCCTAAAATCTGCTGGTTTCCAGTCCGACACCCGGCGCGGTTTTACCGCCACCGAAGAAGCGTTCAAAACCCTCGGTGCCGGCGGCAAAGCCTCCCCACGCGTCCTGCACCTCGCCACGCACGGCTTCTTTTTCCCCGATCCTAAATCAACGTCGGCGAGGTTTGAAACCTCGCCGACGTTTGGCGCCACCGAACCCGTTTTCAAAATAAGTGACCACCCCATGATCCGCTCCGGCCTCCTCCTCGCCGGCGCCAACTACGCCTGGGCCACCGGAAAACCCCTGCGCGAAGGCATGGAAGACGGTATCCTCACCGCCTACGAAATCAGCCAGATGAACCTGTCCAACACCGAACTCGTCGTGCTATCCGCCTGCGAGACCGGCCTGGGCGACATCCAGGGCAACGAAGGCGTGTACGGTCTGCAACGCTCCTTCAAAATCGCCGGGGCGAAGTGCCTGATCATGAGCCTGTGGAAAGTGGACGACCAGGCGACCATGAAATTCATGGAGGTTTTTTACCGCAAGTGGCTGGAAAGCAAGATGACCATCCCCGAGGCGTTCCGAGCCACGCAGGCGGAGATGCGCGAGCGGTGGACCGGGCAGCCATACTTGTGGGCAGGGTTTGTGCTGGTGGAGTGATGCCCCAAAACCAACTCAAAAGATCACCGTAAACCCGGTTTTTGACCGCGCTACGGCGTAACTCCCTACGGCAATAACCGGACTGGCCCCCGACGGAAGTTGGGCCATGACGTGTTCAGGCAGGGTGAAGGCCTCCCGGATTTCAAAAAAGCCCGATTCGAAAAAAGTCCTTGCGACTTTTCCCGACATCCCGTTGAACGGAAAAAAAATGCATACCCGGCCATCCGGTGTCGTTTGGAAATCCGCTGCAATACGCCGGCAGGTATTCCCTACAGCAGAAGGCGCAGCGTTGGATTCGCGCGCAATCGCAGGGCTGCATTCGGCGAACGTCCGTTCAGGCGTATCTGCCGGTTCCGGGCGGGCAGGCTCTTGCGATGGTACAGGGACATGCTGGGATGGGGCGGGTTGGTGTACCCACCGGGTGAAATCGGTGCCCATGCTGAAAATGATTAATCGGTTAAGGAAACGGATTATCCCGCAGGCTGCCGGTTTCTACGGAAAGAAGTCAATTCCCCCCTACGTGCTCTGGGAACGTGGGAGTGGCAGTTGGAAACAGCGATGAGAGAAGAGACGGGATGCTGCGGATTTTCAAATACCGTACCAAAAAATGGATAGCCTTTGTATACGGCCAAAAGTTAATTCATCAATTTGTCGGGTAAAAAATGCAACGTGTTGCTCCCTGAAAAAACCTACTTTCGAGCCTGCTAATCCCCGACCCTGAGCCGCCGCGACACGCTATTTCGCTCACCTTTTTAAACTGTCGTAGTTTTATGAAAACTGTACTTGTTGTAGCCTTTTCTTTTTTTGCCCTGACTGCTTGTTGCCAGATAGCGGATTCGCTGGCGGTAACGCGGGAAGTGGATAGTTTGTTAAATGCAGCTAACAATCTTCGGCGTGTTGGAAAACCTCAACAAGCGCTACCGCTCGCACAGCAAGCCGCGGATGTTTCGAAACAATACTGGGGCGAAAACAATGCCCGACATGCCGCTTCCCTGCACCGGCTTGCGAGTCTTTATCAAGACCTTCGACAACAAAACACCGCAGAAGAACTGTATTTGAAAGCCATTGATTTGAGGGCGAAAGTGTTGGGTAGAGAACACCCGGATTATGCAAGATCCTTGATTAACCTCGCCAATTTGTACGATGACAAAGCCGATTTCGCCAAAGCCGAGTTGTTGCATCTGGAGGCTAAAGAGGTTTTAGCCAAGGCCTTAGGGCGGGAGCACCCGGATTATGCCACCGCCTTGAATAACCTGGCAACAGTCTACAAGAGCAAAGCCGATTTTACCAAAGCCGAGCCGCTGCTTGTGGAGGCACTAGCCATCCGGGCGAAAACGCTGGGTAAAGAACACCCGGAATATGCCCAGACATTGGTTAATCTTGGGACTATATACTCTGACAAAGCCGATTTTGACAAAGCCGAGCCGCTGTATCTGGAAGCGTTAAGAATACAGACAAAAGTCCTGGGAAGAGGACACCCCGATTGTGCCAACTCGTTGAACAACCTGGGTATTCTGTACGCCACAAAAGGCGAATATTCCAAAGCGGAACCGCTGTATTTGGAGGCAATTTCCATCCGCGCAAAATTCCTCGGAAAGGGCCATCCGGATTATGCCCAAGTGTTGAACAATCTGGCCAATTTGTATCGGGACAATGGCGATTACAACAAAGCGGAGCTGCTTTTTCTTGAAACGGCTACTATCTATGCGAAAACCTTGGGAAAAGAGCACCCGTATTATGCCACCGTGGTGGACAATATTGCCGGCTTGTACTATAATAAAGGAAATAGTGCCAAAGCGGAGCCGCTGTTTGTGGAGGCGATAGCTATTCGGGCAAAGACTCTGGGAAAAGAGCATCCGGATTATGCCACTTCGTTGTTTAATCTTGCCAAGTTGTACGTGAAAATGAACGAAGACGACAAAGCAGAGTCGCTTTTTTTGGAAGCGGCTGCAATCCGAAAAAAAGCATTGGGTGTAGAACACCTCGACTACGCCAACTCGTTGAATCGGCTTGCCTTGCTATACATGAAAAAAGGTTATTATTCCAAAGCAGAACCCCTTTATATGGAGGTAATTGCGATCCGGTCAAAGGCCTTGGGAAAACAACACCCATCTTACGCAGAGTCCTTGTTCAATCTGGCTGTTGTTTACCGGAAAAAAGGCGATAACAACAAAGCCGAGTCCTTGTATTTGGAGGCGCTATCAATTGTGGCAAATACCTTGGGAAAAGATCACCCCGACTATGTCAGTAAATTAAACAATCTGGCAATCCTGTACAATGAAACAAACCGAGTCCCGGAATCTATAGCCATCTTTATGGAAGAGAATAGTCTCGTGCGCCGCCTCATTGATAAAACCGCTGCCAACTCCTCCGAAAATCAAATGCAAGCCTATGTGCACACCTACGATAATACCATTGCCAAACTCCGGTCATTCGCACAAGACTATTCAAGTCCGGAACTAATCCGTGCAAATTTCGACAACACGCTCTACCTGAAGGATTTTCTTCTTGAAAAATCCCGTTTGCTTGCCCGTTCGATTGCTTCCTCGGACAGCCTTACCCGTGATACGTTCGACCGTTGGCAGGGTTGCAATCGCCGCCTTGCCAAAGAATACGCCAAACCCATTGCCGAACGCCGATTCGTCCTCGAGTTGGAAGCCGAAGCCGAAGGCTACGAAAAGTCGCTCACACGAAACCTGCATGCGTTCGGTTCAGCGCGCCGGGTATTGCACTGGCAGGATGTTCGCGGTCATCTGCCTGCCGGTTCTGCTGCTGTCGAATTTATCCACTACTATTCCTCCCCCAAGAGAACTGATAGCACGCTATACGCCGCCATGGTACTTCGTCCCGACTGGGACACCCCCCACTGGATCACCATGTTTGAACTGACACAACTTGATAGCCTGCTCAATCATAGGGGTGAGCGCCGCGCCGACTACGTCAACAACCTCTACACCATCGCCGACCGCAGTGCCAAACCCGTCGGCAAACCACAAAAGTCCCTCTACGACCTGCTCTGGAACCCGCTCGAGAAGGAACTTACGGGGGTAAAAACTATCTACTACTCCCCTTCCGGCCTGCTCCATCGCCTCAACCTCGCCGCCATTCCCATCAACCTCGACTCCGTGCTGGGCGACCGCTACAACCTCGTCGAACTAGGCAGCACGCGGCAACTCGTGATCCCTGCCACCATCACACCTGCCGCCAGCGATGCCGTTCTGTTCGGTGGCATCTCGTACGATTCGGACAGCACCGCCATGTCGCAAGCCAATGCCGCGCTCGATTCCATTTCTATCGCCAGCCGCGGGGAACTGAGTTTCGCTTACACCGACTCCACCCTGCGCGTGGGCACCTGGACCGCCCTGCCTTTCACCGACCGGGAGGTAACCGGTGTGGAAAAAACACTGAAAACCGCAGGCTTCCATTCCGAAATCCGCCGCGGCTTCGCGGCTACGGAGGACGTTTTCAAAACCATCGGCGCGGGCGGCAAAGCCTCCCCAAGAGTGTTGCACGTAGCCACCCACGGCTACTTCTTCCCCGATCCGAAAACAACGTCGGCGAGGTTTGAAACCTCGCCGACGTTCGACGCCGCCGAACCCGTCTTCAAACTCTCCGACCACCCCATGATCCGCTCCGGTCTCCTGCTCGCCGGCGCCAACCACGCCTGGGCCACCGGCAAACCCCTGCGCGAAGGCATGGAAGACGGCATCCTCACCGCCTACGAAATCAGCCAGATGAACCTGTCCAACACCGAACTCGTCGTGCTCTCCGCCTGCGAAACCGGCCTCGGTGATATTCAGGGCAACGAGGGCGTGTACGGACTGCAACGCG
>Ga0154020_10005694_pt1 | contig 14656 bp, 10 predicted proteins | sample Klosneuvirus_201_FD_109709 | JGI IMG/M metagenome (GOLD analysis project Ga0154020, IMG submission 109709) | Active sludge microbial communities from wastewater, Klosterneuburg, Austria - Klosneuvirus_20160825_MG | ecosystem: Engineered > WWTP > Aerobic digester > Activated sludge | place...
AAGTGGTACTCAGAAACGCCTACGGATTCCGCGAGTACAACTCCCTAGAAATCGCCCTCTACCACACCCTCGGCGCTCTCCCAGAACCCCAAATCACCCACAAATTCCGCTGAGGAGGCCCAATGCCGGGCCGGCGCTCTTCCCCGCCTTCATCCGGATGACGCCATCGATCAGCTCGAAGTACATCGCTCCGCGCTCCGATGCCGTGTTGATGGTCTTCATCGCAAGGAGCCCCTCTCCGCCTGGAGCCTCGCCCACAAGAAAGGCGGCAGCTCCATCCCCGACAGACCATGAGAGGGTGTCCGTCTCCTGGGTCGATCGAGAGTACGCGCAAGAGATCACCACCAAGATCCTTCGACGCTCCTTGGCTCGAACGAGGGCGCAGGCAGTCTGCAAGGCCAGCAAAGAGCTGATGCACGCTGACTCCAGGTTCCAGGCAGGACAGGAGAGGCCCATCTCGTCCGCGAGGAGCGCGGCGTTCCCAACCCCGAGAGCGTCAGGCAAGAAGGAGCTGACGATCGCAAGATCGATGTCATCCTCCGTCAGCCCTCTCGCGGGGGAAAGGTCAGGTTCGGCAAGGCGCCGCTACGTGCGAGTTGCGCGATATGGCCGTCGGACGATAGCGCTACCCAGCTCGACTTCGTCGCCTTTGATGCCCAGGACCACGTCATCGACACTTGGACCCACTTCGATCTCGGACCCCTTCGAACAACGCTCGAGCGGATGCTCGCCTATACGACATCCGTCGCTCAGGTCGTGGCTCATGCTTCGACGTCCGATCGCTGGCTAGTCTTCCGCGACGGCAGCGGCGACTTTCTCAAAGCGCTTGCGGGTGTTGTGATCGAGGTAGCGCTTGCGCAGGCGAATCGACTTGGGAGTCACTTCGACCAGCTCATCATCGTTGATGAACTCGAGCGCGGCTTCGAGCGACATGATGCGTGGCGGGGTCAGGAACAGCTTCTCATCCGCTGCGGTGGTGCGAATGTTGGTGAGCTTCTTGGTCTTGTTGGGATTGACGATCAGGTCGTTGTCGCGGGCGTGCTGACCGATGATCTGACCGGGGTAGACGCGCTCGCCAGTGCCGGAAAACAGAATGCCGCGCTCTTGCAGATAGAACAGGGCGTAGGTGTTGGTCTCGCCCATGTCCTGCACGATCAGCACGCCGTTCGGACGACCCTTGAGCGGTCCCGCGTAGGGCGCGTACTCTCGGAAGCTGTGGTTGATGATGCCGGTGCCGCGGGTGTCGGTGAGGAACTCGCTGCGGTAGCCGATGAGGCCACGCGACGGAATCGTAAACTCGATGCGCGTGCGACCCTGGCCCGAGGGACCCATGTCCTTCATGCGACCGGCGCGCCGTCCGAGCTTTTCGATCACCACGCCGACGAACGGATCATCGACATCGACCAGCAGATCTTCGTAGGGCTCGAGCTTGCCTTCCGGTCCCTCGCGGAAAATGACCTGCGGCTGCGACACGCACATCTCGAAGCCTTCGCGGCGCATCGTCTCGATGAGGACCGACAAGTGCAGCTCGCCACGGCCCGAGACCTTGAAGGTATCGGCGGACTCGGTCTCCTCGACGCGCAGCGCGACGTTCGACTTGATCTCTTTCCACAGCCGCTCGCGGATGTTGCGGGTGGTGACGTACTTGCCTTCACTGCCCGCAAACGGTCCGTTGTTGGCAATAAACTGCATCGTGATCGTCGGCTCATCGACGGTCATCATCGGCAGGATGCGCGGCGACTCAATCGAGGTGATGGTCTCACCGACGTTCAGCTCGCTCATGCCGGTCACCGCGACGATGTCACCGGCCTGGGCCTCGCCGATCTCGAAGCGCTTGAGCGCCTGGAACGCGAGCAGCTTGGCGACGCGGAACTGCTCGTTCTGGGTGCGGTGGCTGATCAGCACCCGGTCCCCCATCGCGATCTTGCCGGCGGTGATTCGCCCGATCGCGACGTAACCAAGGTAGTCGTCGTAATCGAGCGTCGCGACCTGCATGCACAGCGGCGCATCGACATCGACGGCGGGCGGCGGCACGCTCTGCACGATCATATCGAGCAGCGGATTCAGATCCTTCGGCTCGTCGCTCAGGTCCTTGATCGCGTAGCCGTTACGGCCCGACGCATAGATAACCGGGAAGTCGAGCTGCTCCTCGGTGGCGTCGAGCGCACAGAACAGATCGAACACGGCATTGAGCGTGCCCTGGGGATTGCAGCCCTCGCGGTCGATCTTGTTGATGACGACGATAGGCCGCAGCCCGAGCTGAAACGCCTTCTTGGTAACAAAGCGCGTCTGTGGCAGCGGTCCTTCAAATGCATCGACGAGCAGCAGCACCGAATCGACCATCATCAGCACGCGCTCGACCTCGCCACCGAAGTCGGCGTGGCCAGGGGTGTCGACGATGTTGATGCGGGTGCCTTTGTAGGTGATGGCGGTGCACTTCGAGAGAATGGTGATGCCGCGCTCTCGCTCTAGCTCGTTGTTGTCGAGCGCGCACTCGTGGATGACCTCACCGCGACGGAAAGATCCAGCTTGCTTGAGCAAGCCGTCAACGAGAGTGGTCTTGCCATGGTCAACGTGGGCGACGATGGCGATGTTGCGGACGTCAGATCGCTTGGGCATTGGCGGTAGGCCTCGGTGTCAAGTCGGCGCAGCGGACGAGCGGGCGTTTTCTGGCAGCAGCTCAGCATGATACGATGGCTGCCTATCCTTTTTTTTGCGCGGTGCGGCTCTATAGCACAGCCCAGCGCAACGGAGAGGACAATCACGACCGATCGACGAGAAAGTTTGCGCAAGGGGAGCCGCCGAAGATGAGCGACAGCCACGACAGCGTCCACGAACTGCTCGAAACTGCTCAAGGGCCCGACGGAGAAACGCTAGAGCTGCGGCGCCACAAAGACGGCTTTGAGATCTGGTCGGGCGGGCGCGCCATCATCCAAAGCGCGGTGCGGCGCAGTGAACGCGAGCTGATCAATGTCGGCATGGTGCCCCTGCGCGACCGCAACGACATCACGGTGCTGCTGGCGGGACTCGGCATGGGACACCTGCTCGCGGCGCTGCTGGAGAGTCCGCGGATAGTTCGCGTCGATGTCGTCGAACACTCCCCGGCGATCATCGAGTGGAATCGCTCGCACCTGATGACGCTGCACCGGGAGCCGCCGCTGGCCGACCCGCGGGTCCACGTTCATCAAATGGGAGTTTCGGCGTATCTGCGGGCACTGCGCTATAAGACGCTGCCCGACGTGCAGCTCGAAGGTGGTGGCTATCTGGCGGTGCTGCTCGATCTCGACGAAGGCCCGAGTCAGCTGCTGCGCCCGCAGAATGCCGACCTTTATAGCGAAGACGGCTTGACCGACCTCGAGGAAGCGCTGCGCCCCGGTGGTGTGCTGGCGGTGTGGTCGGCGGTGCGCGAGACCGAGCTTATGGACCGCCTCAAAGTCCGCTACCAGAACATCGCCGAGATTGTCGTTCCCGTCGACGTGCCCGGCAGCCCCAGTCTCGACTACATCTATCGCGCTCGTCGTCGACCGCCTGCGCAGCGCCCGCGCGCCCAAGCTTAGGTAGACCATCCGCGTCGCTGGTGTGCTCGTGCTAAGGTGCGGGCGTGACGAGGCGTTTGGCATGGCTTGGCGTGGTGCTCGCTGTTGGGACGGCGAGTGCGCAAGATGCGTCGGTGGAAAGTCCTGGCTACTACGTGACAAGAAGCACCACGGCGATGGGTACGGTGGTGCAGGTGCGAGCGTTTCTGCCGACGCAGCCGACCCCGGCGCGCGAGACGGAGCTGGCCGGCCACCTCGAAGCGGCGATCCGCGAGATTCGGCGACTCGAAGCGCTGATGACGACCTGGCAGCCGGACAGCGACATCTCGAAGGTGAACGCGGCGGCGGGACACAGCAAGGTCGCAGTGTCGCCGGAGGTCTACGAGGTGCTGGCACGCTCGCAGGAGTTTTCGCAGCGCTCGGCTGGAGCGTTTGACATCTCATTTTATGCGCTGCGCGGGCTGTGGCACTTCGACGACGACCTCAGCCCGACGCTACCCTCGGCGACGGAGCTGGCCAAGCGACTACCTCTTATCAACCACCGACTCATCGAGCTAGACCCCAAGGCACACACCGTGCGACTCGCCAAGCCGGGGATGGCCATCAACCTGGGTGGGATCGGCAAGGGCTTTGCCGTCGATGCGGCGGTCAAGCTGCTCAAAGCGCGCGGTATCCACGACGGGATGGTGCAGGCAGGCGGCGATCTGATGCTGTTTGGCAGCAAGGCTGGGCAGCCCTTCAAAGCCGGGGTTCGCGATCCGCGCAGCCTCGATCCGAGCGATTTTTTTGCGGTGTGCGAGGTCAAGGACCGCGCTTTCTCGACGGCAGGCGACTACGAGCGGTCGTTCATTCGCGAGGGCACGCGCTATCACCACATCCTCGATCCACGCAGCGGGCAGCCGGCTCGTGGGGCACGCTCGGTGACGGTCTATGCGCGCGATGCGACGACCGCCGATGGGCTCGATGACGCGGTGCTGATCCTCGGTCCGCAGCGCGGGCTGCCGCTGGTCGAGTCCTATCCCGATGCTGGCGCTGTGATCGTCGACGCCCACAACAAGGTCCACATCTCGAAGCGGCTGCAAGGGCTGTGCAAGATCGTCCATCCACCGACGCCGGGTATCTGAGAGCAGGACCGACGGAGCGATAAGCGCTGGCGAGGAAACGCTAGCTGCGAATTTTGACGATGACTTGGGCCGGACTGGACGGCTGATCGTCGCGACACAGGCCATCACCCTTGCTCAGCGTCGGTACGACCTGATATTCGCCCGCGGGCAGTCCAGTGGCGTCGTAGGGAATAAAGTCGGTGATGTTGCCGCTGCCGTCGCTACGGCTCGTCAGGTAGAGCGCGACCGGCTGGCTGCCTTTGGCGATCCGGACCGCGACCCGCACCCCTTGGGCCGGCTGGCCGGATAGCTCGATGTGGTAACGGAAGCGCGTGCCGGTGAGGCCGCTCAGCGCAAAGTTCTCGTCGAGAGCGAGCATGGTCACAAAGGGAGTACGCCCCGGGACGCAGCGGCAGCTTCCCGCCGTCAGACCGGTACACGACGCGTTGCAGCCCGGCGCACCGCCGAGTACCCCATCATAGCCAAGCTCGTCGCAGCTGATGCCGTCGCTGCCGGCGCCATCGCAGATCTCGCTCTGGCGGTTGCGGGTGCCGTCTCCACAGGTGCTGCGCGGAGAGCCTTGCGCAAGAGCCCGCACCGCGTCGATGCGACCACTGCCATAGAAGTCATCGCGACCGGGAGCCCCGAGGTCGACAGCGCTCTCGCTGAGTAGCTGACGCAGCGCCACGTTGCTAAGTGGCTTATTGACCGACCAAATCAGCGCCGCGACACCCGACACCACTGGAGCCGCCATACTGGTTCCGTCGAGGACCGCGAAGTCGCTTGGTTGAATCTGCGCAGCGACGGTAAGTCCGCCCTGCCCGGCCTTCTCGACCATGGCTTCGCCGTCGCCAGCCGCTAGCGACAGCACCGGCACCGGCTGCCCACCGCCAAGGCTGATGTTCTCGGGAATGCCACCCGCCGTCTGCGGATCGCCGTAGCGATGGTTGTAGAGGACCACGCCGATCGCCCCGCCCTGACGAGCACTGCGCAGCTTGTCGTAAAACGGAATCGCTGTCTGACCAGGAGCCGCTGGCCCGCGCTGAATCAACGCGACCTTGCCTACGGGGCGGCACTGCTCGATGTCGCTCGGGCTGCCGTAGCCACATTGGATGACCGCGGTGCGCCCGAGCGCAGTGCCTGAGCCACCGTCGGGACCGGCCACATCCACCGGCAGCGCCTTGCCGTCTTGTTGGAACGAGGCGATCACTTCCCGCTGCCCAAATCCGACCGGCACCGACGAGTAGATACCGACGCCCGGCGCCACTAGGCCCACCACATCGCCCGTTCCCGAAAAGGCGGCCAGCTCATCCGCACGGCTCACGGCTCCGACGGTGAGACACTCGGGATAGGCGCCTGGATAGCTGGTCTGCGCGGTACCGATCGCAGCATGCAGGTCGTCTTCGCTGTTTCCCGAGGCTGCGACCACCAGCACGCCCGCTTGATACGCCCTGCGAAGCGCGGTATGCTCCGCCTCGCTGTCGCTTGCTCCCCCGAGGCTCATGTTGATGATGCGGCAGCCGTCGGCGATGGCGGCGTCGAGAGCGGCAATGATGTCGGCATCGCTGGCGACGGGACTGCCGTTGCGGATGCGAAACACCTGATACATTCGCAGGCTCGCGAGCGGGGCGATCCCGACGCTGCCATGGCCGTTGCGCGCCGCCGCGATGATTCCAGAGACGTGGGTGCCGTGTGTGCTGACGTCGCGGTAGTCGGGGCTGCGGCTGACAAAGTTGTAGCCGGCGGCGAGCACGGCGGGGCGGTCGGGATGCATCGACAAGGCGCCACTGTCGTAGCCGGTGTCGAGGACGCAGACGGAGATGTCTTGGCCTTGGCTCTTGGGCCACACCTGGTCGGCGCCGACGTGGGCGACCTGCCAGCTGTTGACCAGCTCGTTGCGCAGAGGGCGGATGGTCTGGGTGCCGCAGTCGAGGCTACAGAGGCTGCTACGTAGGCTGGTGACCGCTTCCTCGCTGTCGCAGACGCCGTTGCCGCAACTGGTCGCAAGGGGAAAACGCAGCACCGACGAGGCAACCCGCAGCGACGGAAAACGTGCTTGCAACGCACTGACTGCCGCCAGATCACCCTCAACGCTGAAGCTACCGCGCAGGCCGACTCGCTCGCTGAACTCGTACTCGACGTGAAGACCAAGCTCGCCAAGCTGCCGTCGAAGCTCCGTCGGATTGATGTCCCCAGGACCTCCGTCCGTCGGTAGCGACAGCAAAAAGTGGTTGGGGAGTACCTGTCCCATTGGCATGGCCGTCGGAGGCACCGCTGACTCAGCCGAGCACGCAGCCAAAAGCCCAAGTGCCCAGGTCCACGCCCAGCCCCGACCCCCGCCCAGCCCCCGACGACGCCAAGAAAAGCCCGCCGCTTGTACCATGGGTCGGTTTTATCATGTTTGCTGGTATCCTCGCTGCCAGCCGATGCTAGAGCCCGTCGCCCGCAACAAGCTGAGCTTTCGCCTTGCCGGCCTGCAACAGGATGGGCGCGGCGTGGTGGTTGGTCAGACCGCGATGGTGATGCTTCTGAGCGTCGAGCGGGTGGTTTCGCTGGTGCGCCTGCTGAGTGAAGAGTTGTCGCTCGATGACCTGCTGCCGTCGCTGCGCATCGAGGTCGCACACAACACGCTCGGTGCCTCGGCATATCTGCTCAGCTTTCAGTGCAGCGACTCGCTGCTGCTCGATCGGGTGGCGCGACTGGCGCGGCTGGTCGGAGCGCCGCTGTGTATCGGGGCCGGGCAACACTTTGTGGCCTACCGCGACGAACGGGCACCGCTCGGCTATGACGTGAGCGATCCGATCAGTGACTTTGGCGCACTCGGAGAATTGGGTACGCTGGCGCTCTATACGCCCAGTTTTTCGCAGCCGTATCGTCGAGGACGAGAGCTGCCACTTGGTCAGCTGCTTGGACAGCTTCAGCTGCTGCCGCTGCCTGGTGGTCCGCGCGCACAGCTTGCCCCACCGATTGTCGACAGGATTGACGGAGGCATGAGCGAGCCGAGCGCTGCCATCGGGAACGAGCTGTTTCTAAGCTGTGGCCGTGGGCTGCTCGACCATCTGCTGCGCTATCTGTGGCATCACGGGGTGGGCGGAGAGCTGCTGATTCCCGACGGACTGCCGCCTCCCGATTCGCTCGCCGGCGAGCCGCGCCAGATCGAGCCGCTGCTCCGCCTGCACAGCCCGCCGCTGCCGCTGCTGCTCCGGCTGTCGAGTCTGCCGACGGTGAAGCTGCTCCGACTCGAAGGGAGCAACCTCCTGGTCGAGCTGGGTTATGCCCATCCGCTGCGCCTGTCGTCACTTCAGAGCTTGTTTGCGCCGAGCGACTTGTTCGTCTTCGTCGGTGGCAAGCGCGGTTTTCTGCGGGCTCGCAACCCGAGCCGGACGCCGCTGGTTCGGATGGTCAGCGCCCAGCTGCTCAGCGACGAAGATTCAGGAGAAGCGCTGCGCCCGACGCCACTCCAGCCGCGGCTGCTGCCGACGGCAACCAGCACCCCGCCACCGCTCAAAATCTCGCTCCAGCTGGTTCACAAACCGAGTGCCGCGAGCAAGTTTCCACCGACGGGAACGCTGATTGCTTGGTCACGCCTTGAGACGCTACAGCGGCTGCTCGGGCTGCTCTCGGGGGAATCGCTGCGAACGCTGCGGGCGGTGGGTCTGCCGGTGGGCCTGCTGGTCTTCGGGGGTGACACCGTCCAGCACCTGATCGCTGGCCAGCTGCTCGATGAGCTGGCGCCGCAAGTGTTTGTGCCGCGCGGCTGGCAGCTGCTTCCCGAGCTACCACCGTCGCAGTTGCGGGCGCTGCTGAGTCAGAGCGAGGACCAGCTGGTGCTGTTTGTGCCCGGCGAAGCGCAGCCTATCGCGATTGCCAAGTCGCTGGCGGTACCGCTGTCGCTGCGACTGCTGTCGGTGCTGACGACCAAGGTGGGCGAGGCGCTGCTGGAACCAAGTGCGGTCCGCGACCCCGAAGCGGCGCTGCTGTGTGAGCCGGTATCCTTTTTCTCGACGGTGCCCTTGTGGGGACTGTCCGGCGATCCGGAGCGCTCGTGAAGGATCTCGACTGGGCAGCGGCCTTCCTCGGTCGCTTTGCGATCCCGCTCAGCAGCGGCGGCATGGTGTCGGTGGGCGTGCCGCTCCTACAAAAAGGCGCGGTTCGCCTGCTGCGCGCGGTGGCCACGGGTCTGGACGGCAGCACGCTCGGAGTCGAGCTAGCCAAGGCGCGGCAACGGCATCTTCGTGAGCTGGGCGTAGTGGCGGAGGTGCCGCCGCTGTCCGTCGACCGCGAGTCGCTGCTGCTGCTGGCGGCGCTACACGATGCGCTGTTTCTGTTTCATCCCCGTGGCCGCGAGCTGAGTGCGAGTCGCCGAGCCGGGCTCCTTCAGCAGATCCGTCGACAGCTGATCACCGCCGCCGAGGAGCTGCCCGAGCCCAGTCTGACGGTGGCGCGCGATGGCTCGGCACTCTCAACCCTGCTCGGGCGCTACAGCCTGCTCGCCGGGCTGTGGACGCTCCGACCGGCGACGCAGCCCGGTTCACCGCCGAGTCCTCCTACTGCACTCGAGACCGAGGTGCTCCACGCGCCGCTCGACGGGGCGCAGCAGCCGCTCCTGCGCTACCTCGGCTTGGCCTGTCCGCTGCTGTTGCTGCTGCGCCCACCGCCGGGACCGCTGCTGCTCGGTGAGCTTCTACCGTGGCTACAGCTGGGCCAGGTAACGCGGCTGTTTGTGACGGGGCAGCTTCGCTACGGCACTGCCCAGGCCCTGACGCGGGTCGGTAGCGCTCTGCTGCATGTTCTCGATGAGGGACGACGGCCACAGTCGCTGGTCCCGGCTGAACAGCTGAAGACGCTGCTTGGGGTCTATTGCCTGCTGCACCTGCGCGCCGCGGTCAGCGAGGGCGAGCCGCCTGCTCCAAGCAATCCCAGCGACGAACCACTGCGCGATGCCCTGGCGCTGTACGCGTCGCTGGCGAGTCAGTGGCCGCAGCTTGTGACCCCGCGGGATGTCCTCGATGATGCGCAGCTCACGGACCGGGTGCGCCGCTACCAAAAGCGCTGCGCCGAGCAAGCGGGGAGCGAGCGCCTGCGAGCCATGCACACACGCTGCGCTGCGGTCCTACACCGGTAACCACCGACGGAAATCCTGATGACGATGACCGAACCAACCCTGTCCAAGCTGCCGACGCTGCTGCAAGAGATTGGCCGCCGGCTGAGCCACGAGTTTTTGGCCAAGGACGAGATCATTCGCCTGCTGCTCGTCTCGGTGGTGGCGGGTGAGCACATGCTGATCGTCGGGCCGCCGGGGACGGCCAAGAGCGCCCTGGTGCGGACGCTGGCCAACCATCTCGACGCGCGCTACTTCGAGTACCTGCTGACGCGCTTTTCTGAGCCCAACGAGCTGCTCGGCCCCGTCGACATTCAGGCGTTTCGCGAGGGCACGTTCCGCCGTCGCACCGAGCATATGCTGCCGGAAGCCGAGCTTGCGTTCCTCGACGAGATTTTCAAGGCCAGCTCCGCGATTTTGAACAGCTTGCTCGGGCTGCTCAATGAACGGCGGGTGCAGATTGGTGCCGAGCGTGTCGAGGTGCCACTGCTCGCGCTGTTTGCGGCCAGCAATGAGGTGCCCTCCGACGACAGCTTGGCGGCGCTGCTCGACCGCTTCCTGCTGCGGGTCCGCTCGCAGAACCTGGAAGGCTTTCACTTTCAGCAGCTCGTTCGCTTCGGCTTGGAGCATGAAAAAAGGCTGCTGACAGCGACGGTGGGTATTCCGGCGGGTCGCCCGAGCCAAGCGCCGCTGTTGTCGGCCCAGGACATCCTGCTCCTGCGCAAAGAGCTGGCGACGCGGCTCGAGTTTTCCGACGAGTTTCTGGCCGAATACAAGACGCTGACGGCGCAGATTCGCTCCGAGGGCATCTTTGTCTCGGATCGGCGGCTCATCAAGCTGCTCAAGCTGTGTGCGGCGTCGGCACTGCTCGACGGCAGGCCCCAGGCGGATGCGAGTGATCTGTATGTGCTCAAGCACACCTGGAATACCGTCGAGCAGGCCGAGATTCTGGCCGGCATCGTCGACCCGGTGCTGCGCCGTCACCGTCAGGCGAGCGGTAAGCCGGGGAGCCGCGATGGCCAGGGACTGGCGGCGATGCTCGAGGAGCTACAGAGCCTGCGTCTGAGCCTACAGCGAGCCGGCGAGCTGTCCGACGTGCAGCTGTTTGCCAAGCTGCGCACCCTCGGCGAGCTACGGGCGGCGCTGCAAAGCCAAGGCAGCGACGACAGCCAGCGCGCCGTAAGCGAGATTGATGCGCTCCTCGACAGCGTCGTCCGCAGCGCACCGATTGGCTGACCGAGCAGCCAGCGCCCCACGTACCCTGAGCGACAGCGGCCCGCGACAACCAAGGAACCCGAGCGATGGCGAACCCAAGCACTCATTTTACGACCTGCAACCTCTGCGAGGCGATGTGCGGCCTGGCAGTCACCGTCGAGGACCAGCGCATCACGGAGATTCGCGGCGACCAGGACGACGCATTCTCGGCGGGACACATCTGTCCCAAGGCGTTTGCGCTGCGCGAGCTGTACGAAGACCCGGACCGACTGCGCAGGCCGATGCGGCGGACCGCAAGTGGCTTTGTGGCGATTGGCTGGAACGAGGCGCTCGCCGAGGTCGCCGACAAACTGACCACCATTCGTCAGCAGCACGGCAAAAACGCAGTTGGCGTGTACGCCGGCAATCCGACGGTACACAACCTGCAAGCGCTGCTCGGCTATGCGGGATTTCTGCGGGCGGTCGGGACGCGCAATCGCTTTGACGCCAACTCGCAAGATGCCAATCCACGGCTGCTCGCGAGCCTGCTTCTGTACGGGGAGCAGACGGTGATTCCGGTGCCGGACATCGACCGCACGAGCCACCTGCTGATGCTCGGTGCCAACCCCGCAGCCTCGGGCGGCAGCCTGATGTCGATGGGCGATGTCAAAAACCGAATGCGAGGGGTGAAGGCGCGCGGTGGCAAGCTGGTGCTGATCGATCCGCGTCGCAGCGAGAGCGCGGCCTGGGCCAGCGAACATCACTTCATTCGACCCGGTGGCGACGCCGCATTCCTTTTGGCGCTGCTGCATGTACTGTTCGCCGAACAGAAAGTGCGCTGGGCCGAAGTCCGACGGCTGGCGCATGGTGGCGAGCAGATCGAGTCGCTGGTGCGTGACTTTGCCCCCGCTGTCGTCGCTGAATCGATCGGAATCTCTGCCGACACCATCACCCGGATTGCCCGCGAGTTTGCCGCTGCGCCGAGTGCCGTGGCCTACGGTCGCGTCGGAACCTGCCAGCAAGCACTGGGCACCACCGCCAACTGGCTGATCGACGTGCTCAACCTGTGTACCGGCAACTTGGATCGCGAAGGCGGTGCAATGTTTCCGCAGCCGGCGTTTGACCTCGGTTCCCTCGCGCGCAAGGTCGTGGACAACCATCACGGACGGTGGCGGTCGCGCGTGCGCGGACTTCCAGAAGTCGGTGGCAACCTGCCGGCGGCGGTGATGGCCGAGGAAATGGAGACGCCGGGCGAGGGGCAGATTCGCGGCCTGGTCTGCGTGCTCGGCAATCCGGTGCTCTCGGTGCCAAGCAGTGCGCGGCTCGACAAAGCGCTCGCAGGCCTCGACTTCATGGTCTCGCTCGACTACTACGTCAACGAGACCTCGCGACATGCGCACATCATTTTGCCGGGTCGACACGCTCTTGAGCGCTCGCAATACGACGTGGTGTTTCACACGCTGGCCGTCCGCAACACCGCCAAGTATTCGCTGCCGGTGCTCCAGCCCGCGCCCAGCTCACGCAGCGACTGGGACATTCTGTATGACCTGTCGATGCGGCTCGGCGGCTTCCGTTCGGGGGTGCCGCTCGTCGACAAAGCGATGCAAGTGGCGCACCGGTTTGGTCTGCGGCCCACGCCCGAGCACATCGTCGCGCTGGCGATTCGGACCGGGCGTTATGGCGACCGCTTCCTGCCCGGCGGAAGCGGACTCTCGCTCGACAAGCTCAAGAAGGCGCCGCACGGCATCGATCTGGGACCGCTGCGCCCGTGTCTAACGGAACGAATCGTCACCCACGATCGAAAGATCCGCCTTGTACCGCAGCTGCTCGTCGACGACGTGGCGCGGGTCAAGACCTGGCTCCAGCAGACGCGCGAGCCGGGACTGGTGATGATCGGACGGCGCCAGCTGCGAACAAACAACTCATGGATGCACAACTGCCCGTCGCTGACCAAGGGACCGGACCGCTCGCTTTTGCTCATTCATCCCGATGACGCGAGCAAGCTGGGACTTCTGGAAGGTCAAGCGGTCGAGGTCGTAAGCCGGGTCGGGACTGTCACCGTCACGCTATCGGTCAGCGACGAAATGATGCCGGGCGTGGTGTCGCTGCCGCACGGCTTCGGACATCAGCAGGTCGCTCAGACTCTGCGCGTCGCGGGAGCCCTCAAGGGAGCCAACGTCAACATTCTCACCGACGACCACCTGCTCGATCCGCTGTCGGGAACAGCCAGCTTAAACGGCGTCCCGGTTCGGATCCAAGCAGTCTCTACCTAAACCATAATGAGTCCTTTTATATGCCTAATATCTAACCACCCAAGAGAAAGCTCGTCGTCATGACCCAGCCCGTTCGCATCATCGGCAGCTATCTGTCTCCGATCGTCCGCGAGGTCTTGGTGTTTCTCGATCTAAAGGGAATTCCTTTTCAGTCTGAAGGAAATCGTTTTCAGATTGATCCGATCATTCCCTTCTTTGGGCACGATCGCTTCTCACAGGTCAGTCCGCTGCGGCGCGTGCCAGTGATGATCGATGATCTGGTCTCGCTCGCCAACCGTCGGTAATTTGTCAGTATCTAGAGGATCGCTATCCTACGCCGTCTCTGTATCCGCGCCACATCGCGCAGCGGGCACAGGCACGCTGGCTGGAGGAATTTTCCGATACGCAAATCGCCGATGTGGTGATCTGGAGAATCTTCAACCAAGTCGCGATCGCACCAGCCGTGTGGGGAGAGGGCGCCAACAAAGAGGTCGTGGCCGGCGCAGGTGATGGAGGGGCGGTTTGACGGGTACTATGAAGGTAGGACAAATCTCAGGACCAGTGCTTGAGCGTGAGACCGACGGACGACTGCGGAGACGCAGCCACTATCCAGTGGTCATATTGTGCTCTATACTTATTAGATGATGAAGCCCGTGCATGCGCTGCTCTGGGTGCTCATCTTGGATCATGGGGGACCGATCTCCACCGGGCGCTGGAGCCGTTCGAAAAGGAGCGACCGCCTGCACCATCGGACCCTGCGGACGGAGAGGGTCGGTGACATCGTAGGCGACGAGGTCATCGCTTGTTCGGACGAAGAGCTTGTCGTCCACGTGAGTCATTCCCAGTACACTTGTGTCCTTCGCTATTGTCCAAGCAACATACGGTTCCTTCGGCACCCGTACATCCAGCACAGCAATTCCATCGCCTGCGAATAGCACATAGATTGCACGACCTTTGGCTCCGCTGATGACCTGTGCGCCGGCAGGTTTCTGGGGCAGTGTCAGCGAGCCAACAAGCTCCGGCTGTCCGCTCGGTCCTGGTTGAAGGAGCCTGATCGTCCGGTCGTAAACCTCGATGCCGATAGGGCTGGCGCTTGGTTGAGAGGAAGGAGACGGGGGGCTGCCTCCTGTAGTTGTACTGACCGGCGCTGCATCTGAGACTCCCGTCATCTTGGTGGCGGGGACGGGGTTCAGAACAGAGGGACTGGGAACCTCGTCTGTTGTGGCAGTTGAGTTGTGCGCGGGTCCAGACGAATCTGCGCGGCTGGGGTTCTGAGTTACCACCTGTGCAGCGCTAACGCTGGGGGTAGCGATCGCCACGAGCGCGGTAATCAGTCCCCCACGCAGAGCTTCCCATTAGCCACATCTGCATTGACCGGAGATGGGGGATGTGATCTACCGCTACGATGAACGGAATCCTCGACGAGCGGACGTGGGCAGAACAGGAATTTTACCAAGCACATCTGGGAGA
>Ga0154020_10005695_pt1 | contig 14656 bp, 14 predicted proteins | sample Klosneuvirus_201_FD_109709 | JGI IMG/M metagenome (GOLD analysis project Ga0154020, IMG submission 109709) | Active sludge microbial communities from wastewater, Klosterneuburg, Austria - Klosneuvirus_20160825_MG | ecosystem: Engineered > WWTP > Aerobic digester > Activated sludge | place...
TCATTGGTTAATATTTTGGCGCTGGCAGTTCGCGCTATGCCAAGAAAGCCATCCTTGTTTGTATCGTGCTCTTTTCGTTTTTCATGGGCGCTATGGGCTTTGCGTGTGTGGTTGGCGGCTCCACCAGCGTCGGCTGGTTCTCTTCGCAGAAAGAGCACCTGGATGCCGCGCCCCAGTGCCTCTTCATCACCGGCCTGGTTCAGATCCCCTTTGCCGTCAGCATCGTGATCCGCCAGGCCATGCGCGGCGCTGGCGATGTCAAAAGCGTGATGTGGATCACCTGGATCACGACCTACGCGTTCCGCCTTCCGCTGGCTTACGCGTTCTCAGGCGTTGAGATTCCGCTGGGAGGCGGGCGCGTCATCCACAACCCGTTTGCAGGTATGCACGGCGACCACCCGACTCTGGCAGGTCTCTGGGTCGGGCTATGCGTTGAACTGCTGTTCCGCGCGGCGTTGTTTGCCGCGAGGTTTATCCACGGGGGATGGACCAAGGCCCGCGTGTAGGAGCCGAGCGGATTAACCGCCCTTCTTGTCATCCTTGGCCTTCAGGTCTTCAACCGTCTTGATGTCGCGCTCGCCGCTGGTGTAGGCGTGCCGCTTGAGCAAGTTGGCCAATGAGAACGGGTTCTCCGCCTTCAGGTCGGCGAGCTCTTCAGACTGCACCCGCTGCTCCACCGCCGTATTCACCTGGCGGAAGAACTCCTTGGTCACCGGGTCGTGCGTGACGATCCGCACAACCACCAGGCCCAACTGCTTGGCGATCGGCATGGCCAACGTCGCGGCGTCCGGGGCGACCAGTTCACGCGGGGTCAGCGGATCGATCTTCATGGCCGCGGCCAGCACGGCCTTCTTGACCTCTTCCACGCCCAGGTGCTGGTCGCCCGTGTTCACAGGCACCACGGGGACATCCTTAGAGATTTCCAGTGCCTTGTACTTGGGTTCGTTCGGGGGCGGCAGGGCGGCGGCCGCAGGGATCTCGGGCTTGGGCGCCTCGGCCGCGGGGAACGCCGCGACTACCGCATCCAGCCCGCCCGTGATCGCCTTGCTCTTGAGTTCATCCGCCCGAGCCTTGAGCTGCTCGAACGCGACGATGGACTTGTAGTCCTTGACAATCTGCTCGCGCTTCTCGTCGATCGTGTCCGGCGGCGACTCACCCTTGGTCGCCAGCACGCAGATGTAGTAGCGGTTCTGCGCAAAGTCGGTGAAGTACGTTTCCGCCAACGGGACATTGACCTGCACCGGAATCGGGCCCGCTTCAGCTTCCGTGCCGGGGATCTCGCGAGTCCAGAACACCACCTGATCAAACGAGAGCTGTCCCCCACCCTGGCGCACCAGGCTCCGGCCGATGTCCGGCAGGGCCTGCAGGTCGCTGCGGGTCAGCCAGTCCGCGGCCTTCACCGTCACCGCGGGAAGCGGGATGGTCGTGCCGGTTTGCTTCTTCACCGCATCCACCACAGCCTGCGCGATAGTCTCAAACTTCGGACGAGACTGCTCCCAGCCGGCCGGGAGCTTTTTGTACTTGCCGTCGGCCTCCAGGCCGCGGGTGGCCTTGATGATCTCGGTCTGGATCGCGATCTGCGCTTGGTCGATGATCTTGCCCGCGACCTCAGTCTTCATCTCGCGTTCAACGTTGGGCCGCTCGACTGCGAACTCACCGGGGAACTTTTTGGGTTCGCCGGTGTGCCCTTGGTTGTAGCGCTTGCGGACTTCAACCGCGTCGAGCGAAACCGCCGCCTCGATCGCAACCCGGTCCAGCTTCATCCATTCGAGTTTGACACGCGGGGGAAAGAGATAGCCGATGCCGTACTCGCCTTCGCCGGGCTTGGTGCCCTTGTACTTATCGAAGTGGGCCTGAAGCGTCGCGGCGTCTGGATCCGGAATCGTGCTGATGATCCGCTCAGCCGGAACGAAGACATAGTCAGCCTTCGCGCCGTCGAGATACTCGCGCGCTTTGGCGGCGGCGACACGGTCCGAAACGCGAGCCGCCCGCTGGTAAGAGCTGACGAGGCGTTCGATTCCACGTGCCCGAGCCAGTGCGGTGTGCAGTTGCGTGGGCTGCATCCGTTGATCGATCTCGACCGAGCGGATGATCTGCGGCAGGGTCTGTTTGGCCTGCTGGTCAAACTGCTGAAGAAACTGCTGCGCCATCTGCGGGTATCGCTGGGCCAACTGGTCCGGCGACATCCCCAGAGCGCGGTAGCAGAGGCTAAACACCAACGACTGGTACGGCGCGTTCCAGTCTTCGCCATCCTGCGGCCCGCCGACGAGCCCCGCGGCCTCGGCCTCGTGGCAGAGCATCAGCCAGTGAACCGTCTTCTCCTGTTCATTCAGGTCCAAAGCCCCCGCCAGACCCGGCAGCAGTCTCATGACCGCCACGACCTCGCTGTTGGCATCGGACCATTGCCCGCTGTTGATCCGCTGGCCGTCCAGCTTGGCGACCACGCGGTTCCGCTGGGCGGAGTTGAACTGGTTGATGGCAGGCTGCACCAGCCAGGTGACCATCAGCAGGACGCCAAACCCCGCCATCAGCCACTTGTTGTGCTTGCGGATCTTCTTGAGCATGGCAAAGCCTATCTGAGAGGGCCGCGGGAGTCGCGGGAAATGCAAAGCGGGGCGCGGAGTGACCCGCGCCCCGACGTGGGTCCAAACGTTGGATTAGCGATAGAACTCGACGATCAGGTTCGGGTTGATGTCGAAGGGGATCTGGTCCTGCGTGGGCATGGCCACAACCTTGACCGTGAGCTCGGACGGATTGAGCTCGATCCAGCCTGGGACTTCATGTCCCGCCATCGATTCCATCGCCTCGCGGGCCAGCTTCTGGGCCTTGGGCTTGAGCGTGATGGAGTGGCCGACGGAGACCTCGAAAGACGGGCGGTCGGTCTTGCGGCCGTTGACAATCACGTGCCCGTGCGCAACGAGCTGACGGGCGCCCCAGATGGTGCGGGCCAGGCCGGCGCGGCGGATGACGTTGTCGAGGCGACGCTCCAGGAGCTGCATGAGCAGGGCGCCGGTGTTGCCGGGCTGGCGCGCGGCCTCATCGAGGTAGCGCCGGAACTGGCGCTCGAGGACGTTGTAGTGGTAGCGGACCTTCTGCTTCTCGTTCAGGCGCACGCCGTAGTCGCGCAGGCGGCGGCCGCGGTAGCCGTGCATGCCGGCGGGCGTCTTGATGCGCTCGTTGTTGGTGTGCTTCGGGATGTCGGCAATCGGAACGCCGACGCGACGAGAAAGACGAACCTTGGGACCGGTGTAACGGGCCATGCGGAAAACCTCCGTCATCCCAGAGCCTTTGGGGCAGTGGGGGTGCTGGCTGGGCCAGCGATCGCGCCTGGGGGCCGAGGCTTCGGTCAGGCGATCCGGGCAGAATCCCGGCACAGCGCCGGGAGGGGAGTAATGAAAGGAGAGGAAGGGTTGGGGGTCAAGTCGAGGCAGCCACTATGAAACCCTCTTTTGAGCTGGAATGACCTCTCCGCACTCAGGGCACTGTCCCGCCTTCAGCCCACGGAGGTCGTAATCGCAGTGGCTGCAATTATCTGATTTCACCTTGCGTCCCGGTAGCCACAACAACGCGACAATCCCACCGAATCCCGCAAACGGCCACCGCACGTCGACTTTGACTGCCCAGCCTCCAAACCCAGTTCGTTGATATTCGACCGGTCCCCAGCGCTCGGGAGGTGCCCATCCGGGAACTGGTCCTGCAAACCTGCCCGGTGGAGTTCCTTGATCCCAAACACTCAAGAACGGGTGAGAGACTGTCGCCGTTACGCGTCCAAACCAAGCCGACATTAAGTATTGATTGATGAACACCGGCTCAAGCCTCGACCAAACGATCGGAGTTCCGATCGCCAACAAAATAGCGAGGAGCAGCACTCTGCACCACCATCGAACTCGGCTGACTCGGCGGCGCATCACTCTGTCACCCCCTTGACCTCGCACCTCCGCACAACGACTGAAGACGACTCTTATTCCCCCTTGAGTTGCCGAAGCGTCTTGTCCTTGTCCCTCAACGCCGAGTTGATGAAGAAGCGGTCGGAGTTGGCTCCGGACTGAAGCTGGAAGTCCTTGGACTCGATCTGCCCATCCTTGTTGGTTTTCCACCGGCCGTAGTTGTCGATCAGCAGCTGGGTTTCGGAGGTGGCCTGGTCGAGGAGGCGGATCAGTTGTCCCGCGGCGAAGGCGCGCTCGGTCGCCTCGAAAGCGTTGGTGAACTGGATGGCATCGTGCAGGGAGTTTGATGCGCCGCCCTTTTCGGCCGCGGATCTGGCTTCGTCGGTCAGGCCGCGGAGGCGATCGGGCAAGGGCGCCATCGCGTCGCGGGCGGTCTTGATGAGCGCGGCCCGCTTGCGCAGGTCGGCGAGGTCGGCGCGGGGCGGCTTGGTGAACGCGGCGAGGGCGGGGTCGAACGCTTTGAGAGCTTCGGTGATCTGGCCGGTTACGTCGGTTCGAAGCTCATCCAGGAGTTTCTTGACGTTGGGGTCGGTCTGGTCGATCGGCTTGGCGGCCTGAGTCGGAGTGGGTGGCGGGTTTGACGGAGTGGGATTCGTCGGCGGCGCGGCGGGCCTTTGCCCCCTTGCAAGTTCATTGAGCGCCTGCATGCTCTTTTCCATGTCCTGCCGAGTCCGTTCGGCGAGAGAGGGTCCAGAGGTAGTTGGCGGAGGCGGAGTGCTGGTTCGCACGGGTGCTGGGGCGCTCGGCGAAGATGCTGCAGTGGGTGACGGCTTGGGTCCCGGGCCGTTCACCGCGTAGTTGTAAAGCTGGTACCCGATGGCCCCGACCGGAAGCACCATGGTGGCCGCCATGCCCCAGAGCGCGGCGTTGGTTGAGCGGCGGGACATGAAGTAGCAGGCCGCGCCGATGCCGCCGGCGATCGCGAGGCTGCCGATGCCGACGGTGACGGCGGAGGTGAAGACTTTGCCGCGGGCGCTGCTGGCCATCGGATGATTCGCGGGGATGAGCCCGTATTGGATGGAGGCCTTCCACATCAGCAATCCGGCCAGCACGATGACCAGGACGATGACGAGCGAGATGTGGGAAAACGCGGGGCGGGTGAACCGCAAGTTTCGAGGCGGCACGAGCGATCTCCGGAAAGGGCCCGGAATTCTACCAGAAGTGTCAAGGCCACTCACGCGTACTTCAACACGTCCGCGACATTGGGCAGCACGCGCTTGATCGAGCGCGATTCCAGGCGGCCATCCGGGCCGACCTTGTCGTGGTAGGCCTGATAGAGGGCCGGGTCGTTCGCTGTGGCGCAGCGGAGGAAGTAGCCGTTTGGGTTGCCTTCGGGATCGCGGCCCACGGGGAAGTAGCCGGAGAGGAGCGCGGCGATTCCGGGCTGGTGGTTTTTCGCTTCTTCGATGATTCCGTGGGCGTCGAGCCACTCGATGTGGTGAATCGAATCGGGATGGCGTTTGCCCCAGGGGATTCGGAAGTGGCAGCCGGCGATGGGGGCCTTGACCATGGCGTCGATGGCCCAAGTGGCATCGAGAGGGGCGAGGGCCGCGATGATGAGGTCGCGGTCGGCTTTGGTGATGACATGACCTTTGAGGTTGGTCGCTTTGAGAAGGGATTCTTTGAAGGTGGTGGGCACGGGAGATCATTGCACGGCTGAAGGCTGTACGCGCGGCCTTTCTGGCTTTGATGGCACTGGTCATGGCTTTGCATGGCCAGTGGAGAAACCTTGGGTCGAGGTGGACGCAGGCTCCCACGCTGGCCACTCAAAGCAGTGACCAGTGCCACCAAATGCAGGAGACAAGGGAGACCTCGGGCGGTGGGCACTGGTCCACTGGGGACAGTGGACCAGTGGCACCCTGGTTACGGGCGCACGCCGAGGGTGGCTTCTTTGTTCGCGATTTCGGTGGTGATGGCGGTGACGAACTTTTCCAGGGGCATCGCGCCGAGGTCTTTTTCGGTGCCTCTTGCTCGGACGGAGACGGCGTTTTGTTCGGCATCTCTGGGGCCGACGATGAGCATGTAGGGGATCTTTTCGTCGGCCGCGACTTTGACCTTGGCTTGGATTCGGTCGGAGGATTGATCGACGGTCACGCGAACGCCGCAGTCGCGGAGCGACTGCTCCACCCTACGGGCGTAGTCGTTGGTTTTGTCGCTGATGGGGAGAACGCGGACCTGCTCGGGGTTGAGCCAGGTGGGGAAGGCGCCGGCGAAGTGTTCGATGAGGACGCCGCAGAAGCGCTCCATCGAGCCGAAGGGGGCGCGGTGGATGACGACGGGGCGGTGGGGCTGGTTGTCGGCGCCGATGTAGGAGAGGTCGAATCTAAGGGCCATGTTGTAGTCGACCTGCACGGTGCCGAGCTGCCACTCGCGGCCAATGACATCCTTGACGACGAAGTCGATCTTGGGGCCGTAGAAGGCGGCTTCGCCGGGTTCGCGGGAGAACGAAACGCCGAGGGATTCGGCCGCGGCGATGCAGGCGGCTTCGGCTTTGTCCCAATTTTCCTTGGAGCCGGTGTACTTGCTGCTGTCGGGGGCGCGGAGGCCGACGCGGACTCGGTAGTCCTTCATGCCGAGGGTTTTGAAGATGACCTTGACGAGGGTGAGGCAGCCCTGGATTTCGGCGGGGATCTGGTCTTCGGTGCAGAAGAGGTGGGCGTCATCTTGTGTGAAGCCGCGGACTCGGGTCATGCCGTTGAGTTCGCCGGATTGCTCCCAGCGGTAGACGGTGCCGAACTCGGCCAGGCGGACGGGCATGTCGCGGTAGGAGTGGGGGGAGGAGGCGAAGATCTTGGCGTGGTGAGGGCAGTTCATGGGTTTGAGCATGAAGCCCTGGACCAGTTGATCGTCGGGGAGGATGCGGTCACTTGTGATGGTGGAGGACTTGGTGCGTTCGTTGATGCCATCGGCGAGGCGCTGACTGACACCCTCGACGCGGCGCATGACCTCAGCGCACGAGCATGTGGCGAGCTTGTCGAGAGTTTCGCGCTCGATGATGGGTGGGAACTGGGAGTCCTTGTAGTAGGGGAAGTGGCCGCTGGTTTTGTAAAGTTCCAGAGAGCCGATGTGAGGTGTAAAGACCTCGGTGTAGCCTTGCTTTTTGAGCTCAGCGCCGATGAAGGTCTGGAGCTCGCGGCGGACGATCGAGCCGTTAGGAGTCCAGAGGATGAGGCCTTGGCCGACCGTCTCATCGATGTGAAAGAGGCGCAGGGCCTTGCCGATGACGCGGTGGTCGCGCTTCTTGGCTTCTTCCAGTTGGACGAGGTGTTTGTCGAGCTCTTCCTGGGTGGCGAAGGCGGTCCCGTAGACGCGGGTGAGGCGGTCGGAGTTTTCATCGCCATGCCAGAAGGAGGAGGCGAGGGACATGACGCGGGCAGCGCCGATGCGGGCGGTGGAGGGGACGTGGGGGCCGCGGCAGAGGTCTTCCCAGTTTTGGTGGGGGGTGCCGGTGGCGTAGAAGGAGAGTGGGGAGGACGACGCGGGTTGGAAACCCGCTCCCCCCGAGCTTGGAGCGGCGACGGGCTTGTTCGATTTGTAGACGGAACTGGGCATGCCGAGGGCGCGTTCGGCGTTGTCTACTTTGTACTTGTTGCCTTCGCTGCGGAGGCGTTTGAGGCCTTCTTCGGAACCCTGCTCATAGCGAGTGATGGGTCGGTTTTCCTTGATGATCTCTGCCATGCGGTTGTTGATCGCGGCGAAGTGGTCGCTGGAGATGGTCTTTCCGGCGGGGACGAACATGTCGTAGAAGAAGCCGGTGTCGGTGGGGGGGCCGTAGGCGAGTTGGACATCTTTGCCGACGACATCCTGGATGGCTTCGGCCATGACGTGGGCCGCGGAGTGACGCATGAGGTAGAGGGCGTCTTTAGATGCGGCCTGGCCGGGGCGGGGGAAGGTGACGATTTCGATCTTGGCATCCGCGCCGTGCTCGTAGGAGAGGTCGTGGAGTTCGCCGTCGGTCTTCCAGCCGATGGCGGCCTTGGCGAGGCCGGCGCCGATGGAGGCGGCGACTTCGAGGCCGGAGACCTTGGGCTTGTCGAAGACTTTTTTGTTGCCGTCGGGCAGTGTCATGGTGGGCATGGGAGGGATCCAGGTTCGGGGGGAAGTGTTCAGGGTACAAACAAAGCGAGCCCGGCTTTGGGCCGGGCTCAGGTGGTCAGGACCACACACGAAGGACCGGCCGGTCACCCTTGGGGGGTGGTCGTCGTAGTCGTCGTGGTGGAAGTTCGCGGGTGCACGGGGGAGAGCATAGGAGGGGTCTATTGGGTTGGGGGTGATCGGGGAATGAGGGTTAGTGTTTGATCGATTTCCGGGCCGCCGCGGATGAGGCGTTCGAGGGTGCGAATGAGATGGAGCTCGGCGGCCTTGGGGCAGCGGATTCCGGCATCGAGCGCGAGGGTGCCGCCCGAGCCTTCAAGGCGGAGGCGGGCCCAGACAGGGCTCACACGGGTGACCCGGACTCGTTCATTGCCGACGAACTTGCGGAAGCCCATGAGGGGGTTGGTGGCTTTGGTTTCGTCGATGACGAGCGGGACGATGTTGACCCCGCCTTCGACGAAGACGAACCGGCACTTGCCGCCTTTGACACGAGGCCCCGTGAAGATCAGCGCGGCGACAGCGGCGATCCACACGGCGATGACGGCCGCGCCGAAGACCCAGTCTGAACTGAGCCACATGATGGTGCTGAACTGGAAGATGACCATGCCGAAGATGCACACGAGGATGACGGCGACGAGGCGTTTTGGAGAGAGCACGCTGCCGGCGCTGGGCACGCCGTGGACGATGAACTGCTTTCCGGAGTGCATGACACCGCACTCGGGGCATGGTGTGGGCGGGGTGATGCCTGCGAGCGAGTAGCCGCACGCGGGGCAGATGGCGGCCGCTTCGGACCACACGGGATCGGCAAGCGGGATCGGGGGCACGTCAGGCGGCCGCGGGGCCCTGATATTCAGCGGAGCCGAATCCCAGGATGCAGAAGAAGATGGGGGAGAGGAGGATCATGCCGACGGCGAAGCCGACACCCTTGCCGAAACTCTTGGCGATATCGACCATGAGGATGATGGCGAAGATGATGTTGACAAAGGGGATGAAGAACAAGAGCAGCCACCACCAGGGCCGTCCGGCGATTTTGGTCATGAGATAGGTGTTGTAGATGGGGATGATGCAGCCCCAGCCGGGCTGGCCGGCTTTGGCGAACGTTTTCCACATGCCGGCGATCACGAGCACGATGATGGAGAGGTACAACACCAGAAATACCAAGCCGACTCCCGCGGCCACAGCGCTTCCGGCCGCGGAACGCTGCGCCAACATCAACACGTGGTCCATGGCCTGATCTCCTGGGCGTGTGAGCCTGAATGGATCGCGAGTACTTATCGTCTGAATGGGGGAGAAAACCTTGGTTTCAGCCCGAATGACTGGTCGCCGTGAACCTCCGGAACCCGCGGCGGGGATGGACATGCGACTTTTGTGTCTTCCTGCTGGGGGCAGCCGAGGTAGACTGATTGCGACCAAGCCTGAGTAAGCAGTCCGGATCGACAGGAGTCCCACGAATGCTGACCCGTCGAAACGCTGGGTTCACCTTGATTGAGCTGCTGGTGGTCATCGCGATCATCGCGCTGCTGATTGGGCTGTTGCTGCCGGCGCTTGGGCGTGCCAGGTCGGAGGCGAGGAAGGCGGTTTCGCTGTCGAACCTGCGGCAGGTCGGGCAGTCGGGGTCGCACTATCAGGGTGACAACAAGTCGATGCTGCCGGTGGTGCCGACGGGTGTTCCGGTGCCGCCGACGATCAACGCGTGGGTGACCTGGGGCGGCTGGGGTAAGTGCAACAACGGCGGCCCGACATCGTCGAGTTTCTGGTCGCAGTTCGGGGGCATCTTCGACATTGCGCCTTCGGTGCGGCCGTTAAATCAGTACCTGTATCCGGATTACCTTCCGACGCCGGCGGAGCGCAACGGGGTTCGCAAGGTGTTCCAGATGCCGGTGTGCCGCGACCCGAGCGACAAGATCGGGCATCAGCAGACGTGGGACGCGTTCTCCCCATCCTTCGGCATCGCGGATATGAATGTGGACGGTTCATCGTGCTACGACGATGTGGGCTCGAGCTATCTGCTGCAGGTGAAGTGGTTCTTTCAGACCAGCGCGTTCGTCGGCGGGAACTGGACTACGGCGTGGCGTTTGGGGTCGCGCCGGTTGAGCCTTTCGGAGGGTTTTGAGCCGTCGCGCATGATCTGGGTGAACGATGAATACTGCGACATCACGATCAACCAGATGAGTTCGGAGGCTCGGATCCGGAACGGGTATGGCGACATCAACAGGGCCAACGTGTGCTTTCTGGATGGGCACGCGCGGTACCTCAAGGTCATCCCCGGCGGGGAGAGCGATCCCAACCGCATCACGGCGCCGTGGCTGGTTCCGGCGTATTGCAACTCGGAATACACGGTGGTGTTTCCATATCTGAGGCGTTAGCGGAGGGTTGGCGGGCCGTTGGCCGGGGCCGATTTCTTTTCTCAATTTCGTGCTTGACAGATATATCTGGAACCGATATATTGGTCATCGCGTACAGGAGTGCACTATGGCATCCGGTGATCTGCGGCCTGACGATTCGGAACTCATCATCCTCTCCGTGCTGACGGATGAGCCGCTGTACGGATACGCGATTACCAAGTCGGTCGCGGCCCGTTCAGGCGGAGAGGTGCGGCTGACGCCGGGAGTGCTGTATCCGCTGCTGGCGAAACTTGAGAAGCAGGGATTTATCAGCAGTTCGTGGGAGACGGTGCGGTCGGATCGCAACGTGAGCGAGGATGAGGAAGGTGGGCGGAAGCGGAAGTGGTACAAGCTGTCTGCCAAGGGCCGCAAGCGGCTGGAGCAGCGGGTGCAGGCGCACCGGGACTATCTCTCGATGATCTCGGCGTTCATTAAGGGTGAGGCCCCGGAGCGTGCGGAATGAATCTCAAGCTTCGGAAAGAGAATGAGGCCGCGGCGACTCCGGTGGTGCAGCCGGCGCAGACCATCGAGGGATGGCTGACGATGCTGGCGGGGATGTTGCCCGGGTCTCAGGCTCAGGGCATTCGGGATGAACTTGAAACACACCTGCGTGACCGTGTTCACGACTTGATGGTCGGCGGGATGAAGGAAGCTGAGGCCATGCGCGTGGCAATCGCCGAGGTGGGCGAGGCCGCGGACCTGGCTGCGAAGTATCGGGCACTCCAGAACGAACCCAGAAGGAGACTTGTCATGTACGGATCCGTGATTGGCATTGCCGGTGCGGCCCTGGTGGTGAGTGTGGCGTCGTTGATCGCGGGGACCAAACAGCCCGGCCAGCCGACGAACGTCGCTGCGGTGAGGGCGGCCGACGATCGCGTATTGGACCTCACCAGACAGAATCAGGACCTGAAGGCGGTGGCGGCCAAGCTGCAACGCGAGCATGACCAACTGGTGGAGCAGGTGCGGGCGATGGCCTCGGAAAAGGCCCGGACGATCAAGGCGGCGGTGTTTGAGCCGGCGCTTCCTGGCGGGCCGTTTGCGGCGGAGGTGAACGCGGTGCGGTTTGATGCGGGGATCAAGGGAATCAAAGCGATGGAAGCGATCAAGTCGATCGCGAAGATGGTGGACCGGGCCGTGGAGTTTGACGAGCGGGCCCTGGAAGAGGCTCAGGTGAACTCGGATGCGCAGGTCACGGTTGCGATGACGAATACGACGTTTCCCGAGGCGATGAAGGCGATCGCGGGGCAGGTGTCGGGCAACGCGGGGGCTGTTCTTGACTATCGCGTCGGGGAGCCGACGGCGAAGGGCAAGTCGTCGATTCGGATTTCCACACGTTTGGCGTTTGACAAGAGCGAGACGCGGCTGGTGAGTTATGACCTGAGTGACATCATCGCGCATCGGATGGCGACGTTCAAGGAAGAGCGGGAGAAGATCACCGAGGAGGTCTCCAAGCTGCTCTGCGAGTTTGTCAGCCCGGAGGATTGGAAGAACAACGGAGGGGAGCTGGCATCGCTGAGTGTCGTGGGGGACCATATGTTCGTGAGCGCGCCTGAGCGGATGCACCCGCAGGTGAAGTGGATGCTGGACCAGTTGGCATCGCGGGCGGCGGGGACGGCGTCGGTGCCGATCTTGAAAGACTTGCCGATCATCAATCGGTTCTTCACGAACTCGCAGGGGCCGACGCTGCAGGTGTATCGGTTGCAGCATACAGACGCGACGGCCGCGGCGGAGAAACTGCGTGCGACGCTGGGCGAGGGGGAAGCAGGCATCTGGAGCGTCACCGTTGACGCGAGGATGAACTCGCTGGTAGTGAATGGCTCAGAGGCGCAGCATCAGCGAGTGGCGGACCTGCTCAAGGGAATGGGTGAGCAAGCGATGTCGAGCCAGCCGACGGTAAAGAAGTTTGTGTTGCGTGTGGTGCCGGCGGATGTGGCGGCCAAGCTGCTGGAGGAGGCGTTTTTGGCCTCACCAGCGCTGAGGCGTGATCCGGTTTCGCGGCAGATGGACTTTGACCCGGGCACCAACACGATCGTGATGAAGGCTCACCGGGATCAACTCGCCGCGGCCGAGAAGCTCTTGGACCTGATTGATCAGCCCGCACCGGCGGAGGTGGCGGGGGAGGGAGCCAAGAAGGAGTTCATGCTTCATCACATCCCGCCGACGACGATGCGGGAACTGCTGGGGCGTATCTTCAATGTCTCACCGGGCATGAAGCAGTGCGCGGTTGCACGGATCATGGAGTGCAACGACAACACCGGTTTGCTGGGGTTCACGGCGACCCAGGACCAGGTGGACTTGGTGGATCGGCTGATCGTGGCGATGGATCGATCGGGCAACGGCCAATAAAGACGGTCGGACGCGGATAGAGTTGCTCCAACGAGCCGGCGGATCCGTAGAGGACGTGCTCGCAGGGGACTCTTCGTTGAGCGGGCCGGAGCATGACATCGTGTTCTACGACGGTGTGTGCGGGATGTGCCATTGGTTGGTGAAGTTCACGCTGCCGCGGGATCGGGCGGGGGTGTTTCGGTTTGCTCAGCTGCAGGGTGATGTGTTTCTTGCGAGCCTGACGCCGTCGGAGCGTGCGGGGCTGCCGGACAGCGTGGTGGTGAAGACCCGGGATGGGCGGGTGCTGGTGCGGGCGGCGGCGACGCGGTACATCCTGGGGCGGCTGGGATGGTTTTGGCGGGTGGTGGGGGCGGTGGTGGGGATCGTGCCGCGGGCGATGGGGGATTGGGTGTACGACTGGATTGCGCGGGTGCGGCACCGGTTATTCAAGCGGCCGAAGGAAGCGTGCCCCTTGGTGACCGAGGAATACAAGGGGAGACTTCTTTAGATCGGTGAGAGCCGTCCAGAACCCGACCCGATTGACGCGGCGGTCGGAATGCCCGAAGATACCACCGGTTGGGAGTGCAATAGCCCGGACGCCCATGCGTCGGGGCTGGCTCTTTCGGTGGGAATACCCGTGATCTGCCCGTTTTGTAGCTTCAACGATGACAAGGTGATCGACTCGCGATCCAGCGAGGGTGGCCGCGTGATTCGGCGGCGGCGGCAGTGCATCAAGTGCGAGAAGCGGTTTACGACGTATGAGCGGGTGGAGCAGACGGCGCGGCTGGTGGTGGTGAAGCGGGATGGGTCGCACGTGCCGTTTGCCCGCGAGAACATCATGCGCGGTGTGCAGGCGGCGTGCGGGAAGCGGCCGATTCCTGAGGAGGTCAAGAACGGGTTGGTGGATCAGATCGAGGAGGAGTTGCATCGGGAGTTTGATCGCGAGGTGGAGAGCCGCGCGATCGGGGCGCGGGTGATGCAGAAGCTGCGGGATGTGGATGAGGTGGCGTATATCCGGTTTGCGAGCGAGTACTTGAAGCTGAGCAATGCAGGGGAGTTGATGGCGGAGTTGAAGGATCTTTCGAATCGGCCGAAGGAAGTGAAAGAGCAGCAGCAGTTGTTTTGAGGGGCCAGATGCGGTACGCGGTCTTCCTTTTTCTGACTTGCACGATCGTCGCGGGGTGTGAGCGCGAAGCCCCGACCCCGGCCGTCACTCCGGCCGCGGCGTCGCCTGTGAAGGAATCGCCTGCCGCGCCCTTGCCGGCGGTGGCTTCGATGGATGAAGCCACTCTCAACGCCTGGGCCCAGAAGGGCAAGCAGGTGTGGCAGGCGAAGACCTGCTTCATGTGCCACTCGTTGAATGGTGTGCCTCTGGCGGGACCGAGCCCGATTGGGGTTTGGGGGTCCAAACAGAAGCTGGCCGATGGGCGTGAGGTTTTGGTGGATGAGGCGTATATCCGGGAGTCGATCCTTGATCCGGCCGCGGCCATTACGGCGGGGTATACGACCCAGATGGTTTCGTTTCAAGGGCAAATCACGGATGAGCAGATCGTGGCGGTGACGGCCTTGTTTCGGACGCTGAAGGATGGGCCGGCGAAGGCCGCGCCCGTTCCGGTAGTTCCGCCGGCGACCGGGGTGTCGCCGCGCTGATACCCTGAGAGACCGATCACTTCGAAAGAATTCCCATGCCGAAGAAGAAGTTTGAGACCGCCCCGTCCGCCCTGGCCGACCTCAAGGCTCAGGGTGTCATCCGCGACAACATCACGGTGATGGTGGGGGGGTTTGGATTGTGCGGGATTCCGGAGCACCTGATCAAGGCTCTTCGAGATACGGGTGTGAAGGGGCTGACGTGTATTTCGAACAACGCGGGGGTGGATGACTTTGGGCTGGGGCTGTTGCTTCAGA
>Ga0154020_10005696_pt1 | contig 14654 bp, 10 predicted proteins | sample Klosneuvirus_201_FD_109709 | JGI IMG/M metagenome (GOLD analysis project Ga0154020, IMG submission 109709) | Active sludge microbial communities from wastewater, Klosterneuburg, Austria - Klosneuvirus_20160825_MG | ecosystem: Engineered > WWTP > Aerobic digester > Activated sludge | place...
GTATAGTTGCCGGGCGGCGCCCAAGGCACGTTGTACGCGGGATACGTGCGCCCCGGCACCGCTCCCGTCGCCTCTTCATCACCGGCGGGGATCAGGTCCTGCGGCGAGACGGGGTCCATCCGCAGGTCCCAGCTGAAACGATGCATCCCCGCCCTGGTCGAGATGATGTACTGCGGCGCCGGCCAGTACAGCGGCAGACCACAGTACGCGGCGGTGGGGTCGCGACGGCAGACCTGGTCGTACGCGGCCATGTCCTTCCCGGGATCCGGGCTGAACACCGGCTCGGTGCTCGAGTAGCTGCGCACCACGCGCGACCGCGCGTCGAGGATCTCGAGCGTCACCGGGCCCGACGCATCGCCGGGCAGGTAGTAGTCGATGATGCCGCCCGGCGGCGGGTTCTCGCCGGCGGGCAACTCGGGCGGCCAGGGCGTGGGCTCGTTGGTCGCGAAGCGCACGCGCACCGCGGTCACCGGCTTGAAGAGGAACGCGTTGCCGGCCGCCAACGCCGTGCGCGCCGCGGCCGCCTGCCGCAGCGGCGTCACGTCGTCGAGGATCCAGAAGCCGCGGCCGTGCGTGGCGGCCACGAGGTCGGCGCAATGACAGGTGGAGTCGTCCTTGATCTGGATGTCGCGCACGGAGACCGGCGCCATCCCGTTCTTCAGCGACTGCCAGTGATCGCCGTCGTCGAACGAGACCCACACCTGCAGGTCGGTCGCCGCATACAGCAGGCCCTTCTGCCGCGGATCCTCGCGGATCGCGTTGGCCACCGCGCCACCCGCGATCCCGGTGTTGATCTCGGTCCAGGTCGCGCCACCGTCGCGCGTGCGGAGGAAGTGCGGGTTGATGTCGTCGAGGCGCAGCGTGTTGGCGGCCGCGTAGGCGGTGCGCGTGTCGAAGTGCCCTGCCTCGATGTTGAAGATGCGCGCCCACGGCTTCATCCCCGTGGGCGTGACGTTGCGCCAGGTCGTGCCGCCGTCGCTCGTCGTCTGGATCTGCCCGTCGTCGGTGCCCACCCAGATGACGCCGAGGCTTCGCGGCGAAGGCGAGAGTGCGGTGATGCTCCCCGCCGGCGCGACACGCACGGTGCCCGTGTACTTCCCGGCGGTGGCCGGCACTTCCCATGTCGGCCGCGTGAGATCGGGCGAGATGCGCGTCCAGCTGTGCGCCCCGTCGGTGCTCTTCCAGACGACGTTCTGCGCGTAGTACATGGTGCTGTTGTCGACCGGCGAGAAGTGCAGCGGCATGGTGCGCACGTTGCGATTCACCGCGCCACCGCCCGGCAGGGTCACCGAGAGGTCGGGTCCGACGAGCGTCGTCTGCGCGGTGCGGCGGTCGTAGCGCGAGACGTTCGAACGCTGGCTGCCGAACACGACGTCGGGATCCTTCGGATCCGGTGCCGCCATCCCGTACTCCTGGATGTTCACCGGGTGCCAGTCGTGGAACGTGATGCGCCCGTCGTCGCTGCGGCTCTGCACGCAGGCGGAGCCGGAGTCCTGCTGCCCCGAGCAGACGCGGTACGGGAACGCGAAGTCGGTGGTGACGTGGTACATCGCCGCGGTGTTCTGGTTGTACCAGTTGCTCCACGAGAACCCGCGATTGGCCGAGACGACGGCGCCCTGGTCGGCGACGGCGACGATGATCTGCGGATCGTTCGGATTGATCCAGATGCGCTGGTAGTCGTCACCGCCGGGCGCGCCGCGCACCGCGCTCCAGGTCGTGCCGGCATCCTCGGTGCGCCACATCACGACCGACGCCGAGTAGACGACGTTCGCGTTCTTGGGGTCGACCGCGAGCGTCGGCAGGTCGCCGCCGCCGATGCGGGCGAGCGGACGCATGTCCTGCTTCGCGCCCGGCCGCTCGTTGTTCGCGCCCAGCACCGGCTGGAACCAGTGTGCCCCGCCGTCGGTGCTCTTGTAGAAGCCGATCGCGCCGCTCCCCGGCGCCACGATCGCATAGAGCGTATTGGCCTCGCTCGGCGCGATCGCGATGTTCGCCTGCAGGATCGCCGGCAGGCCCTCCGAGAGCTGCACCCAGCTGTTGCCGCCGTCGGTCGACTTGAAGATGCCCATCCCCGCCCCGCCGAAGCCCTGGCCCTCGATGAAGCTCTGCTGCTGCTGCCAGAGCGTCGCGTAGAGGATGTTCGGATCGCGCGGATCGATCAGCACCTCGTTGGCGCTGGTGTACTCGTCCTTGTAGAGCACCTTCTCGAAGCTCCGTCCGCCGTCGAGCGAGCGGAACACGCCGCGCTCCGGGTTGGGGCCGTAGGGATGCCCGAGCACCGCGACGAACAACCGGTCGGGGTTGCGGGGGTCGACCGCGATCGCCGCGATCATCTGGCTCTCGCGCAGGCCGAGGTGCGTCCAGGTCCGTCCGGCATCGGTCGACTTGTACATGCCGTCGCCGATCGAGAGGTCGGGACGGATGATCCCCGCACCGCTCCCCACGTAGATGATGTTCGGATCGGAGGCCGCCACCGCGACGGCGCCGATCGAGCCCGTGGGCTGGTCGTCGAAGATCGGCACCCAGTTGTTGCCGTAGTCGGTCGAGCGCCAGAGCCCGCCGTTGTCGAACCCGGCATAGAAGGTGTTCGGCCGGCTCGGCACCCCGGCCACCGCCCGCGCGCGTCCGGCGCGCGTGGGACCGATCTGCCGCCACCGCATCTCGTCGAACGAGAGTTGCTGCGCGGGGAGGAGCGAGGCCGCGCCGGGCAGCGCGAGGAGGAGGCCGGCGAGCGCGTGGCGGAAGCGGACGATCATGGACCTGACGGTTGGGGAGGCCGCGGGCGGTCCCGGCGGCGGCGTGCCCCGTGAACATGGCGGCCATTGGCCCCCGCGTCCATCGAGGAATCCCCCTACCCGCCCGACGTGTAGATTCAGCGCATGAATCATGGCGCGATGATCGCGATCCACGCCGCTGCGGCGGCAGCCAAGGCGCGCACCGAGGTGCTCGACGCCTTCCGCGTGAACGGCGCGACCGCTCCCGAGCGCGCACGCGGGCTGCACGAACTCGCACTCGCCGACGACAACAGCGCGCTGCGCGCGTTCTTCGAGTCCGGCGTGCTGCGCGCGGTGGACTCGCGTGGCCGTGCACTCGTGCCGGGGGGACGTGCCGGCGCCGGCGACCGGTACTATCTCGACGAGCAGGCTTTAATCGCGGACCGCGACGGGAACTCGGGCTCGGCGAAGCGCCGGCAGGTGATGCTGATCGCGCTCGGGGCGGGCTTCCTCCTCGCCGGGCTCATCGTGGGACTGCTGAGGGTGCGCGCGGGCTGAGCAAGGAACTCGGTCGAGTACCCGAGGGCATCAGCGCAGTGACCTTCACCCCCGCCCCACGCACCGCACCGTACACCCAGAAGACATCCCGATACGGGACGCTGCGCGCCGCATCGATGAACAGGATCTTCTCCGGACGGTCCGCGTAGACAGCGGCCAGCGCCGCGACGAGCGAATCGCGCGCGATCGCATGTCCATTGAGACGATAGCTCGGCCCCTGTGCGATGGAGAGCACCAACTCGGCCGACGGCGCCCGCTCCCCGGCGGTCGGCTGATCGGCAGGCACCGGCACCTGCACGTCGACACGCCACTGCGGGATCAGCCAGGGCAACATCGCCGCGATGATCAGCACGAGCAGGATGTCGATCAGCGGCAGCACGTTGGGCTCGCGGGTGAGACCGCTCGGGCGGGGCGCATCCATGCGACACTCCGGGTTTGAGGTGATCCCACCCTTGCACCGGGAGATGACGTGGTGATTGCCGCGGCATGACGCTCCGATGAACCGCGCGTGAAGAGTCGCCCAGCGCGCCCGCTCGGTGAGTGGCGCGACGCGCTACCTGCTCCAGATCCCGATCGCCCCGCAATCGCCGAGCACCATCAGGTCCCCCGGCACGAGCAGGCGGCGCGTGTACACCTCGACGCGCACGGCCTGCTGCATGAGCGTCGCGAGCTCCCACGCATCCATGTAGACGCGCGGCATCCCGTCCACCAGCACGTCCGGACGGCAGAGCTCTCCGCCGGACTTCCGGAACATCGGCATCGCGTTGCCGCCGAGCGGACTCTGCCGCATGACCACGCCGGGGATCGAAGAGAGCAGCGCGTTGCTCCCGTTGCGCCGCAGGTCGTCGCCGTCGAGGAAGTACCCGGCGCCGCTGCGCTTCCGCCGTTCGAACGCGGCCACCTCCGGACTCGGCCGCACGCCGTGCACCGTCACCGCCGCGAGCTCGACCGCACCCTTGTCGAGCCGCACTTCCACCGTCGTCTCGCGCGCCGGCGCGAACTCGAGCGCCTTCGTCACCGGCACCACGCCGATCGCGCGCACCGCGAGTGTCTGGGAGCCCGCGGGCGCCGCGGGAAGGAAGACCCGCCCTTCGGCATTCGTCGTCCCCGACACGGGCGAGCCGCGCACGCCGACGATCGCGCCGGGGACCGGCCGCCCGGTCTCGTCCTTCACGAGGACGCGCACGCGGGCCGTTCCCGGCGCGTCGGCCGTGACCGACGCATCGGAGGTGCTGAAGCGCGCGGCCGGGTCGGTGAGGCTCACGGCGAACTCGCGCCACGCCACCGGCTCGTTCGCCAGCGCGAGTTCCACGGGGCCTGTCGTCTGCTCCCCGACGCTCACGCGCATCTCGATCTCGATGTCGTTCGGCACGCCGCAGAGCAGGAACTCGCCCGAGGCGTCCGACTTCGCCGTCAGCGCACGCCGTCCGCGCTGGAGGCCCGACATCATCTCGATCGAGATCTCGAACCACTCGACGCGCGCGGTCGCGCCCTCGAGCGGACGTCCGTCCTCGGCGGCGCGGGCGCGTCCGATCACGACCGAGGTCGCGCTGTCCTGCGGCACGCGGCAGAGGTACGCGCTCATCGTCGCCCACGAAGGGGTCGCGAGGCGCAACTGAGTGGTCTCCTGCGCGCGCACCTCCACCATCACGGCGGGCGCCGCCGTCCTGATCGAGTCGAGCCACGGATGGAAGAACGTCGCGACGTAGCGACCGGCCGGAACGTCGGCGATCGCGAACCGGCCGAGCGCGTCGGTGAGCGCCGTGGCCGCGACGCCTTCGAGCGTCACCGTCGCGCCCGCGAGCGGTGCCCCGGTGCGCAGCGAATCGAACACCGTTCCCGTCACGCGGCCCTGCGCCAGCAGGGCCGCGGGGAACACCGACATCGCGACGACGCTCCGCGCCGTCCGTTGCAGCAACGCTCGCACTCGCCTCAGCCTCCGATCACTTGGGTGGCCCCGCATCCCGCAGCCGCTTGAGCACCTCGCCCAGCCGCTGCATCTCCCGTCCGTACGTCGCCCAGTCGTCGGCGCGCTGAGCCGCACGCGCCGCGTCGTAGTGCTGCACCGCCTCCGCCGTGAGCGCCGCGCGCGATTCCGCCGCGGTCTCGGCCGGCCGTGCCGCGTTGCTCCCGCTCGCCGTCGCGGCCGCCGCACCGGCGCGCGGCACCGTCCCGCCGCCGAACATCACCTGCAGCGCGCGCTCGAACGTCTCGTCCATGACCACGCGCCCCTCGTGCGCGACGATCACGCGCTTGAGCTCGGGGATCTTTCCGCCCGACGCCTGCAGGTAGAGCGGCTGCACGTAGAGCAGCGACGCCTCGATCGGGATCACGAGCAGTTCGCCGCGGATCACCTCGGAGCCGCCCTGGTCCCAGAGCGAGACCTGGCGCGAGACCTCGGTGTCCTGGTTGATCCGGCTCGCGACCTGGTTCGGTCCGAACACGAGGCTCTGCCGCGGGAAGCGGTACGCGATCAGCTGTCCGTACTTGTCGCCGTCGTTCCGCGCGACCATCCAGGCCGCGAGGTTGTCCTTCTGCCGCGGCGTGAACGGACGCATGAGCAGGTACTCCGCCTCCTTCTCCCCCGGCAGGCGCATGACGATGTGGCGTTGGAAGCCGTTGCCCTCGCCGGCGTCGGAGCCCGGGATCTGCCACTGGTCCTCGCGGTGGTAGAACGTCTCCGCGTCGGTCATGTGGAAGGTCGCGTAGAGCGCGGTCTGCGCGCTGAAGAGCAGCTCCGGGTACCGCACGTGCGTGCGGAGGTCGGCCGGCATCTCGGCGATCGGCCGGAGCATCCCGGGATAGATGCGCGAGAGCGTGTTGATCATCGGGTCGGCGGGATCGCTCAGGTACGCGCGGATGTCGCCGTCGTACGCGTCGATCGTGACCTTCACGCTGTTGCGCAGGTAGTTCGTGCCGTCGCGCATCCGCGCCGAGTACGGGTAGCGGTCGGTCGCGGTGTAGGCGTCGAGGATCCAGACGAGATGCCCGCTGTCGGAGACGACGAGGTAGGCGTCGGGATCGAAGCGCAGGAAGGGCAGCGCCTTCTCCGCCCGCTCGCGCACGTTGCGGAAGTAGACGATCCGCGTGCTGTCGGTGAGGTCGCTGGAGAGCAGGATGTTGAGCGAACGGAAATGCAGGGCGAACAGCATCTTGGTGAGCGTCGAGCGGATCGGCACGCCCGCCTTGCCCGCGTAGGTCGAGTAGACGCCCTCGTCCCCCTCGGCCGCCGGATGGTCGAACTCGCGCTGCCGCGACGGCGCCAGCGCGAAGGTGCTCGGCAGCTCGCCGAAGTAGATCTGCGGCCGCGTGATCGTGCGGTCCACGCTCGACGTCGGCGGGAGGTCCTGCACCCAGAGCACGGGGAGCCCCTCGGGCGTGACCTGGTTGGTCGGGCCCATCGTGAGGCCCATGCCGTGCGTGAACGTGAGGTGCTCGTTCACGAACGTGCGCGTGGGGAGCGCCGAGACGTCGAGCTCGCGCGCCGAGAGGAGCACGTGCCGCAGCGCGCCGTTGACGGTGTAGCGGTCGTCGTCGACCGCGATGAACTCGTAGTAGGTGCGGATCGACTGCAGCTGTCCGAAGGTGCGGAGCAGCGGCTCGCGGTCCCAGAGGCGCACGTTGTCGATCGTCGACCGGTTGGCCTCGAGGTCGCGGGCGGTGAGCACCTGCGCGCCGTCGAGCTCGCGGCGCTCGACCTTGTCGAGCCCCCACGCCTTGCGCGTGGCGGCGATGTGATGCGCGATCTGCGGCGCTTCGCGCGCGAGCTCGTTCGGCTGCACCACCAGGCGCTGGTAGACGCTCGGGATGATGCCGGTGAAGACGACCGCGAGGATGACGTACCCGAGGATCACTCCGCCCGCGGTGCGCACGACGACGCCGCGCCGCGCACCCCAGAGCACCGCGATGCAGCCGATCGCGAGCAGCGCCGCCATCACGTAGAGCGACGGCAGGACGATGGTCACGTCGGTCAGGCTCGCGCCCTGGAGCGGTCCGTGCGTGCCGTACAGGAGCGCGGGCGCCTGCACGAAGGCGATGCGGATCGCGTGCACGAAGAGCAGCAGCGCGACGAGCACCGCGGTGTGCAGGCTCACGCCCGGATCGACCCGGATCCCCGTTGCCTGGAGCCGGATGTCGCCGCGCGCGGCGTAGATGGGCACCACGAGCAGCAGCAGCGCGAGCGCGAGCGCCGTGGTGACGAGGTTGAGCGAGAGCTGCAGCGTAGGCAGCGTGAAGACGTAGTACGCGATGTCGCGGCCGAAGATCGGGTCGACCTCGCCGAACGGCGTGCGGTAGAAGAACTGCACGAGCGTGCGCCATTGTGCCGCCGCGGCGAGCGCGACGAGCGCCGCGCCACCGAGCGACACCGGAAGCGCGAGCATCTCGGCGAGCCGCACGAAGAAGCGCTCGCGCATCTCGAGCCCGCCCTGCGCGAGCACGCGCACGTCCTCGCGCACGAGCTCGATCCCGCGGAGCGCGATCCGGGCGTTGCCATAGAGCACCGCGAAGCCGACGAGCCCCGCGAGGCCGCCCATGCTCCACTGCGCGAGGATCTTGAGCAGGAAGACGCGTTCGAAGCCGATCTCCCGGAACCAGAGCCAGTCGGTCAGGCGGCCGGCGATGCCGCGGGCGAGGAGGAAGGCGCCGAGGAAGAGCGCGATCCAGAGGAAGGGCTGCGGACGGGACGGACGCTTGGGGAGGGACTTCGACATCGGGGGATGGGTCGGGGGGACCGGCACGGCGTTCCTGAAGTCTCGCTCCCGTCCCGACCGCGCGCCATACTGCGTTCCGTGCCGCCGTCACCGGATGTAACTTCCCTGCCGACACCCACCCGCTCTCCCTTTGTCGAGCCTCACCGACCGACTCCGCCGCGCCCTCGCCGGCCGCTACGACATCGAACGTGAACAAGGGCGCGGTGGCATGGCGATCGTGTTCCGCGCGCGGGACATCCGGCACGACCGGACGGTGGCCGTCAAGGTGCTGCTCCCCGAACTCGTCGAAGCCCTCGGCGCCGAGCGGTTCCTCCGCGAGGTCCGGATCACCGCGAAGCTGAGCCATCCCCACATCCTGCCGCTGCTCGACTCGGGGGAGGCGGAGGGGATGCTCTTCTACGTGATGCCGTTCGTCGAGGGGGAGTCGCTTCGGGAGCGGATGGCACGCGAGGGTCAGCTGCCGGTCGACGAGGCGATGCGGCTCACGCGCGAGGTCGCCGAGGCGCTGGGCACCGCGCACGCGCTCGGCATCGTGCACCGGGACGTGAAGCCCGAGAACATCCTGCTGCAGGGCGGCCACGCGTACATCGCCGACTTCGGCATCGCGCGCGCGTTCGACGACACGGCGACCGAACAGCTCACCGGGACCGGGATCGCGATCGGCACGCCGCTCTACATGAGCCCGGAGCAGGCGCACGGCGTCGCGGGGATCGACGGACGCAGCGATCTCTACTCCCTCGCGTGCGTGACGTACGAGATGCTCACCGGTGAGCCGCCGTACACGGGGCCGACGGCGATGGCGGTCACGGCCCGCAAGCTCACCGAGCCGGTGCCGCCGTTGCGGTCGCGCCGCCCGACGGTCAGCTCCACGCAGGAGCAGGCGATCACGCGCGCGTTGGCGCGCACCCCCGCCGACCGGTTCCGCACCGCGCATGAATTCCTCGAGCAGATCAGCGACCGCGCGGTCCCGCAGCCGGCCACCCCGGTGCGCGGGCGCTCGCGCGCGTGGATCGCCGGGGCGGCGGTGCTCGTCCTCGCGCTCGTGATCGCCGGCTCGATCGCGCTCGTGCGCGGGAAGGCGTTCGCGCGGGGCGACGCCGTCTCGTCGGTCGCGATCCTGCCCTTCGAGAACCTCAGTCCGGATTCTGCCCAGGCCTATTTCGCCCTCGGCCTCGCCGACGAGATCGTCACGAGCCTCTCGATGGTCGACGGCATGAAGGTGGCGTCGCGCACCTCGACCACGGTGCTCGCCGCGCAGGGGCTCGAGATCGCGGAACTGGGTCGGCGCCTCGGCGTCGAGACGGTCGTCGAAGGGAGCGTCCGTGCCGTCAGCGACCGGATGCGCGTCACGGCGCGGCTCGTGCCGGTGGACGGCGGCGCTCCGCTCTGGTCCCAGACGTTCGAGCGCGCGTCCGACGATGCACTCCGGATCCAGGAGGAGATCGCGGGTTCGATCGTCGAGGCCCTCAAGGGCAAGCTCGTCGGCGGGCAGCTCCAGGCGGTGAGCAGCGGGACGACCGACCCCGAGGCATACGACCTCTATCTGCAGGGGCGCTCGCTCCGGCAGCGGCAGACCGAACAGACGTTGGCGAGCGCCGCGGAGTTCTTCCGGAGCGCGATCGCGCGCGCGCCCGACTTCGCCCGCGCGCACGCGAGTCTCGCGGAGGTGCTCGCGGTGCAGGGCTACTATGAGTACGAGGCACCCAACGTGGCCTTCCCGGCCGCCGCACGCGCCGCCGACGCCGCGCTGCGACTCGACCCCAAGCTCGGCTCGGCGCATGCGACACGGGCCTACGCGTCGCTCTATCACGACTGGGACCTCACCAGGGCCGAGGCGGAGTTCAAGCAGGCGCTCCAGGTGGAACCCAACTCCGCGATCGCGCACCAGTGGTACGCCAACCTGCTCGTCGCGCAAGGACGATTCGCCGAGGCCGAGCAGGAGTTCCGGACGGCACTCGCGATCGATCCCGCGGCGGCGGTCCGGCGCGCCGCGCTCATCTTCGTCGACCACTACCGGGGCGACTACGCGCGCGGGCTCGCGAACTATCGCAGCGCCATCGCGATCGACTCGAGCTACGCGCTCACCTTCCTCTGGGGCTCGTGGGTGCTGGAAGGCGCAGGGTTGCAGGACGAGGCGATCGCCGCGCTGGAGCGCTCGGTGTCGCTGTCGTCGAACGGCGTCGGGTTCGTCGCCGGCCTCGCGCGGCTGCGGGCCGCACGCGGCGAGACGGCGGAGGCCCGCGGCCTGCTCGCGCAGGTCCTCGCGGCGAAGGTGGTGCCGGCCTACGACGTGGCGCTGATCCATCTCGCGCTGGGCGAGCGCGCCGAGGCGCTGCGCTGGCTCGAGCGCGCCTTCGACCAGCGCTCGCACTCGATGGTGCTCATGCGCCGGGATCCGCATCTCGCCGCGCTGCGTGGCGACCCCGCCTTCGAGGCCGTCGCGCGGAAGGTCGGGATCTGATCAGGGGGGCGCGGGACAGCCCTCGGTGCGGCGGGTGTAGAGCACCTGGCTCACGAGCCAGCGCCCGCCGACCTGCGCCAGACTGTAGTGGTCCACGCCGCAGTGACTCGGCACGCCGTCGAAGTGCACCGCGTACGGCGCGCGCAGCACGGCGACCGGCCCGTCGACCGAGACGGTGGCGGACCAGATCCATCCCCTGAACCGGCGCGGTTCGCGGGCCATGCCGAGCACGAACTCGTCGAGCGATCGGGCCGTCGCGGTCCCGACCGGCAGAGCGACCCCCACGGTCACGAAGGAGGGCAGCGCCGCCGCGCGCAGGAAGGCGGTGTCGCGCGCCGCCATCGCCGCGATGAAGGACTCGACGACGCGGACGATCGTCGCGGAGTCGGCCGACGTGGTCTGTGCGCGCGCCGGAGATGCGGCCGCGAGGAGCGACGCCACCAGCAGGGTGCAGCACGCGCGGCGATAACGGGGTGTCAGCATGCGGGAGAATGCGCAGATCGCCCCGTCGCACGCAATCACCGCTTCCGGAGGCCGGGACTGGCGGCCTGCCCGACGTCGGGCCAAGGTACGGGCAGAGGTCCGGGCCGACGCACGATCCACGCACCGGACCGCGACCCCGATCCCAGGTGCCGAAGATGGCCAGTGGCGAGTTCGCCGGTGACAAGAAGGTCGGCCGCCCCCTGCTGCACGGCCCCGAGCGCGCGCTCGTGGCCTGGGGCACGCCGCGCGTGCCTCGCTGGCTGGAGACGTATCACCTCACCCTGCTCACGCTCGTCTGGAGCGCGCTCAACGGTCTCTTCGGCCTGCTGGCGCGCGGCGACATCCGGTGGTTCTGGATGATCTCGCTGATGATCCTGCTGCAGTACCTCACCGACCTCTTCGACGGCGCCGTCGGGCGGGCGCGCGGGACCGGGCTCGTGAAGTGGGGCTTCTACATGGACCACTTCGTCGACTTCATCTTCCTCGGCTCGCTCGTGCTCGCCGGCCACCTCGTCGCGCCACCGGGCGTCGGCCACTGGTTCGTCGTGCTGCTCACGCTCGCCGGCGCGTTCATGGTGAGCTCGTTCCTCAGCTTCGCGGCCACGAACAAGTTCGAGATCTACGTCAGCGGGTTCGGCCCGACGGAAACGCGCCTCGTCATCATCGCCGTGAACACCGTGATCATCCTCACCGGCACCGCGCACTTCCGCTGGACCGTGCCGCTCGTCTGCGCCGCCTGCCTCGTCGCGCTCGTGGTGGTCGTGCGCCGTGCGAGCAACGAGCTCTGGGCGGCCGACATGGCCGCCAAGTCGCTCAGGGAGTGACCGGGACCCCTGCCGTGGCGCGCCGTTCGACGGGCACCACGCCTCCCGCACGCCGGCGCCGCTCGAGCCGCCGCACCGCCATCGCCACCAGCCCGAACGACGTGCACCAGGCCCAGTAGCCGATCTGCAGATCGAGGAACTCGTCGCCGCGCGGCCAGATCCACTGCGCATTGATCAGGAAGGCCACGAGCAGCACCGTCGAGAGCCGCTTGGGCGTGGGGAAGTGGATGCGCGGCCACCCCAGCACCACGGCGAGCGCGTAGAGCATGAGCAGGTTCGAGAGCGCGCTCAGCGCGGTCAGGAGCTCGCGCACGGTGATCAGGTCGAGCTCGTTGAACCGGTGCAGCGTCACCGGCGCGAGCGCCACGAGGAACGCCTGCGCGCCGGGCAGGATCCCGTCGGAGATCCTCGCGGCCTCGGCCTCCACCGGCAGGAACCAGGCGGTGGCGAACAGCAACAGCGCGAACAGTGCGGGTCGCTTCTCCCTCTCCATGACGCCCTCCCCGTTGCCGATACCATGTGACATGCCGGGGAGGAGCGCAATCATCGAAACCCCCGCAGAAACCCCCGCAGGGGTCCGGCGGGGAGCGGTCCGGGGTCAGGCCACGACGGCCAGCGACCCCGCATCAGCCACCTTGCCGTCGAACAGGTGCACCTCGCGATCCGCATGCTGCGCATACCGCGAATCGTGCGTGACCATGCAGATCGTCGAGCCGTTCTTGTTCAACTCGCGCAGCAGGTCCATCACCGCCTCGCCGTTCTTCGAGTCGAGATTGCCGGTCGGCTCGTCGGCGAGGAGGATCGCCGGGTCGCCCGCGACCGCGCGCGCGACGGCGACACGCTGCTGTTGACCGCCCGAGAGCTGCGTCGGGTAGTGCTTGGCGCGGTGCGACATCCCCACGCGCTCGAGCGCCGCCGCGACGCGGTCTCGGCGCTCGGTGGCCGGCATGTCGCGGTAGGTGAGCGGGAGTTCGACGTTCTCGAACACCGTGAGATCGCCGATCAGGTTGAACGCCTGGAAGATGAACCCGATCTGCCGGTTGCGCACGCGCGCCCGCTCGATCGGCGTGAGGCGCGCCACCGACTCGCCCGCGAGGTCGTACTCGCCGCCGCTCGGCGTGTCGAGCAGCCCGAGGATCGAGAGGAGCGTCGTCTTGCCGCAGCCCGACGGCCCGCTGATCGCGACGTACTCGCCCTTGTTGATATGGAAATGGATGTCCTGGAGCGCATGCGTCTCCACTTCGTCCGTGTAGAAGACCTTCTTGATCCCCTGCATGTGGATCAGTGGCTTGGGCGACGTCATCGATTGCTCCGGGAGGATGTGGCGGGGTGGGAAAGCGCGGTCGTCACTTGATGCGCACGCGGTCGACCGCGGCGTACTGCGTCATGTCGCTGAGGATGATCCGGTCACCGACCGCGAGGCCGCTGAGGATCTCCACGGTGTTCACCGAGGTGCGGCCCAACTCGACCGAGACGCGCACGGCCGTCGACCCGTCCTCGAGGAGCTTGAAGAGCCCCACTCGGCCGCTCGCCGCGCCGAACGCCGGGCGGCCCGTGTAGATCACATTGTCGAGCCGCTCGATCTGGATCGTGCCGTCGACCGAGAGATCGGGCACCGCGCCGGACGGCAACGGGCCCTCGAGCGAGACGTCGATGGTCACCGTGCCCTGGATCGCCGAGGGATCCTTGCGGATCACGCGGCCCTTCACGATCCCGTTGCGCGTGTCGATCGTGGCCGACTGTCCGAGCACCACGTCCTTGGCCTGCGACTCGGGGATGCGCAGCACCGCCTTCAGGCGGCCCGGCTGCACGACCTTGGCGAGCGTCGTGCCCTCGGGCACCCACTGGCCGAGTTGCAGATTCAGATCCTGCAGCACGCCGCCCTCGGGCGCGCGCACGCTGAGCGAACCGAGCCGGTTGCGCTGCCGCTCGGCGATCGCCTCGAGCTGCTGCACCTGCCCCGACTGCGTCGCGATCTGCGAATCGATCGCCGCCTTCTGCAGTTCGAGCCGCTCCCGCTCCACGCGATAGCGCGTCGTGGCCTCGTCGGCCTGCGCCTTGCGGTTCGCGACTTCGAAAGTCGAGATCAGGTTGCGGCGCTGCAGCGAGTCGGCGGCCTGCGCCTCCTGCGTCGCGCTGATGTACGTGGTGCGCGTCTGCGCGACGACGCCTTCCTGCGTGAGGATCGCCGAGCGGAGATTCGTCTTGAGATTGAGCAGTTCGATCTGCGCCTGCCGCACCTGCTGCTCGGCCTGCATGGTCTGGATCTGGAGGTCGGGGTTGCTCATCTCGAGCAGCACCTGCCCCGCCCCGACCTTGTCGCCGGACTCGACCGACTTGCGCTCCACCCGCGCCGAGGCCTGCGCGGTGATGAAGCGGATCTGCTCGGGCACGAGCGTGCCCGGCCCGCGCACCTCGCGCACGACGTCGCCCTGCCGCACCGAGTCGATGAGGATGGCGACGCGCTGCACCGTGGGCGCAGCGGGGTCGAGGCGCGAGAGCGCGACAGTGGCGAGGACCACCGCCACGGCGCCGGCGCCGATGGCGATGTTGCGGCCGGTCTTCTTCTGAGGAGCGCGTGCGATGTCCATCGTGGTCAGTCAGCCCTGAGGGTGATCGCCGGGTCCACCAGCGCCGCGCGGCGGGCCGGCGCGAAGGTCGCGACCGCCGCCACCGCGAGCAGCACGAGTGGGACCAGCGTGAACGTCATCGGGTCGAGCGCATTGCCGCCGTACAGCACACTCGTCAGCAGGCGGGCGGCGGCGAAGGCGCCAAGCAGTCCGATCGCCGCACCGACCAGCACCAGCGTGAGGCCCTGCCGCATCACCAGCCGGATAACATCGGACGCGGCGGCTCCCACCGCCATCCGGATCCCGATCTCGCGGGTCCGTTGCGCGACCGA
>Ga0154020_10005697_pt1 | contig 14648 bp, 10 predicted proteins | sample Klosneuvirus_201_FD_109709 | JGI IMG/M metagenome (GOLD analysis project Ga0154020, IMG submission 109709) | Active sludge microbial communities from wastewater, Klosterneuburg, Austria - Klosneuvirus_20160825_MG | ecosystem: Engineered > WWTP > Aerobic digester > Activated sludge | place...
CACCGGCGGCTCGGCGCGGTCAAAGACCCCCTGAACCTGCTGCCGTCGCCAGTCCGTCAGATGCGAGGAGTAAAGCCCCTCCCGCCGCAGCAGCCGACCAATCTCGCCAGGCTCGGTACACTGATCCACCAGCGTCAGAATTCGCCGCTTGTACACAATCGGATAGCTCCGTCGCTTCCCAGACCGCGGCTTCACTTCCGTCGGCTCCACCGCGACCGTCTCGTCCTTCTCGTCCTTCTGCTTCGTCATTTCTCTGCATCCAATCACTTCTCGCCCAGTTCAGTAAATACGTCGGTTCAGGCCAGTCGCAGAGTTATAGGCAGGGAGGGGGGACAGTACGCCTCACGCCGAGTTCCTTGCCGAGCAGCGAGCCTGTGTGTTGGCCGATGAGGAGAGCGCCAGTGAGCGAGCAATTCTTTCGCTCGATTCCGATCACAATCAGGCAGGATAGGTCTGACCGATGGCTTCTTCTTCCACTACTGCGGCGCTCCGAAAACTGCTAAACGAAATTCTGCGTACACCGGCAGATCTCGATGCGTTCTGCGTTGACCACTTTCCCTCTGTCTATCGGCGATTCGCTGGTGGAATGGACCGGACAGAGCGGGTTAGCTTGCTGCTGACCGTTGGTGACTCTGACGAAATCTTGGCCCGGCTTCGTTCCGACTATGCTGGGGAGTACGAGCAGCACAAGTACCTGCTTCCGGTCGAAGAACAAAGAGGTGTGCAGGCACCCGCTCCCAGCTTGCCTCCGGTGACCGTGGCCAGACCGATTTTGCCGAGGGTTCATCGGGAGTCTGCCGAGCGGCCCACGCTAACGGTCCTGGTCGATAAAAGCTCGCTGGGCCAACTGACGATTCGCTATTCACTCGCTGATGATGATCAAGCGGTGCAAGTCGGTCCGATTGATTGGGAATCGCTTTGGTCTAAGACGACCCTCGCTGGGAAAACGGGACTTCCTGCGCTTCGCTACGCGCTCACGAATGCGAAAGAGATCGAGCTGTGGGCGTGGCTAACAACCGTTGGCGACACTCTGTTCCAGATCTTGTTTCCGGTTCGTGAAGTCCAAGATCGACTCCTCGCTCGACTGTTTCGGAATCCGCATCCGAGTCCCAGTCGCGATCGGCTACGGGTCCGCATCTTGACGACGGATCCCGAGCTTTCGGCGCTGCCTTGGGCTCTGACTTCGTGGGACCATCGACCGCTCGGGGAATCGGGTTGGAGCTTCGAGCTGGTGACTCAGGATCTTCCCGAGAAGCGAGCAGTGCTTCAGTCGCCGGTTCGTGTCCTCGTGATTGCCCCTGATACACAGGCAGCGGAAGAGCGCGACAATCACCTGACCGACCTGAAGACGCTGCTTGGTCATCCCGAGCCGGAGTTTTTCCGGGTGGTGAAGTCCCGCCGTGAGCTGGCGGGCTTGACGGCGTCGTTTCCCGCCGATGTGGTCTACTTCTTGGGAACCGGACAGGTCCAAAAAGGCCGGGTCACAATGACGCTGGATGGAGCGGAGCAGCTAGCTCTTGATGACCTGCGACAAGCGCTGCGCGGGCACTTCCCGCAAGTCCTGTTTCTGCTGGGGGGTCCGTCTGCGATGGACCCAATATGGCTGTCGGTACCACGGAGCCTGCTGCCGGAGATTCCGGTTGTGGTGGTCGGACGAGGCGGTCCGTACCAGCGCTTCGCACCGGCTCTGGCGATTCGATTCCTGGCGCAGTTTTTGGGCTACAGGCAAGATCCCGCGCTGGCGCTCAGTCAGCTTGAGTCACCGCTAGAGATTCCTGAATCGGTGGCTCGCTCTGCCTTCATCGCCTACACCGCCTATGACAGCTTCGAGGTTCGTCCCCTTCTCCCGCAGCGCAAGAGTCCCAGGTCGCACCTCCGACTCGACCGAACCTTGGCCCGCGCTGTGGTTATCGAACAGGTCACTCGACTCGTGCGCAGCAAGCCTCGGCGGGTCGAGGCCCTGATTGCCCACGCCGATGTCGGAAACCTGCTGTCGCACTTTGCCGAGCAAGCGGTCGATCACATCGAGCGCCACGGACTGGCACCCATCAAGCGAGTACAGCTTGAATTTCCAACGGATCGCCGCGAGCTGCATCGGAGCTTGGAACAGACCCTCCTGCTTCAACTCGATGGCATTGGGAAGCCGCTCTCCTCGGTCCTGCTTCAGCACGCCCCACGCGCACGAGGACAGGCTCCGGCGCGGGTGCTGTGGATCGACTGGAAGCTGTTCGGTGGACCGGAAGGACAGCCGCCGCTCAAGAAGCACGAGCTGGATGCCTGGCTGCGCTTCTGTTTCGACACCCTGGTCCGCGCTTGTCCGCACGATGTGCGGATCGTTTCCTATCTGGCGATGCATGTAGAGGAGAAGAACCAGAAGCGGCTGCGCGATGACCTGGAGCTGGTCAAGCAGCAGCTCATCAGCGACCAGTTCCGCGCCTTCCTGCTGCCCGCGCTACCGCGTGTCGATCACAGCGAGCTGGTCGAGTTTCTGACCGAGCCCGACAACACCACTTGTCCGCCCAGCCTGGCGACGCAACTCGCCAGCCTGATTTATCGCGACACCGATGGGATCTATGACAAGACCGTGAAGCACATCGAAACCGCCGAGCGCTCGGGTTGGGGTTCGCTTCGGACCGAGCTTTCGCGCCGTCACGGCCTTTTGTCTTCCCCTTCTCACGACGACGAGACGTACTAAGCCATGCCCTTTCGACTGTTTGATCCTGCGGCACTTGCTCGCGCACCTCAGACTTCCAAGGCGGACCGGCGAGCCATGCTGGCCGATAGAAAGGCTCCGCCGAGCCTCACCAGCCATCGCGAAGCGGCTCCGTCCTATGTCGCCAGCGAGGAGCTGACTTCGGCGGTCAATGCCGCTTTGCACCTGTGCGCGCCACTGCTGCTGACGGGAGAGCCTGGCACCGGCAAGACCCAGGTTGCCTACCACCTGGCCTGGTACTGGGACGTTCCGGTCTTCTCGCTCGATGTTCGGTCGACGACGACTGCGGCAGATCTGCTGTACGAGTTTGACGCCGTGGCCTACTTCCGTGAAGCGAACACTCCGCAGAAGCCGGGCGAGCGCTGCTTTCGTCACAAGCACATCCGGCGCGGGCCGCTGTGGCAAGCGATTGATGCAGTGAACGAAGGCAAGCCCGCCATCGTGCTGCTCGATGAGATCGACAAAGCGCAGCGTGACTTTCCGAACGACATCCTAACCGCGCTCGATCAGAGCCGCTTCGCCGTGCCGGAGTGGGATGAAAACGGTGCGGAGGGAAAGACGGTCGAGCGCAATCCGGGCACACCGCCGCCGATCGTGATCATCACCAGCAACAGCGAGCGCCGCTTGCCCGAAGCCTTTCTGCGCCGCTGCGTGTTCCACCACATTGACTTCACCCCCGAGCTGGTCCGCGACGCCGTGGGCGCGCACCGTCAAGAGTTCGCTGCTCTTTCGGAAACCCAGGTGACGCTGGCCATCGATCGCTTCTTCGAGATCCGCACCCGCAGCCTGCGCAAAAAACCCGCCACCGCCGAGCTGATTGCGTGGCTCATCGTGCTGGCGGCCCAGCAAGGTAGCCCCCAGGCTGCCGCCCACATCTCCGAGCGGCTCGGCGGCACTTTGGACGCGCTGCCCGAGTTATCGGTGCTGGTCAAAGACCGCGACGACCTGACGCAGCTTCGCTGATCAAGCTGATGCCCGAGCTGACCTGTGACCCCCGGATCGACTTGCTGCTCGCCAAGCTGCGTGCAGCCGGGCTGCGCGTGGGCGTAGCAGAAGAGGTCCGGGTTCACTTCCTGCTCTCTTCGCAGCCGGATATTGGGGCGGACCTGCCGCACACGCTGACCGCCGTCTTGGCCAAGTCCGAGCGCGAGCGGGCCACCGTCCGCGAAGTCTGCGAGAGCTGGGCCACCGACGCCGCACCGCAAGTCCCAGGCTCAGCCATCGCGCCGATTGGGGATCGTCCCATCGCGCAGCCCGTTGGAGTTCAGAAGTCCCAGCGACCCACACGCTGGCGGCGGACGCTTCGCAGGGTCGTGGTCGGGCTTGTGCTGTCCGCTGGCATCGGAGGCATCACCTATGCCGGATGGCGCTACTTCACCCGGCCAAAAGTCCAACCGGAGAAGCCGAAACCGCCGGTCGAGGAAAAAAAGCCGACCGAGACGACCGGGCCCACGCTCTATATAAGGTATCAGCCGGTCTTTGAGGTGTTGCCGCCGCCGCATCCGCTCGCGGGCTGGCTGTGGCTTGTGCTTCTGCCGTGCGGTCTGGCCTCTGCCCTTGCGCTGTACCGGCTGCGGCGAAACGACTTGGGGTTGCCCGAGGTATTCAAGGCTCCGCTCGGCAAGAGTCCGCCACGCATCCTTCCGAGCGTGCCTGAAACCGGTTCTACTGCGGTGCCGCGTCTGCTCGACCGGCAAGAGGCCGAGGCGGTGGTGTGGGGCATTGGTCGCTTTGTCTCGGAGGATCGCACCCAGACCCTGGATGTGCCGTGTTCCGTCCGCGCAACAGTCCGAGCCGGTGGGCTACCGCAGCTTCGGTTTCATGCCGCCCGCCATACCCGCGAGGTCTGGTTCTGGATCGATGACTCGCTGGCCGATGACAGTCCATTGCGACGGCTGGCCGCAGAGCTGTCGGTGGCCCTGCGGCGCGGCGGACTCCATGTCGAAGTGGCGCTGTTTTCCGGTCTGCCCGACCACTTGGAACGCCAAGGACCGGGCGAAGGCAGCAAGTTCTGTCCCGCCGAAGTTGAGGATCGACGTGCCGCTGCCCTGGTCTGCATCCTCACCGATGGTCGCTTGCTCGGACACCGCATGGAGCAAGCGGACACCCACCTTACGACGGCGGCCCTCTTGCGCAGCCTGTCGCACTGGCCGCACCTCGCCTTTGTCGATGGCGGAACTGGAGCGCTCGAGCCGCTTTTGACACCCTACGATCTGCTGGTGCTGCGTCCGCACGCCTTGCCGTCTTTCTTGGCTGGGCAGAGTCAGGCTTCGGGGCGCGACGTGGTCATGGTGCCAACGGGCGCGCTCGATGGAGACTTGCGAGCGTGGGCGGCAGTGCTAGCGCTGGCTCCGTTTCCGCTCGATGACGAGCTGGCCCACACGGCACGCACCACGCTCGGACTCCAGGTGTCTGCCTGGCGGCTTGATGAGGTGCGCAAGCTGGCGCAGCAGCAGGGAGTACGTTTTTCGTTCGCTGCCAAGCTGCGATCGTCCCTGCTCCACTTCTTGCTGGAAGCCGAGGGAATCGGTGCCCGCTCGCTATATGCACGAGCGCTCAAGCTGTGGCGGAACGTGCTCACCGACACCGAGCGACAGCGCGAAAAGTCCCACGCCACGCAGCCCTGGCATGACACACCTGCACAGCGACGCCTACAGCTCGATCGAGCGCTGCTCGATCTGTGGGACCAGCCGGAGCAAGCCGCCATCGACCTGCATCGCCTGAGCGGGGCCGGTCTCGGCGACGAGCTGCGGAGACTGCTGGGCGAGTATGGCCCTCGCGGCGCGTCTCCCCCACTGATTGCGCTGCCGTGGCGCTGGCCCGGACTGAGCGCGGAAGCCCGGCTGCTGCTGTCGCGACTGGGACTTGGTGGACTGACAGAGGAGCACCTCGTCCTGCGTCGTCCCGCTCGTTATCCCCTGGCACTCGCCGCGCTCGGCACTGCCGCACTGGCTGCGGTGTTCCATGCCGCAAAGCCTGCCAAAGAACTCGGGCCACCGCAGGTCACGCAACAGGCCCCTCCGCCCAGCGGCCAGGCTGAGCCCAAGTGGCGAACCGAAGCCATCGGCGACCGCTATCGAGTCATCGCCGAGCTAGGGGACAGCGACGGTCAGATCGACGCCCCCCCTCGCAGCCGTGTCCTCATCCGCTGGATCGAGGAGAAGCAGAAGGAGCAAACCAACATCGCCGACTGGTGCCCCTACAAAGAGGAGACCCACCAAGGCATCGTCTACGTCCGCGTCTGCACCGGCGAGTTCATGATGGGCTCAGCGGAAGAAGACCAAGAAGCGTTTCAGTCCGAGAAGCCTGCGCACCGCGTGAAGCTCGATGAGTTCTGGATTGGCAAATACGAGGTCTCGAACGCCGAGTACCGCCGACACGATGCCAGTCACAAGCGCGGGCATGACCGTGATGATCAGCCCGTGAATGCGGTGAACTGGAATCAGGCCAAAGCGTTCTGTGAAGCGCAGGGCGGACGACTCCCAACCGAGGCGGAGTGGGAATACGCAGCGCGGGGACGAGATGGCCGCAAGTATCCCTGGGGCAATGACCCTCCGGATCGGAAGCTGGCCGTCTTTGCAATCAAGGATGCGAAGGACAATCCCCAGGAACCAGAGGCCGTCACCTCGCATCCCGAGGGCAAAGGACCGTTTGGGGCGCTGCACCAGGCGGGCAATGTCTGGGAATGGGTGGCGGACTGTGATGCCGAGTATCCGAGGTCTGGGTCTGTGCTTGTGAATCCTCGCGTCGAGACTGCGGACTGCCAACGGCGCGGGCTTCGCGGGGGCTCCTTTTTGAATGTGCCCAGGGACCTGCGCTCGGCGAGCCGGGGCGGGGACGTGCCCGTGGACCGGGACGGGGCTTTCGGGTTTCGGTGTGTGCGTTCGGTGTCGCGCCCGCCTTGATCGGTTGGGTTTTGAATCGTTGGACGCCGTCAGGCGGCCTCTGGTCTTTCTGGGGTCTGTCGCGCGAAGCGCGATCAGTTTTTTTCGCTGTCACTTTGTTAACAAAATGACACCCTTCTTGTCCACGGCATGACAATTCTTGTCAATGAGATGACACACGCAGTCATCTGCCTGACACAGCCTTGCTAGAACAGATAAATTCCACGATAGGAAGACAGACAGCGAGCCAGCGCCGCCTCGCCGTGGGCTGCGGCCTCCTTGATCCGCAAGCGGGCCCGCCGTCGGACCTTCGGACCCGGAGCCACCCCGCCTCGGCTGACCCGATAGCCCATAAACCGGCTCGGCTCCGTCGTTGGCAGCACCGCCCAGCGCTTGCGATTCAGAGACAACCCACGCTCGCGGCACAGCCACTCACCGATAGAATCCCGCGCTGACAGCAGCGTGGCTTCATCGTCACAAAACAGCGAGAAGTCATCCATGTAGCGCAAGTAGCCAGGGATTTTCAGCGTGCGCTTCACAAAGTGGTCCAGTCCATCCAGATAGAAGGCTCCTGACCACTGACTCACGTAGGAACCGATCGGGAGTCCGCAGCCCTCCGGTACCGGATCTTGGGCAAGTCCGAGCGCCTCCATCGCCAAGGCAGACCGATACACCCGTCCGCCCGATGACAGCAGCCGCGTCAACAGCGCCCGCGTCTTGGGATCGTGCAGACGATGAAAAAACAGCGTCAGCAGCGTGTCATGGCGAATCGACGGAAAGTAGCGCCGGATGTCGAGCGACAGCCGAAAGCGAAACTGCCGCAGATACCGCCAGTAGCACAGCAGTGCCCGGTGCGGCCCCCGTCCGATGCTTGCGGAAAAGCTATGGGGAAGGAAGCTCGGTTCGTAGTGCGGGGCCAGCTCTCCGATCAGCGCCCGATGTAGCACCCGGTCGGCAATCGGTGCCGCCGCAATCAGGCGAATCTTGGGATCGCGGATGATGTGCAAGCGGTAGCGTCCGGGCCGGTAGGTGCCATCGCGCAGTGAGCGATAGAGCCCCAGTACATGCTGGTCTGCATCCAGGTCAAACGTCGCCATCGCAGGCTGGCGTCGCTTGTCCGCCCGGCACCGCAGATAGGCCCGCCACAGCGCGGTGAGCTGGCTCAGCCGAAGGAAACTACCCGATGGGACGGAGCGCATCGCATCACAGAAAGCGCCCCGCCCGGACGGTCGGCTTGCGCCTACTGGAACCGGCGGGGCCGGGATATCGGTCCCAAGTGGGGTCGCCACCGGGCCCGAACCGATCCTGCATGGGGTCTGTTTGTCGTTTGTCGACCGCATGTTGGCGCGACACCGAACGCACACACCGAAACCCGATGTTCCTGTTCTGGTTCTCGGGCTCGTTCCTGTTCCGGTTCGCCGAGCGCAGGTTCCTGGGCTCATTCAAAACGGAGCCCCCGCGAAGCTCATCTGCTGATGTCACTGACATGGTTCGGATCGGTCACGCGATCCTTATCAGGTGTCCTGTGGGCAACTCTGGGCAAAAGAAGGCAGGTTGGTGCCAAGCTCCGCTACAGCGCTCCCAACCGGCGTCGCCAACCACCAAGCTGGCGACCGATGTTATCCACTGCTTCCAGTGCGTAGAGCATCTGCTGCTCATCCAAAAGGCCGGTGGCTCTGGCCATCCGAAGCTGCACGCGCAAAGTGATGAGCTGTTCGTCCGCATCCTCCACGCGCGCTTCACGGCCACGGCCCTTGAGCGCCAGCGTCAGATCCGCCAGCAGCCCCAGTGCGATTCGGCAGATCGTCCGAGCGAGCACTTTGTCATGGTCGCCCAGTCGACCGAGCAGCCACTCACAGAGCGCGAACGCATCGCCGAACAGCGGCGCTTCCGGGGATGTTCGTGGCTCGCTCGGCTGTGGTTGTGTATCGCTCATCGTCGGAACCTTCCTGTCTCGCGGTGTCCCTCGCGCTTGCCGATGCGATCCAGCCGACGTAGCAGCCCGGCCAGCGCTGCCATCAGCTCTTGCTCGATCGGTGCTACCAGCGCGCTCGCAGCTCCCCCGGTGATCAGCAGCTCGCAGACCGCCAGACTGGCTTCATCGCGGGCGGTTCGATAAGCCGCTGCTTTCTCGTCTTTGTCATGGCGGTGACAACCTCGTGCCAGGTGTTCCAGCGCCTGCCGCAGCGCCAGCGTCGCACTATGCTGCTCACCGAGTAGCTCGCTAGCCTTGTGGTACAGCGGTAGCCCAAGCTGAAACGCTTTGAGATCCATCACCGAGTAGCGCTGGGTCTCGCTTGGCTTTAGCTCCAGGGCGTCTTCGACGACGGCACGCAGCCTTTCTTGCTTCCGCTGCTCCACACCCTGTTGGCTGGGGGTCTTGGGCGCATCCTCCATCTCGACGAACCAGCGCCCAGCGACCTTCTTCGCCGATAACCGCCCCTCTTTCAGCAGATAACGAATCTGGCGCACCGACTTGCCCAGCTTGGTGGCCGCTTCCTCAAGTGTCAGTTGCATGACCGGACTTGTCATATGATTGACAGGAAGTTGTCAAGCATTGGCCGTTTTTGAGTAGTAAAATGACAGTCTTTGTCTATTTTTGTCATTTTTTGACAAAAAATTGGACCCGCGCAAGCGCGGCCAACCCCAGAAAGACCAGAGTCCGCCTCGCGGCGTCCAACAGTTCAACACCCCAACCGATCAAGGCTGGCGCGACACCGAACGCACACACCGAAACCCGATGAACCTGCCCCGGTCCACGGGCACGCTCCCGTCCCGGTTCGCCGAGCGCAGGTTCCTGGGCCCAAGCAAAAAGGAGCCCCCGCGAAGCATGCGCTCGTTTCCATCGTTTGCGCCGAGCGGATCGATGGCTGACTCAGCCGAATACGGCCCGAACCAATCCCAACACCACTCCCAGACGTTGCCGTGCAGGTCGTGCAGACCCCACTCGTTCGCTCGTTTTTGGCCGACCGGATGGAGCGCTCCCTCCGAGTTGCCACCGAACCACGCATAGTCTCCCAGGTTTGCTTCGTCGTCTCCAAAGCAGTAACGTGACTCGGAACCCGCTCGCGTGGCGTATTCCCGCTCGGCTTCGGTCGGTAGTCGAAAGCCATCGGCTTGGCGATCCCACTCCCAGCCAGCTTCCGTCTGCTCGTAACAGGGACGTAGCCCGAGCTGTTCCGACAGCGCATTGCAGAACATCACCGCATCAAACCAGCTCACGTTCACAATGGGCAGCTCTGCTTCCTCATCGGCGGGTGGTTCTTGTTTCATCACCGCTCGATAGAGCTGCTGCGTCACGCCAACCGACATCATCAAAAACGGCGAAACAGTCACCCGATGTCGTGGCTTTTCAGATTCATAAGCCTGCTCGTCTTCATCGCGACTGCCCATCCAGAACTCGCCGCCGAGAATCGGTCGCATCAGTCGTTTGGCGCTATTGATGATTCGCCACGGCACTGCGGATGATGACGACGGCGCAGGTAGAACCGGCGGTGAGGGATCAAGATCCACCCCTGCCTGAACCGGACTCTGTGCTGGCTCCTGCCGGGGAGTAGACACCAGCAGCGTCCGTCCTGACATCCCCAGCGCAAACAGTCCACCCATCCCGAGCAGTCCCAGCGCCGCCCCAAGCACGGTCCCCGGCAAGAGCACAAACCCAAGCCCAACCCCACAACCCAGCGCCACCGCTACACGCGGGCTCAGCTCGTCGAGTCGTTTCAGCCAATCGGTCGGTGTCAACGTCCGGGTTCCATCGCTCGACAGATACTCACCGGCGCGAGGCGGCTTGTCTAGCGAAACGACCCGGCAGCTTGGATCAAGTCGAAGTCAGCAAAACCCGGTCAGTCATGGAGAACCCCGGTCGAACCCCAGAGCATCCATCAGTCGGCTGAAGCACCACGTTTGATCACTGAACGAGACTTTTGGGGACGGGTCGGTACGCTTCGCCCCTCGTTGTACCAATCGAGCCTCTTGCATATTTTTTAGGATGTGCTTGGTAACGCGCTGAGTTGGGAACGGTTGGCGACATCCGGGCAAGAGGACATGCTGGGCGCTGCCGGTTCCGGCCTACTGCGCAGCTCAGAGCGCCGCGCTACTACAGCGGGCGATCATGTTCGTGATCGCCATCGAAGTCCGTCGCAAACAGCTCCGGGAGCACCAAATCGGCAAGCTCGTCAAACGCGCCGTCGCTGGCCGGGTTCGCTTGCGGCTCGTGCCGAACAAATCCGCTGGCGCCGTAGTGCGTTCTGCCAGCGACTGCATCGCTCCGGGAGCCTGCATGGCCACCGACGACGGTGGAGAGTTCCAACACCTCCGCCACAGTGGTTCCCGTCAGCAGCCGATTCCTCTGCGCGGCAGTCGCTCGCGGATGGATCCTTGGCTACCAATGCTCTCTGCCGTCACCGCCAACCTCAAGACCTGGCTCGCCGCCGCTGCTATCGAGCTGAGTCCTTCAGAACTTTGCTCGACCTCGGGACAAACCGCTCCACTCCAACGTACCAGGACATCTACGCCCACAACCGCCGTCCGTCAGCCGATCCGTCAGCCGCCGGTGAGCGTGTCTAAATCGGACAGCCAGGGAAGGAATCGCCAGGGACGCGGTCGCCTGCGGTCCTGATGAGCGGACACACCGATCAGCCGTCCCATCGCGGCCTGCCTCATGTCGCTCCCGTATTTTCATCGGCCCCTTTGTTCGGTGTTCGTTCGTCTACTCCATCCCGCTCGATTCATCCCGCACGGCTCGCTCATCGGCATCGCCTGCAGCTCCCCTTGGAGATTCGGCTGCTCGATCTTGCGAAGCGATTCGGGAGTCAGGCGCAACAGCGGAAGCGGGCATTTCGGTCGAACCTTGCGTATCAGCAGAAGCGGGCGTATCAGCAGAAGCGGGGGAATCGTCCGATGCCGTTGTGTCGGTGAGCGCTCTTGTCCGCCTTCCCGATTCAGCCTCCTTTTGTTGGGAGTCGTCTGCTCGTGCGAAGGAATCGGCAGAGGAGTCTTCCTTTCGATTCACAGAGTCCGACTCTGCGACGGCTTCGGGCATCGCGAACCGTGACAGAGTCGCATGGGTCAAGGGAGCGGCAGCGGGCTTTTCGATCGATGTAGGAGTGGGCGGGGGAGTGCTCGGAGTCGCGGTCGCAGGAGTGGGGTCCGGAGGTGGAATCTCCCGCGAGCAAATCTCGAAGGCGCGGGCGATGTCGTCCTCCGCGTTCTGATCGATCGTCACGCTCGGCGAAGCGGACTTGGGCGACGCAGCGGGCGGTGCCCCCGGTCCAAAGAACATGTCTCGCTGCTTCTGACTAGGATCGGACGGCGGCGCAGACGCAGGGGTCGTCGCAGCGGTTGCCTTCTTTCCAACCTCTTCAATCAGCGCAAGCGCTGCCAAACGCCGTGCCTTGTCCGCATACCGCTTGTCTGCCAAGCGATCCAGTTCGAGCTGTGCAGCGCGCACGGCTCCCTCAAGCTGCGCCATTTCCCGATAACGCTTTTCGATCTGGTTATCGTAGTGCGCACAAAACCACGGAGTCAACAGTCCTTGTGCAATCTCTTCCTTGAAGGAAATTTGCTTGCACAATCTGTTGATTTTCCGCTGAAATAGCGTGATTTGTACCTCGAGCAAGGCTTCCCGCTGACAGTCTTCAATTGTAACGTCCCCGAAAATCATCGTCAATTTCCCCTTCGCCCCGGGTGACCAGCAGGCGCGTTCAAATTCAGTTACAAAACAGAGAGCCCCGTGGCGTAGCGTCGCACAAGCTCGCGGTTCAGCCGGTCTTCGGTGAGCGGAAGCTCATTTTCGCTACCCTTGATAAGCCTACCACGCTAGTTCCTTGGTGCGCAAAGCAAAACCGTTCGCTGGTCAGTTTCTGGCAATGCTCGCAACCTGTCTATTGATGAGTCTCTATGTACATCCAACCAAGGAATTAGTGCGCATCTTGCGATGAATCTATTTTCGATTCAAGCAGCATCGTCAACCACACATCAACGAGTGATGGTTAGATCGTCTACCGATCGTCAACTGGTCATCAACGACTCATTGATAAATCGTCAACAAGGAATCAACGACTCATCAACGACTCATCAACTAGAGGCCAATTTCCGTCGGGAGTGGCGAAATTGGTGGATGGGCGGTCTTTGAGGGACCATCCCGATGGTCGTCGGTTGACGGCTGCCAATCGGCAGCGGTATGATGGGCTGTGCTGTCTGATCTCGGCTACGACCTACGGCGTAAGTGTCAGTGTAAGAGCTGCAAGAACCCGATCCCGGACACCGCCCCGCTGCACAAGAGGTACTGCCAGGCGCTCTGCCAGGCGAATGCCTGGTCGCGGGCGAATCGCCAATTTTCCAGCGCGTTCACCGTCTCGGACTTTGAGAACGTCCGAGAGGAAATCAAGCAGTTCGAGGTACGGCTAAAAGTACGAGTGCTGGGGTACGCGCTGATCAAGGCGCATCCCCAATACGAGGTTGTCTCAAAGATCGGAAAATCGACTTTTCCGCCGACGGGTCGGAAGACCAAGCGCTCCGATGAGACGGGCAAGGTTTGCTTTAGCAGCGCCCCTTTTTTCAGCTTCGCGCCGTGGTTCGAGTGGCCTCGGGTGCCGCTGGTCGGCCTCTATCAAGTGGTGGTGTGGTGCGAAGGGAAGCCGACGCCCATCGTGACGGGGCTCCATGTGGAGGTTCGGAAGGCGCTTCCGGCGGTCCACTTCCATGACGACAAGACGGGCCAGCGGTACACGTTGAAAGGCGATCTGATTCAACCGAAGCCACCGAAGCCCCCCAAGCCACCGACAGAGAGAAAGAAAAGAAAGCCTGCAACGGCGACCGAACCACAGCCCGAGCAAGCCCCGGAGCGAGCACCGAGCCCAGACCGAGTGCCCGAGCGGGTGCCAGCGGTAGCAGCACAGCGGGCACCGGATGCCGAGCTTGTGGCGCGAGTGAAGAAGCTGGAGGAGGAGCGGGCAGGCCAGACCAAAGAGCGGGCTGATCTGCTTGCTACCATAGAAAAGGAACGGAAAGAGCACGCAGCGACCAGGCGCGACTTTGAGCTCCTCCGGGCCACGGTGCCCAGAACCCCAGCCAGGGATGACAGCTCGACGCGGCTGCAAGCGGCGGAGAAGCGGGCGCTGGACCAAAGGCTTCAAGAGTTCGAGAAATCGGTGGGTCAGCTAGGGGAGCGCGTGGCGGAGCAGGAGAAAAAGATCGCCAAGCTGGAAACCGAGCGGGACGATCTGGCCAAACAGGTCAAAACCGTATCGAGTCAGCGCGATGAGCTACAGGTCGAGCGCACGACGCTGGCCAGGCAAGTCCTCAAGTTGGAGGACGAGCGCAAAGAGACAGTAGCGCAGGCAGAGCGCGAGCGAACCGAGCTTGCGACGAAGCTTACGGAGGCCGTGCGTCAGCGCGATGAGCTGGCCGCAAAGCCTGCGCATCAGACTGCGCCCGCTGCGACTGCTGAAGTCGTCATGGCAGCCGAGGGAGCTGATTCGACACCGCCGACGAGCCCCACCGGGATCGTGATCCCTAGACTGGCGCTGGGAGGCAATCTGCCGCTAGCAAGCAGCCCCAAGACCGGCCCGCCTAGCCTCGGCATCTTGAGCCAAAACAACCGCCCGCCGATTCGCGGCAGCGCAAACAGAAAGCACAAGGGGAGATAAGCAGACAGAAGGACCAGCGACGAGAACCTCGGGGTCTATCCCGGCACGATTTCGCGGCGCAGACTGGTTACACGAAGAGCCTCCAGAACTCTCGCGGAGCCGCTGCGGAGGTTCGACAAAACGTTGCCGCTCTGCGACGACAGCTGGCCGAGAGACAAGTTGTGTTGAAGGCCGATCGGCAAGCCCAGGGTTGTCGCCACGCATGGGTCGTCCTCAACGGAGAATAAGGCAAAGCTTCGTCGCACTACGTCGAATCTTGGTTCCACTCAGTCAGGACTTAGTCGCCCACGGACTGCTGAGCAGAGCGATCATAGTAGGCATCGAAACGACCGTCGAGCAGCTGCTGCACCTGCGCCGGCCACCAGTGCTCATGTCCCTTGGGAGTCTTGTATCCGGACTCCG
>Ga0154020_10005698_pt1 | contig 14648 bp, 13 predicted proteins | sample Klosneuvirus_201_FD_109709 | JGI IMG/M metagenome (GOLD analysis project Ga0154020, IMG submission 109709) | Active sludge microbial communities from wastewater, Klosterneuburg, Austria - Klosneuvirus_20160825_MG | ecosystem: Engineered > WWTP > Aerobic digester > Activated sludge | place...
AAGAGGTCGAGTGGCCCCTCGAAGTTCTCCAGGCGAACGCGGTACGCATGCGCGCCGCGCTCTTCCGCCAGCTCCTCGGCCACGCGGCGAGCAGCATCCGTGGCCGACTCTTTCTTCGGCGCCACGGCCTCGGCGGGGGGCGCTGCCGCGGGATTCGCTTCCGCCACTTCGTCGGCTGCGCTCACGACAGCACCCGTGCTGGCAACGCGAACAGCGCCTCGAGGCCCCCGCCCACCAGGCGCACCGGCTTCTCGATCAGCCAGGTGCGCAGGGTGACGCTGTAGAGAATCACCAGCAGCAACATCACCGACATGGGGGCGATCGTCTCTTGCAGCGAGTCGAACCGGCGCGGGAGCAACCGGCTGCCATCCAGCGGCGGGATCGGCAGCAGGTTGAACACGAACAGGCCGACGTTCAGGACGTACATCGCGCGCAGCAGATACACCAAGGCGCCGCGGCCGTCCTGCGCAAACATCATGGCGGGGCTCACGCGCAGGATCACGGCCAGGGCGCCCACCGAGAGCGTTGCCAGCGCCAAGTTCGAGAGCGGGCCGGCGATGGCCACCAAGGCCATCCCGGTGCGCATCGACACCCGCCGCGTGAAGCCCGTGGGCGACACCTGCACGGGCCTTGCCCAGCCGATGAACGAGAACCCGCCGAAGACCACCGCGGCCACCGGCACCAAAATGGTCCCGAACACGTCGTAGTGCTCCAGCGGGGAGAGCGTGAGCCGGCCTTGGCGCCGCGGCGTGTCGTCACCCAGCTTGTCGGCGACGAGCGCGTGCGCGAACTCGTGGACCGAGAGCGACAAAACCATCGGCACGAGGTTCAGGACGATGCTTCGGATCAAGTCCGGTGAGAGCACGAGCGCCGCCGTATAACAGCCCTCTCGGCGGCGGGGAATCCGTCCCCGCCCCGGCGACGAATTCGGGCCCCAGCGTGCTACCCTGCCGGAGATGGCAGATCCCGACCGAGTCTGCACGCGTTGCGGCGCGCGCTACGACGGCGGGGTCATCTTCTGCCCCAACGACGGCACGCCGCTGGGCGCGAAGAAGCTGCCCGTGGGTGACGATCCCTATTTGGGTATTGCCATCGGCGCCGACCTGCGCATCGAGCAGCTGATCGGCATCGGGGCCATGGGTCGGGTGTATCGCGCGCGCCGGGTCGGCGGGGCTGCCGACGTGGCGGTGAAGATCCTGCATCGCGACCTCTTGGCGAGTGACGTCTTGGTGGCACGCTTCGAGCGCGAGGCGCGGATCGCCAGCCGACTGGTCCACCCCAACGTGGTCCAGATGGTGGCCACCGGGCGGCTCGCCGACGCCGGCCCCGAGCTGGGCGGCGAAGCCTATCTGGTGATGGAACACCTGGACGGCATCTCGCTCCGGTCGGCGCTTGCCGCCGCCGGGGGGGCGCTCTCGCTGCCCCGCGCGCTGCACGTGGTGCTGCAGTGCTGCGATGCCGTCGGCGACGCCCACGCCCAGGGCATCGTCCACCGGGACATCAAGCCCGAGAACGTGATGCTGGTGAAGCGCGGCGACGACCCGGATTTCGTCAAGGTCCTGGACTTCGGGGTCGCCCGCATCGAGCGCGCGGACGCGTCCATCGCCACCCAGGCAGGCGCCATCTTCGGCACCGCCCGGTACGTCTCGCCCGAGGGCGCGCAAGGCAAGGTCGCGACGGCCGAGAGCGACGTGTATTCTCTGGCCGTGTTGCTCTTCGAGTCGCTCTCGGGCACGACGCCGTTCGAGGCCGAGAGCCCGGTGGCGATCTTGATCAAGCACACCAGCGAGCCCGCCCCCGACGTACGCAGCGTGCCCCGCGCCGCGTACGTGCCCGACGCCATCGCCCGCGTCATCGCAGACAACCTGCGCAAAGACCCGCGTGAGCGCGCGCGCAACGCTAGAGAGCTGGCCCAGCAGCTCCGGCGGGCCATCTCCGAGTGCGGGCTGTCGCTGCTGTCGAGCGGTAACGGACGGGCGCTGCCCTTGCCGAGCATCGAGCGGACCCGAGCCCTTCCGGTCGGGGCCGACGCGCCGGCGCCCGCCGCCAGCCGGGCGGCCGCCGCCCCCGAAGCTTCCGCCGAAGCCGAGCTGCCGGTGGCGCCGAGCAAGCGCTGGCTGCTCGCGGTGGTCGTGCTGGGGGCGATGCTGGTCTTGCTGGCAATCGGGGGGCGATTCCTGTGAGACCCTTGCTCTGCACCGTCGCGACCCTGGTGGCGGCGCTGTCGGCGAGCACGGCTCGCGGGCACGAGGGCGGACAACCGCACCCCGCCGGCGCGGTCGCGCCCGATCGCTTGACGGGCATGGCCGAGCTGGGGCTCGGCTGGCTGGTCTTGCCCGGCGCCGAGGTGTGCGTCGAGCCCAGCATCGCCGGCTGCAGCAAGGGCGACTCGAGCCTGGGCCTCGAGGTGTGGCAGCTGTTCCGCGCCACGCGTTCGTTTGCGGCCGGCGCCGGGCTGTTGCTCGGCCTGACCCCCACCACCGACGCCCCCCGCGAAGATCCCCCGGGGGTCGCGCGGGATCACGCCCGCCGTTATTTCACCTTCGAAGGCACCGCGCGCTACTACGCGCTCACCCTGCCCACCGTCGAGGGCTGGGTGGGTCTGTCGAGCGGCCTGGTGGTGGTCAGCGATCGCTTCGAATCCACGGCGGGCCAGTCGGACAAGGCGCTGGTCGGCCCGCGTGGCGTGACGATCCGAACCGAGGGCTACACCGTCGGGGTCGCCGTGGGCGCGGCCTATCTGTTCTCGCCCAGCTGGTCGCTCGGCGGCGCGCTGCGCTATGGCAGCTGGTTTCTGCCCGAGAAGCCCACCCGCTCGCCGTTCGGTGACGAGGCGTCGCTGCGGGGCCAGGTCAACCTGGTGAGCTTCGGGATCGACGTCGCCTATCGCGTCCCGCTCTGAATCATCAGCGCGAAGAGCTCGAACATGCGCTCGAGCACCAGCGCGGCAACGGCCAAGAGCGCCAGCGAGCGCAGCGGCGCGAGCAACGGTTGGATGTACGCCGGGCTCGCGGCCCGGGCGACCAGCGAGCTCGCGGTCTCGACCACCATCGAGGCGACGATCAGCGGTGTGGCCACCGCGAGTGCCAGCTCCACGCCGCCGATCACGTTCCCCAGCGCCCCGAGGAGCGGCTGCGAGAAGCCGAGATCGGGGCGCCCCAGCGCGGCCAGCACGCGCGCCGGCCCCCCCGACTCGAGGAACATCACGGCTGCCACCAGCGCCAACAGCGCGCCCAGCGGCGTCGCGCCGCTCTCGACGTTGGGCAGCGAGCTGGTCTCGCGGGCGCCGCGCAGATCGTCGATCAGCCCGCCCGCCATGGTCGCCGCCCACAGCGCCGCCGAGGCGGCGATCGCGATCGGCACGCCGCGGGCCGCCTCGACCACCAGCGCCACGGGCCACACGAGCGAGCTCGCGCCGAGCCCGGGCAGCCCGGGTGCCACGACCAGCGCCAGCGCCAGGCCCAGGGTCACCCGGGCCGGAGCCGGGAAGGCACGCAGCCCGAAGGCTGGCACCAGCGCCACGCTCGGCGCCACACGCGCCCACGCCATCCCCAGCCGCGACAAGTCGACCCCGCCCCGCGCGAGCACGTCCGCCACCTCTGCCACCAGGCCGGGCACGGGCCGAGCTTTCGCCCCGCCCCACGGGCTTGGCAACCCAATTCCGCCGCAACCTGTCGTTGACGCGAGGCGGGCGGGCCGGTAACGCTTCGCGGCCTTGAGGCCAAAAGGAGAGGTCGGATGAGTCTCGACACGAACACCGTGGGCTACACGACGCCCGCCTACGAGTTCAAGTACGACTGGAAGACAGTCGCGCTCTACGCGCTGGGCATCGGCGCGAAGCGCGACGAGCTCGAGTACCTGTACGAGGCAAAGGGACCGAAGGTCTACCCGACGTTCGCGGTCGTGCCGGCCTACGCCGCGCTCGGCGATGCGTTGGTCAAGACCCAGGGGAACCTGGCGATGGTGGTCCACGGGGGGCAAACGGTGAGCATGCATCGGCCCATCCCCTCGGAAGGCACGATGAAGACCGTCGCGACCATCACTGGCATCTACGACATGAAGAAGATGGCCAACGTGATCGTGAAGACCACGACCGAGGCCAACGGCGAGCCCTGCTTCGACACCGAGTGGTCGATCCTGTACCGCGGCGCCGGCGGCTTCGGCGGCGCTCCGCCGCCCCGCGAGGACGTGCCCAGCGCCCCGAAAGAGGCGCCACGGACCTGGGTGTTCGAAGAGGCCACGAGCCCGGAGCAGGCGCTGCTCTACCGCCTCTCGGGCGATCTGAACCCGCTGCACGCCGACCCGGACTTCGCCGCGATGGTCGGCTTCCCCCAGGGGCCCATCTTGCACGGCCTCTGCACCTACGGGCATGCCTGCCGCGCGATCGTCAAGAACGCCTGCGGCGGGGACGCCAACAAGCTGAAGCGCTTCACGGTCCAGTTCCGCAAGCCCGTGTGGCCGGGCGAGGCGATCCGCACCGAGGCGGTCGCCCTCGAAGGAAACAAGCTCGCGATCACGGTCTACGCGGGTGGCCGCGACGAAGCGGTGATCTCGAACGCCTGGGCGGAGATCGGCTGAGCACCATGGCCAAGCGCGACCAAGACAAGGACGAACGGAAGAAGCCGGCAGCCGAGAGCGCGGATCCGCCGTGGGCGAAGAAGGCGACCAGCCCGGAGCCCGACGACGACGACGCCGACGACGACGAGCCCCCGCCCCCGCCCAAGTCGAAGTCCGGCAAGGCCGCCGCCAAGGCGCCACCCCCGGAACCCGACGAGGACGAGGACGACGACGACGACGACGACGAGCCCCCGCCCCCGCCCAAGTCGAAGCGCGGAGCCAAGGCCGACCTGCCGGTGCGCGCTGCGGACCGCGGTCGCGGCCGGCCGACGGCTCGCGACATCAAGAAGCCCGTTGCACTGCCGCCGGACGACGGCCTGCCGAACTGGCTGCCGTGGGCCGTGATGATCGGGCTCATCTCGCTGGGTGTGCTGGGCGCAATGGGTGTGTTCTCGAAGAAGCCCGGCGCCGAGAGCGCGGCCGACGCACCCGCCGCGTCGGCTCAGGCGGCAGAGCCCACGCAGATCGCCGCTCAGCACCTGCTGGTGCAGTACAAGGGCAGCATGCGCGCCGCTCCGGCCGTCGAGCGCACCAAAGAGCAGGCCAAGGCCCGCGCAGAAGAGGCCCTGAAGAAGGCCAAGGGCGGCGGCAACTTCGACGCCCTGGTGGGCGAGTACTCCGACGAGCCCGGCGCGGGCGAGCGGAAAGGTCAGCTCGGCAAGTTCTCACGCCAGATGATGGTCAAGCCGTTCTCGGACGCCGCCTTCAAGCTGAAGGTCGGCGAGCTGTCGGGGCTGGTCGAGACCGATTTCGGCTACCACGTGATCAAGCGTACGGAGTGACGGTGCGGAAGCTCTTCGCTCTCGCCGGTGGGGTCGGGCTCGCGCTCGGCCCCCTGCTCGGCGGCTGCGTCCTCACCACGCACGAGGCGCCCAGCGAGCCGCCACGCGGCGCAGTCGCGCCGATCTGGCCACCGCTGGGCGAGCCGCCGGCCACGCCCATTCAAGGCGGCGAGGGCGAAGAGGGCTCGGGCACCACCGCGGCGCGCCCCGAGACCATCGGCGCACGCCACATCTTGGTCATGCACCGAACGGGCATGCGAGCGCCCGACACCATCACCCGCAGCAAAGAAGAAGCGAAGAAGCGCGCCGACGAGGCTCTGAAGCGCGCGCGCGCCGGCGAGGACTTCGCCAAGCTGGTGGTCGAGTACTCCGACGAGCCCGGCGCCAAGGCGCGGGGCGGCAGCCTGGGGCGCTTCCCGCGGGGCGTGATGGTCAAAGAGTTCGAGAACGCCGCCTTCTCCCTCGAGCCGGGCCAGATCTCGGACGTGATCGAGAGCCCGTTCGGCTTCCACGTGATCCAGCGCACCGAGTGAGCGCGGCGCGGCGGGGGCATCGCCGCCCGTGCGTCAGCGCAGCATGTTCTTGGCGATCACCATGCGCTGCACCTCGCTGGTGCCCTCGCCGATCTCGCACAGCTTCACGTCGCGCAGGTGGCGCTCCACGTCGAACTCACGCGTGTAGCCGTAGCCCCCGTGGATCTGCAGCGCCTCGTTGCAGGCGCGGGTGGCGGCCTCGCTGGCGAACAGCTTGCCCATCGCGGCCTCGGGCCCGTAGGGGCGGCCCAGGTCGCAGAGCCAGGCGGCGCGGTAGATGAGCAGCTCGGCGGCGTCGAGCTCGGTCTGGGCATCGGCCAGCTTCCACTGGATGGCCTGGAACTCGGCGATCGCCTTGCCGAAGGCGCGCCGGTCTTTGGCGTAGGCCACGGCGGCGGCCAGCGCCCCGCGCCCCAGGCCCAGCGCCATGGCCCCGATGCTGATCCGGCCGCGGTCGAGGATCTTCATCGTGTCGTAGAAACCTTGATCCACGCCGCCGATGCGGTGCGAATCGGGCACGCGCACGTTCTCGAACGTCAGCTCGACGGTGTCGCTCGAGCGGCAGCCGTACTTCTCCAGGTGTTTGCTGGCAGAAAACCCGGGCGTTCCCCGGTCGACCACGAAGGCGGTGATCCCGCGCTGCGGCGGAACCTGCTTGTTGGTGCGCGCGAGCACCACGCAGAAGCCACCCACCGAGCCCTGGGTGATGAACATCTTGGTGCCGTTGATCACCCAGTGGTCGCCGTCGCGCACCGCGGTGGTCTGCATGCCGGCGCTGTCCGAGCCCGAACCGGGCTCGGTGAGCGCCCACGCGGCCAGCCACTCGCCGGTCGCCGCTTTCGGCAAGTACTTCCGCTTCTGCTCGTCGTTGCCGAAGCTCAGAATGTGGCTGGTGCCGAGCCCGTTGTGGCTGGCCACCGTCAGCGCCAGCGAGCCGTCGACCCGCGCGCACTCTTCCACGCAGAGGGCATACGAGAGCGTGTCCATCGCCGCACCGCCGTACTCTTCGGGGATGCGGATGCCGAGCAGCCCCAGCTCGGCCAGCTTGGGCACGATCTCGTGGGGGAAGCGCTCGGCCTCGTCCCACGCCTTGGCGTGCGGGCGCACTTCGCGCTCGCAGAACTCGCGCACGCTGGCGCGCAACAACCGGTGCTGCTCGGATAGCTCGAAGTCCACGCCGGGTTTGCTACCACGAGTCGAGGTACGTCTCTACTTGCCCTCGCACAGCGCCTTCAGACGTTCGCTTTTCTCGGCCTCGCTCAGGCTGACCTTCTGGGCGTCGGCGGCGGCCATGGCGCCGGTCAGCACGTGCTCTTCGTCGCCGACGCCGAACACCTGCGCGCCCTTGCGGCAGACCATCCAGCCGATCTTCGGGCTCGAATCGTCGTCGCGGCGCTGGAACGACAGCCCCTCGAAGGTCGCGCCCTTGAGCGCCTTGGCCCCGTCGACCTTCTTCAGGGTGGCGAGCACGTCTTTGGCCCCGGCCTCGTCGGCGCGCGCCAGCGAGAGCGTGCGCCAGCGCTTCGCGCCCTCCTTGTAGAATCCGACGGCGCCCGGCCCCACCCCCGAGATCCCGAGCACGTCACCCGTGGTGAACGACACCCCCATCGAGATCAGCCCGGCAGACGGGAGCGCCAGCGCCGCGCGCGGCGGTTCCTTGTCGCCGGTGATCTTGTCGCCGATCGCCTTGGCGATCGGCGGGATGACCTTCTGCGCGCTCGCCTTCAGCTGGTCGGGGGATTCGACCTCGTTGGTGTACGACAGCTCGACCACGTGCTCGCCGCGCCACACGTAGGCGATCCCGGTTCCGGCAGCCCCGGCGCCGCCCGCCTCGAGCTTGGCCGGAGCGCTCTCGACCGGATCGGAATCGGCGACCACACGCTTGGTGAAGAAGGCATAGGCGCCTTCCTTGCTCGCGAAGTGCGACAGGTTGACGCTCACCGCGCCGGGCGAGCCCTTGCCGTCGACGTAGCGCAGCGTGACGACCCGCCGGAGCCCGAAGCTCTTGTAGACCTCGCACTCGCCGTCGAACAGCTCGGTACAGACCTTGTCGACGTTGGCGGGGGCGTTCTCGCCGTAGGCGCGAGTCTCCCCGTTCGGGTCCACGCAGTAGTCGCCAGCCGTGCGGGCGAACATCGGCGCCGAGATCTTGTCGCTGACCGTGCCGCCACCGCCCGCGCAGGTGCCGGGCTTGCTGCTCTCGATGGGGGGCGGCGCGGCGCCCTTGTCGGCCTCGGGGGGCGGCTTCTTGTCGCAGCCAGGGAGCAGAGCCAAGGCCAGCAGCCAGGGGTGACGGGCGAGCATGGGGCGGACTTAGATCGAGGCGGCCGCACAAGCAATTGTTCGGCCGGCCCGGGCCCCCGCGCCCTGAAACGATTGCATAGCGCTGCAATCCTTACTGCCCGGGCGGCGCCACCCACCTCGAATCACCTGGAAATCCGGGGGGGTCTGCCCGCACGCCTCGGCACAAGGCTTGCTCCACAGGGCGCCGTGGTGGTGCGCGTACCCAATCGAGCCCGGCAGCTGGCTGCCCCCCCCAGGGGCGCGGAGCGGGGCTTCACGCTGATCGAGCTGATGGTGGTGGTGATCATCATCGGGGCCCTGGCGGTGCTGGCCATCCCGACCATCAGCGGTCAGATGCGCTCCCGGCGCACCCAGTTCGTCGCCAAAGAGGTCTCGAACCTCTACCGCAACGGCCGCCTGCGAGCCATGGGGCGCGGCTCGGCGGTGATGATCCGCTACAGCCGCGCGGTCGAGACCGAAGGGCGCTTCGACGTGCTCGAGGCCGTGCGCACGAACCCGAACAACGCCGCTTGCGATCGACTGCCGGTCTCGAGCTGCACCGTCACCAACTGGGCCAACGCGAACCAGACCCAAGCCCTTGGCGGGTTGATGATCCAAGGCCGCGCCGAGCTCGAGGGGGTGCGCGCCCGGGCACGGGACCCGGGCAACGCCGACGTCGCAACCATGGACGTTTGCTTCACCCCCATGGGGCGGGCGTTCGTGCGCTACGCGGCCGCCGGGCAGTTCAATCCGCTCACCGCCGTGCCGCGCCTGATGGTGACGCGGGTCGACACCAGCACCAACGTTCCCGTTGGCCCGTCGCGCTGGGTGCTGGTGCTGCCGAACGGCAGCGCACGGCTGGGCGCGGCCACGGTGGAGACAATGCTATGACCGCCCGGGCTTCGCGCCGCGGCTACACCGCCGTCGAGCTGTTGATGGCCATCAGCATCTTCGCCATCGGCGTGTCGGGCATCATCGCGATGCAGAAGGTGACCGTCGGCGCCAACAAGCACGCGCGCGACCTGTCCATCGCCACGCACATCGCCCAGGCCTGGCTCGAGCAACTCTCGGCCGACGCGGCCGCCTGGAACCACCCATCGCCCCAGGCCACCACGTCGGATCTGGCCCAGACCACCTGGTTGAATCAGGTGGGCGCGGGTTGGGTGCGCCCGGCCTACAGCGCAACGCGGGAGTTCGGCGCCGGCTTCGACGCGCTGGGCAACCCGGTGTCGGACGCGAACCCGGGGGACGCGGTGTTCTGCGCAAACATCCGGCTGGCGTGGCTCTACCCCGAAACCTCCGGCAACGGCCTGATCCGCACCGAGGTGCGGGTCTTCTGGCTGCGCGACGGGCAGGGCGCGCCGGTCGGCAACCAGCCCGTCTGTGCTGTGGCCACGGCGCCCGCCGCGGTCGAGGGCGCCGGGCTCAAGTACCACTTCGTCCACCAGGCTTCCGCCGCGAAGCAGAACACCGCACCGTGATGGCCTCCGCAGCTTTGCTCCAACTTGCCTCCGCTCGCCGCCGGCGCCGGCGGGGTTTCACCCTGGTCGAGCTGATGGTGGCCGTCACCGGCGGCCTGTTCGTCGCGCTGGCGGTGTTCGCCATCTCGCGCCAGAGCGGGCGCTTCTACACCCGCGAGTCGCGGGTCTCGGACGCCACCTTGGGCGCGCTGGTGGGGTTCGAGCGGCTCAAGGCCGACGTGGCCCGCGCAGGGTTCTTGTCGAGCCCCAACGTCTCGGCCGACCCCAACCTGTGCGGCACCCCCACGGCTTACCCGAACATGCTGCGCCGCCTGGCCTCGGTGCGCATTCGCCCCGGCCAATCCCCGGCCGCGCTGGCCCAGCACATGATCGACAACGGCCGGTCGCCCGACGAGCTGATGGTCATGGGCAGCTTCACCGGTGCCGAGGTGTTCCCGATCTGGAACGTCGAGGTCGTCGGCAACGAGTACATCGTGTACCTGCAGTCGCTGACCGGTCCGCTGGGCCGGATGGGCTACGCCGCATCGGCCAACAAGCAGGCCATGCTCGAGGGCATCTTCGGCGCGGTGCGGGGTCGCGGGTTGCGCATCCAAGATCAGTCGGGCGAGGTGCAGTACGGCACCATCAACCGGGTCGAGACGGCCATCAGCCCGCGGGTGGTCCTCGAGAACCAGCCCTCGCTGCTATTTCGCCAGGGTGCGGGCAACCTGTGCGGGCTCAAGGGCAACGTGACCGGCGCGGTGGTCAATGTGGTGAACTTCGTCCGCTACGACCTGCGGAACATCCAGGCCAACGCCGCCTACGCCACCGCCTACACCTCCGGCGGCCACCCCTACGACTCGACCACGCGCTTCGATCTGGTGCGGGCCGAGGTCGACACCGCCGGCACCCTGATTGCCGGCACCGAAGAGCTGATCAGCGAGTATGCCGTGGACTTCAAGCTAGGCATCACCCACGCCGACAACGCCGTGCCCTCGACCACCGACCAGACCCTGCAGGTCTTCCCCGAGACCAACGCCGCGGCGGTATCGGCCCGGGCAGGCGATCTGGTGGGCGACGTCGCCAACCCGGCCAACGGCCCGCAGCGCGTGCGCGCGGTGCGCATTCGGCTGGCGGTCCGCTCGCAAGAGCCGGATCGCGACACCAGCCCCCCTACCCCCCTGCCGGGCCAGCTCTTCCGGGTGGGCCTGGGTCCCAGCGCGGGCGCGCCCTTCGCCCGGGTGCGCACCGTGCAGGCCGACGTGGCCCTCAACAACCAGACGGCGGTGTTCTACTGATGGCCCAGCACACCCTTCGCAGGCGGTCCGACGAGCGCGGCGCGGCCGTGTTCGTGGTGGTGCTCGCCGTCACCCTGCTCACGGCCATCGGCGTGTTCGCGCTGCGCAACGCCAGCCTGGTCGAGCAGGCCGCGGGCTACGATCGGCAGGCCTCGCAGACGCTCTACCTCAGCGAATACGCGGCCCGCGCCGTGGCGGCAGAGGTCGGCTCCGGGGCGGCACGCACCTACATCGACAAGGTCGCGACCGGCACCGACACCTGCTACGCCAACGACCTTCTCGTCGGCACCGACCTCGATCCGAACGTCAGCTACTTGCCCTGCTACAAGCTGTTTTACACCGACGTCGAGCAGCGGGTGGACAAGCACTTCTCGAACCAGAAGGTGCTCGACGCGCATGATGGCGTCACCGCCGGCAGCTTGGGCCCCAAGCTTCCGGCGGGCGTGGACTCTACGGAAGGCGTGTTCGTGGTCGAGATGACCGATCCGGCCGAGAGCACGCCCACCCCCGGCTCGGCGGTGGGCGGGAACAACCCCGCCAACACCTTCCGCGACGTGCAGGTCACGTTCACGGCTTTCGCCCAGATCCGCCAGATGGATCCCAATCCGGGCGACCCCTGGTGCTCGAACGCATCCCTTTCGACGTCCGCCAGCGTCACCTCGCTGCGCTCACACGTCACTCTGAGAAACGTACCGCGGTGAGGAGAGAACGATGAGGCAGTCTTCTCGGCTTTTGCTCGGTTCGGCGCTGGCGCTGGGGGCGGTGCTCGCCGCACCGCGCGTGGGCGCTCAGGTCGACGTCAACCCACCCCCACCGAACGTCATGCTCCTGGTCGATACCTCGGGGTCGATGGAGTACAAGTCGTCGAGCGCCGCCTTCCCCACCTGCGACCCCACGCAGGACAACGTCAGCGAGAAGAGCCGCTGGATCGAGCTGGTCGAGGTGATGACCGGCAGTATCGAGGACTATCGCTGCGAGGCCATCGATCGCAACGGGAACGGCTTCAACACCGAGTACAGCATCTCGGGGACCGATTCGCCGGACCGCTACTACTCGAACCCGTACCACCGGCCGATGCACAAGAAGTGCGCGCCGGGGCCGGGCACCCTGCCCGCCCTGGCCTTCGACTGGGCGGACATCCGCTTCCGCGAGTACGACGACATCAACAAGAACTGCAACTTCAAGCAGGACAAGGACGGTCTGCTCGACGACGGCGCCTTCCGCAAGAGCGTGCGCTTCGGGCTGATGACCTTCGACACCCACGCGGATCCGAACCGGGGCCATGCCGGCAACGTCCCCAACTATCCGGGCGGCCGCGACGGCGCGTGGAGCTACTTCCTGGGCAACTCCAAGAAGGGCAAGCCCAACGGCTGCAACGTGGACTCGGACATGGAGGTCGGCTCCCGCAACAACGCCGCGCCCCCATGGGAAGGTCGCCTGATGTCCTTCGGCCAGCCCACGGACAACCCCGAGACCCAGAACGATCGCATTCAGCAGGTGCTGCTCGGGACCCGCCCGTACGGCGCCACGCCCATCGCGGGCATGCTGGACGACGCCCGCGAGTTCATCTGGAACGACACCACGCCCGACCCGCTGAACCCCACCAAGGAGCTGGGCCCGAAGAACGACCCGTTCGTCGGCGGCGGCTGCCGCAAGAACCACATCATTCTGCTCTCGGACGGCGAGCCGAACATGGATCTGCGGCCCTGGTGCGAGGGCGGCGGCAACTGCCCCTACCCCAAGCCCGAGGACACCGCTCTCACGCTGGCGAGCGACGCGACCAACCCCGTGCCGGTGTTCGTGATCGGCTTCGCGGTCGCGAACCTGACCATCTCGGTCGGCCCCGACAGCGGCACCGCCGTCGACTGCAAGACGATGACGGCGTTCAACCTCAGCAACGGCAACGGCTGGTGCGCCAAGAACCCGGGCGACTCGAAGCTGCAGGCCTGCTGCGCGCTGAACCGCATCGCCTACAACGGCGGCACCACCCGGGCGTATTTCGCCAACGACAAAGACGAGCTCCGCGCGGCGCTGTCGTCCATTCTCTCCGGCATCGCGGCTTCAGCCTCGAGCCGCACGCTGCCGGTCTTCGCCGCGGTCCCCGGTGGGGGGTCGGGTGCGGGCCCGGCCGGCTTCCGCTTCTACAGCTCGTTCAAGCCCAGTCAGTTCGGCTTGTGGCGCGGCATCCTCGAGCGCCAGCGCATCTTGTGCGTGCCCGATGTGAACACCAACACGGTCGATCCGAAGCCCCAGCCGCTGGACAACACCAAGGGCGACGACTTCGTGTTCAACGTCAACTCGGGCAAGGGCCCGCCACGGCAGTTCTGGACCGTCAAGGGTGACGACGACGGCGGCAAGATCCGCTCCGAGCGCAGCATCCGTCCGAACATCGGCAGCGACGTGGACGGCGTCGGGGACTACGGCGGCGTCTCGGTCTGGGGGGACGCGCTCAACTGGAACAACGACACGCCCCCCGAGGCGATGGATATCGACAACAACACCTGCAAGAGCCTGACCGCCGTTCAGTGCCGCGATCGCCACCTGAAGTGGCTGACCGGTCTGGACACCACGTCTTCGTACTCTCGTTGCAAGGTGCCCGGCGCTGCCGACTGCAGCCTGATCGGCGACGTCTTCCACTCTACCCCGCGGGTGATCGGCCGCCCCGACGAGCTGCTGCGCGACGAGTCGTACCAGATCCACGCGCTCAAGCTGGCGAAGCGGCACACGGTGCTCTACGCCTCGACCAACGACGGCTTCTTGCACGGGTTCAAGGTGGCCTCGGGGGACCCGGTGGGCGACCCCCTGAAGGTCGACAAGGACGAGAACAACGAGCTCTGGGCCTTCATGCCCCCGGCGGTGCTGCCCGCGGTGAAGAGCGAGTACCCGCCCGCCCATCAGACCCTGCTCGACGGCGTGCCCGTGGTGCAAGACGTGGTCGCGGTCGAGGACCCGCCGAACAGCAGCAAGTACAAGTTCGAGCGCACGGCCACCGCTGCTCAGGGCGGCCAGGGCCAGTGGCGGTCCGTGATGGTGCAGAGCTTCGGCGGCAATCGCGGCGGATACTTCGCCATCGACATCACCGACCCGGTGCCGAACGTCGACCCCAAGAAGGGCCCGCAGTTCCTGTGGCAGCTCACCGAGTACGAGGACGGCAAGCCGCTCTTCGGCCGTGGCGGTGCGACGCCGCTCATCACCACCATCTTCTACAAGGAAGGTGCGGGGGATCCGAAAGAGGTGGCCGTGGCCATCTTGCCCGGCGGCGACTCGCCCGACCCTCCGAAGAACAACGCGAAGAACCGCAAGAACACGACGCCGGCCAACGTGGACAACCGGTTCACGCCGCGGACGCAGATCCCCGACTACGAGGACGACGAGCAGAACCACGCGGCGATCGCGCTCACGGTGGTTCGCCTGGACACCGGCGAGGTGATCCGCACCTTCCGCGCGAAGAAGGACAAGGCCGGCAAGCTCAAGGACAACGGCCGGGTGCTCGAGGTCGACATCGACTCGCCCATCACCGGCATTCCGGTGGCCTTCCCCGGTACCACTGGGGCGGTCACCGACCGGGTGTTCGTCGGCGACCGCGACGGCACGCTGTGGCGAGTGGATCTGTCGGCCACCGATCCGGACAACTGGAAGATGGACATGTTCTTCGACGCCTACGCGGGCCTGGCC
>Ga0154020_10005699_pt1 | contig 14647 bp, 9 predicted proteins | sample Klosneuvirus_201_FD_109709 | JGI IMG/M metagenome (GOLD analysis project Ga0154020, IMG submission 109709) | Active sludge microbial communities from wastewater, Klosterneuburg, Austria - Klosneuvirus_20160825_MG | ecosystem: Engineered > WWTP > Aerobic digester > Activated sludge | place...
CGAGCGCGCCGAGCACGAACGGCCGGCGATCGGGCGCGGCGCGTTCGGAGACGGCGACCTGCGCGGCGACCTCGGTGCGCACGATCTCCGTCGAGAGTGGGCGCGTCGCCGGGGTCTGCGCCGCGGGCGGCGTCGTCGCGAGCAGAGTGCCCGAGGCGACGACGGTGCCCACCGCGGTCCCGGTCGGGGTCATGGCGGCCTGCACCTCGAGGGAGATGCGCGGCGTCTCCTCGCGCTCGACCGGCAGCTTCTCGGTGGGCGCGACGGCCGGGCCGAGCACCGAGGCGAGCGACTCGAACGCGAGGCTCGCGTCGGCGAAGCGCAGGTCGGGCTGGCGCTGCACGCAGCGGGTGAACCACTCGTCGAAGCCGGGCGGCAGCTCGCGCTCGATGCCCAGGTCGACCCTCCGGCTCGAGGCGGGCACGAGCTCGCCGAGGCAGGTCTCGTACATGATCTTGGCGGGCGTGGCCTCGCCGCCCTGCGCGGCCTTCCAGTAGCTGTGGCCGGTGAGGAGCTCGAACGCGATGAGGCCGAGCGCCCACACGTCGGTCGCCGGCGTGACCTTGCCCGCCTCGTACTGCTCGGGCGCCATGTAGAGCGGCGTGCCGACCGCGGCGGTGCGCGTGGTCTTGGCCTCGGCGAGCACCTTGGCGATCCCGAAGTCGAGCACCTTCACCACGTAGGAGAGGCCGACCATGCGCGAGACGGAAAGGAACACGTTGGCGGGCTTGAGGTCGCGGTGGACGATCCCCTGCGCGTGCGCGGCGCCGAGCGCGTGACACAGCTGCTCGAACAGGAAGCGCACCTCGCCGGGCGACCGCGGCCCGCGCAGGTGCAGGTACGCGTCGAGGGGCATGCCCTTGAGGAGCTCCATCGCGATCCACGGCAGCCCCGTCGCCTCGTCGACGCCGGCGCCGACGATCTGCACCACGTGGTCGCTCTCGATCTGGGCGCCGACCCGGGCCTCGAGCTCGAAGCGCTCGCGGAGGGAGGCGTCGCCGACCAGCTCCCGCTGCATCACCTTGAGGGCGCGCAGGGTGCGGGTGCTCCGCTGCTCGGCCACGTACACCGCCCCCATACCTCCCACCCGGAGGGCCCGGACCACCTGAAAATCTCCGCCGAACACGGTCCCCGGCCCCAGGTCGATCGTCGCCATCTGCCCCTCCGCGTGGGAAAACCAACGTAGGACGTACGAGTCCCGGATTCGGTCTGCCCCGAGGTGAACGGGGCAACGCACCGCCCCTTACAGGGCGAGGAACCGGGCCAGCGCCTCGGCCTTCTTCACCAACGTCACCACCTCGATCTGCTCGTCCTCGGTGTGGAACCCCTTGCCGCGGGGACCGAGGCCGTCGATCGACGCGATGCCCATGGCGCTCGACGTGCTCGCGTCGGAGCCGCCGCCGATGAGCGGCGCCTCGCTGGCGCCGAGCCCCGCCGCCCGCGCCGCCTCGGCGTAGGCGTTCATCAGCGCGACGCTCGCGTCGGTGCGCTCCATCGGCGGGCGGGCGACGCCCCCCTCGATCTCGAGGCGCGTGCCCTCGATCACGACGCCGCTGTCCACCGCCGCAGCGCGCACCGCGGCGACGAGCTGCTCGGCGTCGGCGTGGGTGCAGAAGCGCAGATCGATGAGCGCCTCCGCGCGGTCGGGCACGGTGTTCTTCGAGGTGCCGCCGGTGAACTTGCCGACGTTCACGGTCACGCCGCGGTCGTAGTCGGTGAGGCGCTGCACGGCGTCGACGAAGCGGGCCAGCGCCCACACCGCGTTCTTGCCCTCGTGGTGCAGGTTGCCCGCGTGCGCGGCCTTGCCGTGGGCCACCGCCTTGATCATCCCCGTTCCCTTGCGACGCGTGATGATCGCGTCGGCCGCGCGACCGGACTCGAACACGAGGCACGATCGCGCATCGGCGATCGCCTCGCGGATGACCCCCTGCCCCTCGGGCGAGCCGATCTCCTCGTCGGCGACGATCACGAGGCGGAGCGGCGCGATCGAGGCGAGCCCCACCGTCTCGGCCAGGGCGCGCAGCGCGAACGCGACCACGACGAGCCCGCCCTTCATGTCGAGGGCGCCCGGGCCACGGCGCAGGTCGCCGTCGACGCGGTACCCGGTGAAGGTGCCCGGCGGGAACACCGTGTCGAGGTGCCCGACGAGGGCGATCGGCGCGCGCGCCCGGTCGCCGACCGTGGAGAAGACGAGGTGGTCGGCGAAGCGCGTGCTCGCCACCTTGCGCCCCACGACGCCCTCGATCGCGAACAGCTGGGTGAGCCCCGCGCCGACCGCGCGACCGCCCTCCACGTTCTCGGTGAACGAGTTCTGCTCGACGAGGGGCGCGAGGGCCGCCTCCATGGCGGGCAGCCGGTCCGACAACCACTGGGCAGCTTGCACGTTCACTCCTTCACGAGCATGGTACCGACGGAGCCCGGCTCGCGGACGGCGCGCGCGAGCTCCCCCGCGGCGAGCTTGCCGACGATGTGCACGGCGCGGACGCCCTCGGCGATGGCGGCGAAGGACTCCTCGAGCTTGGGGATCATGCCCTTGGTGACCACGCCGTCCGCGATGGCCTGCTTGCCCTCGGCGAGCGTGAGGCGGGCGATGCGCGACTGCGGGTCGGCGACGTCGCGCAGCACGGCGGGCACGTCGGTCACCAGGAAGAGCGCGTCGGCGTCGAGCGCGATGGCGACCTTGTTGGCGACGATGTCCGCGTTGATGTTGAACACGTGGCCCTCGGCGTCGGCGCCGAGGCAAGCGACGACGGGCACGAAGCCGTTCGCGGAGAGCAGCGCGAGGAGCTCGCGGTTGACGCCGTCGACGTCGCCGACGTGGCCGAAGTCGATCGGGTCGTCACCGCCGCCGCTCACCACGCGCGGCGGGCGCTTGTGGGCCTGCACGGTGAGGGAGCTCGCGCCGTGGAGCCCGACGGGGCGCGCCCCCGCGGCGAGGAGGCCCGCGCAGAGGTCGACGCTGACCTTGCCGGCGACGGTCATCTTCATGACGTCGAGGGTGGCGGCGTCGGTGATGCGCCGGCCGGCGACGACGTTGGGGGTCATGCCGAGGCGCTTGGTGAGCTCGGTGGCCTGGGGGCCACCGCCGTGCACGATCACGAGGCGTGCGTCGCTGGCGAGGGCGGCCACGTCGCGGGCGACGATGCCGAGCGCCTCGCTCTGCACCACCTCGCCGCCGAGCTTGAGGACGACGGTCTTCACGGCCAGCTCCCCGGATCCTCGAGGGTGAGCCGCTCGTCGAGACCGAGCATGAGGTTCATCGATTGAATCCCCTGCCCTGCGCCGCCCTTGATGAGATTGTCGAGCGCGCTGAAGCACGCGACCACGCGCCGACCGTTCTCCACGGCGCCGGGCTGACAGGCCACTTCGACGAAGTTGGAGCCCGAGACGGCCGCCACCTCGGGGAGCCGCTTGTGCGGCACGCGCACGAACGGCTCTTTCTGGTAGTACTCGACGAACAAACGCTTGATCTCGTCGACGGAGACCTTCTCGTCCACGTGCACGAACGAGGTCGCGAAGATGCCGCGGGGGAGCGGTGCGCTGACCGGCACGAACGAGAGCTGCAGGTCCTTGGCGCCCGCGGAGAGCAGGGTCTGGGTGATCTCGGGGATGTGCTGGTGGTCGAGCGGCTTGTAGGTGCGCAGGTTGCTCGCGCGGACCGGGTGGTGGGTGGTCGCGGTCGGCACGACGCCCGCGCCGGAGGAGCCGGTGATACCCACGGTCTCGACCATGCCGGAGAGGAGCCCGGCCCTGGCGAGCGGCAGCAGGCCGAGCTCGATGGTGGTGGCGAAGCAGCCCGGCGAGGCCACGTACTTGGCCTGCTGGATCTGGGCGCGGTGCAGCTCGGGCAGGCCGTACACGAACGTGCCGTCGAGCAGGTTCTGCGCGGGGTGCTCGGCGCCGTAGTAGCGCTTGTACACGGCCGGGTCGCGCAGGCGGAAATCGCCGGAGAGGTCGACGATGCGCGCGCCGGTGGCGATGATCTCGGGGACCTTCTGCGCGCTCACCTTGTGGGGGAGGCCGAGCAGCACGACGTCCATCCCGGCGGCCGCCTCGGCGGGCGAGAGGCCCTCGAACTTGAGGTCGGTGCGCCCCTCGAGGTGCGGGTGCGCGTTCTCGATCGGCTCGCCGATGTAGTCGACCGAGGCCACTCGCACGAGCTCCACGTCGGGGTGCAGGAGCAACCGCCGGATGAGCTCTGCGCCGCCGTATCCACTGCCGCCGATGACTGCCGCCTTGAACCGCTTGGCCATGATGGCGCGCGAGTCTAGGAGGGCGACCGAGAGAGAGGAAGGGCAGGCTCAGGGGCCGGCAGTCGACTGTGGCCATCGACCTTGCGGTATTGCTTGGTCGCTCCCGGACCGTCCCTGTCCGGTCCTCCGCTCCGGTCCGGAGTCGGGTACCCTCCCGGGGTGACCTTCGGGAGGAAGCTCGTCGCGCCGTCGCTGTTCCTTTTTGTCGGCTGCGGGCAACCGCCCGGCGAAGCGCCTCCGCTGGCTGGACGCGAGAGCGCCTTACGCGCCCGGGCGCACGTGGCGGATGCCCTGCCCCTCGACGAGACCGTCCCGCGACGGACGACGACACCGCTGCGGATCGCCCACTCCGCCGACGCCTGGCTCGAGATCGAGGCGCTCGACGTCCCCGATGTGGTGGGGAAGGACGCCGAGGGGCTGCGCACCTTCGCGACGCCGTCGTTCGACCTCGTGCTCGCGCGCGTCGAAGGTGGGCTCGAGGAGCTGCGGGTGGTGCACGACGCGAGTGGTCCGCGCGTGTTCCGCTATCGGCTCCGACACGGCCCGGGGATCGCCGCGCTCCGCGTGCGCGCGGGAGCGATCGAGGCGCTCGACCGCGCGGGGCTCGTGCGCGTACGCGCGGCCCAGCCGCTCGCGTGGGATGCGCGGGGCGTGGAACGCGCGCTCGACGCCGAGCTCCACGACGGCATCCTCACCTTGACCCTCGACGTCACGGGCCTCTCGCACCCGATCGTCGTCGACCCCAAGTGGACGACCGGGACGCTCCCGAGCTCGTTCTACAACCACGTCGCCGTGGCGCTGCCGAGCGGCAAGGTGCTCCTCGCGGGCCCGTTGAAGAAGGCGGCGCTGCTCGATCCGACCGACGGGACCGCGGTGCCGCTGCCCGACACGACCGCCGACCACGCCGACGGCGCGGCGGTGCTGCTCGCCACCGGACAGGCTCTCGTCACCGGCGGCGGCACCGGACACGCGACGACGGAGCTGTTCGACGGCAAGGCCTGGAAGAGCGTGGCGTCGATGAAGCAGGCGCGACGGCGCCACCTCGCGACCGTGCTCGGCGACGGCCGGGTGCTCGTCGTCGGCGGACAGGACGGCACGACGTCGCTCTCGAGCGCCGAGGCCTACGACCGCGCGACCGACACCTGGACCACCCTGGCCGCCGCGAGCGTCGCGCACGACCAGGGCGCACTCGCGGTGTTGAAGGACGGTCGCGTGCTCGTGACCGGGGGCATCGGCGGGCTCACGGTGGGCGAGATCTTCGACCCCAAGACCAGCACCTGGACCAAGACCGCCCCGGCGCCCACCGCACGCACGCGGTTCTCCCTCGTCACGCTCCTCGACGGCAAGGTGCTGGCCGTCGGCGGCGCGACGACCGCGGCGACCGACGTCTACGAACCCCTCACCGACAAGTGGTCGACGACGGGCGCGCCGAGCGCGGCGCGCATCGACGCGCAGGCGGCGCGTCTCCCCGACGGGAAGGTGTTGCTCTCCGGCGGCACGCTCCTGGCCGGGGGCACCGCCCTCACGACAGCGGAGCTCTACGACCCGAAGACCGGCACGTTCAGCGATGCCCCACCGATGTCCAAGGGTCGCGCCGGCCACCGCGTCGCGATGGTGGGGGCCCGGTACGTCGCGTCGGGTGGCACCACCGGCACGGCGGCGAACAACGTCGACGTGTTCCTGCCAGATCCTGCCAAGTGCACCACCAAGGACGAGTGCGGCAGCGGCCAGTGCGTCGACGGATACTGCTGCGACACGGCGTGTACCGGGAGCTGCACCGCGTGCAACCTGCCGGGCCTCGAGGGGATCTGCTCCGGCGTGGCCGACGGCGCGGCCGACCCCAAGGGCACCTGCACCAAGGGCGCCTGCGGACTCGGCTGCCGCGGGGGCGCGTGCGCCTACGAGCCGGACACCAAGGTGTGCGGCGCCGCGACGTGCAAGGACGGCGTGCGCACGGCCGCGCGGTGCAGCGGGACCAGCGCGACGTGTGGCGCCGCGATCGCCGAGGTCTGCCCGGGCGGCGTCGCCTGCGCGGACGCGACGAGCTGCCGGAGCAAGTGCGTCTCGGATTCCGATTGCGAGGGCGGCGGGGCGTGCAACGCGACGCTGGGGACCTGCAGCGGCGGCAAGGGCAAGCCCCTCGTGACCAGCAAGGACTTCGTGCGCTGCAAGGACAAGAGCGAGTGCGCCTCGGGGTTCTGCGTCGAGGGCGTGTGCTGCGATCAGGCGTGCGACAAGCCCTGCCACTCGTGCGCGCTCCTCGCGAACCCCGGACACTGCACGAAGGAAGGCGCCGGCGTCGATCTCAAGGGCGACTGCAGCTCGGCCGGTGCGTGCACCGGGACGTGCGGCGCGGACGGCGCGTGCGTCGGCGCCGTCGCTGGATCGATGTGTGCGCGGAGCACCTGCACGGGTCCCTCGCAGGGCACGGGCGCGACCTACTGCGCGGCGGCCGGCGCGCCTTGCCCGGCGGCGGTGCCGTTCGACTGCGCGCCCTACGCCTGCGTCGCCTCCCTCGGGGCGTGCAAGGACAGCTGCAGCACGAGCGCGGACTGCGCGCTCGGCCACGCGTGCGACGGGACGAGCCGGGTCTGCGTGCCGAGCGGCGCCGGCCCCGCGGAGAGCGACGGCGGGTGCGCCACGAGCCCGGGTTCGACGCGGGGCGGAGCCGTCGCGCTGCTCGCCCTCGCTGCCCTCGGAAGGGTGCGCCGGCGCCGACCGCGCGCCTGAGGAACGGGAGTATGCTCCCTCGATGCGCGTGCGTTCGCCCATCGTCGGAGTCGTGAGCCTGTCCGTCGCAGTCCTGGTCGGCGCGGCCTGTGGGGCCGATGGCAGCGGCGAGCCGGTCGAGCCCCTCGACGGCGGCGCAGAGACGACGAGCGATACGCCGGCCGCGACGCCCACGCTCCGGATCGACCCCGCCGACGTCACGCTCGAGACCATCCTCGGGTCGACCGCCGGCACCAGCGCCACCGTCAAGGTATTCGAGAAGCTCACGCCGACGAGCGCCGAGGTCGACGTCACGGCGAGCGTCACGCTCAGCATCAGCGACGGAGCCCTCGCCACCACCGCGGGCGCAGTGGTCACCGCCGGCAGCCGCGGCGGGACGGGCACACTCACCGCGTCGCTCGCCGACGGCGCCAAGGGCACCGCGAACGTGAAGGTGAAGCTCACCGGAGAGGCGTTCGGCCCGGGCTTCGACGCGAGCGAGAAGGCCAAGTTCACCGGTGCCGCCGTCGACCCCACCGCCACGGCGCAGCCGAAGATCGAGTACCCGCTCGAGGGCACCATCGTCCCGAGCAACGTCCCGCCCATGGAGGTGCAGTGGACGGCCGGCGGCGACAGCACGGTGTATCGCGTGCGCGCGACGAGCCCCGGGCTCCTCGACGTCGCCTTCTACAGCAAGACCCGCGAGGCCCTCTTCCCGACGACACCCTGGGGAACCGTGATCGCGACGGTCGCAGGCGCGGACGCCACGCTGACCGTGGAGGGGCTCGGCGCGACGGGGCTGCACGTGTCGCCGCCGGTGAAGCTCACGGTCGCGCGCGACCGCATCGACGACTCGTCCATCTACTACTGGGAGTCGAGCAGCGGGTCGCTCAAGGTGCTCGACTTCGCGACGGGCGCGCTCGCCACGCTGCCGACCAAGGGGAGCGCGTACGCGCCGGGCAGCCCTGGCGTCTGCGTCGCGTGCCACACGGTCTCCCGCGACGGCGCCCGCATCGCGTACACGAGCGGCACCTTCGGCCTCGGCACCCTCAAGGTCTCGGACGACAAGAAGACCTACGACGCCACGATCGAGCCCGGCGCCAAGGTCACCCCGGGGTTCAAGTGGACCTACGGCGCGTTCAATCCCTCCGAGAAGACGACCGTGCCCGCGCTGCTCGTGAGCAAGGCCGACCCGACGGCGGCGCAGAACGTCGCGGGCCACGTGCGCCTCGGACTCGTCGACCCCGACACGGGCAAGGACGTGCCCTCGAACCTGATCGACTGGCTCGCCGCGTTCCCGAGCACCGTCCCGCGCGACCTCCTGCAGCCCGACTGGTCGCCGTCGGGCGTGGTGGTGTTCGCGGCCTACGACAGCGAGAGGGCGAACCCGTCGGGCACGCCGGCCAAGGCGTGGGTCCGTGACCTCGGGGACGACGCGGTCGCGACCTCGATCGTCGAGGCCAAGGTCACCTGGGACGGCAAGGCCTTCAGCTTCGGCGTGCCGAAGGTGCTGGTCGCGCCGCCCGCCAGCACGTCGCTCGACACCTGGGAGACCAACGTGCTCCCGCAGCTCTCGCCCGACGACGCGTTCGTCGCGTTCACCCGCAGCAAGGGCTGGTGGCCGATCCGCTTCCAGACCGACGCGGTGAACGGCAGCGGCAAGGTCGCCCTCGTGCGGCGCGCCGACGGCAAGGTGGTCGAGCTCGCCAACGCGAGCGGGCCCGACGACAGCAACTCGACCTGGCCCCAGTGGGCGCCCTCGGTCGGCGCGGACTACGCATGGATCGCCTTCTCCACGGAGCGTCCCTACGGGCACCGCATGGCCAAGGGCGTGGCGCTGCCGCCCGCGTGCATCCCGCAAGGGCGCGGCCTCTGCAAGAACATGTGGATCACCGCGATCGACCGGAAGAAGGCGGCCAGCGGTGACTTCGACCCGAGCGCGGCGCCGTTCTGGATGCCGGGGCAGACCGCCCTCGCCTCCGCCGTGAGCCCGCGCTGGACGAAGACCGCGATCGCCGTGAAATAGCGTGTGCCGCGGCGGCACGGTGTGCTCCACCGCCTCGTCACGCAGACTCGAAAGATCGCCACGAATCGGGTGTAGTTCAGGTCTTCTGCGCCTGGCACGTGGCGTGAAAAGGGGTTGGCACCGAAAGGAACCAACCCATGCCGCGCACCCTCCCGTTCGCAGGCGCACTCGTGCTCCTCGCCCTCGCCTCGACCCACTCTGCCCGCGCCGAAGAGATCGACGCCGTGGCCACCGCCGCCCCGTCTCCCTCCCTGTCCGTTCGCCCGAGCGCCTACCTCGGGCTCCTCGGCGGCCCGGGCAACGGGTGGAGTGTCCTCGGCTTCGAGACGATGGTCCTGGTCGACAACCTGCGACTCGGCGGGTTCGCGGAGGCGGGCAGCCAGGTCTTCGGCGGCAACGTCGCGACGTTCGGCGGCATCGTGGGCATCGGCTCGCGGCCCGACGCGGGTGCGCTCGACTTCTTCCTCGGGATCGAGGGCGGCACCCACCACTACAGCAAGCTCGGCGACGACCTGTTCTCCAGCACCGTCGTGGGCGGCTCGGCCACCCTGCCCTTCGCCGGTGCCCGCGCGACGGCCACCTACTACTTCGGCAAGAGCCGCCGCTTCGGCCTCGGGCTCACGGCGTTCGCGCGCGCCGATCTCTCGACCCGCGAGGTGGCCACGACCACCACGGGCGGGTTCTTCGAGAACCGGACCGAGTCGCACCTCGAGCGCGCCGGGTTCCAGAACGTCGGCGCCGCGCTTCGCTTCGCCATCGCCCTCTGACCCTTGCGCGCCGGTCGCAACGCGCGCACCCATCCGCGGATGGATCTCGAGACAGCGTTCGAGCGGGCGGTCGTCGCGCGCGGCCCCCTCGACGCGAAGCACGACGGTGCGGTGCGTCTGTTCGCCGGCTTCTTCGAGGGGTACCCGGCCCTGGCGGTCGATCTCTACGCGCGCACGCTCGTGCTGCACGATTACTCCGACGACGCGGAGGGCGATCGCGCGGCCGCCGAGCAGGTGGTCGCGCGCGCGCGGGCGCGATTCCCGTGGATCCGATCCGCGCTGTGGAAGGTGCGGTCCTCGGCCGACAGCGAGGCGCGCAACGGCGTCTTGCTGTTCGGCGACGAGCGGGCCCTCGACCGCGGCATCCGCGAGCACGGCGTGGCCTACGCGATCGCGCTGCGCCAGAACCGCGACACGAGCTTCTACCTCGACACCCGCGAGCTCCGCGCGTGGGCGAAGGCCGAGCTGTCGGGCCAGCGCGTGCTCAACACGTTCGCGCACACAGGGAGCCTCGGGGTGGCAGCGATGGCCGGCGGCGCGCGCGAGGTCGTGCACGTCGACCGCAGCAAGGCGTTCCTCGAGCTCGCGAAGGCCTCCTACGCGAAGAACGGCTGGCCCACCCGGCGCGTCGATTTCCGCGCGGAGGACATCTTCGAGTCGGTGGGGCGCCTGAAGCGCGAGGGCGGGCTCTTCGACTGCGTGTTCGTGGACCCACCGTTCTTCTCGGAGACCGCGAAGGGCAAGGTCGACCTCGCCGCGTCGGCGACGCGCGTGCTCGACAAGGTGCGCCCGCTGATCGGCGACGGCGGCCGCCTCGTGGCGGTGAACAACGCCCTGTTCTTGCCGGGCGCGGAGTTCCACCGCGAGCTCGAGGCGATGTGCGAGGGCGGGTGGCTGACGATCGAGCGGACGATCGGCGTGCCCGACGACGTGAAGGGGTTCCCGGAGACGCGCGTCGGCACGCCGCCGGTGGATCCGGCGCCGTTCGAGCACTCGACGAAGATGGTGGTGCTGCGGGTCAAGCGGAAGGACGGCCGCAAGGCGTAGCTCGACCGACGCTCGCGTCTGCACTACCAAGCCCCGCCCATGAGGACTCTCAAGGGGTGGGCGGTGGTGATCGTGGCGATGGCGGGGTGTGGCTCCGAGAGCAGTGGCGCGACCGCCACGGACACCGGGGTGGCCGAGGTCGCCACCGACGGCGCGACCGACAGCGCCCCGGCGGCGTGCAAGAAGCTCGTGGTCAAGAACCTGATCCGCGACCCGGAGTTCGGCAAGCCGGGCGAGAACTACTCGGCCCTCGTCGGCGTGCCCGAGCCGGCGCTCGGCACCGGCGTGGCGGACGAGTTCCAGATCCAGCTCTACGAGTTCACGAGCAAGCAGGCGCCGGGCACGTTCGATCTGGGCGCCGGCAAGGAGACCAACTTCTCCACCTGCTCGCACTGCGTCGCGGTGTTCGAGGACATGAACGCCGAAGGCGTAGCCGCCCGCTACTTCTTCCAGACGGCGGGGACCCTCGTGCTGACGGTGAACCCCACCCCGACCACGGGCGAGGTCAAGGGCCGCCTCGAGAAGGTGAAGCTCGTCGAGGTGACCATCGACTACGCGGGCAAGACCTACGTGTCGACCCCGGTACCCGGCGGCGCGTGCCTCGAGATCGAGGCGTTCGACATCGACACGACCGCGCCCGCGGACGCGGGCGTGGATGCCGCCGGCGGCTGACGCGCCTACTTGAGCCCCTTGCAGATCGCGATCGCGCACTTCACCTGGTCCGCGCTCGACTGCAGCGTCTCGCACATGTAGCCCTTGCCGCCGATCTCGCGGCGCATCGTGAGCCAGTAGTTTCGACCCGCGCTGCCGGTGTTCTCCGAGGTGATGTACCAGCCGTCGGAGAGCTTCTCGATCTTCATGTTCTCGGTGGCGAGCGCGCCGCCCTTGCCGTCCGCCGAGGTCTTCGGGTCGGTGTCCTTGGCGACCGAGACGGTGAGGGTGCAGTTGCCGGTGCTGACCATGGCGCTCTTGTCGCCGATCCCGTCGCTGACGGTCGACTCCGGCGGCAGTTCGACCGAGAGGCCGACCTTCTCGATCTTGGTGACCTTGGGGGCCTCGGGGGCCTTCTCCTTCTCCTTCGTCGCTCCCTTCTCCTCCTTCTTCTCCTCCTTCGCGGCCGAGGAGGACTTCTCCGGGGCGGCGTTGGAGGGCTTCTCGCAACCCGCGGCGAGGGTGACGAGCGAGACGGACAGCACGAGATGGGCGATGTGGCGCATGACGACGGAATCCTCCTCTGGGCGACCTGCCCAGCGGCAGCCAAACTAGGGCGGGGCCCCGATCAAGTCGGGTCAAACGCGATCAAATCGGGTCCACCGGTGGCGGGCGGCTTCGCGGGAGCGCGTGTTAGCCTCGCACTACAGCGATGTTCGACGTGGAGCCGGTGTTGCTCACGCACCTCGTGGGAGCGAGCGGCCTGACCACGCTGCACATCGTGCCGGACGAGGGCCGCTTCGCGGAGCGCGTGGGTCCGGCGACGAAGGCGTCGCCCGCGCTGACCGCTGCCGTCGAAGGGCTCGCGGCGGCGAACGTGCCGTCGACGCGCAGCCTCACCGATCTGCTCGTCGTCTTGACCGAGTCCGTGCCGACGGATCGCACGACCGCCGCCGAGCCGTTCACGCCCGGCCCCGCGCCGCCACGCAGGCCCGCCGCGACGGCCGCTCACCCGCGCGGATACGACGGCACGAAGCACAAGCCGCCGAAGCGACCCGCGCTCCAGCCGCGCGACCTGCGGGCGTGGCTGACGAGCCCCGCAGACCTTTCGCGCATCCTCGCCTGCCACGATGCCGTTCACTGGACCGAGGCGCGACGCGCGCTCGGTGCGCTCGGTCACGACGACGACGCGATCGACTGCGCTCTGGTCGTCCTCGACGAGCTGCCTGCCTTGCCGGTGGGGTTCGTGCGCACGCTCTTGCCCTCGCTCCGCGGCGTCTCGCGTTCGACCCTCCGTGCCATCGCGGCTCGCTATCGCGCGCTCGGCCTCGACGAGGAGCCCACGCTGCGCGCCGCGCTCGCGCGCCTTCTCGCCCGAGGAGCGGCGCACGACGCGCTCGGTTGGTGTGACTGGCTGCAGCAGGTCCCCGCCGAGCGCCGCCACCTCTCGGTCAAGATCGTGGCGCTCACGACCGGAGCGGCGCGCCTGCAGCCCACGGACCTCCCTTCCGTGGAAGGCCCCGCCGGACGGTTCGACGTCGCCCTTCGCTGGCTGATCCGCGGAGCGCCTGCGTCGTTCGTGCGCAGCGGTCTCGCGCTCGCCGACGTGTTCGCGCCCGACCACGTCTTCCGCGACGAAGACCTCCCCGGTCGTGGCGACCCGGACTTCGACGAGGGCCTGGTCGCCGACGTCGCCGCGGCGCTCGGCGCGCCGTGGGATCGCCACGGGCCCCTCGCGATCTGGGAGGCGTGCGGCGCCTCTCCCGGGCTCGGCCGCGCGATCGCGACCCTCGCGCGCAGCGGCCTCCCGAGCGCAGTGCAGGCCCGCGCGATCCAGCTCTACACGACCCTGCGGCACGAGGAGCCACGACCCGACAAGGTCGAAGCGCTGGTCGCGGAGGCGCCTACGCTGGTGAGGTTCCTGCGAGAGCTCGACGAGCCTCGTGCGCTCGCGTCGCTGCAGCAGCTCGACGAGTGCTGTTCGACCTTCGCGACCGCCGAGCACGTCCGCGCGCGCCTGCCGGCGATCATGGAGCTCGTCGCGCGACAGGTGCGCGACCACGCCGGCCCCTTCGACGGCCACGGTCTCGAGGGGCTCGTCGTGGGTCTCGGCGCGCGCGTCGCCGAAGCGCTCGAGGCCGGCGACGAGAGCTTCCGCGCCCTGCACGCGAGCTGCCGCCGGAAGAACGACGCCTGGCTCCTCTCCATGGGACTCGCGGAGCTCGGCCGCGCGCAGCCGACGCTGGTCTCGGAGGCTTGGCGTCGGCACCCGACGAAGCTCCTCCGCGCCGCCGCGGTGCTGGGAGTCCTCGGGCGTCCCTGGGCGCGGGCTACTGCGAGGAAGTTCGTCCTTCCGACCCTCGAGGGTGTGCTCGATCGAACCACAGACCTCCGCCGTGCCGGGCGGACCAACCCGATACCCCGACGGCTGCGCGACCACCGCGAGGGCCGCGTCGCGCTCCGTCCTGGCCAGGTCGAGCGTCACCAGCGGGTCGTCGCCGAGCGTCTGTGCACCGTCGCCCTCGACGACGTCGTGGCGGCCGCCCTCCGCGAACTCCGGACGAGCGCGTCCTTCGAACCGGCCGGTACCGCCCAGCTGCACGCGCTCTCCATCGTGGGCTGGGTGCAGGAGAACCGCCGCCCGCTCCGTCGTCTGCTCCAGGACCCGCGGACCCTCGAAGGCGACGACGCGTACCTGTTCACCCACCCCGCGACCCGCGCATGGCTCGAGCGTCATCCGTTGCTCGCGGAGCGCCTCGCGACGTGGCGCTCGGGTGTCACGCTCGAGACCTCGGTCGAGGGGTTCGGACCTGTCGCGCTCGAGACGGCCAGCGATCCGCTCGAGGTGCTGCGGATGGGAACCTACGTCGGCTCGTGCCTCGGGCTCGGAGGCGGCCTCGCCTATTCGGCCGCGGCGGCGGCGCTCGATGCCAACAAGCGCGTGGTCTACGCGCGAGACGTCGAAGGACGGGTGCTCGGGCGTCAGCTCGTCGCGTACAGCGAAGACGACGATCTCGTGTGCTTCACCCCCTATCCGCTGGGCATGTCTCCTGGGATCCGCGAACTCTTCGCAGCCTACGACGCGCGCTGGTCAGAGGCCCTCGGGGTGCCGCTGCGCGCCGCCGATCGCAGCGACTACGTCATCGCCGACATCCTGTCGCACGGATTCTGGGACGACGGCGCCTGGGATCCCG
>Ga0154020_10005700_pt1 | contig 14647 bp, 11 predicted proteins | sample Klosneuvirus_201_FD_109709 | JGI IMG/M metagenome (GOLD analysis project Ga0154020, IMG submission 109709) | Active sludge microbial communities from wastewater, Klosterneuburg, Austria - Klosneuvirus_20160825_MG | ecosystem: Engineered > WWTP > Aerobic digester > Activated sludge | place...
AGAAGCCGCTCTACCTGCACCGCACCAATGAGCGTTTGCTCTTTGCTTCCGAGACTAAGGCTCTGCTCGCCGCCGAGCCGTCCCTCGCCGCGCCAAATGCGCGCTTCATGGCCGGGTTCCTCGAAGTTCCGTGGGTGGGCATCGGGGTTGAGACGCCCTTCGCCGGCATCGAACGCTTTCCTGCGGCGACCACCTGGGTGATCGGCCAGGACGGGAATACGCGAGAGTCCCGCTACTGGAGCTTCGTGCCCCCCACGGAGCCGCGGAGCATTCGCTTTGAGGACGCGCAGGCGGAGGTTCGCGAGCTCCTGACCGACGCGGTGCGGCTCCGCTTTCGCTCCGATGTGCCGGTGGGTACCTGTCTCTCCGGCGGGCTCGACTCGAGCTCGATCGTTGCCTTGGCGGCCCAGAAGCTCTCCAAGGCGCCCAAGACCTTCTCGGCGATCTACGACGTGGCGGGCTTCGAGGAGGGCGAGTTCATCGACGAGATGAATCGGCAGTTCTCTCTTGATAGTTTCCCGGTTCGCCCCAACGGGAGCGACTTGCCCGAGACGTTCTCCAAGATCGCCTACTTTCAAGACGAGCCGAGCGCGGGCCCCGGACTCTACTCCCAGTGGCACGTCATGAAGACGGCCGCACCGGAGGTGAAGGTCCTGCTCGACGGTCAAGGCGGAGACGAGGTCTTCGCCGGATACTTCCCGTATTTTACGCAGTACACTGAGACTCTGCTTCGCCGTGCCGCGGGCCTGGACGTCGGCGCGGGCCTCCTCGCGCTCCGCTCGGGGTACAAGATCGGTCGGCTGACCGGCAACGACCCTATCCTCGCCCATCTCCGCCAGCAGGGGATGAAGCGGCTACCGCGACGGGCGCAGCGACTCCTGCAGCGGCTAAGGCCGCCGGCCCCGGCCGCACCGCCCCTCCTCGGCTCCGCGCTGGCCGCGAACGCCCAGAGCCGAGCGGGCTGGGCCCCGGAGCGGCCGACGGGCGACGCCCTGACCAACGTGCTCTGGGACCAGTTGGTGCGTACCTCGGTGCCGGGGCTGCTGCACTACGAAGACCGGGACTCCATGGCCTTCTCCATCGAGGCGCGCGTTCCTTTTCTCGACTATCGCCTGGTCGAGTACGTCTTCGGATTGCCCACGGAGCACAAGATCCACCTCGACATGACCAAGCGCATCCTGCGAGAGGCGATGCGCGGCATCCTTCCGGAGCGCATCCGCCTGCGGCGGGACAAGAAAGGCTACCCCACGCCGTTCTCCCACTGGGTGAAAGAGCCGCGACATCGGGAGTGGGCAGAGGACCTATTGCTCGGGCGGCGCGCTGTCGAGCGTGGCTACTTGAACCCGGCCGCGACCAGGAGGTTCTGGGACGAGCACTTGGCCGGGACTCAGGACAACTCCTGGCGGCTCTGGCAGATCATGTCGGTGGAGGCTTTTGCTCGGCGGTTCTTCGATGGGACGTTCAGCCCGGATTGAGTTCTTCTTCTGCGCCGTAGTCGGTCCTGCGCATGGAACAGGGTCAGGGCCCCGTCTGTACGGAACTCAGAAGCTCAATTGTCGAAATGCCGCTTGGTGCCGTATCCGTTGGGCAAGCGCCAGTTCCGAACAGATACACCGACCCACCGGACACCTTGGCCGCCAGAAGCGCGCTCAGAATCGCCTTTCCTGAGTCTGTATTGATCTTGAAAGCAAACGCGCTAGGTTGGCTTCCGCAGCTCGCGGTGCGTGATGTGTCCAGGGTTACAGTGGCGTAGCTGTTCTCGGTGTAGACCGATACCCAAACGACCTTCGAAAGGCTTGAGTTCGAAGCGTGCGCTGACCTAGGTGCCCATGCGCCGACAGCCATGACGAAAAGACAGACTAGAAGGGATGTTCTTAGAGTCAGCATTGTGCGTCGTATGGCATGCGCTCTAACCTACTGTCAACGCCTCCCCGGCTCGATGGCCGTACTCAATCCGGCTGGGAATAGCACGCGGTCGGTTGACATCCGATCCTGGCCGTGGGACCGGGGTGCTTCAATGGGCGCCCTCCCAAATAACAGGTCTCTCAGGAACCACAGCTCGCTCCAGCTGTGCGGCGTTCCTCCAGCGGGCGGAAGCGACAGTCTATGCATCTGGCGTCTTCCGAGCAGATCCATGGCAAAGAGTGAACGCTCATTGGTTGTTCCGCTTCTGTCAGGACTCCTGCTGCTCGTAAGTGGCTGGCTTCCACCGCGTGTTGAGGCCCAGGGGCAGTCGATGGCGAGTTATGTGGCCGAATGCGATGCGGCCGTCGGGGTTAGTGTACCCGGGTTTCAGTGTTCAGGCGGAGTTACTATCCCCACGACAAACTCGTCCGGTTCAAGTTGCGATCGACCAAACCGCCTGAACAGGGAGTGTGATCCAGACAGCAAGTACCTGAGCCTTGTCTCCAACAGCAGCGTAGAGATTGTCGGATTGTGTCGCCGCAAGGGCAACACCGGCAACAACTACGGAGACATTGCTGTGATTCAGCACAACAAGAACACAGGTGCGACGTGCTTCTATCAGGCGCTAGGACTTCTGTCTGGTACGGTGAGCGCGCCAAGCGCTGGAACATATCCTTGGCTTTCGCCACAGACGACCGCGAGCATCGAGTGCTTCCACTGCCACGACAACGGGCCGATTATTCGGTCACCGTACCTAACGCAGGTAGGATTGCTTGGCAGCGGTGATGTTACTTTCAACAAGTCGAACCCATACTACTTCGTCGGTGCCGACTTTCAAAGCTGGGCTACGTACTCAGTGGAAATACTCGGAAATATCTGTAATTCTTGTCATCGGATGGGAACCAACAACAGTGGAGGCTGCCCTACGTGTGGAGCGGCGAGGGACCTTGGACTGCGTGCGACAGCGGCCTCGGAGGTCAGCAAGAATCCCCACAGTGCAACCTCTCCAATTTGGATGACTCCGGGTGCAACCACTTATTCCTCCGCCAATGATAGTCAGGCTCAAAGTATTGCCACCTGTGCTGCTTCTGCTAGGTCAGCCATCGTAAACGGGCAGTCATTGCCCAATACTCCAATCTGCAAGGTCTGGAAGTATTCATCCAATAGCATCCAGTCCAGGACGTATATGCCGACTCAGATTACCGAGCTGAGCGTTGTCTGGCTTCGGTACTTCACGATTTTCAATAGAATACCGACCGCCCGGGAATTGGCCTACGGGGCGAGGAAGCTCCAGGAGGGAGCTACTATCCCTCAACTTGATGCCTTCATACGAGCCAACGCGTGGTTTTCGTCGTCAACTATCTTGCGCTAGTAGAAAGATGGCAGCCCCGATCTCAATCGGATCACGTACGCCAGTGCATTCGTGTTGGATGCGCTAACTAGGTAGTGCGCACCTCTTCACTCTTCGAAACAGGGTAGATGCCATGCAAGGCAGTCCCCCTGTCCGATCTACACGGGAACATTCGCGGCTCGAACCGGGATCTCGCTCATAGCCGGTACTTTACCCTGGACTCGTGCAGTCCCTCCTCGATAGGGTTGAGAATGCGCTGCGAGTTCAGCCTTGTGCACTACAGAGAAATTCTTAGCGTCGTTACAGAGAGCTACGAGCCCTGCTTGTTTCGTACCTGGTCCGCGAAGCTTGGATCTCCGAAGCCCAGGATCCTGATGCGGCACGACGTCGACCACAGTTTGTCGATGGCCTTGGAGTTGGCAAGGATTGAGGCCGAATTCGGAGTCCCCGCCACGTACTTCATTCAGCTGCATTCGTCGGTCTACACCGTCTCATCTGCGAAGGAGTTGGTCTCGGTCCGGGAACTCGTTTCGCTCGGTCATGAAGTTGGTCTACACTATGACACTGGCTACTATGCGGCCCTGGGATCCGACTCCGAGTACGCACTGCGACGAGATTTGAAGACGCTGGCTGAGCTCGCTCAGGTAGAAGTGCACAGCGTCTCCCGGCACAATCCCATTGATAGCACGGATATTGCGAACGTCGGGCGTCTTGTCCCCTTCGATGCCTACTCGGCCGAGTTTACGAAGGCGGCTAAGTACATATCCGACTCGTCTATGTCGTGGAGAGAGGGCTGCGTTTGCCAGCATTTGCCGAGGCTTCGCGAGTTTCAGGTCCTGACACATCCGGTCTGGTGGTGTAGCCCAGGAGCAACGCTTCGAGACAAGTTGCTTGCCTGCGGAGAGGCCGTCGCTCGAGCGTACCTGCAAGACATCGAAAGTCTGTCCACCTACTACGAGAAGTGCTTGGCCATCCGCTCTGAGCTAGATGAGCGGCATGAACTCAGGAAAGCGCCATGATGAATGTGAAAGCGAGCATTTTAGAGATTGCCCCAGACGTCTATATCTCCCCGACGGCGAGGATTAGCGCCCGCGAACTATACATTGAGAGCGGGGCCTGGCTAGGCGACGCGGTTGATATTCAGGCGGGAGTGGTGCGGATTGGTCAACGTAGTCGCATACTCGGAAATTGCTCTGTGCGGTTCACGGAGAGCTTTCAGCTCGGACCGCTCGCTACGATCGACGTGAACTGCCGCTTTCGCGGTCGCAGGTTCAGCACCGGCGCGCACTTCTACTCTGGAGAGAATGTCACCATCGGTGGAGGTGGTGCGATGGGGCCAAACGCAGTGTTCTCGGCCGATATTGGGGTGTCGATCTTCAGTGAGTCTTACGTCAACCTAGCCGAGCCGGTTACCATAGGGAGTGGAACCGCTCTCAGTTCTCGGGTCACGCTCCTAACCCACGGCTGCTGGCAACCTATACTCGATGGATATCCTTCGTCATTTGCTCCAATTCGGCTTGGTCGAGACGTAGTGGTCTACTTTGGATCGACCATACTACCCGGATGCGACGTTGGCGACGGGAGCTTGGTCGCGGCGAACTCCTTGGTCAACGCTACTATCCCTGCTCATGCGTTGGCCGGCGGGAATCCCGCGCGTGTATTGCGCCAGCCTTATCCGCGCGTACTCAGCGACTCCGAAAGGCACCAGCGTGTATGTGAAATACTGAAAATGTATGCCGCCGGCCTCGCGTACAAAGGATTTCAATCGGTGCAGCAGAGTTCTGACCTGGCTGAGGTCGGCTTTGCGTTTCGGGGTCAAGCCTACCGTGTACTTCTTGACAGGTCCATCGTGGGCTCTGTCGATGAGCAGCACCCTATCCAGCTCCTGTCCGCTGCGAGCGGGGTCTCGGGACTCTCTTTGGTTCCCTCGACGACGTATTTCGATCTCAGCGAACGTAGGATCTTCGGGCCGCGCAACGCGGTTGTCGAGGACCTTCGCGATTTCCTTCGAAGAACGGGTATCCGGATCCTCGACGATGAGCCGTTCCAACCTCTACCACCGGCGGAGACATGAGGGCCTGATAGTACTCGCGGCGTCCGCTAGGCGGGAGGGCGAGGCCGCAGCGCGTAAAAGTGTGAGTTCACTGGGGGGTGAAAACCGAACGAATCCTCGATGATGAACTCCTCGGCGAGGACATCTTCCAACCAGGGCCGATCAAAATGAAAGAGATGGAACGCATCGATCTTCGGCACGACTGATGCCCATGGGTTGTACTTCGGCGCCCCCGGGACAAAGCCCACCCACAATACGAAGTACCCATCGTCGTCGAGGACGCGTCGGACCTCCTTCAGTGCTTTGGTGAGGATCAATACGTGGTCGAGCGAGGTCGCCGCGATGGCGCACTTGAAGCTCCGGTCCGGCCACGGCATGTGCTCGGCAAAGCCATGCCAGTACTGGAACGGGTGTGGCGCCGGAGGCGCGATGGGGTCCAGTCCAGCGATCCGCTCCACGGGATAGTCTCGCAAGTAGACTGGAACGGGTTGGGGTCCACACCCGACATCGAGCACCGCTCCACGCAGGTGCGCTCTTACAAACACGCCGAAGAGCTCCGCGAGCTCATGCCCGTCGACGCTACAATTCAGCCCAGGATGCTCGGCGTAGGCCGTTGCGTTCACATCGAGCAGGGGAGCCCAAACCTCGTAGGCTGTGGGCGCGGCCTCGCGGAGCGCCGCCAGGGTCTCGGCGTAGTCGAGCGAGCCGGCCCGAAACGGGGGCGGTACCGCGGCGACATCTTCGTAGCGGCGCCGATAGACCAGCGCGCGGGTGGTGAGGGTCTCGCGCCGCATCTCGAGCAGTACGCGCGCTTCTCGCGCCGCGGTCTTGGTCTCGAGCGCGCCCAAATCCTGGCGCAGCGCCTCGATCACTCGCAGGAGCTCGCGCGTCTCGTTGGGCACGTTGGCCAGCCGGCGCAGTTTGTTGATGCTTCGTTCGACGACCACCGAGATATCGCCTAGCCCGGCGGGCGGTCGAGAGCAATCCCATGGCCCTCCTCGTGGATTTCGTGGCGATAGGTGGGGGATGGCACGAAGATACACGCTGGAGAGAACATGCCAGCAGCGACCCGGAAGCGGACCGCGTAGCCACGATAGGCCAGAAAGTCGAAGTTGTTGTTGGCGCGCGCTGGCAGCAATCCAATGCTCAGGAGAAACTCTCCTTCCGCCAGCTCCATCGTGCGCCAGTCGATCACGAAGGTCCCTCGCTTGCCTGGCCTTCGGTCGAAGGGCCGTCGCCCGTATTGCTCGAGGTCCGCAGGGGACTGCACGGTCGCGGTGCCGAACTGTGCGATCAGCTTGCCGGTCGCTGCGTCGCTGACGGCCACCGCTATCGCGAGGGGGTCTGGAATGGGGCGGTCGGTCTCGTAATCGACCTCGATGGTCATCGGCGATCCCAGCGAGGTCACGATGGCGGCCTCCGCGCTGCCGTTGACTCGAATCTCGCCGATGGTCAGGCCCGTCCCCTCGGGGGCCTGAGGGCCTGGCGGGAGCTCTCCACGAGTGGTTCCTGCTGCTCGTACGGCCTCCCGGAGGTCCGCGCGGATGCGTTCGTGGATCAGCTCCTCGTAGCGCCGGATAACATCCAGCGTTGTGCCGACCATCGTAAGCTCGCCATTTTGGATCAGCATCGCCCTCGAGCAGAGCGCCGCCACCGAAGAGGTGGAGTGTGAGACGAAGAAGACCGTGGCGCCCGAGCGGCAGATCTCTCCGATGCGCGCCATGCATTTCAGCGTGAAGAAGGCGTCGCCGGCGGCGAGGGCCTCGTCGATGATCAGGATGTCCGGCTCGACGCTGATGGCCACGGAGAAGGTCAGCCGGGCCTGCATCCCGCTCGAGTAGGTCTTGAACGGGCGGTCGATGACGTGGCCGAGCTCAGCAAAGGCGATGATCCCTTCGACCTTTTTCGACACCTCTTCCCGAGACATCCCCAGGACCATGCCGCCCATGAAGATATTCTCACGTCCGGTATAGTCCGGGTGAAAGCCCGTCCCAAGCTCAAGGATCGCGGAGACCTTCCCGCGAATATTAACGTCGCCCGAGGTTTGATCCAGGGTACCGGCGATGATTTTGAGTAGAGTGCTTTTGCCCGCTCCGTTTGGGCCGATCACTCCCACGACCTCACCGCGGCCGATCTCGAAGCTGATGTCCTTGAGCGCCCAAAACTCCTCGTGTCGTTTTCGGCCGGTCGCGACCTCGATGAGTAGGTCGCGAGGCCGCCGGTAGGTTTTATAGACCTTGGAGAGGTTGCGTACCGTGATCGCTGGCGCGTCGGAGCTCACAACACACTCCCAAAATGGGGGGCGAGGCGTCGAAACGCCCAAAAGCCCGTCACCAGGGTGAGCACCGCCGTCCCGGGGAAGATCGCCCAGGAGATGGGGTGCTGGATGGCCCCGGCGTAGATAGCGTCATGGTAGCACCAGATCATGTGACTAAAGGGGTTGAGGAGCAGCACCTTCTGGAGCAACGCGGGAAGCTGTTCGGCGACGTACACCACCGGCGCGAGGTACACGCCGACCCGCGCGAAGAGTTGAACCACCTCGCGCGCATCGCGAACATACACGCCGACCGCCGATAGTCCGTAGGAGACACCCACCATCGCTGCGGCCTGCGCCAACAGCAGCAGAGGGAGCAAGAGTAGCGTGATCGAAAGCCCCGAACCGAAGATCGCGATGTAGAGGAGAGCCGCGATGAGATACGGCGCTTGAGACACCATCGAGGCCAGCACGGACTTGATCGGCAGGATCTCGAGTGGAAAGACCACCTGCTTGACCAGGCTCGCGTTGCCGGTGACGACCGTCGGGGCCCGACCCATCACCTCTTGAAACAGCATCCAGGGCATGAGCCCCGAGAGGAGGTAGGAGACGTAGTGGGTCTCTCCTCCCGCAGCCGCTGCGGCCTTGGCCTTGAACGCAAAGCCGAAGATCACGATGTAGATCGCGATGAAGGTGACCGGATGGAGGAGCTGCCAGAGCGTGCCAAAGAACTGGCCGAGGTAGCGCTCCGCGAACTCGCGCCGGGCCATCTCGAAGATGAGCTCGCGGTGTCCGGCAAGCTGGCGCAGCGAGCGGGGGCTTGGTTTCATGAATGGCCCAAGCTTCCAGCGATTTCGTCGGTCTGGCTCATCTGCCGAGCTTGGCTCATAGGAGGCTCAGAAGGCTGACGCAAGCGAAAACCGAAGTCTCCGGAATGGTTGGACTTTCGGGGGGCTCGGGCGTGCGACGAGGAAACCGGGCCCGCGTCTCAAGCACCAGGGTACAACGTGATCGAGATGAAGCGTCTAGCCCTTGGATTGGTCGTGATTGCCGGCTGCGGTCAGCGTGCCTCCGTAACGTTGTTTCCGGATGCGCTCAGCCGCTCGGACTCCGGTAGCGCCGGCGACTCTGGCTTCACCGGCGCTGAGGATGCTGCGGAGCAGGCCGACGCGAATTCCGGCGCAGACGCCGGCATCGCGGTGTGCCAGCAAGCTTGTACCGCGCCTCGGGGTGGGGTTGCTATTTGCCGCGCTGGAACCTGCGACTTCGAGTGCACGCCTCCCGCGGTTCGCCTCGGAAAGTACTGCAGAGTCCCGGGCGCGCGAACCTGGCGCTTCGTCCCCGGCTCGGGCACGCCGATCGGCCCTCGCGGTCACCACACCGTCGCCCTGGACCCAGTGACGAATCAGATGGTCGTGTTCGGTGGCCAGGGCATCAACAACTACTCGAGCGATCTATGGGTGCTGCAGAATGCCAATGGCCTCGGCGCGACCCCACCGACCTGGGTTCCGCGGCCAGCTTCGGGCGGGCCGAACGGCCGCGTCCGTTCGGCAGCATTCTTCGAGGGTGGGCTGCTTGCGCTCTTTGGCGGTGACGAGGGTTGGGGCGGTGGACCTCGCGGAGACGGCATCCAGGACGACCTTTGGCTGGTGGAGCTTGCGTCCAGCACGACTGCGTGGCATCGCCGCGCCGCCGGCACGCCGAATCCGGGGCCTCGCTCCTGGACGGGCCACGCAGCCATTGGTGGTGGGCTGCTTATCTTCGGCGGCAATTGGATCTACCCGAGCCAAGAGGCTTGGTACTTGGCCAACCCACTTGAACGCGGGCCTGGTCAGTGGGCGCAGGTCAACGCCTTCGACGGACCGCCGTCGGGCGTGGGTTCTGGCGGCGCTATCGATGACCTCGGCCGATTCCTGTATCGCGACGGCAATCGGCTCTGGCGGCTTGAGAACCCAACCGGTGGCGGGACCCCTCGCTGGGTGCGCGTCAGCACCAGCTCGGGTGCGCCGGCCCGGTTTGGAGAGTCCATTGTGGTGGACCCTGCGAGCGGGAGGGCCCTCGTGTTCGGCGGCGCCGGATCAAACCTCGAGACCACTTCAGACCTTTGGCTGTTCGAGCCTGCATCCGCCGAGTGGTCTCTGCGAACGCCCCCTGGGCAGGCACCGACTGCGCGATACGGTCACAGCGCTGTCTACGATGCGGAGGCCGATCGGATGATCGTGTTCGGGGGTTTTGAGTCCGGGACGGTCCCGATCGCGGAGCTCTGGATCCTCGACCATGCCTTTGGAGTGGACCGCGAGCCCTCGCCGGACCTCGACGCGGGTATCGGGGATGGGGGCGTAGCGCCTGATGCTGGCGACTCCGACGCAGGGCTGGCTCCAGCGAGCTTCTCGTGTGGGTTCGGAACGATGACCTCCACCTGCTCCTCGCCTCCCGAGTACTGCTTCGGATACAGCTACCCGGGCCACGACGAGTGGGGCTGCCAGCAGCTCCCGCCTGGGTGCGTGGCCTGCGACTGCTTGCCCTCGGATCATCCGGGCGAGCACTGCAATTGTACCCAGGACCCGCAGACCGGAGCCATCACCCGGCACTGCATCTCTGCGTAGCGCGTGCTTCAGTTCAGCTCGGGCGCACCAGAGCGGATCCACTGCTCTAGCCCCTCCGCCAGCCCGATCGTGGGCGGACCAAAGAGCTGCTTGAGCTTAGAAATGTCGGCGACGACGTTCCCAGGCGCCTTTGCGCGGTCGACTTCGAACCGGGGCGAGACTCCCAGCGCGCGGCCGATCTCCTCGCCCACTTCTCGGAGTGAGTAGCTGCCCGGGCCCGCCAAGTTCACGACCTGACACCCGGAGGCAGCGCCGTGAATCGACCGCAGGATAGCCTGCGCCGCATCGGGTGCAGCCACCGGATTGAGCCGAAGCCCTTGCTCGCCAGCCAACACGATGGGATCGCCTGCTCGCACCGATCGGATCAGCTTGGGAAAGAGGAAGTCACGCTTCTGCCCCGGCCCATAAGCGAAGAAGATCCGAAAGAGGGTAACGGAGTAATAGGCTCCATAAGGTTCGGCGAGGATCTCAGAGGCGCGTTTGGTGCCGAGATAGTACGCCAGCGGTCCGTCGAGGCGCAGCGGAGCGTCTTCTGAGATTGGTGCGTCGGAGGAGCCGTAGAGGCCGCCCGAAGACGCGTACACGAAATGCCGAGCGCCAGCCCGCCGCGCCCATTCGAGGATCCGTGCCGTGCTGGCCGTGTTGACCGCGAACATCGCCGCCGCGCTCTCCGGAAAGCCTCGATAGTTTGCCTCTTGGGCCAAATGGACGACCGCATCGACGTGCTCCGGCAGCGCTAAGGGATCGAAGGCGCAAGCCAGGTCCAATCGGATGACCTTTGCGCTCGGCTCCAGGCCCTGAGCCGTCGCAGGGTCGCGCACGGCAAGAATGAGCTCATGCTCGCCGGCTGCGATCCTGGTCAATGCCCGGCCGATCGGGCCCGTGGCCCCCGTAACCAGGATCCGGCTCACCGGCCGCCTCGTCGGTAGGTCGCCCGAAAGCGGCGCACCGGCGGGTCCTCGTCGTCCATGAAGTCTTCCAGCTCGACCAGCTCGAGCCCGCGCTGGCCAATGGCGTTGACCTCTTCTCGCGTGAGCGGCCAGGGCATCTCTCCTTCGGGCTCGTTTGCCTCGCGGCCCCTGGCCACGACCAGCAACGTTCCTCCCGGCGCCACGAACTCACCGAGCTGCTCGATCGCTCGCCGACGATGGCCGCGCTGGAGCACCTGAATTGTGTAGACCTCAAACACCAGGTCGAAGCGACCCCGCCAAGAAGGGTCGGGGCTGAGCAGGTCACCCACTTGATAGCTCACGGGGGACTCCGGGAAGCGGCGCTTGGCGTGTTCGACTGCCGTCGGAGAAAGGTCGAAGGCGGTGACCTGATAGCCCTGGGCCGCGATCGCCTCCGCGTTGTCACCAAAACCCGAGCCGACATCCAGGGCGACCAGCCCCTCGCCCCGCGGCGCGGTCCTCAGCCAAGAGACCAAGTGTGGATTGGGGACCATCTCGGCCCATGGAACGACAGCCTTGCCGTCCTCGGCCTCTCGGTAGAGCGTCTCGAACCAGCCGAGTGGGTGAGCTGCCGCCTCTGCAGCCTTGGCCAGAGCCCGGGCCCTTGTCCGATCCGCCATAGCTCTGACGATGGCAAAAAAACGCTGCGCTGGGTAGGCCTCTGTTGCAGAGAATCAGCCGTCCAGCGCGCTTCGCAGCTCCCGAAACACCCAGCGCACTTCTTCCTCAGTTATGCAGTAGGGCGGGAGGAAATACACCACGTTCCCCAGCGGGCGAAGGTGAATACCGCGCCCCAGCAGTCGAGTCTGAAGCTCGGGCCCACGGGGATCGAGATAGTTCGATCCCACCTTGCTATGGAGCTCGATCACCGCGAGGCCGCCGATGCCCCTCGTCTCTGCGACCGCCGGGTGGCCGACAAACTGTCGGAGCTCCTCTGAGAACCAAGCTTGTATCTGCTGCACCTTGGCCAGCGAGCCCTCGTCCTCAAACACGCGCAAGCTCTCTAAGGCGACGCGGCAGGCCAGTGCATTCCCGGTGTAGCTGTGCCCGTGAAACAGCATCTTGCGACGGTCATCGGCGTCGAAGCTCGCCGCGAGGGACTCTGCGACCACCGTAGCTCCCAGGGGCATCATGCCGCCTGTGAGGCCCTTGGACAGGCAGATGATCTCCGGTCGAAGTCCGGCCTGCTCACCAGCGAGGAAGGTTCCAGTGCGCCCAAAACCGGTGAAGATCTCGTCGGAGATGAGCGGGATCCCGGCCTCCGCTGCAAGTCTACCGAGCTCGGCGTAGGCGGCGCTCGGATGGATCTTCATTCCGCCGGCTCCCTGCACGAGCGGTTCGATGATCAGCGCTGCCACCCGGTGCGCTTCGGTGGCCAGAACTTCGGCAAACGTGGGCAGCGCTGCTCCTTCGTCACCGTGACCATCCGCATCGCAGCAGGCAGCTCTCACGTGCCGAACCTCCATCAGCAGATCGGAGAACGCCGCGTGAAACACGGTGCCTTGCCCCAGCGCCATCGCTCCGAACGTATCGCCGTGGTAACCGTGCGCCAGCGACACGATCAGATCGCGTCCTTCGACGCCGCGGTTCTTCCAAGATTGCAGGGCGACCTTGATCGCGACCTCTACCGCGGTCGACCCATCATCGGAGAAGAACACCCTCGATCCCGACGCGCCCGTTTTCGCGCTCAGCGCGTTGGCCAGCTCAATCGCTGGGCTGTGCACGAAATCGGCGAACAGCACCTGGGAGAGCTCGGTGGCTTGCTGCGCGAGGGCGGCAGCCAAGCGCGGATGACCGTGCCCGTGTATGTTCACCCACCACGACGAGGTCCCGTCGAGCACACGCTGGCCATCGACGGTCTCCAACCAGGCGCCGCTTGCCCGCTGAATTGGGATGGCCGGTCGCGCAGTCTTCATCTGGGTATAGGGGCGCCAGACGCGCCGAGCATCTTGGGGCATTGCGCGAGGAACGGCGCTGACCCTCAGGAGGTTTTCTAACTCACCCCCTGGGTCAAGGTGGTGTGCGGCTGTGCTCAGGCTCTGCCGGTCGATACTCTCAAGCTCGGGAAGCTCTCCGAGCACCGTCACCGCGCCAAATCGCTCGATGGCGCGGCGATTGTCTGCGAAGGCTGGCCCGACCAAGACAACGCCGGCGATCGAGGCGCCACGAGAACGCAGCGCTTCCAGGGTCAGCAGAGTGTGGTTGATCGTGCCCAGGCGGCTCGAGGCTACGACCAGTGTCGGGAGCCCCCAGGTCCGCGCCAGGTCGGCCCAGGTCAGCCCAGCTGCCGTAAGGGGAACGAGGACTCCGCCGATGCCCTCGATGATCAACGACGTGTGCGCCTGGTGTCGGGCGATTTCAGCGTGGATCCTGGCCGGGTCGAGGACGCGTCCCTCCAATTCCTGCGCCGCGTGGGGGGACATGGGCGCAGCAAAACTATAGGTCTCTGGCAGGATCGCGGCGCCCTCCGGAGCGAGCGCTCGCACCGTGACCGTGTCTGGCTCCGACCCTGTCGATACCGGCTTATAGTAGGCAGCGAGTCCAGGGTACCGGTGGAGCAGCAGGGACGAGACGAAGGTCTTGCCAACTCCCGTGCCTGTTCCAGCGACGATCAATGACATCGTCTGCTCAAGAAGCGGCCGCCAAGATCGCCTGCGCCAGGGCCGCGATCTGAGGCTCCGTATGGTCGGCGTGCACCGAAAGGCGAATGCGAGACTCCTTGGGCGGGACCGTCGGAGGGCGGACCGCGCGTACATCGAAGCCGGCCGCCTGCACCTGCTCCGCTACATATAGTGCTCTGCGTTCATCGCCGATGACCCAGGGGACGATCGGACTTTGGTCGCCCCGAACATCGAGGCCGGCACCGCGCAGCCGCCGACGCAGTTGCACGGCCAGCTCGATCGCATGAATTCCACGGGTGGGATCGGCGAGGAGTCGGTGGAGGGCTGTCTCGAGCGCGACCAAGAAGAGGGGCGGCCACGCGGTTGAATAGATGAGGGGTCGGGCGCGCTGCACCAAGTAGTCGATCATGGTCTTGGGCCCTGAAACGAAGGCTCCGGCCAGCGCCAAGCTCTTGCCCAGAGTGGTCGTGCTCGCCAAGACTCTGCGTTCCAGACCGAGATGTTCGACCCATCCTGAGCCGCGAGCCCCGTAAAGCCCTGCCGCATGGGCCTCGTCTACGATTAGGTGGGCCCCGTAGCGCTCGGTCAGGTCGCAGTACAATTTGAGAGGCGCAAGATCTCCGTCCATGCTGAAGAGTGCCTCGGTGACGACGTAGGTGCGGCCCGCTGGATAAGTATGGCGCAGCTCATGTTCGATGGTAGCCAAATCCAGGTGGGGAAATATGATCTTCTCTCGCGGCCGCGCTAGCCTCAAGCCATCGATGATACTTGCGTGATTCTTAGCGTCGGAGAGTACCCGATCCTCGGGCCGAATCAGCGCGGAGAGTAGGCCAATATTTGCCTGATAGCCGCTCGGAAAGAGCAGCGCCGCGTCGTGCCCCTTCCAACGCGCTAGATTTCGCTCCAA
>Ga0154020_10005701_pt1 | contig 14645 bp, 13 predicted proteins | sample Klosneuvirus_201_FD_109709 | JGI IMG/M metagenome (GOLD analysis project Ga0154020, IMG submission 109709) | Active sludge microbial communities from wastewater, Klosterneuburg, Austria - Klosneuvirus_20160825_MG | ecosystem: Engineered > WWTP > Aerobic digester > Activated sludge | place...
AAAAGGTCGTCACCGAAAATCCGAAACACGACTACGGTCATAGCATGATGGCGTTCGCCGAAACGCTCAGCGCCTTGGGCGAAACAGACGCGTCCATCTCGACGTGGCGTTGGGTCACGAGCAATCACTCGTATCCGCGCGCCAAGGTGCAGCTCGCGGAATTGCTCCTCGCCAAGGGCCAGAAAGCCGAGGCGCGCGCGGAGATTCAGGAAGTCATTGATGACGATCCGCACGCTCCGGGCTTCCAGCGCCGCCGCGATCGCGTCTGGATCAAGCGCGCGAAGAAGCTTTATCGCCAGCTTTCGTGAGCGAGCTTCACGGGCCGTGCTTCGGCACACTGCAGGTGCATTTCTCCTCGACTGGGTTCAACGCATAGCTGCCTCCCTTCGGACAATCGGGCTTGTGCTCGATGTAAGCCGCCTTCCCGAACAACTCGTCATCGGACGGCGTCGCCGCGGGCGGACGTTTGTTCTCCACGCTCCACTGGAGCTTGGCGGAATCGATGTTTCGACGATTCATCGCGCAAGCCTGGCGCTGGGCTTTCTCGACGGAGGACTGGATGGCGGGAATGGATATCGCGGCGAGGATGCCAATGATGGCCACGACAATCATGATTTCGATGAGGGTAAACGCGCGTTGGAGATTTGGTTTCATGTTGCAGTGAATGGGTTGGTGTTGAGTCGGCGGACGATCCTTTCACCGCCGACAACAGTGAAACCGCCATCTCCCGGCAAAGTTTCGTAAAGAGAGATCCGGCCCGGCGCAAATTTTGATTTTGGTTTGGCGGACGCAGGTTCATATTTCACAGGCATGTCTCGGGATGACCTATTCGCTCCGAATCCGCCGCTGGAGGCGACCCCTACCCCAACGCCGCCGGAGCCAATGCAATCGTCGGCGCCGCTGGCGGCGCGGATGCGGCCCCGGTCGATTAGCGAATACGTCGGGCAATCGCACATCCTCGCGCCCGGCCAACTCCTACGTCGCGCGATTGAAGCCGATCGCATTCAGTCCCTCATTTTCTATGGACCTCCTGGTACAGGCAAAACGTCACTCGCGCAGATCATCGCGCATCACACGAAGAACAAGTTCGAGCGCCTGAGCGGCGTGGAATCCAACGTCGCCGACATGCGCCGCGTTCTGGCGGGCGCCGCCAACCGTCTTGCAAACACAGGCCAGCCGACCATCCTGTTCATTGACGAGATCCATCGCTTCAGCAAATCGCAGCAGGACGTGTTACTCCCAGATGTGGAAGCCGGCACGGTGCGGCTGATCGGCGCGACGACACACAACCCATTTTTCTTCGTCAATTCCCCGCTCGTTTCCCGCTCGCAAGTCTTCGAGCTGCGCCCGCTCACCGAAGACGATTTACTGGGGCTGCTCCGCCGCGCCATTGCTGACGAAGAACGCGGTCTCGGCCATCTCAAGGTTCGGGTGGATGACGACGCCTTGAAACACCTCGCCCGCGTCGGCGACGGCGATGCGCGCAAGACATTGAACGCGCTCGAAATCGCCGTGCTGACCACATCGCCGGGAGCAGACGGATCGCGCCACATCGACCTCGCCGCCGCCGAACAGAGCATTCAGAAGAAAGCCGTGGTTTATGACGGGGACGGCGACGCGCACTACGACACGATTTCGGCCTTCATCAAATCAATGCGCGGCAGCGATCCAGACGCCGCGCTCTACTGGCTGGCGAAGATGATTCATGCCGGCGAAGACCCACGCTTCATAACGCGCCGCATCGTCATTCATGCCGCGGAGGACGTGGGTCTGGCGGACCCGATGGCTCTCGTGCTCGCAAACGCGGCGCATCAAGCCGCGGAGTTTATCGGCTGGCCGGAAGCGCGCATTCCCATCGCGGAGGCGACCATCTACATCGCCACCGCGAACAAGAGCAACTCGGTGATCAAATCGATCGACGCCGCGCTGGAGGATGTTCGCTCAGGCCGGACGCTCCCGGTGCCGGAACATCTGCGCGACGGCCATTACGCTGGCTCAAAACGGCTCGGGCACGGAGTCGGGTATCAGTACGCTCACGATCATCCGGATCATTTTGTGGCGCAGGATTACCTCGGAGCGGAGAAGCGTTACTACGAACCTTCCGAGCAGGGCACGGAAAAGAAGATTAAGGAACGCGCGGAGCGATGGCGGACGTTGATGATGGAAGAACGGCGCAAAGCCGGGGGCAAATGAACGAGGCAGATCGATTGCGAAAAGCCGAACTGCGCCGGGAGATTCGCGGACGGCTGAAGGCTATGACGGCGGAGGAGCACGAGAGCGGGTCCGCTGCGATTCGAAGGAGACTGGAAGAGCAACCCGTCTGGAAGTCAGCGCGCGCAATCCTCGCGTTCGTGCCGATGAAACAGGAGCCCAACCTCTGGCCGTCGCTCGTGCAGGCGTGGGATGCAGGGAAGCAAATCGCGCTGCTCCGGCATTCGCCCGAGGCGGATCAATATGTTCCCTGCCTGGTGCAAGATCGGGAACGGGATTTGCAGGCCGGACAGTTCGGAATCCTGGAACCAAAGGCTCACTGTCCCATTTTTGATTTAATGCGGCTGGACTTGGTCTTGGTGCCGGGGATAGGATTCACCCTCAACGGTGGTCGGCTGGGTCGGGGAAAAGGGTATTACGACCGGCTGCTCGCCGGGGTTCCAGCACTGAAGTGCGGTGTGGCGTTTGATTGCCAGATCGAAAGTGAGTTCCCGCTGGAGCCTCATGACATCCAATTGAATTGCATCCTGACACCGACGCGCTGGCGATTGGTAGGTGCCCGCGCCCGGTTTTGAAATGAGTTTGCTGGAAAATCCTGTCATTTGGGGGCCCGTGTGCTTTGTTGCCGGCTCGGCAACGGGCTACTGGCTGTGGAGATGGAAGGAGCGAAATCTCCGGGCTGCGCTTGAGCTCAGGGAGAAGACCGCCTTCGAAGACGCACGCCGTCAGGCCGAAACCATCACCCGCGAAGCACGCCTCCAAGCCAACGAGGAAGCGCTCAAGATCCGTCAGGACACCGAGAACTCATTCAGTACCCGCAAGCAGGAACTCGGTGACGCCGAACGCCGCCTCGTCGAACGCGAATCCCTGATCAACAAACAGCTCCAGAGCCTCGTGGAGGAGGAACGCCGGCTTCGCGATCAGGAAGAAACGTGCAAGGTGAAGGCGGACGAACTGGAAAAGCTCAGGTGCGCCGCCGCAGAGATCGCCAAGCAGCGCCGGGAACAGCTTCAGGCGGTCGCCCGCCTCAACGAAGCCGAGGCGCGAACCCAGTTGCTCCGCGAGATCGAAATGGAATCGTTGCAGGACGCCAGCCAGTTGACGCGGCGCATTCTCGACGAGGCCAAATCGAAGGCTGAAGAAAAGGCGCGCCGCATCATCAGCCTCGCCATCCAACGCTACGCAGGCGGGCAGACTTACGAAATTTCCAGCGCCACCGTGGCGCTCCCGAGCGAGGAACTGAAGGGCCGCATCATCGGTCGCGAAGGCCGGAACATTCGCGCCTTCGAAGCCGCCACTGGCGTCACGGTTTTGATCGACGACACGCCGAATGCCGTCGTGCTGTCCGGCTTCGATCCGGTCCGACGCGAGATCGCCCGCGAATCGATGCAACGATTGATTCTCGACGGTCGCATTCACCCGACGCGCATCGAGGAAGTCGTTACGAAGGTCAGCCAGGAAATGGACGAAACCATCGCCCGCTATGGCGACGAGGCCATCCTGAAAGCCGGCATCGCCTCGATTCATCCAGAGGTCGCGAAACTTCTCGGTCGCCTCCGCTTCCGCCACAGCTTTTCCCAGAACGTCCTCGATCACTGCATCGAAGTCGCGCATCTCACCGGATTGCTGGCCTCAGAACTCGGACTCGACGCCGCCGCTGCGCGCCGCTGCGGATTGCTGCACGACATCGGAAAAGCCGTCAGTCACGAGGTGGAAGGACCGCACGCATTGGTTGGTGCGGATGTATTGCGGCGCCTTGGTGAATCCGAGGAAGTGGTCAACGCCGTCGCCTCCCATCACGACGAAGCACCGCATCACGGACCGCTGGGAATTCTCGTCAGCGCGGCTGACGCCATCAGCGCGTCCCGTCCTGGCGCGCGCTCGGAAACGATGACGACCTACATCAAGCGCGTGGAGGATTTGGAACGCATCGGATTGTCGTTCTCCGGAGTCGAGAAATGTTTCGCCGTGCAAGCCGGCCGCGAATTACGCGTGGTGGTGAAGCCCGAGGATGTGACGGACGAACAAGCCTACGCGCTGGCCCGCAGCCTTTCCCGCAAGATTGAGTCGGAGCTCCAGTATCCCGGACAAATTCGTGTGACGGTGATGCGCGAGACGCGTTGCGTGGAGTTCGCGAAGTAACCGGAGGAGACGAATTTAGCCCGCTGCAAAGAACGACTTAGCGCCGTTCTTGCTGAAATCCGGGAAGCCCGGTTTCCCACGAACGGGGGGCGTTCCAAGGACGGGAGGTCTCGTTGTCGATATCGTCAGGGGTTTTGCACCCGGAGAAAACGAACCCAGCAACGAGAACGACCAACAGAGCCAGCGCTGTTTGTCGTTTGAACTTCATCGAGGGAGCCTCAGTAAGGAAGGACCAAGTCGCCTTCGGTGACGTCCTTAATCTTCCAGCCAGGCATGATGTTCGCAATGGAACGGTTCTCCTGAACTTCCATTACGCGAATCTTGGCCACCAATTCACCATTGCGGCTGACGAGGAGAACACCGTTCTGTGCCAAGCTGTTCTTGGCACCGATATCGAGAACCAAGAAATCCCACTTCGGATCCACGACGACGACTTTGCCGCGAAGTTCGCGAGGCAAAACGGGATCCAAGTTCTCTTTCCCCAAAACACTATCCAGCGTTCGCTTATAGTCGTCTGCCTTCTTGCTAAAAACCTTTACCTCGGCAACCAGACCCTGATTTTCAGTGGTCAAGCTCTTCACAGTTGCCACCAGTCCTTTAATTTCCTCCGGCTTAACGCTCGTCGAAGTGTAAGCAAACAACTCGTCCTTCGCCGCCTTCAGTTCGCTGTTGGACTTGTTGAGGTTGTCCTGCAAACCGTTCGCCCGCTTCTGTTCACCCTCGAATTTGGCGGTCGTGGCGGTCAGCTGGGTCTTGGTCTCCTCGAGAGTCGACTCGGTCTTGGCGAGTTTCTCGTTCGTGTTCTTGAGCGTCGTCTTGGTCTTGGCCAACTCGCTCTTCGACTTGTCCCACTCGGTCTTGTTGTGATCGCGGGTCGTGATGATCTCCTCGATTTGGGGCTTCAACATGAACTGGCTCACACCGATGACGCCCACGCCGGTCAAAATCGCCAGGATTAAACAGATTCGAAGTAACATGTGTTCCGATGTATCGGGTTAAATTCTTGGTCAGCCTAGATGCGGTTCATGCCGGTGTCAACGACTGCGTTTTTTGTTTCGCTTCAACCGTCGAAACGCCCTTCCCCGCCTGCGCAAGCTGCCTTTCAGCTCGTCGCGGGCGCCTGCGTCGCCTTCACTTTCTCCAGCACTTCGTCGTGCGGCGTGGGCTCGTATTCGTAGTCGCCGGGTTCCACGTAATCCTTGCGCATGGGAAAATCCTTAAAGCCATCCCACATCAGGATGCGCCGCAGGTCCGGATGCCCTTCGAAACGCACCCCGTAAAGATCAAACACCTCCCTTTCCTGCAATTCGCATCCGCGCCACAGCCCCGTCAAGGACGGCACGGTAACGTTCTCACCGCGATCGGGCGTTCGCAGCCGCAGGATGACCGGCCCATGCTTCTTCGCGATGGAGTAAAGATGGTAAACAACTTCCAGGTAAGCCGGCGTTTTCTTTTCAGTAATCTCTTCCGCTTCCTTCTCCACGCCATCGACCAGCTTCTTCACCTTGGTCTTGATTTTCTCGACCCGTTCCGGCCAGTCGATGCCCGTTACATTGGAGGCGTAATCGAGGTAGAGCGCAGGGTCGTCCCGGAGAAACTTCGCCACCGCGACAGCGTGAGGGGAATCCACCAGCAACGAGGTTTGGGCGGACGGCGAATCATTCGCGATGATCTGCAATTGCGCGCCCGGGACCGCTGCTTCAATGCGAGCCTTGATCTGTTCCAAGGTTTCCATGGCGAAGGTGTAACTTGATTCCCCGCCACAGACAAACCATTTGGCGCTGGCTGACTCGGCAGCCCGTTCACGGGGACGCAGGGGACGAGGCCGGACTGACTTCGATCCCGGGCGACACCAGCTGACTAAGCGAAACCTGGATCAGCAGCCGAAACATCATTCCGCCCGCCCAACGCCCCAGCTCGTCCTCCGTCTTCAGGCCCCGAACAACTTCGTCCTGAATGGCCAAATCCAGCGCCCGGGTTTGAGCCGGCGGCTTCAGGTCGGTGTAAAGAACCTTGCGCAAGGTCAGCTGCATGTGCTCGAGGCCAGCGAATTCAAACTCTAATTTTTCGCCCTTGTTCCGTTCACGCCGCTGGCGAATACGTTCGCGGACACGTTTCTCCACCCCGTCGAGATTGAGCCGGCCGGCGGCATTCTTCACTATGTTCAGCTCGGTGAGAATCAACTTGAGACTGCGGAAGTGCAGCTTCCCATTCGCCGCCTTCTCCGCATCCACGTCGACGTAAAGCTCGGGCACATCCGCCATGAGCTGGCCGCCAAACTCCGGAGGATTGTAGAGCTTCAGATTCCGCACATGCAGCGCGCCCGAGCCGAGTTCCGTGGAAAGTTCCCCAATCACCGCGCGAAGCCCCGTCTCCTCCTCGATGCCCCGCGCCGCGAGTGATTTCAGAACTAGATCCCGCGACAACAACACCGCGACAAAGAGCACGATCACAATTCCCAGCAGCACCATCAACCAGCGCAGGAATCGTTTCTTCATGGGCGCGGCGAGCGACTCACAGCTCGATGTCTTCGGGACGAACTTCGAGGCATTCATCCTGATCTTCCCAGACAATGGCAGGATACGCTTCGAGGAACTTCGGCACGATGTCTTTACCGGCGGTGGCGAGCAATTCCTCCACGTCATCCGCGGCATCGTCCAACGCGCCATCGTAGCTCCCGCACTTCTTGCGCTGGGCATCATCCCAGTGGGCCACGGCATGCAACGGGGCATACTTCTGCGCCCACTCCCGCGCTTCCGATTGCAGCTCCGGCGGAATGTCATCAAAAGGCACGCAGGTATCCCCGCAATGCTGGCAGATCAACCCGGCATCAAGAATGTCGCGAGTGAACAGCGGCAACAACGGGGCGCGGCAACAGGTCGACTCACGATACGCCGAGGGCGGAGTTGCCATGCGCTTGAGCCAGATCTGGCGTTCATGCGCCAGCTGCGCCGCCAGCCGGTAGGCACCCAGCAGCGGATGCGAAAGGCGCCAGGAACGTCCCGCCAGCTGGGAAAGCGTCTGGGAAAGCCAGCGTCCGAGCGTGATGTCATCGAAGTCGCGGAAAGCCGCGCCGTATTCCTTCCAAAGACGATCGAGCGGAGACTCAGAGTGCGTTGACATTCTGCACCAGCATGGGCCCGCACCAAGGAGGAGTAAAGCGGGCAATGGCTGCGCCGGGCGCGCGCGAGGAACTTACCGCATCGGCGAGCAATTGAATTGGGTGCTTGCGGCACCGGCGATCAATGGTGTAGGAAAGAGGTCCTGCGTTTACGCAGCTTGGTGGCCGATGTGGCGGAATTGGCAGACGCGCTAGACTCAAAATTCCCACGCCGCAGTTTTCAGGAGGCTTCAAAAGGATTCACACAAACCTCCTGAAACACCTTTGTTTACTAATCGGAACGAGCATTCAGCTTTCAAACACGCTTCAATAACAGGCGCACAGCAGGCACGATTCTCAAGTGGTAAAGTGTAGCAAAAAGTGTAGCAAAAAATTTATCCAGAGTCGCCCTTGGTTTCTGGATTGCAGAGCTTCCCCATCGATTCAGCGCGAAACCAGAACAAGCTCCTAAGGACGGTATGGCTGCCACAGAAGGTGCGCAGTTGGCATGAGGTGAGATCTGACTCGGTTTTGACTAACCTCGGTTTCGTATCCTACCAAGGACCGCCCCGAGGGGCCGCCCGCAGTGACTCTGCGACGCCCGATCGAGAGGGCACATCAATTGCAGGAGATTTTACCCGAGCCTTTAATTACCGAAATGGCATGGGCACTTATGTTGCGGCGCGATCGAGGAATCCAAACTCATTAGGAAGTAAATGCTCACCAACGAATCTTTTTAAAACTGCTCAGACGTTTTCGTGCAACAGGGACGCTCCGGACGGCGGATCATGTTCTCAAAGAGCCATCTTTTTGTGTCAGCCCAACCATATGAAAGAGAACCAAATTGCCCTGCGACCTGCCACCATTGTCTGTCGCGAACGCGGTATTTCGGACGTGACTTTGTGGCGCTGGGAGAAGCGAGGCTGGATCCGAACGAGCAACATCAACGGCAGAAAGTATGTGATCATGGCATCGTTGCAGGAATTTGACCGCCGGGCTATCGCTGGCGAGTTCGCCCGGCGGCCCAGAGGTGCGGCTTTATTGTCGTCGTATGATTCCAACTCCGGCTCAATCCGAGACTAGAGGACGGTATTGCGGATTACCAACAACAGTGGAGCAAGTTGAGGTCGACGGTCGATTCGGGCGGCATCCAGCGATTAGTCTGCAGATCACGCACCCGCGGTCGGAACAAACCTGCCGTCTATAGGCGGCTTGCACGGTCCGGATCGGCATAGCCAGTTTCAACTGCGAAGCTCAGATACAGCTTATCTTGGACGCGCCAGGCCCTAAAGCCTCCCGACGTGTGCTCGAAGTGATCGGCGTCATCCTCTGCGGCCGCGATCAGCAATCGTTGCGCGGTGCTCTTCAAAACCTCGCGGGTCGGCCGTCCGGTAGCGTCCGCTGTACTCCAATCGAGCGCCGCCATAACCCGCTGCACCCGATCAAAATCAAACACCGCGAGCAACCGGTCCACCATGGGCAGGAGCTTTTGCAGAGCCGCCCTCCGCTCCGCCTCCATCGTTGTAAACGACGCCACCAACTCGGCCGGGGCGGGTTCGATTCGGATTTCGCGAAATCGCCCCAACGAGAGCTCTCTCTCACCGCTCAGAAACAGTTCCGCCTCCCTCTCGCAAGCGAAGCGCGCAATCAGATTTCGGAAACGGGACGTATGTATCGGTTCAGGAACAGGGAAAAACGGCACAAATCCTTCCGTTAAGGTCGCGTAGTAGTCGAGCGCTTCTCCATGCGGTATCGCACGGACAATCAGGATGCGAGTGGAAATGGATTGTGAAGACAGCATACCTACAAATTTAACCATTTTGACCTCTGTTGCCAATTGACTGCCTGAAAACCCTTATCGAGACAGGCAGAACCATTCCCGCTAGTCCGTTCGCCCCAAAGAAGAACATGCTGCTGAAGAAGCCGAGGGCGCCAAAAATAATTAGCCATCGGCACACCCGAATCGGCTTGGGATTTGGAACGATGCGAGGTGCTTCCTCTTGGGAATCCTCGGGAGCGATTTGATGTCCTCAGTGCAAACAGGTGGAGGTAAGCCCGCGATTAAACGAGTAGCTCTGGTCGCAGCGAGGGCATCTGTGCACAGTGGCAGCCACAAGAAGAAACTGAAGTGCGCAACATCCGTCCGTCAAGAACTTTTGCCGAGCTTCACTTCCTGATCTGGTTCCCTGGGGATCCGATTCCCGTAATTTCCGCATCTTGCGCGTCGTACAGAGCTTGCCTTTCATTCATCCCGTTCATTCCACACTTTTACGGTGAAGGCTGCAGCTCGCGCAGTCCCAGTTCTAATTCGTCGGCGGTTCAACTGCCCTCTACAGCCGGTTTCCGGTTTTGAACACCGGCCGACAAAACGGATAGGGCTTGCATCCTGAAAGCAGCATTCTACCACGTTTTGGAAAAGTATGGACGGTGGGAAACTAGGGTGTATTGGTTTTCACCACACTATCCTTCAGCAGAAACTCCATTTCAATCGGTAACCCATCCGGCGGCAGCGCCGGAGTGTTGACCATGTGCAGATCGTCAAAGAACCGGCTCGGGTTCGGATTATTCACCAGTGCGATGGAGTCTTCTTGAAGCGAGATAATGGAGCCGTCTGCCTTCGCCATGAAACGTCCCTCGTTGAGATAAGACCCATTATAGGTCCAGGTCCCGCGCGGTAGGGTTTTCTGGTGGTTGGTGGTATAGGCCAGCAAGTTTTCCAAAGGGACTCGTATCTCATGTCCTTCCCGCGTCCAATGGGCCTCGATGTGGATCGGTTGCCCGGGAATTGTCGCCTTTGGATCCCCGCCGAGACTGCTGACATTCGCCGGCTTTGCTCCCAGCAGCAACATCGCTAGGTGGATGTGCATCGGATCCACATCCGTTCGAAAAAGGCTTTCGTGGGTTTTCCCCGTGCGCGTTACCACAGCATACTCCACGATGTTGGAGCGCATGTTAATTTGCACCGGAAAACTCACTGCACGTTTCCGTTTGTTGAGGGTGACCTTCCCCAGTTCAAACATGCCAGGACTGGTTTCACGAAAATCGAGAGAAGTTGTTGTAGCGGCATTCGTAGTGGCCGTCACCGCGGGAACCGGTTGCCCCTCTGCTTTCAGTGCAGAAATGCAGAGTGCGATCAAAACCATCAGCTTCTCGAACGCGCGATTTGCTCCCGGCTCTCGGTCCCACGCCCTGTAATTCGCATCGAGGATTCCGCAACGGATCGCCAGCTTTCGTTTCTTCATCTGCAAGTTCTTCGATGCTCCTCGATCTTTCGGGACTATGGCAGGCAGACCAGCCGGTAATATCTTGTCCCGTTCGCAGCGTTGAGTGTAACACGATTGGTTCCATTCAATGATTGCACCGATACCGACACTGTTTTCCATGACACCGGCGCATCCATGGACTGCGATTCCTCCAAGACACACTGGCACGTCGTCGAAGGCCATTCGAGCGCTACGAGACCGCCGGTACGCTGCGCCGTCAGAGTGGGTGCCCCGGCACATTCGGCACCGGCGACGCGGGCACGATAGAAGCGCTGCTTCACATTTGGCAGATAGGGATCTTCATACTGTACCGCGCCGAGAATATTGGTGGCCCGGCCGACTTCTCGCCACGCCGTCGGGTCATCGACCCGGGGTGACGCTTCGATGATGAATGTTTCGAGAACTTTTCCGAGCACCTTAAATCGGAACAGGCCTTTCACCAATTCTCCCTGGCAACGGACGATTTCGATCTGCGGACGCTCCGTGAAGCGCGCGATTATATTTCGGTTCGTGTCCATGAGCACACTGATGGGATTGTTCGTCATCAATCCCACTTGATTCGCGCCTGGACCATCAAAACTCCAGCCGAGGAAATCCTGCCCAAATCCTGGTGAAGCGCGCAGGAATACATTGGATCCGGTGGGGTAAAGGCTCAGCAATTGTCCAGTGCGGCCGCGAACAACGCCGTTGCCGCGGGTCTCAATCGCAAGGGAAAATTGGCCGGCGGGCAGAGGACGAAATACCGGCGTCAGGACGGCGTTGGTCTGAGATACCGTGAAATCCAACGGGTTGGCCGTATCAATCATGCTGTTGGTCCAATGACTGAAAAAGTAGCCCTGGTTCGGCCGGGCCAGAGCGCGCGTTTGCGTTCCGCAGGGATAGAGAGGCGCCACCGGATCCAGCCATGCTGTGCCGTTAGCGGCCGGGGCCACCGAGATGGGCGTGCCGAAAACCGCCTCCACGCATTTGTTCTGCGTCATGGTCAACTGCGCGGTTTGGTTGGCTCCGCGGGCGTCCCCTAGCCAGCCCATGAAGGTCCATCCATCGGCGGGCACGCCGGTAACTTCAACGCAGGTGCCGCAGGGATAGGGTTGCAGCAACGGGTCAGCGCGGACCTCGCCCGCGAGGCACGTCTCTTTCAACAGCGAAAAGTCGCCAAGGCAATTCGTGCTGCTGCTGACGAGGAACACGGAGAACCCGCATTCACTCCGGCTGCCAGCGGTGTCTGTGGCGGTGCAATTCACCGCCGTCGCTCCGATTGGAAAGACCGAGCCTGATGGAGGCTGACACTGGACGACGACATTTGGATCGCACGGACTCGAGGCTGGTACATTGAACCCCACCTGCTTTCCGGAAGGCAACGCGCACTCCACGATCAGATTTCCAGGGCATTGAATCACTGGCGGAGGAGGCCGGACCGTCACCGTGAAGCCGCAATGGTTCGTATTCCCGGCGGTGTCTGTCGCAACGCAATTCACGGACGTCACACCCACGTTAAAGCGCGCGCCGCTCGGCGGCAGGCAAGCGACGGTTACGCCTGGACTGTTGTCCGTTGCGGTGGCGTTGTAACTCACGCTGCTGTTGAAACACGAGCCGGGGTCCGCTTGCGCCACGATGTTGGACGGACACGTGATGACCGGCGGCTCCGTGTCCCCGGCACTGATTTCCAGCGTGCTCGAAAAATAGATCGTCCGCTGGCTCTGCGGATCGGTTTGAGATAAGTAAAAGCTGTTGGTGGGGGTGGTCTCACTCAGAATCATCCGGACCAGCGCCGTTTGGTTGGGGCCGAGCGTGAAGTTCCAAGCCAGCGCCATCGCCACATCGTTCCGAGTTACGCTGGAAACGCCGTTGGAATTGTCTAAGCGCCCGGCGAGAAAGTTGGTGAACAAGTTCCCGAACCGATAGCCTGGTTCATCTATCTCCCAAGTAAGCCCCGGGGTGGGCACTCCACTCCGCGCGCCAAACTCGTTGAAGAACGTGTTTGTCGCTTGATCAATTTCGTGATCAACGAACAGAGCCACCGAATGCGGGCCAGGCGAACGAAAATTGATCACCACGCTACCCAACCCGGTAGCCGATTCGAAACCTGCCCCACTTACGCCGGACGGCAGTGCTCCGCTGCGGGTAGGGAAGGTGGTAACTCCATTCAAGCGGACACCATAGTCGGCCAATGTGAGGAGAGTAGCCTCGCAGGTGAGGAGTTCAGCGAACAACCCGACGAGGCAATACAGGAAGAATTTCACTGGCATGACCTTTCGATCACTTTTTGACGTCGATTCTCCGAGCAATGATTGACCGGTGGCAGATGGACCAACCATCTCAACTGGCCGACCGGCCGCAATGAATGCGCTCTAAGCACTTTTCTGGATTGTAAGCTGTATCCAAGCGATCGGAGCTCGACGGCTCTTCCGCGCAACACCAGCAGCGGTTGCCTCGATTGATCGAGTAACTGCCTAGCGTGCAATTGTTCGCGTAATGATTTTGTCATCTTGCCCGATGCCGAATGTGGGAACTTGGAGCGTCGTTTATCTCATAGATGATCGGTAATGGAGCAAACGATAATAGGCCCAAGATTGCCGCCGATAAGGTAGATGGAAAGCGTAGTAAAAGTCGCACCGGTGATTCCTCCAAGTCCGCCAAACGCGGCACTTTCAATGACACCGCCAATCGTTATCTTCTCCCCTTTGACCCCTTGGCATATTATATAGATCTTCACTCCGATATAGGCTGTTGTTGGAATGACGATCCATCGGGAAATTGCTGCTTCTTCCACAATCGACGTTCCGAATGGGTCGGTATGAATTGCAGGTGAGTTAGCAGCATACCTGTATAGATTTAGGTCGCCAGATTCGAAGCGGAGAGAGTCCTCGCTGATGAATTTGCCGAGTTGCGCGTCGAAGAATCGGGTGCGATAGAAATACATTCCAAGTTCCAGGTCATACTCCCTACCGACAAAAAGGAAGCGACTAATTCGATCTTCCGCATTCAACGGTTGTCCAAAAGTTTTGTAGTCTAGATGCGTGACTACCGTACCCGCCGCGTTCGCGATGTCGCGGACGGTCCCGAGACGGTCAGTGAGGTGCCAACCGCGCCCGTCGGTGGCGCGCTGACGAGCGAGCAGTTCATCAATCCTCGCGCCGTGCAGGTAGCGGGCAATGAGGCCGTTGGCTCCGTCGATGTCAGCCCAAGAATCATCTTGGTTGTAGAGGAACCTCGTCGTGTTGCCGCTCACGGTCTTTCCGAGGCGGCGGTTCATGGCGTCGTATACGAACGCCACTGTTTGGGTAACGACTCCACTTGGGTTGCGATCCAGCACGCCGACAAGACGATTGCGGTGGTCGAAGTTGTAGAGCGTGAGAACACGAGTCACTTTGTTCGATCGGAACGTCATGTTGCCTTCGAGGTCGTAGGCGTAATTGTTCGTACCGTCGGAGAGAATTTGGTTGTTACGGCCCACGACGTAATTGCCGCTGGATTGCGCATTTATTCGGTTTCCGTTGGCGTCGTAGCGGAAGTTCTCGCTCGGCTGCGCGGTGTTCAGCGCATTGGTCAACTGGCCGGTAAGATCGTAATTGAACGTGGAAAGCTGGTTGTTGATGGACCATCGAGTGATTTGGTATGCCGCGTCGATAGTGTAGTCGTATTTCGCCAATACTTCCAACGCTGGGCCCAAGTGTGTGATGTTTGTGACGATGCCGGCATTGTTGTAAGCGTTGGTGGTGTGGCCAATTCGATTTGCGGCGGCAAGATCGGCATAACGGTCCGTTCGCGTGCGATTCCCGGCCACGTCGTACGCAAAGTCCACCCGGGCCGGGTCCACTCCCGGCCCGTTCCACGTTCGGCGGGCCAATCGGTTTCGGGTGTCGTAAGCCGAGCCAACGCGCACGCCCCAGTGGTCCGTCACGGATTCAATCTGCCCCAGAGCGTTG
>Ga0154020_10005702_pt1 | contig 14645 bp, 16 predicted proteins | sample Klosneuvirus_201_FD_109709 | JGI IMG/M metagenome (GOLD analysis project Ga0154020, IMG submission 109709) | Active sludge microbial communities from wastewater, Klosterneuburg, Austria - Klosneuvirus_20160825_MG | ecosystem: Engineered > WWTP > Aerobic digester > Activated sludge | place...
AGCAGCACCTTGGGTTCGACGGCGAGCGCCCGCGCCAGTGCCACGCGCTGCCTCTGCCCGCCCGACAGCTGGTGTGGGTAACGGTCTTCGAGGTTTGCGAGCTGCACGAGGCCCAACAGCTTCATCACGCGTGCACGAATTTCTTCCTTAGAAGGGCGCAACTTCTTCTTGCGTACCTTGAGGCCAAAGGCCACATTGTCGAAGATGGTCATGTGCTTGAAGAGCGCATAGTGCTGGAATACAAAGCCAACATTGCGCTCTTTCGCGGTCAGTGTCTGTACATCCGTACCATCAAAGCGAATAATCCCCTGGTCGGGAAATTCGAGGCCCGCGATGATTCTGAGCAGCGTGGTTTTGCCGCAGCCCGATGGGCCGAGCAGCGCGAGCAGCTCACCATGGCCGACATTGACGCTGACGTTGTCCAAAGCACGAAAGGCCTTGAACTGTTTGGTAAGATTTTCTACCTGGATTTGCATAATATTCCTCTGTGTCTCAAATTAGCCCACCGCTATAGCGGTGGGCTAATATCCTGCTCCTTCTGTAGGCGTTGCGCCAGCCTGAGTCTGAGATTGACCAGCGTCTTGATGAGCAGTGTGCCGAGCGCCAGAAATGCCAAAAGCGACGCGACGGCAAAGGCCGCGGTGAAGTTGTATTCGTTGTACAGAATCTCTACGTGCAGCGGCATGGTATTCGTTTCACCGCGTATATGGCCCGAAACAACTGACACGGCCCCAAATTCACCCATCGCGCGTGCGTTACAGAGAATCACGCCATAGATGAGACCCCAGCGGATATTGGGTAATGTTACCAGAGTGAACATCTTCCATGGCGATGCACCGAGCATGAGCGCCGCCTCTTCTTCGTTTTTACCCTGCTCTTCCATGAGCGGTATCAGCTCGCGCGCCACGAAGGGAAAAGTCACAAAGATGGTCGCGAGCACAATGCCAGGTATCGCAAAGATAATCTTGATGCCTGCGCTCTGCAGCGCACCGCCGAACCAGCCTTGCAGGCCGAAGATGAGTACATAGATGAGACCTGAAATGACAGGAGAGATCGCAAACGGCAAATCGATCAGCGACACGAGAAAACTCTTGCCCCAGAAGTCAAACTTGGCAACACAATAGGCCGCAACGACACCGAAGATAAGATTCAGTGGCACGGCGATGCCAGCGGCAATCAGCGTCAGTTTGATAGACTGCCACGTGGTCTCATCTGCGAGAGATTCCCAATAAAAACCAAAACCTTTGGCAAAGGCCTGTGTGAAGACTTCAAAAAGAGGTAAAACCAGCAGCAGCGTGAGAAATCCTACTGCGAAGACAATAAGCGACCACTTGAGCCATACCGGGTCTTGAATGTGTTTCACACGGCCCTCCGCAAAAGAGGCGTCCATGCCGCGGCGGGCCCGATAAACATCGTGTTCATACGGACCTCCTCTTCTTCCTGATCTGCAGAAAATTGAGCAGCAGCAAAAGCGTGAACGAAATCATCAGCATGATCGCCGCCACCGCAGTAGCGCCCTGTACATTGTGCTGTTCAAGTTTGGTAATAATGATCAGCGGTGCAATCTCACTCTTAAATGGAATGTTGCCCGCAATAAAAATGACGCTGCCATATTCACCGAGCGCGCGCGAGAAGGCCATGATTGTGCCCGAAAACAGCGCGGGCAACAGTGACGGCAAAATCACGCGCGTGATGGTCTGCCAGCGCGTCGCGCCAAGACTCGCTGCCGCTTCTTCGACCTCTTTTTCAAAGTCTTCGAGCACCGGCTGCACCGAACGCACAACAAATGGCAAACCGATAAAGATGAGTGCAATCGTGATGCCAGTGGGATTATACGCAGCTTTGATACCGGCTTTCATCAGCGGAGCACCAAGCAAACCATTCTCTGCATAGACTGTCGATAGTGCGATACCGGCGACAGCCGTCGGCAGCGCAAACGGTAGATCGACCAAAGTGTCGAGCACACCGCGACCCCAGAATTTATAGCGCGTCAGCACCCACGCAATGATTGCCCCGGCGAACAGATTGATGAACGCGGCGATGAGTGCCGTACCGAAGCTCAATCGGAGCGATGCGAGCGTGCGGTCTGAGAAGGCATGCTCGGCAAAGTCATGCCAGCCGAGCGAAAAGCTCTTGGCAAACATGCCGCCGAGTGGAATCAATACAATGACCGCAAGATAGATCACCGTCCAGGTCAAGGTGATTTTGAAGCCGGGAAGGATGGATTTTCTAACCATAACTCACCCCCTGCCCCCTGTTCGCGAGCGAACCCAACGGCTCTTAAAAAGAGAGGGGGTAGAAAAGTGCTCCCCCTTCTCTTGTAAGAGAAGGGGGCCGGGGGGATGAGTTCTACTTCCCATAAATCTGATCAAAAATGCCACCATCGGCAAAATGAATTTTATTTGCATTCGCCCATCCGCCGAAGGCAGAATCGATTGTTACGAGCCGCATTGGCTTAATGTGCGCAAATTTTTTGGCAATCGCTGCATTTGTCGGGCGAAAGAAATGTTTCCCCGCGAGGTTCTGTCCCTCGTCGGAATAGAGATATTCGAGATACGCTCTTGCCAATTCGGTATTGCCTTTGCGCTCGGCATTCGCCGTGACGAGAGCGACAGTCGGTTCAGCAAGTATGCTCATCGACGGCGTCACAATTTCAAGCCCTGTGCCAATTTCTTTGACTGCAAGGTACGCTTCATTCTCCCATGCGATCAATACGTCGCCCAGCTTGCGCTGCGTAAAGGTCGTCGTCGCACCGCGCGCACCGGTATCGAGCACGGCGACATTTTTATACAGCGCTGCGACAAATTCCTTTGCTTTCGCTTCTGATTTTCCATTCTTCGCAAGAGCATATGCATAGGCCCCGAGATAGTTCCAGCGGGCACCACCCGAGGTTTTAGGGTTCGGCGTGATTACTGAAACGCCGGGAGCAACCAGATCACTCCAGTCTTTAATATTTTTAGGATTTCCTTTGCGCACGAGAAATACGATCGTTGATGTATAGGGCGCACTGTTCTGCGGTAGTTTTTTCTGCCAATCGGCGGGCAAAATTTTTGCCTGCGCGGCAATCGCATCGATATCGGAAGCGAGCGCCAGAGTCACAACATCGGCCGCCAAACCGTCAATCACCGACCGCGCCTGCTTGCCGCTGCCGCCATGCGACATACGAAAACGGATCTGTTCCTGTGCATGGCTCAATTTCCAGTGTTTGGCAAAAGCGTCATTGAAGTCACGATAAAACTCGCGCGTCGGGTCATACGACACATTGAGAATTTCGCGATTCTGCTTTTTCCCGCCACAGGCAGCCAGAAGCAACAGACAGCACATCAGAACAGAGGCTGCGCCTCTGTTCTGATGTGCTGTCTCTCTAAACGGATTTTTTTTCATTATAACGACCGACACTTCCGGCGGGCAAATCATGCCGTCAACGGCATGAAGGCGAACACGCGGGCCGGTATTGCCACCCCGCGTACGGGCCTATTTGCCGTAGATTTGGTCAAAAACTCCCCCGTCGGCGAAGTGCGCTTTGTGCGCGTTTTTCCATCCGCCGAAGGTGCCATCAATCGTGACGAGCTTCAGGTTCTTAAAATGGCCAAAACGTTTCGCAGCCTTGGGGTTTCTCGGACGATAGTAGTTCTTCGCCGCAATATTTTGCCCCTCGGCTGACTCGAGATAGTCAAGGTATGCCTTCGCGATCTCGGCGTTGCCCTTGCGGTTCGCATTGGTATCGACAACCGACACCGACGGTTCGGCCAGAATGCTGATCGAGGGCACAACGATGTCGAACTGGTCAGGTCCCAGCTCTTTCACTGCCAAAAACGCTTCGTTCTCCCAGGCAACCAGTACATCGCCAATCTTACGCTGTGTGAAGGTGGTCGTTGATCCCCGCGCACCGGTATCAAGCACGGCTACGTTTTTAAAAACCGCCTTCAAAAAAGTTTTTGGATCGGTCTTCTTCTCCTGCGCAAACGCCCAGGCTGCGAGATAGTTCCAGCGGGCACCACCAGAAGTTTTCGGATTCGGCGTGATCACAGAGATACCTGGCTTTGCGAGATCATCCCAGTCTTTGATGCCTTTCGGATTTCCCGTGCGCACCAAAAACACGATCGTCGATGTATAAGGCGAACTGTTGTTGGGGCGACGCTTTTGCCAGTCAGCGGGCAAGAGTTTTGCCTGTTCTGCGATGATGTCGACGTCGCCCGCGAGCGCGAGCGTCACCACGTCCGCGTCGAGGCCGTCGATAACTGCCCTCGCCTGTTTGCCTGAACCGCCATGCGACTGCTTGAATTTCACATTGTCTGCGGGATGCGCCTGTTTCCAGTAACGCGCAAATGCAGCGTTGAATTCACGGTAGAGTTCGCGAGTCGGGTCATAAGAAACGTTGAACAGTTCATAGTCTCTTGCGGACACATTGCCGCCGATCAGCGCTGCGACAGAAGCCGCCAGCAATATTAATCTGTAGTTTTTCATATTTAACTCCTTAAATTGTCTTTACTATTTAGCCTTTTCCAGAAGCACCGCTGAAAGTTCGAGGTACGCAAAATGGGATTCACCATCCCGCAGAAACTTCGTCGTATATGAACCCGGCTTGAAGTATGCGTAGCCAATGTTAACCTTCAGGTGCGGGAACGGATAACGGATGCGCAAGTTATACTCGTCGCCAATTTTCGTATCTGTGTTCACGTTACCGGCCGCAGTAGCCGTATTCAGGATCTGCGCGTTGTTCCAGCGATCATGCGGGCTGGCTACCCAATACTGCGCATAGGCGGTGTCAATCTTCAGCTTGTCAAATGGCTCAAACTCGAGCACAATTTTGGGTGTGTTCAGGTTTTCTAACTGAAAATAGTCGTTCGATGACCAGGGCCGCGCAAATCCAAACAAACGGTTAAAGCGATTCTGCGAGTTGTCATTGCGATCCAGATCGCCTGAAACAAAACCGTAGAATGCACCCAGACGCGGTTTCCACGAATGATTGAAGGTGTACCCCAGTTCTGCGGTGGCATAGAATGCGTTTTGCTCTACCGAATCCCGCGTGCCGGTGGTCTTGATCTGGTCAAGGCCAAACTGGTTAGTGTACGAAACGTCGTAGTCGAAGCCTGTTTTACCGATCACCGCATAGGCACGCGCGCCCACCGTGTGAATATTCTGCGCACTGCGTGTCCCGTATTCTGCCGTGCGTACTGAGATACCGTCACGCTGGTAGTTGAGATAATAAGGCTGAATCGTAGCAATATACGACCATTCCTGGATCGACAAGATTGCGCCGGAAAACCATTCTTTACCGACTGTGATATCGAGAGTATCCAGATTGCGTTGCAGTGGTTGAAATGCAAGCAGCTCAAGATACCAATTGTTTTTTCCTGGCCTATCGTCGTACGCACACCTTGAAAGGTATTCGTCGTGTTGCGCCATTCGTTCAGACCGATCAGACGACGATCAAGAAATTCGAAGGCCTGACGCCCGACGCGCACGTGCAGCGGGCGGTCATAGCCGAAGAGATTCTTGAAGTACAGTTCGCCAAACGCCTGAATGGGCTCGGCTGTGTTAAAGTCGCGGTCATCACGCGCATAGGGCGGCTGGCGCTGATCTTTTCCCGGGTCTTGGGCGGGATCCCAGTAGCGATACCGACGGGCATCTTCGATCTCGACAGTAAACCTAAAGGGATCGAGAATATTCTCGACTTTCAGGAAGAGACGGGTTCTCAGCAACGCCGGTGTATCGGCAGTCGGTTGAACGCCGCTGGGTCCTGAGACAGTAGTCGCATTGGGACGCCTCAAGTCATTGCCGCGGTATTCCTGACGGTAACGGTAATCGACACCGGCTATCAGCCAGTCGATTTTCTTGAAAATGCCGATGCCGGTTTCACTCAGACGAACTGCGTAGTCTGGTTTTGTGCCATCGATGCGCTTCGTACCGTAACTGCGGCGCTCCACGTAATAGCTGTCGCGCACCTCGGTCGTCGCCGCTTTTTTGTCGGCCTCGCTGACTTCCGGTGGAATTACCTCGTTATCGGGGCCGGCGTTCTCCGCCGCCGTATCTGCCGTTGCTGCTTTTGCAGCACCTTTTTTCTTCTGCGCCGTGAGCGGGCTAAGCACAAACGCGCCTGCGACCGCGAAGAAGAAAATATTCTTCGTCATCTTTTTCATTTTATTCTCCTTTTGGTTCAATCCCCGCTTTCTGTCGAAGCCTGGGCCTCGACAGATGCGCAGGGACATCACCTCCTTGAGAACAGAAGGGGATGGCCGCACGCATCTTCATCGAGATGCATGCGACAGCAACAGCATCCGTTAGCCCACGAATTAATTCGTGGGCTAACGGATGGAATTTGTACGTTTACTGAATTCATGACTGGAACAACCCTTCGATCGAAAGATAGCGCTCGCCTGTGTCATAATTGAACGTCAGGATGCGTGCACCCTTTTTGAGTTCAGGAATTTTTTTCGCCACGGCGGCCAATGAAGCACCGCTGGAGATGCCGCCAAACAGTGCCTCTTCGCGCGCAGCGCGCTTGGCATATTCAAAGGCTTCGTCTTTTGTCACCTGAATAACACCGGTAAGCAGTTCTTTTTTCAGTTTCTTCGGAATAAAACCAGCACCGATGCCCTGAATCGGGTGCGGGCCCGGATTGCCACCGGAGATCACCGGCGACAGAGCCGGCTCAACTGCATAAACTTCAAGGTTTGGCCACTTCTGGCGCAGCACTTCTGCCACACCGGTAATGTGCCCGCCGGTGCCGACGCCGGTAATGAGTACGTCTAGCCCTTCGGGAAAGTCGCGCAGAATTTCCTGTGCAGTGAATTTGCTGTGCACAGCGATATTGGCCTCGTTTTCAAACTGCTGCGGAATCCATGAACCCGGCGTCTGCGCCGAGAGTTCTTGTGCGCGCTCAATCGCCCCCTTCATGCCCTTCTCGCGCGGCGTGAGGTCGAACGTAGCGCCGTAGGCTGCCATAATTGCGCGGCGTTCGACCGACATGCTCTCAGGCATAACCAGAACGATTTTATATTTCTTCGCGGCAGCGACGAGTGATAGACCGATGCCCGTATTGCCCGATGTGGGTTCGATAATGGTGCTGCCGGGCTTGAGTAAACCGCGGCGCTCCGCGTCTTCGACCATCGCCAGTGCGATACGGTCTTTGATGCTGCCGCCGGGGTTCTGCCGCTCGAGTTTGACCCAGACTTCGTGGCCTTCACCAAAGATCTGCTTCAACCGCAAGTGCGGCGTATTGCCGATCACCTCAAGAATGCTTTGTATCTTCATATATCCCCCTGCCCGCCGGACTCGAGCCGAAAACCCGGCCAATGCCCGCCACAAACAAACATTAAACTATCGTCTGTTATATTGAACAAACGACGTTACAAGCGCCTACGGAACACCCGTCAGTCCGTCAATAAAAAACAAACAAATATTCGCTATAGCGAACAAGGTCTATTTTAGCGCCTGCCCGCAGGCAGGTGCTAAAATAGACTGGTTTATGCTTTATGTTCCTGCTCACTCTTGGATTGATTCCGCGGAATGAAAAATAAATCCGCAAAAACGAACACGCGAAAAAAGCCAGAAACCGCCGCTGCCGGTGCCAGTACAGAAAACCTGACGGGTGTCGTGGCCGAAAATGTGAAGCGGATGCGCTCAGACATGGATCTGTCGCTCGATAAACTCGCCGGCCTGTCGGGCGTTTCGAAGGCGATGCTCAGCCAGATAGAACAGGCGCGCAGCGCACCGTCGATCAATGTACTCTGGAAGATTGCGCGCGCGCTTGACGTGCCGTTTGCCGCGCTTATCAGCAAGCGCACCGATGCACAGTTGCAGGTGGTGCGCAAAAGTGAGATGAAAGTGCTTTCGTCACAAAAGGGCAACTTTCAATCGAAGGCACTGTTTCCGCTCGATATAGCGCGCCGCGTCGAATTTTATGAGCTGTTACTCAAGACTGGCTGTATCGAACGCGCGGTACCACACCCGGCAGGCACTGCGGAAAACATCGTTGTCGAACAGGGTGAACTCGAAATCGAAATCAGTGGCCAGAAGACTCTGTTAAAAGAGGGCGATTCCATTTATTTTGTCGCAGACGTGCCGCATGTCTACCGCAGCGTCGGCACTAAAGATTGCCGCGCTTACCTAGTGATGACCTATGCAGAAAAGCGTATCTGACCTGATGCGCTTTTCCTAAAAGGTCGTATGCCCACTAGGGTATACAAACACAAAGCTCTCTTTCTCGTTGTGCCTGTTTTGACTGCTGCGGCCGCTGCGGTTTTTTCTGCCTGCTTTACCCCGGCCACACGCGTCGATGTGACCGCGGTCTTTCCGCAGAAGGCCTGGGCACAGACTCCCGTCGTTTTTAAACCGGTGGCCGGCGCGGGCCTCAGTGCTGCCGACTGCGCGCGCTGCCACGCTGAACATGTCGCAGACTGGAAACTCTCGACGCATGCACATGCGCTGCAAGACCTGCAATTTCAGGCCGAACTCGCGAAAGCCTCTTCGCCCAAATGGCTCTGCCTCAATTGCCACACGCCGCTGGGCAACCAGCGCGAAGAGCTCGTGCGCTATCTCGACAAAGGAAATATTTTAAAGCCGATCGGCGAAAAGAATGCACATTTTAATCCGCAGCTGAAAAACGAGTCTGTCACCTGCGGCGTCTGCCATTTCAGGCAGGATGCAGACGGCGAGACGAAAATCATTGCCGCGAAACAGCATACATCCGCCCCTCACCCACTCGTCGCCGACCCGGTGGGCCTGCGCTCGCGCTGCCTAGACTGCCACAACGTCAGCGAAACGGTGAACGCGCAACTGGTGTGCAGCTTTCAGACCGGCGACGAGCTTGCGGCAGGTTATCTCGCCGGCAAACAGGATTGTGCGGGTTGCCACATGCGCGAAACGCAGGGGAAAAATGCGACTGCGCGCCACCGGCACAGCTTCATCGGTGGCGGCGTGGCGAAAACCTATGCGCTGCTCGGCCAGCAGAACAAAGCGGGTTACTTGAACGCACTGCAGTTTTCCCTGCACGGGGTTAAAGCAAGTTCAGGCGGATTGACGGCGAACCTGATTATTTTCAACAGCGGAACAGGCCATCGTGTTCCCACAGGAGACCCGGAACGTTTTGTGGAGATCAGACTCACTGCGCTCGATGCCCAAGGCAGAACAATTGCAGAAAAAACCGAACGTATCGGCCAAACGTGGCAATGGTCGCCGGTTGCGCGCAAGCTGGCCGACAACCGCATTCTGCCGGGTGAAAAACGCGAAATACCGTTCCATTTAAGCACCCCAGTGGAAATCCACGGCGTTCTGCTACAGGCCCGCCATGTAAGGCTGACTGCCGAAAATGCGCGTTATATGAAACAAGATGCGGCGCACGCAGCAAAACCCTATGCAAAGCAGATTGCACAAATCGAGGCGCACTACCCGTTCAGCCGCTTCATCTATAAAGAAAGCATTAATCTGAAATCGGGCGCGAAGAAGATTGCTTCACCCGCAGAACTCGAAAGCCTGAGCCTCCCGCTGCAGGGCCGCTAAACACTCAGCTGCTATGCCACCGCACCGCCGCAGCTAGAACCTGCACCGGCGGTGCAGCCATAGCAATGGTTTGCAATGCGAATCGAGCGCGCCTGAAACGCTTCTGCCGTGAAATCGTCGATGTGTGCGACACTATTTGCGGTCATATCGAGCATCTGGTTAAAATCGCAGTCATACACCGCACCATCGTAACCGATAGAGATCTGCGTGCGACACATGAGCCCCGGCAAAGTGTGCGGATTGAATGCGTTGACGAGTGTTGTCAGATAAGTTTCTGTTTTGCCGCCACGCTCGAGCGCAGCCAGAAACCGGTTGATCGGCATATTATTGATGCAATACAGATTGTTAAACGTGATGCCATGGTCTGCGAGCAGTTTTTCGCGGAACTCGCGTTCGAGCTGCGCCTGATTGCCGCTGAGAAAAACCCCCGAGGGATTATAGACGAGATTAAGCGGCAAAGCATTGCCGTAGCCCAGGCCATTCAACAATTTCAGCGCCTGAATCGATTTTTCAAACACGCCGGTACCGCGCTGCGCGTCGGTGCGCGCCGCGGCAAAATGCGGTAATGAAGCAATGATCTCGACTTTGTTTGTCGCGAGAAATTCCGCGAGGTCGGCTTGCCCCGGTTCGAAAAGAATTGTCAGGTTACAGCGATCGATCACATGTTTGCCCAGTGCACGTGCGCGCGTTACAAACTCACGAAACAGCGGGTGCCCTTCCGGCGCACCGCCGGTGATATCGACCGTATCGATCGAGGCTGTATTGCCGATAATGCTAAGACATTTTTCGATGGTTTCACGCGACATCGATTCGGTGCGTGCCGGCGAAGCGTCTACGTGGCAGTGCTTGCAAGCCTGGTTACACCACCTGCCGACATTAATCTGGAAAATCTTCAGTTCATCCGGTTTGAGCTCGGCTAAACCCAACCGGCTCACCTTTTCGTCAAATGCCGGTGCTTTAGCGCCAAGAATTTCGAGCTGCTCTGCTGCGCCGAATCTCATAGACTCGCGCGGTCGATATGGTTCATCATCTGCACGCTGTGCACGAGGGTGATACCCGCCATCATGGTCGCCGCAACGTGCACCGCTTCGGCCATCTGCGCCTCGTCGGCCCCCTTTTCGAGGCAGGTATTGCTGTATGCATCGATACAATAGGGGCATTTCTGCGCATGTGCCACAGCCAGAGCGATCAAAGCCTTTTCGCGCTCAGACAGTGCGCCGGCCTTCATCGTGGAATTGTAATAGTCGAAGAATTTGTCTGCAAGCTCCTTGTTCACCCGGCCTATGTCGCCGAACTTTTTGAGGTCGTCTGAATTGAAATAGTCTGCCATTTATCCTCTTTATCTGATATTTGCACGGCTGATTGCTGCGACAACCGGACAAGGTGTTTGTCGCAGTAAGTGAGACAAAATTACAGATTTTTCCAGCCGATAGAAAATATCACGATCTGCGGCTCTCGAAGAGGGCAAAGACGTATGTACCCAAAAATATGCCCAGCACGATAAATCCACCAGAATATAATCCGTAGCCCACAATCGCCAGCGCCGGCCCGGGGCACGCACCCGTCAAAGCCCAGCCAGCGCCCGACATCAGACCGCCAATGACCTGATTCTTTGATACCTTCTCTATGCTCCAGTCAGTCTCGCCGCCCAGCAGCGGTTTGCCGCCGAATTTTTTCCATAACTGCACGCCGACAAACGAAACGGGGACTGCAACGCCCAGCACACCGTACATATGCCATGATTTCAGAAGAAACATGTCACGGATCACGTCATAGCTCGAAACTCCCGCCCGAATAAGAATATAACCGAATGCGGTGCCCAGAATAAGAAAGACAACCCGCAACACTATTTCACCCCCGAAATTTGTGCGATCGCAAAGGTTACTGCAACGCCCGCGACGAGAAATCCGCACGTCGCCACCAGACTCGCAAGCGAACCTTTCGAAAGCCCCGCAATCGAATTGCCGGATGTGCAGCCTTTTGCCATGCGCGAACCATATCCCCATAAAAAGCCGCCGAGCGTCAATACCGCCCCCTTTGTCGCGAGACTTGCACCCCAGATCTGGTCAAATTTGCCCAGGGAAAATGTGCCCTGCCAACCGACGGTGGTAACTGCGGCGATAGCACCGCCAGCGATGAGTCCGATGGTGAAAAAGGTTCGGAAGCCGAATGGGCCGCCGAGATCGGGGCGCTGGAAGAACTTGATCTTCGAAAAAATCGAGCACACGCTCGCATATCCGCGCGTCACCGAAAGAAACTTACCCGTCGAAATCACGAGCGTGATAGAGACCGCCGCGATGGCGAGGCCGCCCAGCCAGAATGGCCAAATATACTCACTTGTCATGTTATTTTCCTCCGCGCTCGATTATCGTCGCTAAAATGGGCGGCTTTTCTCAAGACGCACGCTGAGGAGAGTTGAGCTTAAATTCGCCGTGTAAAGCGAAAGTCTGCTCAAAAGACCACACGGTACATCATGCCTGCCTTAACCGCCCACAAGGAGATTTCAGCCTCGAGAATTTTCATGGTCTCGACGCCGAGCCGAACAGAAAGTTGCGGATAGAGTTCCCAGCGAAAGCCGGCGCCGAATGACCAGCCGATGCGGCTGGCCCGGTTGATGGTTTCCACTGACTGCACTTCGGCGCGAACGCGGAAATAGTTGGGGCCATATGTCACGGTCGCAAAAAAGCCGCGCAGTATTCTGCGCCATACGCTGGCCTCAATTGCCACAGAATCGTGCGGTACAATCCACTCGCCCAAGGGAAAAAGCACCATCCCGTGAACGCAGGTCGCGGTCAAAGACGCCTTAACGTCGACCGTACCAAATTCCTCTAGGTCGAAAACGACCGATTCAGCGTAGATGGGAAAATAATCAACCACAACTCCGAAATAGAACGGGACAAAATACTGCATCGTCAGATCGCCACCGATACCAGGGCCGCCGACGCGTGTCTGTGAAGATGTATCAATTTTTTCCGGCATCGGACTCAGGCCATAGGTATAGCTGCCCCAAAGCGAGGACTGAACAGCCAGAGCCTGCGCGGGTGCCTGCGACAATGATAGCAGAAATAACAGCCGCGTCGAAAAACGCTTCATCGGTATTGCTGAATGGCAAAGATCATATAAGGACGATTTGTGATAAATCCGTCGGGATTGGCTTTGTTCAGAAATTCGAAGACAAACCCGGGCTCATCCAGAGTCCAGAAAAGAATTTTCTTTCCCGCGGAATGCAGATAATTCCCTGCATCGGTCTGGTACCCTGCCGTCCAGCGCGGCCCATAATATTTGCAGGCCCCTGCATCCGCCATCGCGACGGATTCTTCGGCAAGGCATGGCACGCCCACGTGTTCGGGCAGATTCAGAAAGGCGCCGAGAAAATCACCATCCGGCAGGCCTACCACAATTTCGAGATTTCTGCCTGCGTTCACAGCCAACTGATTGAATTCCTTCGCCAGAAGCACGGTGCTGTGCATAATCGCGGTGGTCTTGGGATCAAGCCAGACGAAGCGTATGTTCGGCAGGGTTAAGATCAGATTCAGCGCTTCCCGCAACGTGGGTATTTTTTCGCCCTGTTTTAGTTTGCAGAAAATACGCGTATTGATATACGGCATCTCCTGAACCGGTCCCAGACAGAATATACCCTTGACCAAACGCGTATTGTAGTCTTCGTCATGATAAAGAATGGGAACCCCGTCGGAGGTTCGGTTCACATCAATCTCGATGCCATTGGCGCCGAGAGAACTCGCAAGAGAAATGACCTGCAGCGTGTTCTCTGAAACGCCGCAACTATCGACTGTTCTGCAACCGCCCCGGTGCGCAATATTCAGGAATGCCGAGGTGGATTTCAAAGGGTGCGCAAATGCCAGTCGCACATTGTTTTTCAAATTATAAAAGTTCTCACCAAATGTTCCTTCAAAGGCAATCTGTCCCGGTATAGAGCCTGCGCACAGCGCACTTCCCCCATCGGCGGCTCTGATATAGAGGCGGATTAATCCCTTTTCCTGATTCACCGGATCTCTATAGGCGCCTTCAAACAAAACATCCTGCTCGATACATCCCGCCGCAAGCACCGCATAGTTGGCCGAACTGGGCGTGAATATGGACAGGCGATTTTCCGCCCACAGCACCGAAACGCTGCCGCCGAACCGGTCGAGGCCGGCATACGCTGCGCTGAAATTTCCGCTGAAATACTGCGAAGCCGCCGCCGGAAGTGGCGTCGCGAATTTCAATAGCCCGCCGTCAGGAAATTCCGTCTCTTCAGCCAGGTTACCGCAGTTAAGATTCACTGACAACAGGCTAAATAATAAGATCGATTCAATATATCTGAACATTCTCCCCCATTTCAAAACCGCATCCCCAGTAAAAACGTCGGGTAGACATAGAACAGATTTGAATCCGTAAACGCCAGCCAAAAGCCATAATCCGCTTTGTTGTAGTTAATGCGGGCTGTTACAAAAACGCCGTACCTTTCAGAACTATTTTCCAAAGTTATGTCAGCGCCGAAGCCGGTAAAAATGACCCGCCTGCCCTCAAAAACAGCGTCGCCAACGCGCGTATATTGATACCCCGATATATTAATGAATGCGCGCAAGGTAAGCGTTGAAGGTACCCAAGGAGGATAAACTCCCAAAAAAGCATGACTGACAATAAGACCCGGATGTTGGGCCAGAGCATAGGCAACGGCTGAAAAGCTGGTATTCTCCAGAAATCCGCCCCAGATTTCGATTTTATCGCCCAGACCGAAACTCCATGTATTCAGGCGATACGAGTAGTACAGGCCTGTTGAAAAATAGTTCCTGACCACAACAATACCGGCAGAGGTTTCCCATTGGAGGGCATTAAAAAATCTCTTCGTGAGAAAAAATTCTGCCATCGGTACGACGCGGAGCGTATTCTCCGCAATCCGGCGGGGAATGATGGTGACATTGGCACCGGCCCCGAAAGTGAAGTCGCTATTTTCTGATACGGGACTGAACAGGCTGCGGTAGGATTTTATTTTTCCACTTTCATTTGCTTCCGCGGTGATGGAAGATACCAGAATCAGACTCAGCAGATTTCTTTGGATGAATTTGCGCATTTTGACTCACCCGCAGCGATCGCACCAGCTAAAAATAGATCACCCTGACGTAAATGGCCTTATTTTC
>Ga0154020_10005703_pt1 | contig 14644 bp, 12 predicted proteins | sample Klosneuvirus_201_FD_109709 | JGI IMG/M metagenome (GOLD analysis project Ga0154020, IMG submission 109709) | Active sludge microbial communities from wastewater, Klosterneuburg, Austria - Klosneuvirus_20160825_MG | ecosystem: Engineered > WWTP > Aerobic digester > Activated sludge | place...
GTTTCGTATCTTGAGCGAGCGATATCGCAATCGTAGAAAGAGGTTTGCTTTGCGCTTCAACCTGATCGCAGCCATTTACAACCTTGAACTCACATCAAATTGACTTTTGCAAGAGGTCTATTGAGAGAAAGAAAGATTGAGACCAGCTTCGGTCAAGCCCTGCAGACAGTGGTGGAGTGAGGTGAACAGGCTCAAGCTAGGCTTAGATCAGCGCCACGAACACGTGGATCTTGCCGATATTGTGAACCAGAGCGAACCGCGTACGCGTCCATTGTACATCCACTTTACGTTTGGAGCGTAGGGTGAAGCGGTCCATGTGTTTATGGACACAAATGTTGGCAAAGACCGGTTCGACAATGCCCAACCGTCGCGCATAGATTTTCTTCCCCTGCTCGCTGTCGATCTTGGCTTTCATCAGATCGATCAAGCTCGGCTGGCCGGTATCGACCTGGAGGGAAAAGGAGAATCGCCTGACAAAATTTCCGCCTAAAAATTCCAAAAAACCTAACGGATGAACCAAGTAGCCAGCACAGTGCTAGAATCGCTGTGTTTCAGTTAGCCATTGTCATGTATGGTGGGTGTACCCATTATTTTCCCATTCTATTGGATGAAAGTGGATGGTGCGTGTTTAGTGGCGGGGTCTGAATTTCCTGAAAAGCGGGCTTACCCTATTGCTCCCTTAAAGCAAGCATCCTGAGCGAAATTCCCTTTCCGCGTCCCGGTTCTGTCCACGGGCAAACTGCCAGACAAATCCCACAGCTGTTATTGGCAACAAAATAAGGCACACATCTATCAAAATTAACGTACCATTTTTCTATGCCGCGCACCATTTTTTTGCTGTCAAATATTGCCTGGGGTGGGCAGTTGGTCATGCAAATCTCACAGCGAGTACAAAAATCATCAACGCCAATATCGATGGGCCTATCATGGGCCAATGGCATATTCGTTAACACAGTTGCCAGGCGCAAGTTCGAGCCAAATTCCTTGGAAATTAGTGAGCCATGTTTTCCGAGCTGACCAAGCCCTGCCTGCACTGCTAACGGCACATGAAGCACCTCTGCCGTGTCAGCCCCTACATTACTTGCCGACAATGCACTCCATCCCAAGGCCCGAATTCTTTTTGCTAATTCAATCGAAGCGAATGCTGCTCTTTGGTAGCCGTCCATAATGGCCGCAGTTGATTTTTCGGCTGTTGCGTACTTCACCCCGGCTAAATCCATTGAAACCGCAAGGCTGATTGCGGTTGGGTAATGGATTGGATCAAAATGTTCAAACGCATACTCTGGAGATAAGTTTGTAATCCCAACCAGGTCTGCCCCGAGTTGTTTGGCGGCTTCTTTTACATGCCTGGACATTATTTCTGGATTTTCAATCGGGACGCGTTTTGCATTTGCTTTTACACTTTTATGACGATCTTGCCACAGAATTTTGCGTAACACATTTGCGGAGACTTTATCAGCCATTGCATGAAAATATCGTTCAAGCCCATTCCAGGCAATTTTATAATCGCCGCTATGGAAAACTTTGCGGGCTGGACGTTTTTGATTTTCCCCTAATCCATTGATGATGTTGCCAGATAATGGCAGACAGCGATAAGCAAAAGGGTACTTTGGTTCCGGGTAAGCATCCAGCAAAACTGCCCGGCTTTTCCGGGGATGGAAATTATTGCCAGGGGTCAGATCTGCAATTTCATTCCCCGGAAACGATTTCTGCTGTGCATCTGGCTGCGAGTGAGAAAATTGCAGGTCATCCAGCCAGATTGTTTTGCCCTGCTTTATCTGCCTGGCAAATCTTCGTTTTAGAAATTTTTCTGGGATTACTTGAAAAGCACCCATATAAACAAGATGAGCTATCGTTTTTAGAGAAGCTACCCATAAACCAAAAATTGCCCATGTATCCATTGCAGGTGATTCGTTTTTCAATAGCGGATTCATATTTCTCCAATTGGCTAAATGGGGAGACTCCAGCCCAACCTCGCCCATCCTGTGCTGGCTACTTACTCATCCGACCGGAATTGAGCGGTAAAAGAAGGTTATCATGCTATTTTACTCTCGTCTGATAATTAACTGGGAGTAGCATGATAAGCAAATTCCTTGGCTGGCTACAAGAGCGCATTACACACTGGACAAAGCCCGCCAGTTCAGTCTTGATCATCGGCATACTCTCAGATCTAACTCGAAGCCGTGCTGATCTGATGGTAGAAAACGCACTGTTACGTCAACAACTGATTGTGCTGAATCGACAGATCAAACGACCACAGTTAAACAACCTTGATCGTTTTCGCCTTATGTTTCTATCGCACTTTACGAAGCTCTGGAAACAAGCCCTGCATATCGTTCAACCGGATACTTTGTTGCGCTGGCATTGGGAATTGTTTGGCATGTATTGGTGGCGGAAATCGCAGGGCAAGCCAAAGATTTCTGCTGAAACGATTGCCTTGATTCAAGAGATGGCGAAAGAGAATCAGTTATGGGGAGCAGAGCGAATACAGGGTGAGTTGTTAAAACTGGGGATAGTAGTGAGTAAACGGACCATCCAGAGATACATGCCGAAGGAAAAGAAAACGGGTTCTTCAAACCAAAATTGGGCGGCATTCTTGAAGAATCAAGCCAGTGGCATTTGGGTATGTGACTTTACGGTAGTAAACGACTGGTTATTCCGACAATGGTATATCTTTGTGGTGATGGAACTGAAAACGCGGCGGATCGTGCATACTGGTGTAACGAAATATCCAACCGATGAATGGACGGCACAACAATTACGGGAAGCAACACCGTGGGGGAAAGGACCGAAGTATCTGATCCGCGATCGTGACAAAAAATATGCCAGACACTTTTCGGCAGTAGCCGGAAGTATCAAAGAGTTGAAGGCGCCGTATCGAAGACCCCAAGCGAATGGGATTTGTGAAAGATTCATGGGCAGTCTGCGGCGAGAATGTATGGATCACATTCTGCTTCATGATGACAAGCATTTACAGCGGGTGGCACGGAATACACAGCATACTTCAATCAGGAACGACCGCATCAAGGCATTGAACAGCGCGTCCCCAATCATTTTGACCTGCCAAAGTCAAAGCCAATCAGAGGGAATATCTCATCGAAGGCAATTCTTGGTGGATTGCACCATGACTATTCTCGCACAACGTATCTGAACTGAGCTATATCTTTTGCATTACAACTTTACGAACAAGGGTGAATAGCGTCTATCGATCATCAAGTTGTGAAGTCGCATCATATTCGGGTACTTATGAATGATGCCTTTCGCCAAACAGAATCATTCAAGGCTTTCCAGCGAATGTAAAAGGTCTATTGGATTACGAAATTCTTGCTGAGATTTACAAAAACTTGGACGGATGAAGTAAGTAGCCAGCACAGCGGTTGAGTCAACAAATGAAATACCGCTACAGTTTCCATACAGACTCTTCAGGTAAGCACTCAACGGTCCAAAGACTAAAGGCATCAAGATCACAAATCGCTAATAACTCACTACATTCGGAAACTCGCCGCTTAAATGCTGGCAGACATGTTCCGTGTAATACGCCTTGAAGTTTCTGTATCGAGATTGGTGAAAGTAAATGATGATCGTCATGATTTCACTGATACTCAATTGTCCTGTTCGGCGTCTTTTCTTGCTTCCATCGACAATCAATTTCTTTTCCCAAGCAGGCAGAATATCTGGCAAAAATCATCTACATTCACAAATAATTCGAGTAAACTCATGGCACGGGGTTCCTTTCAGGTTCATTTTTTGGTTCGCACCTAAAGTTTACCCAAAAGCGAGCCCCGTTTCTTATCCATTATTCACGTTAAGTAGCCAGCACAGGGGAAGGAGCAGGTTTCCGTCAAAATATCAAAGTCAATTTACTTGTTCCTATCGGGGAAAATCAAAGTACGTCATGATTTCTAAAACCCACCACTACTGAAAGGCATGATAAGTTTTTCAACCAATTGAATTAAATCATTGCGCACACGCGCTAAATGTTCTCGCATTTGTTTTTCGGCATTATCTGCGTTACCAGCCAACACACTGCCCACAAACTCTTCATGTTCGCCAATGGATGTTTTGGTGCGTCCTTGCAGGGCAACGTACCCCAAACGTAAACGGTGCCACTGATCATTTAGATTTTCTATAATTTTTTCTGCTCGTTCATTATTTGACATCAAAAATAAAATGTTGTGCAAGTGAATATCAGCCTGGAGCCAGAGATCTGCATCATTAGCTTCTGTGGCGTTTCTCATATCGAGCAAGGCGTCTCCCAAATCTTTGCGAAGACCTTCATCGGTGCATTCGGCAGCTTTGCGGATAAGCATTCCCTCAACAGCAATTTTAAGTTCAAAAATTTCGTGAACATCCTCCAGGTCGAGCATGTAAACGCGCCAGCCTTTGCGTGCATCATTAATAAGCAATCCTTCTTTTTCCAAACGCTGAAAAGCCTCTCGTACCGGTGTTCGGCTAATTTCCAGCTTTTCAGCGATTTGTGCGTCCGTAATATATTCACCAGGTTTGAAGCCCAAATTAATGATCTGCCCGCGCACATAATCGTAGGTTTGTTGTTGAAAGGTGGAAAATTCTTTGCTCATAGTAGGTACTCCTGCATAGGGAATTGCTTTAAATGTAATTATTTTAGCACGTTTTTTGCATTATTTAAGTAACTTCAGTATACAAAAACATTGACTTTCAGTATATTGAGATGTATTATAGGGTATATCGAAAAGCAGAGAATTATTTTCCTGAAAACGAGGCTCTAATGCAAATCTCTACCGAAAAACTTTCTGAACTGGATGAAATGGCTTATCAGATCCGCCGCTTGAGCGTGGAAATGATCACCTACGGCAAATGGGGGCATATTGGCGGATCTTTTTCCATGGCTGAGTTTTTATCCGTCCTGTATTTCCAGGTCATGTCAATCAAACCAGAACAGCCTGATTGGGAGATCCGTGATCGTCTCGTTCTTTCGAAGGCGCACGGTTCTCCCGCCCTGTATGCGGCGATGGCTTTACGGGGATATTATCCCATCGATAAGATTTACTCCTACTGCGAGTTAGGCGGATTTGAAGGTCACACCGATATGGCGCGCACCCCTGGCTTGGAATCGTCAGGAGGTCCGCTGGGAATGGGACTTTCTGTATCGGTGGGTATGGCGTTAGCGATGCGCTTCAAAGAAAATGCCCGTGGACGCGTCTTTTGCATTCTTGGCGATGGTGAAACCAATGAGGGTAATGTCTGGGAAGCCGCAATGTCCGCCGCTCATTATCATCTTGATAATCTGATCGCCGTATTGGACTACAACAAAGTGATGGCGAAAGGCTTTGTCTGGGAAGAAATGGGGATTGAGCCTGTTGCCGATAAATGGCGCGCCTTTGGCTGGGATGTGATCGAAGTTGATGGACATGACATCTCGGCATTGGTCGATGCCTTCTATCGCGCGCGCTGGATCATGCCGCGCGGCAAGCCGATTATCGTCATCACACACACGGTCAAAGGCAAGGGCGTTGAAATGGCGGAATTTAATTACAAGTGGCATACCCACGCACCAGACCCTGCCACAGCAGATGCCATGCTCAAAGAACTGGCTCGCACTTATGGACGCCCAGAACAGGGCTACAGCAAATTGGGTGAAGTTGAAGTGAAGGAGGATTTCTATGGCGGCGAATAATATAAAGGCTGTTGAAATGCGCGACGCCTTTGGGCAGACTCTGGTTGAACTGGGTAAGCAATATCCAAACATGATTATGCTGGATGCTGACTTGCACACCTCGTCCAAAGCGACCATGTTTAAGAAAGCCTATCCAGAGCGTTTTATACAGGTTGGCATTGCCGAACAGAATTTATTTGGTATTTCCGCTGGTCTTGCCTTGAGCGGATTTATGCCTTTCCCTTCCACGTTCGCAGTGTTCGCCACGCGCCGCGCACTTGACCAGATTGCCATTTCAATTTGTTTTCCCGACCTGAATGTAAAAATTCCAGGCTCGTATGTGGGTCTTCCCACCAGCCGAGCTGGCGCTTCACATAATTGTATTGAAGATATCGCCGTAATGCGTGCCCTGCCAAACATGCGTGTAGCAGACCCTGCTGACGCCGCCGATTTACGCGCCATTATGCGTGCCGCCGCTGAAGTGCATGGACCTGTTTACTTCCGCATTGCGCGCATGGCGATACCTTCTATCTTTGGGGACGACCATAAATTTGAATGGGGGAAGGGTGTGACCTTGCGCGAAGGTCACGATGTGACTTTATTTGGCACGGGCATTATGACCACTTTCTGCCTCAACGCTGCGGATTTGCTCGCCGCTGATGGAATTTCAGCCGAAGTGATTCATCTCGGCTCGATCAAGCCTATTGACCGTGACCTGATTGCAGCCAGCGCCGCCCGCACGGGTTGCGCCGTGACTGCCGAAAACGCTACCATTAACGGTGGCTTTGGTGCAGCGGTTCTGGAAGTTCTCGGCGAAGAATGTCCTGTTCCACTTCAACGCATTGGCGTGCGCGACCGTTGGGCAGATAGTGGCGGAATCAAAGAACTCTTCACGCATCACGGAATGCAGCCCGAAGATATAGCCATCGCCGCTAAAAAAGTAATTGCTCAAAAAAAGGCGGTGCGCGTATGACTCTCCCTGCTGATCCCATGCGCTGGTTTGCTGAGACTTTGAGCCTGACGGGTGTGGCACACACCAACCCTGAAGCGGCGGGCGAATTTCGCGGCAAACGCCTTGGACTTATCAACGGCTCTGCGTGGATTATCCCCTGGGCAAATTACTTTGGGCGTATGTTCGTGCCTGGCGCACATTTAATTAATGTAGGCAACGAAGCCTTGCAAGTCAATTTTATGGAAATTCATCAGCAGGGATTGCCCGTACCGCCGCAATCCAACATTGACGCTTTTGTGCGCTATGCCCACGATCTGGTTGAACTCGGTCATGTGGATGCAATTCTCATCACCTGTTCCACCATGAACCGTTCCTTCCCTGCGGTGATGGATGCGATGATACCCTACAACATTCCCGTCATTCAAATTGACCGCCCCATTATGGAAAATGCCGTCAGACATGGCGGCAAAACTTTGGTAATTGCGACACACGGACCCACTGTTGCCAGCACACAGGCATTGTTGCGCGAAACCGCCGCCGAATTAAATTCAAACATTGATTTCTCTGGCGAAACTGTTGAAGCCGCGTGGCACCGTCTCGCCGAAGGAAATGTGCAGGAGCATAACGAGTTACTGGCGCAAGCCATCCGCGCTCATCAGCAAACCGAAAAAATTGATTCGGTAGTTTTGGCTCAACTTTCAATGACCGTTTTCCTGCTCAGTTATCCCGACCCGCTCAAAGAGTTTGGCGTTCCTGTTTTCACCAGCGGACAATCTGGTTTTGAGCGCGTGGCTCAGGTTTTCAAAAATGCCTGAAATCAAATTTGCGTCCCTTTTGGCTGGGCTTCCACCCGAACCCACAGAAAGTATTCTGCGGGAAATTCAGGATCGGATAGCCGCCTCCCGCCGCAAAGTGGTGGTGCTGGATGATGACCCCACGGGGACTCAAACGGTGCATGGCGTATCAGTTCTGACCGAATGGTCTGTTCCTGTTTTGCAGGCAGAGTTCGCCTCTGATGAATCTACCTTCTACATTCTGACAAATTCGCGCAGCCTGACAGTGGACGCGGCGCAGGCGATTAACTATGAAATTGGCGTGAACCTAAAAATCGCAGCACAAAAGGCAGGATGTGAATTTGTGGTCATCAGCCGCAGTGACTCCACTCTGCGTGGACATTTCCCTGCCGAAATTGATTCGCTTGCTGATGGATTGCAAATTCATTTTGATGGATTGATTCTCGCGCCATATTTTCGTGAAGGCGGACGATACACCGTCAATAACACACACTACGTTGTCAGCGGCGAGAAAGCGCTCCCAGCGGGGGAAACTGAATTCGCGCGCGACCCAGCCTTCGGATATTCTGAATCGGATCTTCTTCACTGGGTACAGGAAAAAACCGCAGGCAAGATTCAATCCAATCAGGTTGAGTCGCTCTCCATCCAGGAAATTCGCGCTGGAAATATTTTGCAAAAATTATTGAGTTTGAGCAACGGAAAAGTATGTGTAATGAATGCCGTTTCCGACCTCGACCTTGAGTTGGTTGTGCGGGTATTACTGGAAGCCGAAGCCCGCGGAAAAAAATTCCTGTACCGCGCCGCCGCTTCCTTTGTGCGTGTCCGCGCTGGAATTTCGCCGCGCTCCTTATTAACAGTTGACGAATTAAACACCGACTCAACCTTTGGCGGCTTGGTGGTGGTTGGTTCATTTGTCCCAAAGACAACTTCGCAATTACATCATTTGCGCCAGAAATTTTCTTTTGTTGAAGTTGAGTTGGATGTCAATCTTTTGTTGGACGAATCAAAACACACAGCATTACTTACAGGAGCGCAGCATGAGATCAATCGCGCAATTTCTGCTGGACGCGATGTGCTGCTCTTTACCAGCCGAAACCTTGTGAAGGGAAATAATGAACGCGCGTCATTGCAAATTGGCGGACTGGTTTCTGAAAGTTTGGTGGCGTGTGTGCAGGGATTGAACATCCGTCCGCGCTATTTGATTGCAAAAGGCGGAATCACATCCAGCGATGTTGCGACCAAAGGCTTGGATGTTCGCAAGGCGTTGGTGCTGGGGCAGGTGTTGGCTGGTGTGCCCGTTTGGCAATTGGGCGCGGAAAGCCATTTCCCTGGCATGACATATGTTGTCTTCCCTGGCAATGTGGGTGATGAGAACGCACTGTCTGATGTGGTTGCAAAATTCAAAAGTAGCGAAGGCGTTTTATGTTGATTTCAACGAAAACACTTCTTGCTCAAGCGCAAAGAGGCGGGTATGCCATTGGCGCGTTCAATGTTTATAACGTTGAAGGGGTACGCGCCGTGGTAGCCGCCGCACAAGAAACGCACAGTCCAGTCATGCTGCAACTTCATCCGCAGGCGTTGATATATGGCGGCGCTCCATTGATTGCGCTTTGTTTGGAAGCGGCGAAATGCGCCACTGTTCCAGTCGCTGTTCATCTCGATCACAGTTCATCCGAACAGGATATTCGCGGCGCTTTAGGCGCGGGATTAGTTTCCATCATGGCGGACGGCTCCCATTTGACCTACGAAGAAAATATTTCCTTCACTGCCAATATGTCCGCGCTGGCACACGAAAAAAATGGATTTGTGGAAGCCGAACTCGGACGCTTGAGTGGTACCGAAGATGGGCTGACTATTTCAGAATTGGAAGCACATATGACCGACCCTGCCAAGGCGTTGGATTTTATTTCCAAAACCAAAGTGGATGCCCTTGCTGTTTGCATTGGAAATATTCACGGTCATTATCGCAATGAGCCGAAACTGGATTTTCCCCGTTTGGAGAAGATTCAGCGGCAGGTGACTCTGCCATTGGTGCTGCACGGCGCCTCTGGTCTGCCCGATGACATGATCCGCCGTTCGATTGAATTGGGTGTCTGCAAGTTTAATGTCAACACCGAAGTGCGTGATGCCTTCGTCTCAAGTTTGAGCGCGACCCTGTCTGCCAATTCCAAAACCGACCTGCTCGTGTTGATGCAGTCAGCGGTGGATGCAATGCGGCAGGTGGTTTTACAGAAAATATTCCTGTTCGGTTCGCATGAAAAAGCCCAAATGGTTTTAGGAGGCGCATGACCAAAGTCATCTTTTGAAAACCCATGTTAACTAAAATTCATTCCATTCATCCTATATTTGGAGGAGAACCATGTTAAAGAAACTGTACACCCTGCTCGCTGTTTTGTTGATTGCCGCTTTCGCGCTTTCTGCCTGCGGTACGCCTGCCACGCCTCAAACCATCATTCAGACCGTGGAAGTTCCAGTGGAAGTTCAAGTGACCGCCACAGCCGAACCCAAAGCCGAAGGCGGCAAGGAACTCATCGTTTGGTGGAGTCACTGGGCAAACGAACCTGCCAAGAAAATTGTGATCGAGAAAATTGTTGCAGACTATGAAGCCGAAAATCCCGATGTTGATATCGTGTTAACCTGGTGGGACAAGAATCCCCTGCGCGATGCTGTCCGCAGCACCATGACCGCAGGCGGCGAAGGCGCTCCCGATATCACCACCTTTGACTCGGAAGTTGTCGAGTGGGTCGAAGCAGGCTGGATGACCGATTTGGCAGATACCATTCCCTGGGATAATCTTGACGCAATGGCGAAAAGTGACGCCACTTATCCAGACCAGGGATATGCAGGTAATTACAAGTTGAATCTTTCCAAGGTCACCAACATGCTTTTCTACAACAAAGAGATTTTCGCCGAGTTGGGCATTACCGTGCCCGATAATTATCAGTTTACACAAACCGAATTTCTGGATGTTGTTCAAAAATGCTCAGATGCTGGTTACGCGGGCGTTGCTGATGCAATTGGCAATCGTAAATATGCAGGACTTTGGCCCGTTCAGTATGGTTTGTTCTCTTTGGTAGGTCCACAGGAATTCGACCTCTACAACGCTGGTAAAAAGTCATGGGATTCCCCCGAAGCCAAATCGGTTTTGGAATATAGCGCTGCCCTGCGAGATGCTGGTCTCTGGCCCGAATCTTATAGCACCATGACGATTGATGAATTCCATGTCTATTTCCATACTCAGCAAAAGTCGTGTATGTTCTATATCCCGACTTGGTATACGGGACGTGCTTTCAAGGCTGTCAAAGATGGCGGACAAGACCCCGCCTGGCAGTTTGGAATGTTGCGTTACCCCGCCATGGATGGCGGCGTAGCCAATGATCTGGTTTGGGGCGGAATCGAATCGGGGTATGGCGTACTTTCCACAACCAAGCACGCAGAAACCGCCAAAGATATTATCGCCTATATCGCCCAGCCGAAATATGGCGCGTTGTGGACAGCAGTTACCTATAGCCCATCCATGATTAAATATGATCCAGTCGCAGATGCCCCGAGCGAAGAGATACTCAAAACCGCTGGAGTCACTGCGGGTCAATGGGATTGGTACTGGGCGGAATACGACAAAGTCTATGGCGGACTTGAAGTGGGACTCGCGCCCACCGCCCGCTGTGGTGATTTCAACGCCGCGATGGAGTCTGCTTTGGCAGATGGTCTGCCGCAAAGCCTGACAACGGTTGACGAGTCAATCGCTTTGGTTGACGCCGCACTCTGCAAGTAAAAAATCTTTATTGGGAGGTCAGGGTGTTCCTGACCTCCCAACTCCGATGAAAAGGACGGACACCATGTTTAAAAGTATTCATCTGCCCCAATGGACAAATCGTTGGTTGCCCATCGCCTTATTCATCGGGCCTGTCATGTTGTATTATTTGGGCTTCATGGTCTATCCATTTTTCACCACTTTTTATTATTCCTTCAATACCATAGCGCCCGTCAAGGGCGTGATGACCACAACTTTTGTGGGACTCCAGAATTACATTGATCTTTTCAACGACCCCATTTTTATTCAATCTGTAAAAAATACATTGATCTGGTCAGTGGCGGGACCCGTGATTGAAATGCTGACCGCTCTGACACTGGCATTTATGATTTATTTCAAAGTGCCATTCCATCGCTTTTATCGCACCGCCTGGTTCACCCCGCTGCTGGTTTCGGGTGTAATTGTAGGACTTGTTTTCCGTTGGATTTTCAACAATGAATGGGGTTTGCTCAATGCCAGTCTGCGGGCGGTTGGACTGGATGATTGGGCGCTCAACTGGCTCGGACGGCGCGATACGCCGCTGATGGCGGTTATCTTTGTTCACTACTGGGCGACCTTTGGCTATTCGATGGTGCTGCTACTTGCAGGGTTAAGCGCCATTCCCGAAGAATTGCTTGATGCCGCCAAAGTGGATGGCGCCAGTCTGTTTCAGACCATCACGAAAATAATGATTCCCATCCTGTGGCCCACTTTAATAACCGTTATTATTCTCTCTTTTATCGGCAAAATGCGAGCCTTTCACATTGTTTGGGCGTTGACGGGTGGCGGCCCCATGCACTTCACCGAGACAGTTGCCACATATGTCCAGAAACGCGCCTTTGGTTGGAGCACACTGGATTTAGGATATCCCTCCGCGATGGCTGTGCTGTGGTTCGGCGTGGTGATGGTCGGCGTGGGGTTGATCAATCGCTGGCTTAAACGTCAAGTGGATTACTAGGAACGGATGATGATTTCTCATTCACAAACTCAAAAATATCAGGTTGATCCCCTCCGTCGAATAAAAGATACCTTCGGCAAAGGCACACTGACAATTGTTCTCATGCTTTTCACGCTTATGGTGCTCATCCCCTTCATTTGGATGGTCATCATGTCTTTTCGCACCACAGCAGATATTCTCAACGATCCGTTTGGACTTCCAAAAACACTGGATGTTGAAAACTACGGCAAACTCTTGTTTGATCCCGAAATCGGGTTCATGCGCTACTTTTTCAATAGCATTGTCGTTAGTGTTGGCGCATTATTAGTCACGTTAGTTCTATCCACGATGGGCGGCTATGGATTTGGACGCTCGCGCTATCAATTCAAATTTCGTGGACCCGTCTTTAGCCTGCTGTTATTCTCCCTCATGCTCCCGCCGCAGATTTTCTATATTCCACAATTTACGATGATGAGCAAACTTGGTCTGCTCAATACCTACTGGTCACTGATTCTGATTTACGCTGCCACCGCCTTGCCCGTTAGCACCTACTTGATGTCTACCTATTTTTCGCAATTGCCATCTGAATTGGAGGATGCCTCACAAATTGATGGTTGCACTCACTTTCAAACTTTTTGGTATGTCATGCTGCCGCTGGCTCGCCCAGCCATTATGACCGTGACCCTCATGAACTTCATGAGTTTTTGGAACGAACTTCTGCTCGCCATCACAATGGTCACTGACCCCAAAATGCGCACCATCCAAGCCGCCATGATGATGTTTGTCGGCGAGAATGGTTCCAACTATGCGATTGCCGCCGCCAGTCTGGTGCTGTCCATGCTGCCAACTTTGCTTTTGTACCTGGTAATGTCAGATAAATTTATTGAAGGTCTCACTGCAGGCGCAGTGAAAGGATAAGTAAATCCCATGCCGCAACCCTTACGCGGCGCGTTGATTGGCGCGGGAGCGATTTCGCATTACCACCTATCCGCCTGGGAGAAAATTCCTCAGGTGGAAATTATTGCCATTTGTGACCCGAACCGCCAAAACGCGGAAGGACGCGCCGCCGAGTTTGGCATTCCGCCCGAAATGGTTTTTATCGACCCGTCAGAAATGTTCCGCTCCACCCCGTTTGATTTTGTGGACATCGCCGCTCCGCCTGAAGCTCATCTTGAATTGACCGAACTCGCCGCCGCTCATCATGTGCATGTTAATTGCCAAAAACCCTTTACCCTGAATCTTTCCGACGCCCAGCGTATGATGGATGTTTGTCAGCAGGCGGGCGTGCTACTCAACATCAATGAAAACTGGCGTTGGCGCATTTGGTATCGCACCCTCCATCAGATGATTCAAGATGGAAAAATTGGCAAGCCTGTTTACGCCCGAATTTTTTCGCATTCATCCAGATATATTTTTGGGAATCCCCGCAGCCAGCATGTCATTTTGCTGGAAGTCGGCGTCCATCATGTGGATGTTTTGCGCTTCTTGTTTGGCGAGCCCATCCGCGTAACGGCGCGCACCAATGACGTTAGCCACGCCTTTTTTGGCGAAGACCGCGCCATAGTCATGCTTGATTTTCCTGATAATTTGCAGGCTGTTTTAGATTTGAGTTGATCATCTTTTGCCCCGGCAGGGTACGCCGACCGCGACACGCGTCCGATTGAAGATTGCCGCATTGAGGGAGATCGCGACACGATTGAATTGATACGCGATGCTCATTCAGCGAGCAATCCGCTCACCCTGGGCGTACAGCCGCCGAAGCCTATCTCGATAGTTATGTCGCGGCGCAAACGTATTTCATCGAATGTCTATTATTAGGAAAAAATTTTGAAACATGCGCAGCGGATAATTTTGAAACACTTGCCGCACCCAAGACATTGAAACGTTGGCGACCCGCTTGCGCTGGAGTAAATATGCGCACCACTGACCTGTACTGGCTACTTGGCTCATCCATTCGGCTTTGGGAGGTCAAAGGCGATAATCATGCTATTTTTGCTTTCGTCTCATAAATTCCCGGGAACAACATGATAGGCAAAATCCTTCTCTGGTTACAAGAGCTCATCAAACTCTGGACAAAACCCGCCTTCAGGGAATAAACGAACAAGTGTGAAATGTATTTGACTACTTGTGATCGGTGTGTTTTCCTAAAAAAGATCATCCAAATGATCCCAGCCCGTATTCAAAAAACAAACCAAGGCCACCCTGGGCGGAAAAGGAGAATCGCCTGACGTAATTTCAGCCAAAAACCTCAAAAAAATCTAACGGATGAAGCAAGTAGCCAGTACAGGTTCTACATCGTATTGATTACATAAATCGAGGTATGTCACCCATCCTGCCTTATTGCGAAACATGTAACTACGGCACGATCCCAATGTTTATCATGTATCTCCAAACTGCTTCAATTGGATAATGCATCAAGTTACAGCATTTATGTTACATAAAGCTCTGTTATCCTCAAAATTGCGAATCTCATTTTTGTTCGCTTAAAAATATCTTTCTGCCAACAATATTCCTGATACCGCAGATGTTGTTA
>Ga0154020_10005704_pt1 | contig 14644 bp, 12 predicted proteins | sample Klosneuvirus_201_FD_109709 | JGI IMG/M metagenome (GOLD analysis project Ga0154020, IMG submission 109709) | Active sludge microbial communities from wastewater, Klosterneuburg, Austria - Klosneuvirus_20160825_MG | ecosystem: Engineered > WWTP > Aerobic digester > Activated sludge | place...
AGGCCAAGCCCGCTGGGCCACGCGACCGCGCGGCGCAGCAGGCCAGGCTCGATGAACTGCGCGCAAGGTATGAGAAGGACGCGCCGCACACGCAGTTCGTGACGGCGCACACAAAGATCGTCTTCGGCGAGGGGGACCCCGCGGCGAGGCTCGTGTTCATCGGCGAAGCCCCGGGAGAAGAGGAAGATCGCACCGGGCGGCCCTTCGTCGGGCGGTCCGGAGAGTTGCTGACCAAGATGATCGGCGGCATGGGCCTGAAACGCGAGGACGTCTACATCTGCAACATCATGAAGACCCGCCCGCCCAACAACGCGACGCCGACAGGACGGGAGATCGAGATCTGCGAGCCCTACCTGCGAGAGCAGGTGAGCATCATCGGGCCGCGAGTGATCGTGACGCTCGGGCTCCCCGCGTCGCGTGCGATTCTCAGGAGCGACGAGTCGATGACCAAGATGCGGGGGCGCTGGCGGACATACAGCCTGATGGACGGCGGCAGCGTGGACGTGATGCCCACCTTTCACCCGGCGTACGTGCTGCGGAACTACACGGACGAGACCCGCCGCACGGTGTGGGGTGACCTGCAGCTGGTCATGAGGAAGCTCGAACAGAGTCCGGCCTGAGAGTGGGCGGACCGGCGGCGCAACGCATTATTCCGGAAGTGGTTAGCGGGCCATCCCGGAGGCATCCCGGGCCGCTTCGTTTTTTTTGATCCCCCTCGGAACCGGCCCGTGGGACGTTCGTATCGACTGCTGTCCGGAGGCCAGCAACCTCCGGGCACAACAATGACCCCCACGAGACCCGGCGCTCGGCCTTTCGTTCTGAGTGCCGGGTTTTTTTCGCGCTCACTCTATTGGTGCGGGGGTGTGCCTGCGGGGGCTACTCCCGGATTCCGAGCGGCTCACCCGGCCCGAGCTTCAGAGCCTTGGTCACCAGGGTGGGGGGCTCGCCCCGCCAGCGGACTTCAAAGGTGAGTTCGACCGGGTCGCCGGGCGCGATGCCCTCGAGGGCTCCGGGGGCGACCCAGGCGAAGTCCATCTCCATCTCTTCCATGCCGACCTCCTTGCCCAGCCGGTTCACGAAGGTCGGGATCGGCGCGTGGTGCACTACGAGGTAGCCCCGTGGCGGGTTGGGCAGCCGGACCACGCGGCCCCGCACGGTGTAGGTCGCCTCCACCGCGCCCCGGACGACTACGGGAGGCGGTGCGGGCTTTTCGCAGCCGGTGAAGAGAAACGGTGCGGCTGCAAGCAGAAGGAACGAAAAAACCCGCACGCAGGTGCGGGTCGAAGTCTCACTGGGGAGTGCGGGCATGGTGGCTCCGGCCGCGTGGGGCTCCCGGGAGCCGGAATGTGCACGCGGGGCCCGGGCTGGCTTACTTGGCCTTGACGGTGACGTACTTGCTGACGGAGGCCAGTTCGTCCGCGAGGTCGACTCTGAAGGGCATGGTCCAGGTAGCGCCGGAGACGCAACGGACGACGCGGGCGGGCTTCTCGCGGCTGACCCAGTCGCGGTTGCCGCGGTTGTAGACGAGCTCACGCTGGGAGCGCATGCGCTGGGCCCTGCGGAGGGCGCGCTTGTTGTCGGGGTCCAGGCGCATAAGGCGCTCGATGGTGATCACAGAGGCCTGGGCCTTGGGGAGCGTTGCGACGGTGCAGAGGATGTCCTGACCGGGCTTGAACGAGTTTGTATCGAGGGCCATGGCGAATCGTCTCCGACGGGGTGAACCCCGGCAAGTAGGGCTGGAAGTCTAGGCGTGCCGCGCGGCGTTTCCAGCGGAGATGGGTGAGGGGCTCCTAGACTGGCCCCCATGACCCAGGCCCCCGCCGTCCCGCCCTTTGATCCCAATGCCTCCCACCAACAGGTGCCGAAACTGCGACCCGTGCGGGCGTTTCCGGCCCAGACGCAGGAGGGTCAGCCCCTGCTCGGGCTGGCGGACTCCCGGCAGGTGTCGGATGAACTCGTCTACTTTGCGCCCGCCGTCCAGCACATCCTGCCTCTGATGGACGGGACGAGGTCGCTGGACGCGATTGCGGCGGAGGTCGGCAAGGGGCTGACGCGTGGAATTCTCGAGCAGATCGTGTCGCAACTTGACCATGCGGGCCTGCTCGAGGGCCCGGGTTTCCAGAAGCGGCTGGAGCAGATGCGCCGGGACTTTGACGCCACGGTGAATCTGCCCCCCGCATCGTCCGCGGGGATCATGGACCAGTTGCTGCAGCAGGCGATCGCCTCGGGCGAACCAGCGCCGGAGAGCGAGGCCGACGCGGCGGTTCGCGGCGCGGCAAAGCTGCGCGAGGCCATGGACACCTGGATCGAGACCACGCTCAAGAACTCCCCGGGCGGAAAGTTTGAAGCGCTGCCCAAGGCGGTGGCGGCCCCGCATCTGGACTACAGCCGGGGATGGCCAAACTACGGCGCGACCTGGGGGCGGCTGAAAGGCCTGCCCGCGCCGGACCGGGTGGTCATTCTCGGGACCAACCACTTCGGGTTTGCGACGGGCGTGTGCGGCTGCGACAAGGGCTTTGAGTCGCCGCTGGGCACGTGCGAGCTGGACCGCGGGCTGGTCGAAGCGCTGCGGGCGGAACTGGGCCAGGAGGGTGCCGCCAGGCTCTTCGAGAATCGCTACGACCACGAGCGGGAGCACTCCATCGAGCTTCAGGTCCCCTGGATCCAGCACGCCTTTGGTGCTTCTCCCAAGGTCTTTGCGGCCCTGGTGCACGACCCGGCGGCAAACGAGGGCGAGAGTTACGACGGCAGGGGGCTCGGGTTTGAGCCCTTTGTGCGGGCGCTGCGCGCGGCGCTGGCGAAGGTGGGCGGCACGACGCTCATCGTCGCGTCGGCGGACCTCTCTCACGTGGGGCCGGCCTTCGGCGACCAGACCAGGCTCGCCGGCGACGACAAGCCAGCCTCGGACTTCCGCAACAAGGTGTTCACGCACGACCGGGAGATGCTGGGCCTCTTCGCGCAGGGCAAGCCCGACGAGCTGCTCGCGTCGATGTCCTGGCAGCAGAACCCGACGAGGTGGTGCAGCCTTGGCAACATGCTGGCGGCGTACCAGGTGACGCAGCCGGGCACCGTGGAGGTGCTGAACTACGCCGCGGCAATCGACCCCGAGGGGTACACCTGCGTCACGAGCGCGAGCGTGGTGATGCGGTAGTCCTGGTCAGCGGGGAGCGCCGGTGAAGGGCTTGCCGTCGATGACGGTGCCGATGCAGTGCGTGGTGTATTCGAACGGGTCGCCGTCGAAGAGGGCGAGGTCTCCGTCGAGGCCCGGGGCGATGGAGCCCACGCGGTCCGCGATGCCGAGGATGCGTGCGGGGACGACGGTGAGGGCTGCGAGCGCGTCGTCGGGGCTCATACCTTGGCGCACGGCGATGGCGGCCTCGAAGAGCACGACGCGGGTCTTGGGGACATACCCCTCGAAGCCAGCCTGAAAGGCGATGTCGATGCCGGCATCGTGGAGGGTGCGCGGGGTGGACATCGAGGCATTTTCGAGCTCGCCATAGGCCCGCGCCATGGGCGGATGGACCAAGACGGGCACGCGCTCGGTCCTGAGGGTGTCGATGAGGAGGTACGACTCGCTGCCGCCCTCGAGAATGAGGCGCAGATTGAACTCCCTGGCGAGTCTCAGCGCGGCGGAGATGTCTTGGGCACGCTGGGCGTTGACCATGAACGGAATCTCGCCCGAGAGTGCGCGGCAGAGGGCCTCCATGCGCAGGTCGCGGGCGGGGGGCGGCGCGGGCTTGTCGGTAGGGGGCTTCTCGCCGGCGGGGGCGGGCTTGTCGCGGGTGCGCTGGTATTCCTGCGCCTTGATGAACTGCTCGCGGAGCATGCTGACCATCTTGGCGCGGGTGCCGGGGGCGTTGTCGCGGCGGGCGCCGTCGCCCAGGGTGGCGGAGAGGGCGGCGGTCTCGCGGAGCAGGCACTCTTCGACTGTATTGCCCGAGGCCTTGACGAGGCAGGTCTGGCCGCTGATGAGTTCGCCCGGCGCGTGCCCGGTGTGGAGGGTGGTGACGCCCAGGGAGCGGACCCACTCGACGAGCGGGTCGTTGGGGTTGTAGGCGTCGATGGCGCGGAGCTCGGGCTGGATGGCGGCGGAGGTCTCGAGCTGGTCCTGGTCGTGGCGCTGATTGAGCAGGCCCGAGAGGCCCACGCTGGAGCGGGCGTCGATGAGTCCCGGTACGACGACGGCGGCCTTGAGGGTCTTCCAGCCGTCGGGGACGGGGACTTCGGAGGCGGGGCCGACCCGCTCCACCTTGCCCCGGGCGTTGATGAGCACCACGCCCTGGCGGATGACGCCGGGCCCGGCCATGGTGTGGACGCGGTCGCCCAGGACAGCGAGCTGAGCGAAGACGGGGGAGGCCAGAAGGAGCGGGATCAGGCGGGCCGGGGTGGTGCGCATGGGGCATAGGCTATCACGGGCTATCGCTCCCCGGGGGAGGGCGTGATGGAGGCCGGGGGAGCGGCTGCCTCGCCTATAGTTACGTTCTAGCTTTGAAGGAGCACACGATCGATGGCACACGATCCGCTTGATGTGGTGATCGGCGTTGGCGACGCGGTAAAGCGTGACCCCCAGGCGGCGGCCAAGCACCTGGCGGCGGCGAAGGCGGCGGACGAGTCCGGCGACCGCGAGAAGGCCTCGGTGGAACTCCGCCGGGCGGTGAGCGCCGACCCCGCGAGCGCCGAGGCGCTCTTCCGGCTGGCGTACCACCTCGACCTTCTGGGCGAGGAGGACGAGGCCCTGTCGCTCTACGAGCGGTGCTGCGAAGTGAAGCCCGCGAAGGTAAACGCCCTGCTCAACCTCGCCGTGATGTACGAGGACCGCGCGGAGTATGCCGCGGCGGAGCGGTGCCTGCGGCAGATCCTGGAGAGCAACCCGAACCACCTCCGGGCGCAGCTCTTCATGAAGGACGTGCAGGCCAGCCGCGAGATGGTGGTCGTCCAGGAGGACGACCGCGACATCTTCAAGCGCAAGGCGCTGCTGGACACGCCGGTGACGGACTTTGAGCTCTCGGTGCGTGCCCGCACCTGCCTGAAGAAGATGAACATCCGCTCGCTGGGTGACCTGCTGAAGATCACCGAGGCCGAGCTGCTCTCGTACAAGAACTTCGGCGAGAGCTCGCTCACCGAGATCAAGAAGATGCTGACCGCCAAGGGCCTGCGCATGGGCATGGGCCTGGAGGACGCGCACCGCGCCGCCCGCAGGGCGCTGCTCGAGCAGTACAAGGGCTCCGGCAAGGAAGCGGTGCTCGCCAAGCCCATCACCGACCTGGCGCTCTCGGTGCGGGCCCGCAAGGCGGTCTCGCTGCTGAGCATCCAGACGATGGGCGACCTGGCGGCGCACACCGAAGCGGAACTGATGGGCATCAAGAACTTCGGCGCTACCTCGCTGAAGGAGATCCGCGACCGCCTTGCCGAGCACGGGCTGTCGCTGCGGGCGCTGGACGCCTGAGGCGGGCGCACCGCTCGAACGCTGGAACTAAGAAGGGCCGGTCCCATCTCGGGGCCGGCCCTTGTGCATGGTTGGGGTGCTTGGTTGGGACGTGCCTACTGGCGGGGCTGACCCCGGCCCACGAGCTCGGCCTCGGCGGTCATCTCCTTGCCATCGCGGACGAAGGTGATCTTGACCTTGTCGCCGGGCTTGTGCTTGGAGAGCATCGGCATCCAGGACTCGACGGTGGTGAGCGGCGTGTCGTTCCAGCGGGTCATGCGGTCGCCGCCCTTGAGGCCGGCCTTGGCGGCGGGGAGGTTGGGTGTGACATCGCCGATGAGCACGCCGTCCTCAGCGCTGTAGTCCCCGGGCATGATGCCGAAGCGAACGCCCACGCCCGTGACGCTGCCGAGGTTTTCCTGGGGCTTTTCTTCCTCTTCCTTGGAGTCGCGCCCCGAACCGAAGACCCAGCCGGTGGGGTGTGTGGCGGCGTCGAGGGCGACGCGGGCGACAAGGTCTGCAACCTGGGTCGCGCCCTCGATGTTGATGGTGGAGGCGACATCGGCGGGCTTGTGATACTCCTTGTGGAGGCCGGTGAAGAAGAAGAGGTTTGGGATCTTCTTGAGGTGGAAGGAGTAGTGGTCGGAGTTGGACGCGCCGATGCGGGTGGGCTTGATGGTGAGGCCCGAGGCGTCCCAGTAGGGCTGGGTCCACTCTTCGAGGCCCTGGGCGGAGCCCACGCCCCCGACTTCCAGCTTGCCGTCACGGAGGCGGCCGATCATGTCCATGTTGAGCATGAGCGTGTGCTTGTCGTGGGGCACGATGGGGTGGTTGACGTACCACCGGGAGCCGACCAGGCCCGACTCTTCGGCGCTGAACCAGAGGAAGAGAATGGAGCGGGCGTTTGCGCCTTCAGGGAGCTGGGCGTAGGACTTGACGAGGCGCTCGGCGGCAAGGAGGTTGCCCGAGGTGCCCGAGCCGTTGTCGTCGGCGCCGGGGTGGAGCTTGCCCCGGTTCTCGCTCTGGGCCCCGACGTAGCCATAGCCCACGTGGTCGTAGTGCGAACCGATGACGATGAACTGGTCGGCGAGTTCGCCGCGTCCCGGGAGGATGGCGCCCACGTTGTCGGTCATGATGGGGACCTTGTCGACCTTCACGCCAAGCGTCACCGGAGCGCCCGCGAGATCGATCACGCCGCCGGCCTTGTCGGCGAGCTTGCGGAGGTCCAGGAGGGAGCGGTGCTCGCTGTCGGCGGCCTTCACGAGCGCGTCCGCCGCGGGGATGGACAGGTGAACCACGGGGAACTTCATCTTGCGTGAGCCCGCCAGGCCCATGTCCTCGAGGCGATTCACACGCTCATCGTCGGCCCCCGGGGGGTTGACGAGGATGATGCCCGCGGCACCTCGCTTGGCGACCGCGTCGAGCTTGGGCTGAAGGCCCGCGTACTCGCTCCAGCGGACGTCGGCCCACAGGCTCTTGCCCTTTTCGTCCATGGGCTCGAAGCGGAGGACCATGGCGATCTTGCCGGTCAGGTCGGTGTCCTTGGCGAAGGACGAGTAGCCATCGCGGCCCTCGTCGATGGCGTAGCCGACGAACGCGACGGGCCCGGTTGCCTCCCCGTTGCCCGAGTAGCCGACGACGTTGAACTGCTCTCCGGCGACGAGGCTTGTGCCCTCCCAGGAGGCACGCTGATCAGAGACGCGGAAGGAGGCCCCAGGCCGCAGGCTGGTGGGGGCCTCAAAGGGCTGGCGGTACGTGGCCCGCTGCTGAAGGATGGGGTTGCCCTGGGCGTCCTTGCCGGCCTCGACGGGGAAGGCCGGGGTGAGGCCCAGGCGCCGGAGGTTGGACTCGATGTAGTCGGCGGCGAGGCGGTTGCCCTGCGTGTCCGGGGCGCGGCCCTCGAAGAACGGGTTGGAGATGGTGAGCAGGTGCTGGCGGTAGTTTTCAATTTCCGGGGCAAGGTCCTGGAGAGAGGGAGGGTTGACATTGGCCCCGCCGCCCGCGAGGGCGTGGGAGGCGGTGAGGAGGAGGATCAGGGAAGCGGCGTGCCTGAACATGTGGGGCTCCTGGGGGGCGTGAAGGGAGTGTAGTAAGGGATGCTGCGCAAGGGGTGATCCGCCGCGAGAGCGGCGCGGGAAAGGGTGGCGGATCGGCCGGGTGGGGGTGCCCGGCTCCTATCATCGTGGGCTTGGGCCGGCGAACTGACGACCGGCCGAGCGAGACCGCCCGGTTTGGGCTTCCGAGTAATCCAATGACGACCGCCATGAGCCGCCCCGCCCCCTCCCATGATGTGTGCCCGACCTCAGAGGGCGTGCTCGGACCGACGGACACGTTTGTGAGGCGGCACCTTGGCCCCCGCGAGCACGACCTGCGGGAGATGCTGAAAGTGGTGGGGTACGACAGCCTTGACGCCTTCAGCGACGCGGTGGTGCCCGCGGGCATCCGGCTGAGGACTCCGATGACGCTGGCGGGCGTGCCGGGGGCGGAGCGGGGCGAGGCCGCGGTGCTCGACGTGCTGCGGGGCATCGCGGCCCAAAACGTCGTCGCGAAGTCCTACATCGGGACGGGGTACTACGACACCGTTACGCCCGGGGTGATCCTGCGGAACGTCATCGAGAACCCGGGGTGGTACACGCAGTACACGCCCTATCAGGCGGAGATCTCGCAGGGTCGGCTCGAGGCCCTGCTCAACTTTCAGACCGTCGTGAGCGACCTGACCGGCCTGCCACTGGCCGGCGCGAGCCTGCTGGATGAGGCCACTGCGGCGGCGGAGGCGATGGGCATGTGCCTCGCGCTGAGCGAGGACGGACGCACGAAGTTCTTTGTGGATGACCGCTGCCACCCCCAGACCATCGCGGTGGTGAAGACGCGCGCCGCGGCGCTGGGCGTGACGGTGCACGTGGGCCCGGCGGAATCCCAGGACCCAGCGGGGTACGCGGGCGTGCTGGTGCAATACCCCGACACCACGGGAGAGATACGGGACTACCCAGCGCTGGTGGGGGCGGCGCACGGCGCGGGCGCGCTGGTGGTGGCAGCGACGGACCTGCTGGCGCTGACGCTCCTGAAGCCGCCGGGAGAGTGGGGGGCGGACATCGCGGTGGGGAGCGCCCAGCGGCTGGGGGTGCCGATGGGTTTCGGCGGACCCCACGCGGGCTTCATCGCGGCGCGGAGCGAGTATGTGCGGAAGATGCCGGGGAGGATCATCGGCGTGTCGAAGGACGCGCACGGGAATCCGGCGTACCGGATGGCGATCCAGACACGCGAGCAGCACATCCGGCGTGACAAGGCGACGAGCAACATCTGCACCGCGCAGGCGCTCCTGGCCATCTGCGCCGGGATGTACGCCGTCTACCACGGCCCAACGGGGCTCACGGCGATCGCGCGCCGGGTGCGGGCGCTCACCGCCATCCTTGCGCGGGGCGTGCACTCCCTTGGGCACCAGGTTCTGACGACGGGGTTCTTCGACACCATCCAGTTCCGCGTGAAGGGCGACGCCAAGGCGGTCCTCACCGCGGCGGGTGTCGCCGGGGTCAACCTGCGAGACTTCGGCGACGGCACCCTCGGCGTGTCGCTCGACGAGACCACCACGCCCGCGGACGTCGCGGGCCTGCTTGCGATCCTGAACAAGGGCCAGAAGCCCGCCGGCGGCGACGCGATGAAGGCGAGCGCGGACGACCAGACCGTCGACCAGCGATTCGCCAGGCGCACCGCCTTCCTCACCCACCCGGTCTTCAACACGCACCACAGCGAGCACGAGATGCTCCGCTACATCACCAAGCTCCAGGGGCGAGACCTCTCGCTCGCCCAGAGCATGATCCCCCTGGGCTCGTGCACCATGAAGCTGAACGCGACGAGCGAGATGATCCCCGTGACCTGGCCGGAGTTCGGGCGGATGCACCCCTTTGCCCCGGCGGAGCAGGCGATGGGGTACCGCAGGCTCTTCGCGGACCTCGAGTCCTGGCTCGCGTCCTGCACCGGGTTCGCGGCGGTGTCGCTGCAGCCAAACGCCGGCGCACAGGGTGAGTACGCGGGCCTGCTGGTCATCCGAGCCTACCTGGAGTCCAAGGGCCAGGCGGGGCGGCGGGTGTGCCTCATCCCCCAGAGCGCGCACGGGACCAACCCGGCGTCCGCGGCTCTGGCCGGGTTCACCATCGTGGAGGTCGACTGCGACGAGCGCGGAAACATCGATCTCGCGGACCTGCGGGCCAAGGCCCAGGAGCACGCCGCGGACCTGGCCTGCCTGATGGTGACCTACCCCAGCACGCACGGCGTGTACGAAGAGACCATCCGCGAGGTCTGCGAGATCGTCCACAAGGCCGGCGGGCAGGTCTACATGGACGGCGCGAACATGAACGCCCAGGTCGGGCTCACCAGCCCCGCCGCCATCGGCGCCGACGTCTGCCACCTCAACCTGCACAAGACCTTCTGCATCCCGCACGGCGGGGGCGGCCCGGGCATGGGCCCCATCTGCGTCGCGGCCCACCTCGCGCCCTTCCTCCCCGGGCACCCCGTGGTGAGCAGCAACGCCGACGCCAGGGCCATCGGCCCCGTGTCGGCGGCGCCCTGGGGCTCTCCCTCCATCCTCGTCATCCCGTGGATGTACATCGCGATGATGGGCGCCCAGGGCCTCAGGAAGGCCACGCAGGTCGCGATGCTCAACGCGAACTACATGGCCAAGAGGCTTGAAGGGCACTACCCCGTGCTGTACCGCGGGTCGGCCGGGCTGTGCGCCCACGAGTTCATTCTGGACCTGAGGCCGCTGGAGAAGGCTACCGGCATCAAGACCGAGGACGTGGCCAAGCGACTGATGGACTATGGGTTCCACGCGCCCACCATGAGCTTCCCAGTGCCCGGCACGCTCATGATCGAGCCCACCGAGAGCGAACCCCGGAGCGAGCTGGACCGCTTCTGCGACGCGATGATCCTGATCCGTGAAGAGATCCGCGCCATCGAGCAAGGGGCGCTGGACCGGACCGACAACCCGCTGAAGAACGCGCCCCACACCATCGCCCACGTGAGCGCGAACGAGTGGCACCACTCCTACCCGCGAGAGCGGGCCGCGTACCCCGCGCCGTGGCTCCGCGACGCGAAGTTCTGGCCCCATGTCGGACGCATCGACAACCCCTGGGGCGATCGCAACCTCGTGTGCTCCTGCCCGCCCATGGCGGCCTACGGGCAGAAGCCATGAGCGGCGAGCCCCATGAGTCCCGCGGCCCCCATGAGCCCCACGACCCCCAGCGGTCCCTGGCCCTCCGCGTGGCCACCCTGCCCCGCGACACGAACCACTATGGCACGATCTTCGGTGGGGTCATCCTCAGCCTCATCGACCAGGCCGGGGCCATCCACGCGCGACGCCTCGGGAGGCACCGCTGGGTCACCGCGGCCCTGGACCGCGTGGACTTCAAGATGCCCGTCCACCTCGGCGACGTCGTGAACCTCTACACGCGCATCGCACGCACAGGCACCAAGAGCGTGACCGTCCAGGTCGAGGTCGAGGCCGAGCGCTTCGCTTCCGCGCAGACCGTGCCCGTGACCAGCGCCACCATCGTGATGGTCGCCGTGGACGCGGCGGGGCGGGCGATCCCCTTTGCGAGCCCAGCGACCGTGAACGACCCCAACCCGTAGGCCACGTGTGGGGCGCGGGGGCGACGCCTTCAGCTCAGCACGCGCTTGAACCCCAGCCCGCGGCGGAGGTCCGTCAGTTGCCCCGTGTGCACGCCGTTGTGGAACAGCATCCGCAGAACCAGCGTCCACACCGGAACCGTCGCGGCCCCCCAGGGTGAAGGAGCGTCGAGCGCGGCGTCCGTGGCGTTGCGAGCCGCCGAGGCCAAGTGGTCGCACGCCCGCTCAAAGATCTCTACCGCGCGGGCCAGCGTCGGATACGCGGCGGGGGTGTCGGCGGGTTCGGAGTTGAACGACACGGACTCGGTGGCGAAACGGCGTTCATCGCGCGTGCCCACCGCCCCCCCCGACACGAATGCGTCTGCTGGGGGCGGCCCGCCCCCGAGCTTCTCCGCGACGCGGTGCATCGTGAGCGCGAGGTGGCCCAGGCACCACACGGCGTGGTTGGGCAGGGTCGGGGTCTGGCGCGTGGCGTTTGTTTCGTCAAACCCCGCGAGAAAGCGGAGAACAAGGGGCTTGCTCATCAGCACGGCTTCGGCGAGCAGGTCTTGGCGGCGCATGGTTGTCTCCCTGGCTCTCGGTGCTAGCTCTTGAGGTTCACGTACTGCAGAGGAAGCCCCAGGTCCGCGCCGTCGAGAAGGCGCATGACCGACTGCAGGTCGTCGATCTGCTTGGCGGTGACGCGGAGCTCTTCGCCCTGGATAGAGGCCTGAACCTTGAGCTTGGAGTCCTTCACCAGGCGGACGATGCTCTTGGCTTTTTCCTGCTCGATGCCGTCCTGGATCTTGGCCTCCCACTTCAGACGGCCGGCGAGGGTGGGCTCCTGCTCGCCCCACGCGAAGGTACGGAGGGCGATGCCCCGGCGCTGGGAGGCGGTCTCGAACATCTCGCGGAGGCCGCGGAGCTTGGTCGCGTCGTCTCCGACGAGTTTGAGCTTCTTTTCCTTCTGGTCGACGGTGATCTCGGTGTGCGAGCCCCGGAAGTCAAAGCGGGCGGCGACGGCCTTTTTGGCGTTGTTGATGGCGTTGTCGAGTTCCGCGAAGTTGGCTCGGGAAACGATGTCGAAAGAGGGCATCGGGGGACTCCGGGTCGGCGCGGGGCGCGGGCCGGGAGCGTATGTCGTCGCGGGGACATGGTGGCGGGGCACCGAGGCCGGGGAGGGTGGTCCGCCGTTTGACCGCCGACGGGACGCCGCTACCATCCACCCCCCGGGACCGGTATGTCCGTCCGCGCCGGGGCGGGTCTGTGGGCCGGTGCGGCTGCTCTAAGGCCTGAAATTTCAGCGATTTGTGCCACCGTAGCTCAGTGGTAGAGCACTCCCTTGGTAAGGGAGAGGTCAAGGGTTCAAGTCCCTTTGGTGGCTTTCTCGGAAGGGTCACGGCGTCCGCCGTGGCTCTGGCGAAGGCGAACTGTCCCCGCTTTCGCGAACGTCTGGGTCGGCGGCTTTGGCAACCGCCGAGGTGGATGGACTGCGTTCGCTGGTCCGGTGGAGGCGCTATGGGAGACCCCGCCCCGGACCTTCTACAAGGGTCTCGCGTCCATCTCTTTGGAGGCATCTCCCATGGCTCGAGGCGTATTTACCCGTTCCAAACCCCACGTCAACGTCGGCACCATCGGTCACATCGACCACGGCAAGTCGACCCTGACCGCGGCGCTCTCGGCGCGCTCCGCGGCCCGGTTCGGCGGCGTCATCAAGTCCTACGCGGACATCACCAAGGGCGGCACCGTCCGTGACGCCAACAAGACGGTGACCATCGCGTCTTCGCACACCGAGTACGAGACCGAGAAGCGGCACTACGCCCACGTCGACTGCCCGGGCCACGCCGACTTCGTCAAGAACATGATCACCGGCGCCGCCCAGATGGACGGCGCCATCCTGGTCGTCTCCGCCGCCGACGGGCCCATGCCCCAGACGCGCGAGCACGTCCTGCTCGCCCGCCAGGTCGGTGTGCCTCACATCGTCGTCTTCCTCAACAAGGTCGACCTCGTCGACGACCCCGAACTCCTCGACCTGGTCGAGCTCGAGGTCCGCGAGCTGCTCAAGAAGTACGGCTTCCCCGGCGATGACACCCCCGTCATCCGCGGGCAGTCCAAGCTCGCCCTGGAGAACCCCAAGGACGACAAGGCCTGCAAGCCCATCGACGACCTCTTCACCGCCATCGACAGCTACATCCCCGAGCCCACGCGCGAGGTCGACAAGCCCTTCCTCATGAGCGTCGAGGACGTCTTCTCCATCAAGGGCCGCGGCACCGTCGCCACCGGGCGTATCGAGCGCGGCCGCTGCAAGGTCGGCGAGACCGTCGACATCGTCGGCCTCCGCCCCGACAAGAAGAGCACCGTCATCACCGGCGTCGAGATGTTCCAGAAGACCCTCGACGAGGGCGTCGCCGGCGACAACGTCGGTGCGCTGCTTCGTGGCGTTGAGAAGGACGACATCGAGCGCGGCCAGGTGCTCTGCAAGCCCGGCTCCATCAGCCCCCACACCAAGTTCAAGGGCCAGATCTACGTCCTCACCAAGGAAGAGGGTGGCCGCCACACCCCGTTCTTCAACGGCTACCGCCCCCAGTTCTACTTCCGCACCACCGACGTCACGGGCACCGTCAAGCTCATGGGCGGCGCCGAGATGTGCATGCCCGGCGACAACGTCGAGGTCGAGATCGACCTCATGGGCAAGCCCGTCGCCATGGAGAAGGGCCTGCGGTTCGCCGTCCGTGAGGGTGGCCGCACCATCGGCTCTGGCGCCGTGACCGACATCATCGAGTAATCCCTCACCGAGAGGGGGGCATCCGCGGCCGAACCCGCGGGGCCCAAAGGGCCTACAGTTTTCTGCCGTCCGGGCCGCAAGGTCCGGACGGTGGTTTCTACGGAGAGTGTGGAGTGTCGCGTCCGGGAGGTCCGGAGGCGGCGGGCTCTCCCGACGTCGCAAGGATGTTTTTCCCCGCCCCCGGGGCGGAGAGGTATGTATGGCCAAGAAGAAGTCCATGGCACGCGAGTACGTGTGGCTGCAGTGCACCGAGTGCGGCGACCTGAACTACCGCAGCTCGGTCAACACCAAGGGCGGCATGCCCGAGGGGCTCAAGGAAGGGCTCATGAAGTACTCTCCACGCCTGCGCAAGCACACGCGCCATAAGGTCAAACGCAAGTAAGAGTCAGGCGCAAGTAGATCGCCCCGCTGACGTTCCAAACCGAGCACACCGGCGGCGGTGGTTTGGCTCAACTGCCGATCCAAGTCAGGATTGCGAACAAGCGCCGACCCGCGCAACGGCCGTCGGTGCGCTGGGTTCTGATTCCACCGCCCCAAAACACTGGCCGAATCCGAGCCGTGATGTACCTTCCCCTCGATGCCACACGCGACCACCGCCCCGTGCCGCCGCGCCCGCCAGCGCGCCAATCTGCTCGCCCGCTCGCTTGCCTCCGCCGCGGCCCTCGCTGTCGCCTCGCTCGCCGCCGCACAGCCGGACTACGGCTTTGACTGACCTGCCCCCATTTCATGTACCAGGTGCTATGAGAGTCGGGGTTCAAGGGTAGGGCTCGACGCTGGCCGGCGGGCGTGGCACGGCCGACTCCGCTTTGACGTGGCACTGGCGTCGCCGGGCC
>Ga0154020_10005705_pt1 | contig 14643 bp, 19 predicted proteins | sample Klosneuvirus_201_FD_109709 | JGI IMG/M metagenome (GOLD analysis project Ga0154020, IMG submission 109709) | Active sludge microbial communities from wastewater, Klosterneuburg, Austria - Klosneuvirus_20160825_MG | ecosystem: Engineered > WWTP > Aerobic digester > Activated sludge | place...
ATGTAAAAATGCAGTAAAGGTGCATGGGGTCTTTCCGTCCCGCCATTCTATGTTCGCATCTGCACAAACAATTCAAATTCACTGAGCTAATACTGGAGACAGAGAAGCAGTCGTTACACCATTCATGCGCGTCAGAACTTACCTGACAAGGAATTTCGCTACCTTAGGACCGTCATGGTTACGGCCGCCGTTTACTGGGACTTAGTAAAAATAATAAATTTGAAATAACTTATAAAGTATCTCAAAGTAACTATTTTCTTTTTCACCTACCAGCACCGGGCAGGTGTCAGAACCTTTACTTCAATTTGCATCTTTGCAGATTCTTGTGTTTTTATTAAACAGTCGCCACTTCCTAGTTTGTGCCATCCAGTTGGACACCCCTTCTCCCTAAGTTACGGGGTCATTTTGCCTAGTTCCTTCAGTATTATTCACTCATATGCCTTAGTATACTCTACTAACCCACCTGTGTTGGTTTTAGTACGATTAATATTTTTTGTTTTTTCAAGTCCTGAAAAATAGTTACTAGTTTACGTTGATTTTAAAAAATAACCATTTACAAAAGTTATAAAAAAAAAAAATTTATTATCAAAAATTTAACCCATTTTTACTTAACTTACATTAAAGAAATAAGGGATCGATTAACCCGCGGTGGAAGATCCTAGCCGACGGAAACCTTGGGTATTCGGCATTAATGATTCTCACATTAATATTGTTACTCATGTTAGCATTATCGATAATGATAAAATTTTTCAATTTAAATTTCTCTAACATCACGCTCCGCTACCTAAACAAAATTGTTTAATTAAGTTTTGGTAAAAAGTTTAGACTCCTACATTAATCAACACCAAGTAGTTAAGTATTAGTGAGCTGTTACGCTTTCTTTAAAGGATGGCTGCCTCTAAGCCCACCTCCTAATAATTATAGACCACTTGGCATTTTTATGTCACTTAACTTTTTTTAAAGACCTTAACTATAATTCTAAGCTATTCCTTTCTAAGCAATAGGACCTTAGCGCTCTATGCTTGCCTGCCAATTTATCTGAATCGACCATTCTTATTTTTAATAACTTCGGTAGAAAAACCCCTACGTTAAAAAGAGCTTTACCGGAAGAAACATAAATTGACGCTTTACCTAAATAAATTTCGCGGAGAACCAGCTATATCCAAGTTTGATAAGCCTTTCACCCCTAATCACAACTCATCCCAATCTTTTGCCACAGATACGAGTTCGGTCTTACATCGCTACGCAACATACTCCTGGTCATGACTAGCTCACCTGGTTTCGGGTCTAATTAATTTAACTGTATAAAACCCTTTACTGTTCGCTTTAACTTCGCCTCCAACTATCGTCTTAAGCTCGCTAAATTAATTAACTAGCTAACCCATTATGCAAAAGGTACGTCAGTAACATAAAAAGTCCACTAACTGCTTTACGTATTCTATTTCGAGATCTATTTCACCTACCTACCAGGGTAACTTTTCAGCTTTCCCTCACGGTACTGTGTTCACTGTTGGTCTATGAAACTTTTTAATTTAAAAAGTGGTCTTTTTTTCTTCAAACATAGTTATCGGGTTATGTTTTACTCTATAGTATTATACAAACATCACACCTAGGGTGTGAAAGCTCACTGGACTTTATTTACCATCTGTGGATATTCTATTTATTACTAAATAAATTTTTAAACCTGCCGTATAAATACTAGTTATTTCAGGAATTTCAATCACCTTTACTTTCCCTTTCTCAATTGAATATAAGCTTAATTTTTGATTTCTAATTTAATTGCTACTGAGATGTTTCACTTCACAATACTTTATATACCAAAAAAATTTGATTAAAGTTAACTTTCAGGTAGAGAAGCCAAACATTATTGCAAGAGACACTCCTCGTTTCGTTTTCATCAACGCCTAATTTCCATAACCAAGCTATCCATAAAATACGTCTATTATAAAGATTATAAATTTAAACTAAGTTTAGATAATTTTTTTTTTAGTACTAAATAGGTACGTAAATTTGTTATTGTTAGTTATATTAGAGCTATTCAACCAAACGCTCTAGGATAGTTTCAAATATGAAAAAAATTTTTCTTTTTCTTTGTGTTTTTTAAAAAAGTTGCTAAAAAATGAGTAAATGTACCCTGTTCAAGATTACCAACTAGGGTATTTCTAACACTAAAAATAGGAAAAGTTTTTTCCATTATTTGATTGTAAAAAACATTTCTGATGGTTACTGTACTTGATAAAAAATTTATTCTTCTAGATAATACTAAACCATAAAAAAACCTACTATCTTTCTTAACCTGTAATTTAGATTTATAGGGGTTTTTTTTCATTAATTTTTGTTTTTTTGAAAGCTCTAGAGAATAATAGGTATGCGTTGCTAAACCAAAAAAAGTTCCTGGTTCAACTATTGTTCTAATTAATTTTCAACTGCAGGGGGCATAGGTTAAAAGATTCAAATCAAATGTTTCATCCAGAGTGTGCGAAAAGTTAAATCTCACATCAGCTCTGGATTTTCCAATAAAACGTTTTAAATGTTTCACCTGTAAATTAGTAAGAATATTACCGTTTGATTTTATTCTATTACTAATTTTATACACAATTAGTTTAATATTTTTTCGTTTTCCGATTCAAAAATCGGATAAGTTTTTTCAAAAAACCTACCTCTAGTTAAACTTAAGATGTAATAAATAAGAGAAAACATTGTTAATACAGTACCGAACGTTGCTATCTGATTCCAAAACGCATATACATCTGGATAGTCAGGTATTCTTCTAGGGAGACCTGCTAGACCTAAAAAATGCATTGGAAAAAATGTAAAATTAACACCTAGAAATGTTGTCCAAAAATGTATTCTACCTTTTGATTTAGAATAGGTATAACCAGTAATTTTTCCCAACCAATGATAAGAAGCTGCAAAAAAAGCGAAAACTGCTCCCATTGATAATACATAATGAAAATGAGCAACAACGTAGTAGGTATCATGTAAAGCTATATCTAAACCTGCATTAGATAAAATTATACCAGTTAAACCACCTACCGTAAAAAGAAAAAGAAAACCCAAGGCAAAATACATTGGTGGCAGTAAAATAATCATACCTCCAACTAAGGTAGCCAACCAGCTAAAAATTTTTATACCGGTTGGTATTGCAATTATCATGGTTGCAGCGGTAAAATAGGCTCTTGTATCCACATCCATACCTACAGTATACATGTGATGTGCCCAAACTAAAAAACCTAGAAGTCCTATGGCTAGCATTGCAAACACCATACCCTGGTATCCAAAAATCCTCCTATACGAATATGAAGCTAAAACATGACTAATAATACCAAAAGCTGGTATTATTAAAATATATACTTCTGGATGACCAAAAAACCAGAATAAATGTTGGTAAAGTATTGGATCACCACCACCAATTGGATCAAAAAATGATGTATTGAAATTTCTATCTGTTAGCAACATGGTTATACCTGCTGCTAGAACTGGCAATGATAATAATAGTAAGACCGCAGTGATTAATATAGCCCAAACAAATAACGGAATTCTATCCCAGTACATACCGGGTACTCTCATATTTATTACGGTTGTTATGAAATTAATTGCACCAAACAGGGAAGAAAGACCAGCTATATGTAAACTAAATATAGCCATATCCACGCTTGGTCCCGAATGAGCTAGGCCTGCGGATAAAGGTGGATAAACTGTCCATCCGGTACCCGCACCTCCTTCCAATAAAGCAGAGCCTAAAAGTAGAATTAGAGATGGTGGCAACAACCAAAAACTTAAATTATTTAATCTTGGAAAGGCCATATCGGGTGCCCCTATCATTAGTGGTACAAACCAATTACCAAAACCCCCCAGTAAAGCTGGCATTACCAAAAAAAAAATCATAAGAAAAGCGTGAGCCGTTATAACAACATTGTAAAGTTGGTAATTTCCTAAAAAAAATTGATCTCCTATATCTATTAATTCTAATCATATAAAAACAGATAGTACTGTACCAAGTACTCCGGAGAAAGCAGCGAATATTAGGTATAGGGTTCCTATATCTTTGTGGTTTGTTGAGCAAAGCCATCGGGATAAACCCTTAAAAATAAAACAAACCCGATTCAAAAATAAATTAATAAAATTATGTAAAGAAACTAAGCTATTGGATTTTATTTCCAGTAATACAGATTTTAATTCTGCAGAATAAAATAATTGATTTAAATTTTTAAAAAAAAAATTTTTATTTTCCATTTACTTAAAATTTGTAAAAATATTTATAGGTAAAATTTCTTTAGTGTGATTTCTAGAAATTTTACTTTGATTCACTCAATTTGTAAATTGTTGATCATATAAATGAGAAAAAATTCCCAAAAATAAAGCTGCTTCTGCGGCTGCGGCTGCTAGTATAATCTGACAATAAAAATAATTTATTGTGAAAATATCTGGATATATACTAGCAGTTTGCAGTAAAAAAATTACAATTATAAGTAATAAAGCTTCAGTCAAAAAAAAAATTTTAAATATATTTTTTAAAGAATAAAAAAGAAAAAATGTTGTAACGCAAAAAAAAAGAAAAAATGTTATAAGTGGAATAAAAATAAAGCTAGTAATAAATAAATCTGCTAGATCAGAGGTAATTAAAATTATAATCTTAGTGATCATTTTAATTTTTTATTTATCTATTTCACCTTTCTAAAGATTTCAAAAAACTTTTTCGTGCCATACGTTCAAACTCTTCCGACAACTTTAAGCAACGCTCATATTCTTGTTGTGTCTTGAAGTCAGCACGGTTAACTGTTTCTTTAGTATATTCCAGGTTTCGTACAATTTCTTCTAACATTTCTAATTCCCTTGTATCAAATTCACCTCTGTGAAGTTCACATAATACTCCTTTGTTTAATAATCTTTCTTCTATTTTTTCAAAATGAAATGGATCCCTCCCCCATATTTTTACCATATCATCGTACAGTTTTGTATCTTTTACATTTGTATCTTTTACATTTGTATCTTTTACATTTGTATCTTTTTTTTTACAATCTATACATTCCAATTTTGCATTTTCGTCTTCTAGAACTTCTTTTAGAGCTTGTTCTAGTTCTTCTTTAAATTCCTTTTTTGGTGCTATTTCGTTAGTCTTAAAATCTTTAGGTAAAGTTACTTTATCTATAATTGAATCTACTACTGCTTTTTCAAAGCTAGCATTTGGCCCTTGTTTGTATATACTTTTTATTACATCGTAACAACCAGGGCAAAATATTTTTTCTACCATTATAGGTCGATCTTTAAAATATTTTAAAGCAATAGACCTTTGAGCCATAAGTTCAATGTTATCTTCTGATGGTTTAAATTTTGGACTTAATAAAACGTCCCTTGTAAGAGTTCCAATATATTTATCTCTTGCTTCAGCTACTTTAGCAAAAGTTTCAATATAAGTATTACCAGGTACTACATGTACTTTTGTGTGTGGTGGTAGAAGAGCAACTCACTCTTCGATAGATAATGATCTCATTTTTTCTTTTGTAAAATCTAAAGGATTTGGGTAAAATACTTCATCCTTGGTTATGTTTTTATTTTCTGGTTGCTTGATTATTTCTATTTCTAAATTTTCTGGTTCGTTTTCCTCTATTTTTAAATCTTCAAAATCTTCTATAACTTCTCCACTAGTAGTAATATCCTCTGCAGTTAGAAATATAATAGGTGGGTTAGCTGGTAAAATTTCTTGTAAAATTTCTTGTAAAATTTCTTTTGTTACTACTTCTTTTTTATTTGTTATTCCTATAGCCTTTAATAGAAAATTTTCAAAAGTATTAAAATCTACGGCATGTAATGCGATTGGCATAAATGCATGGTTAACACCACATAATTCTGAACATTGACCAAAATAAATACCAGGTTTATAAATATGAACAGTAACCTGATTTAATCGTCCCGGTACTGCATCCATTTTTATACCTAATGCTGGTATAGCAAAACTATGAATAACATCTTTTGATGTTATAATAAATTTTATGTTAACATTGATAGGAGCAACTAATGGCATGTCTACTTCCAATAATCTTAAATTATTTACTTCCGTTAAATCTTCTGTTGGTAACATATAACTTAAATATGAGAAATTAATAACATCGCCTGTATTTGGATCAATAACTGGATATTCATATTTCCAATACCATTGAAAAGCTGTTACTTTTATAACAGTTTGTGTATCAACTATTTCATCTAGAGAATAGAGTAATATAAATGATGGTATAGCTATAGCTATTAAAATTGTAGTTGGTACTATGGTCCACACTAATTCTAACATTGTAGAATGTGTCCATCTTTGTACATATTTTAACCAATCTATTAATAAATCTAAATTTTTTTCAAATTTATATTGATGTACATGTCTTCTTCCATGTAAATGGAAAAATATTATTATAACTAATGCTGAAGTAACAACACATAGTATTCCAATTAAAAAACCCATTATATAATTGTATAGAGCAGTAATACCTTCCATTTGGCAAGATCCTGCTTGGTGAAAAAACACCTGTAAATCTGATAAAATATTATGATTGTATTGTACTGCCATGATCATGTTTTTATTTTCTATTTAGTTAAACCTTTCACTAATTTAGTTAAAAAGGTAATTTTTCTTTTTGTAATGACACTTAGGATATTTTTTACAAATAAAATAGTAAAGACCTTGAACAAAACAAGCGGACTTGCTACGTTTATAATTTCAAACGCAAATTTTTTATTATTTTTAAAAGAAAAAAAGTTTATAGATTTTTTCATTTTTTTTAATTAGATTGTTACAAATTTTAAAATATGAGATAAATTAACAGAAAAGTAAAATCATATTAACGATGGTATTGCTTCTTTCCACCAATAAAAACTAAAAGTTCTTATGTCACTATAGGTATAATTATGTAATGCTATAAAATGAGCTCGAGAAATCCTTTCCAAATTCCATAATTTGGAAGATATACAACGGCGTCATCTTGCAGCTCAACTTCCATAAAATAAAATTTTTACCAAATTAATAGAAACAATTTTCCAAACTGATGGGTCGAATTCAACAAAATCATACAAATGTAATGTATGCCAATTATTTTTAAATAATTTACCGTTAACCTTAATTAATCCAGAAGTAACCCAAAACTTAGCTGTTAATAATGAAGGGGAAAACCCCATTCTATAAATAAACATTGGAAGTCTAAATTCTAATGTCTTAAGAAATAAAAATACTGCTTGGGTTTTTTTTGCAACGCAAGAATTACATATATTTTTAAATCTATGTTTTTTTAAATTTCCATAAAAAATTCTTAATATTTTTGCCAAAAAAAAAAATCTCATTCAATTTTTCATTTTTTTTGGTCTTTTTTTTTTCATTCTTCGAATAATTTCAAAAGAAAAATTTAACACTCAAATACCTGTTGAACCTAATTTTTTAGAAAAATCTTGCAACAAGCGTTTTTTTTTAGCTAAATTAGGAACATTTTCTATATTTGGTCTAACCTTTATTCTTGCTAGATTTACAGTTTTATGTTTACTAATAATATAACCCCAAATATCTTTTTCGTAACGACGACAAATTAAAAAACGCTTTGAATTATTATACATTTATTTATTTAAATAATAAAAATTTAAATTAATTATTGTTGAGTAAGAACAGTCAAATGACTCCAAACGTAAACAAAACCAAAAACAAAAATCCACACTACGTCAACAAAATGCCAGTACCAAGCTGCACTTTCAAAACTTTCTATACCAAATTTACCATAATGTTCTATTGTTTCTATATTTGTCTCCTTTTCTTCAATTACTGTTTCTACAGATTTTTTTTCATTATTAGGTATTTCAATTAAAAAACGTTCAATCAAATTAGATACTTGTACCGATAATAAATTTAAAAAACTACACATGTAATAAAAAATTGCCTTTAAATTTATCGCAGGACTTACTGCTGTTCTACAATAGAATAAAAAACATGTTCCAATAAATACATGTGCTCCATGCAAACCTGTTATCATGTAAAAAGTTGAGCCGTATACTCCTGTATTTATGTTAACAGGAGATATAAAATATTCTGTACCTTGGAAAATCATAAAAAGTATAGCCAACATTAAAGTTAAATCTAGCATCAAATTTATATAAAGCTTAATTGTTATTTCCGTGTCTTTTAAAGAAAAATTTCAATTAAAATGTTTTTCAAAAGGACTAATTAATAATTTTATTGGTAATGCAAGAAAAGAATAATTATTTGAAACTTCATAGTTTTGTGAAAATTTTGGTAGTTTATAAATTTCAGGTTTACTAGAATCATATAATGATGTACTTAAATCACCATATATATTAGTTAATTTACCTGTAAAATTTTCTTCAGATTCTGTAAAATTAATTTCTTGAATTTCTAATTTATTTTTTTTTTGTGGAATCAATTCAAAAGCATAGTGTGCTATAGTTAAAGTAGCACCAGAAGTAAGTAAAATAACTGTATTAGCTATAGCAAAACCCTTAACTGTAATAAATTCAACATCTATAGGAGGCCATACAGCACCAATTTGTATGGTTGGAGAAATAGAAGAATGGAAAAAACCCCAAAAAAAACCAAAAAAAAACATTATTTCTGATATTATAAATAGAATAAATCCAATTTTAAAACCTTTTCTAACTAAATTTGTATGAAACATGGGTTCCATTGTAAGTTTACCTGCATAGTTTTCTATATTTTTTCTAAAAGAAAAAAAACTAATTTTAGTAGAAGACCCTTCTATAATAGCATTTGAGCTCCACATAAAAAAAATACCTAAAGTAACTAAAAAAGGAGAAATCCAAAAAAGATGGATGCTTGAATATTCCATAATATCACGAAAAATTTTATTTCCTATATTAAAGTATACATTACTATAATAGTAACCTAAATTGCCAAATATTTTTCTATTACCAAAATCAATACCATTTTCCACTAAATGATCAAAGCTATTAATAATAATTTTACTACCATGGAAATTAAAAACCAAGGTTAATAAAAATATTAAAAGAGCTATGGATATCAAAAGTGGCGATGGGCTTACCGGTAATATATGATATTTATGCCCACGTAACGCAGTCATGTATCGATTAGTAAAATCGTAAACCCAACTGGTATAATTTATTAAAATTTTATCGCTAGCTATCATTTAATTTTTTTAATTAATTTTATTTCTATATTTTTTAAAAGCAAATATTCTATATTATTTATAATTAGATTTAATTTTAATTTTAAGAGATAATTTTTTAAAAAAAAAATTATTTTATTTGAATTATCTTCTATATTTAAAATTACTTCTAAAAATTTTAATATATCATTTTTTAAAAATTTTTTTAAAAAATTTGAAAAAAAAATTGATAAGCATAAAACTATTATTAAAAAATAAATTAACATTAATTTTTCAGCATTAAAAATTAAAAAATTTTTAAGAAAAATAAAACTAATTGTAAAGCTTAAAATAAAATAAAATAAAATGTTATCTAAATTTTTTATATTAGAAATTTCTAATTTTGAAGAAACCCACCTTATTATTTTTCTTTTTTTTAGTTTTAAACCTTTTTTTAGAAGCACTTTTTTCTGCAACCTAGAATTTTTTTTAAAAAATTTTGAAAAAAAAAATATTTCAAAAGAAAATAAATCTTCAACCATACTCCAATAATAACTATTTATAATCATTGAATTAGACATTATGCTTTCCAATGAAAAAATTTTATTAAGTTGAAATTTTCTAAGCTTAGGAAAGAAAAATAATAAATTAAAATAATACACACCACAAAAACAAAGAGATGCTACTAGATATTGATGGGGGAAGGTAAAGAAATCTAACTGTGGCATTCTTAGTTATAAAGTTGCAAAGTTTAGTTCACAGAGACAATAGGTATACATTGTAAAAATTGGATTTTCAAAAAAAGAAAATAAAGAAATAAAATCTTTATAAAAAATAAAACTTAAAATTATTAATAATATTGTTGAATTAAATAACCAACCTATATTATAAGGTAATTTCATTTCTATTAGTGGTTTTGTAATATTATATGATTTTGTAGAAAAATTATCTCAGTTAAAACCAATTATATTTCGAAGCATTCGTAAATATGCAACAGAACCTATTATATTTAGTAGCCCTATTATTATAGTAATAATAGCACCATAATAAGAAGATAAAATGGAAAGCAAAGAAAATTTCATAAAAAAAGATAAAAATGGTGTGAAGCCAGAGGCAGATGCTAATAATAATATTACCAGGATATAAAAATTTGAATTCAATTCATTTATGTAGGTCAATTCACTTATTGTTTTTATAAATCTTCCTGTTATTTTATTACGTAATGAAATAATTAAGACTAAAAACCCAAAACTTATTAAAAAATAACTAGTAAGATAAAACATAATAAAGGTTAATGTGTTTGATGATATTGCTGAAGATATTAATAATAAATTACCGGTATGTATTATTGAACTCCATGCGTAAATTTCTTTCAATTTATTTGTAATCAAAATACCGAATGATCCTATAAATACAGTAATTGATCCCATAACGAATAAAACTGAACTCCAAAAAATTGAATACTCGATAAAATTATAAAATAAAATAAAAAACATTATAGGAAAATAAATCAATTTTGGAATCATTGAAATAATAAATAAAGAGCCTGTACTTGAAGAATTATAAACTTCTATGGTCCAGCTATAAAAAGGACCTGCACCTAATTTAAATAAAAAGTATAATAAAATAAAAATAATTGATAACAATAATTCAAATTCTTGTATAAGAGTTTGAATAAAATTATCATTTGATAATGTTTCTGAAATAAATAAATCCACGTGTGCTCCTTTTCACAAAAAATTACTCAATAATTCATCTTTAAACTGATTATAAAGATAATTTTCCTTAAAATAATATAAGGAAGTAGAAGTTCAATTTGAAACCAAATAAAATGCTACTCCTACGATATAACACGTTGAAACCCATAAACTAAATAAAACGTATCTTACCAAGGCATGTAGTTGAGCGTTTGTTCACTTATGTAAGAATAATAACCCATAAATACAAAAGGAAATAATTTCAAAATATAGAAAAAATGAAAATAAATCATTTTGTAAAAAAACCATATGACAACCAAAACCTAAAAAAAATAAAACAATACAAAATTCTGGTTTTATAAGTAAAAATGTTTTATAGTAACATTCCATATAAAATAATAAAGTAACAAAAATTGAAAATAAAACTAAAAATGTTGAGACTAATTTTGCTAGATTAATATTAAAAGGTAAGTCAAAAGACATACTTTTACCAACTTTTAACCCAATCCCGTTTTCAAAAAAGTTTAAATAAAGCAAAATATTACAGAATTGATAAAAAATTACAAATAAAATTACAAATTTTGAAATTACCCATATTCACATGTTCAAACCATTAGGTTTTATTAAAAATAGTAATATTATAGCTGAAAAAAACAAACAAAGTGCTGGAAATGTCCAAAACGTTACACCAGATAAATTTTCAAAAAAAATTAAATTTATTAAAAATACGTTTAAAACTAAAAAAAATTTTAAAGAAAAATTCATTTGCATTACAGTTTTTTTAAGTAAAAAAAATGTACATAAATTAGAGTACACTTTACCATCAGCTATCAATTTTTTATCTTCTGTAGTAAGATTAATAGAATCTGAAATTGTAGCTTCGTAAATATAACGAGTAATAAATACCTGTCCTCTTGGGTGGGTTAAATCTCGTTTAAGTAATGAACCTAGTTTATTAACATCGACAACGTCGATAAATTTAGTAATTTCATCAATTATTTCAGTTTTAATATAGGTATTAATATGCAATAGAATGTAATCAAATAAAAAATTCATATATATAATAAAAAAACTAAGAAAAAGTTATAAATGTTAAAATTCTTATTACTAAGCTAATTAAAACTATTGGTAAAAAAATTTTCCAGCATAAGGACATCAATTGATCATATCAATACCTTGGTAAAGCTGCTCGTAGCCATAAAAAAAAAAAATATACTAATATTGATTTAAAAAAAAGAAAAAAACTTTCTAAAAAAAAACTACCTTGGTACTCATCAGGTAAAAAATTAATTGACCATCCACCAAAAAATAGTAAAACTGTTAATAAACTCATATATAAAATATTCCCGTATTCAGCAATAAAAAAAAAAGCAAAAGGCAATCCAGAATATTCTGTATTATAACCAGATACTAGTTCGGATTCAGCTTCGGCAAAATCGAAAGGAGCTCAATTGGTCTCTGCTACTATTAAAATTAAAAATAATATTGTCTCCAAAGGTAAATATAAAAATAATGGTCCGTTTCTTTCCTGAAAATCAACAATATCTATTAATTGAGTAGTTGAGGTTGTAGTCATTACTATTAGAACAATTAAACCTAAAACAAGTTCATAAGAAATCATTTGTGCCCCAGCCCTAACTCCACCTAAAAAAGCATATTTTGAATTACTAGACCATCCAGCTAGTAAAATAGAAATTGACCCCAGTACAGAAATACAGAATAAAGCTAGTAATTCATAATTAAATTGTATTATATTGCCATATCTTGAAGTTGGTATTACAAACCAAAGTAATAACATAAAAAATATCGACCATATTGAAGATAATAAAAAAATTTTATTTTCGGATTGTACTGGAATAATAATTTCTTTTAATATTAATTTTATACCATCAATTAAAGGTTGAGTAGAACCTTTTACCCCTACTTTATTAGGCCCTCGTCTTCATTGAGCTGAAGATAAAACTTTTCGTTCCAAGAGAGTCGAATATGCTATTATTAGCAATATTGGTATTATCATTAATATACCAAAAACGGCATTCCACATAAAATTTAAAAAAAAAACTAAAATCTCATTTAATATGTAAAAATCTTGGAATTCATTTATTAAAATTTTAGAATATAATAAATGTTGTACAGATGGATCTAAAAGTCTTAAAATATAAGTTTTGAGTTTATAGGTATCATAAAATATTGTTATTGCTACGGCAAAATTATTTAAAGTAATAAAAATAGAAATTATAATAATGGTAATAATAAAATATTGTTTTAAAGACAAAGATTTTAAATTTAATAATAACGTTTTAGAAATAAGTTTTATAATAGGAACCCAATTAATTTGTGTAATTTGTATTAGCTGAACTTGTTTTTTATTTAAAAATCGATTTTTATCAAATATGATATCTGTATAGGATGAAATACCCAAATTTCATAGTCGCAAACGCTCCTCACGTATTGTTTTTTCTATGATAAAATCTATTTCTTTATAAAGTTTAATAAAAAAATCTAACAACATATTTTTTTTATAAATAAATTCAATGAGTTGCGTTATAGATTAAAATTTCTTCATTAGTAAAAGATTCTCACCCAGTCATACTAGTAGGTTTACCCAGAAATTTTCAAACTTGAGGACTTCATTCCAAATCATCCCGAAACAAAGTTTTATTGTAAACTTTAAACCATTCAGACCATGGATCATTTGGATTTTCTGGTTCTGGATCAACGGCTAATCTTCCATAAATGTCTGTATTTCATCTACCAAAATTATGAAAACCAAAATTAGTATAGTATTGGTGATGTAAATAAATTGGGTCATGAACGGAATTTAATCTATTACCATGTAATTCATTATGATATGATCTATTAATTAGAAAGTCCTCAACAACTAATAAACGATTAATTTTTAAAAAAATTTTTTTTGTTGAATAATCAAAGCCTTTTTGAAATTTTTTAAAATTAGGTAAAATTGTTTCATGAGGAAATTTAATTAAATTTGACGTTGGTCTACTTATACTTATTACAACTATAATAGCAATTAACAATAATAAAACCAGGGCAAAGAGTTCATTGTATGAAACTTTAAAGGCAGATGATGCAACTTTATCAATGTCTGATGAATAAAATGACAACACTAAATCGTATATAGTAGTATATCCATAAGAAAATTGAATGGAATCAAAATATTTCTCACTTAGTGTTAAAAAAAATATATTTTTATAAATTTCGTTTAACCATGGATATTCTATGATCTTAAGATCAAAATTTATATTACGAAAAGAAAAAATAAAATATAAAAATAAGAATAAGAATAAGAATAATCTTTTTTTTTTTTCTATAACAATATTACTTGTTAAATGCTCATAAAAAAATAATCTTTGTATTAAATCTACATTTACCAGCATAATAATGTATAAAGCTAGTACAGGAATAGCTGCACCATAAATTAATAAAACACAAAACGCTAAATAAGAATTACCCCATAAAAGTATTAGTAAACCACTTAAAATTGCAAAAAATAAAAAATGCAAAAGAGCATAAATTAAATTTATAGATTTATATAACTTTGTTAAATTATAAAACATACCAATTATTATAATAAAATTTAAAAAAAAAAAAAAAAAAATTTTTTTTTTTAAAAAAAAAATAAAAAATTAAAAAAAAAAAATTTTTTTAAAAAAAACTTTAAATTAAGAAAAAAAATTTTTTTCAATAAAAAAATAAAAATTTTTTATTAATAATTTTTTTTTCTTTTTATTATTATTTCAAATTTTTTTATTTTTTTAATTTTTAAAAGGTTTTTTTTTTTTTAGGTATTTTTAATTAATAATTTAATAAAAAAA
>Ga0154020_10005706_pt1 | contig 14637 bp, 9 predicted proteins | sample Klosneuvirus_201_FD_109709 | JGI IMG/M metagenome (GOLD analysis project Ga0154020, IMG submission 109709) | Active sludge microbial communities from wastewater, Klosterneuburg, Austria - Klosneuvirus_20160825_MG | ecosystem: Engineered > WWTP > Aerobic digester > Activated sludge | place...
GTGACTACCCTGCACGGTACCGACATTACCCTCGTAGGCACCAATCGCACCTTCGCACCCGTCGTGGAATTCAGCATCAACAAAAGTGACGGCGTGACGACTGTTTCACAAAGCCTGAAAGACGACACCCTCCGGCTGTTTAACATTGAACGGGATATCCGGGTGATTTACAACTTCATTGACTTTGAGCGCTTTCGGAAGGTAGACAAGGATCATTTCAAAAAAATAATCGCCCCCGACGGCGAGCGCATCATTGCGCACACCTCCAATTTCCGGAAAGTGAAACGTGTGGAAGACGTGGTGCATATTTTCAAACGCATCCACGACAAGGTACCCTCCAAACTGCTCATGATCGGCGACGGTCCCGAGCGCCAAAATTCGGAGCGGCTCTGCCGCGAGTTGGGCATTTGCGACGACGTGCGTTTCCTCGGTAAGCAGGCTGCTATCGAAGAACTGCTCGCTATCTGCGACCTGTTCGTAATCCCGTCCGAAAGCGAGAGTTTCGGCCTTGCCGCGCTGGAAGCCATGGCCTGCGAAGTACCGGTTATTTCGTCCAACAGCGGCGGCTTGCCGGAAGTGAATATCCACGGGGTGACCGGCTTTCTGAGCGATCCGGGCAACATCGAGGAAATGGGCCATTACGCCACGGAACTGCTGCAAAACGAGACCATGCTCCAGCAGTTTCGCCAAAATGCCCTGGCACAGGCCAAACGCTTCGACCTGAACAACATCCTGCCCGATTACGAAGCGTACTACGCCGAAGTGCTGGCAAGAAGCTCCGTGAAAGTGGAATGATTGATTCGATTGATTCGATTGATTCGATTTCAGCCCACGGATTCATTCGTGGGACAAAATGAAGTGGAAAAACATGCTTGTAAAAATAGGTTCCAAAACCTCCCCGCAGATCTCCTGGCGAGATGAATTTGCCCAACTCGAACTTCGCCGAATCGGCGTGGAAAGTAGCCTTGTCCGGGTGGACAACCCCGCCGAGGCCATTCTGCGCGGCGATGCAGACGTGGCGGTACTGCCCCTTTCCGAACTGCCCCTGATGCGCCCCGGGGAGTTGGTCGTCACGGCTGTTTCCAGGCGCGAGCACCCCGGCGACGTGCTCGTCATGCGCCCGGAAGCGCTGGACAACAGGCTGGATTTCGGGCTTGCCCACGGCGCTACGGTTCTGACCTCCACTCCCTGGCAAGCGGCGCAACTGCGCGATTTTCGACCCGATCTCGGAATCGCTGTTTCCGTTTCCGGAGGGACGACACTTTTGGACGATCTGCGACAAGACAACTTCGCTGCAATCGTTACTGCGGCTGCAGAGTTGAAGGGTATGGACGTTTCCGGCCTCGAAGTGCTGGAGCTCAATCCGCGCGAATTCGTCCCCAAACCCGCCCAGGGCGTACTGGCCTGGCTGGCACACCGCGACGACCTGCCTGTTCGGCGTTTACTGAAACAAGTACACCATCCGGACGTATCCGCCTGCACCAATACGGAGCGGCGGGTGCTCCAACTGCTGGGCGGGAATGCGGAATCGCTGCTTGGCGCCTTCGTGGAGCGCGATGCGGGGGGGAATTTTCACGCGTTCTTGGCTTGTGTGCATGCGGGCGGCATCCGCCGGACGCGGTTGTCGCAAAGCACGAATTTCGAACTGGCGGAGCGATTGCTGTAATATCGCTTCTTGGCGAATACGAGGCCAATCAAAGCCGGTCTATCCATTTACAATCCTATCCCGCTCACCATAAACACAAAAGGATTTTCCGGAAAATCAGTGTGCGTAATGATCACAATTGCCCAGCGGTAGCCGGAGGCGCCGGGGTTGAATTCGATCGTAAAAGGGGTGTTGCCGCCAGGGGCGATCGGCGAGATGGGTGAAGCCGTCACCGTAAAATCCGCCGCATTCTGGCCGGCGATGGTCACGAAGGGGGCGCCAGTGAGTGTGAGCGGCGTTGAGTTGCTACTATTGCCCAGCGTAAAAGTGCTGCTAACCGTTTCACCGCTTGCATTCACGGTTCCGAAATCGGTGCCGTTGGCCGGGCTGGTCGTATAGGTGCGGTTGTCAATTGGGTTGCCGTTGCCGCCGATGTTTACTGCAGCCGGTGGCGCGGGTTCCGTCCAACGGGCAATTCTATCAGCATTGGCAATGCCGTCAACGTCTGTAAAAGACCCGCCAACATAGACATCGCTACCACCCTTGGCGACACCATAACACGCAGAATTAAGGCCAATGTTGCCCAGAGAACTCCAGGCACTTACATCCCACCGGGCAATTCGATCCGCATTCGGATCCCCCCCGGCATCTGTAAAAAGCCCCCCGACATAAATATCACTGCCACTCAAGACTATCGAAAATACGGTGGAGTTTAGTCCCGGGCCCAAGGCATTCCAGCTACTGCCATCCCACCGGGCGATTTTATTGGCATTTGGATCGCCCCCGGCGTTCGAAAATGGCCCTCCCACATAAATATCACTGCCACTTGGAACAATTACGTTTACATTGCCATTGAGCCCAACAAGTGCATTCCAGGCACTTCCATCCCACCGGGCAATATGAGCAGTACCTGCTACACCGCTAGCCATGGTAAAAAAACCTCCAACGTAGACATCACTGCCGTTAAGAGCAATTGCGAAGGCAGCGCCGCTGAGTCCGGTACCAAGTGCATGCCAAGTGCTGCCATCCCAACGCGCCACATAGTCGGCATTTACATTACCACCGGCATCCGTAAAAAGCCCTCCAATATATAAATCGCTGCCGGATGGTACAATCGCCTGTACCCGGGCATTCAATCCGGCAGCCACGGCATGCCAGGTAGTTCCGTCCCAGCGTGCAATATAATCCGCATCGGCTTCGCCCCCCACATCGGTGAAATTTCCGCCAACGTACACATCGCTTCCGTTTATGTAAAATGTATAAACCTGACCGTTTATTCCAGTACCAAGAGCATGCCAGGCGCTACCGTCCCAACGGGCAATATTCAGGGTGTTCGGTACCCCCCCGGCATCGGTAAAAAATCCGCCGACATACACGTTATTCCCGCTGATGGAAATCGTAGTAATTGTGGTCGTATTTACTCCGGTACCCACAGCAGCCCAACCCGATGCCGGAGGTCTGAAGACTGGGCCGAAACAAGGGTCTAACTCGACATCAAAACCAGTAAAGTCCACAGATCCGGAACGACTATCAGGATTTACAAGCACTCCATTGCGATTCAGCAATTCAGTAATCGCAATTTTTTCAACAGCTCCTAAGAAATGGCTGCTCAGCAACAATGCGATAAATACACTCCAGCAGGAAACAATTTTCATAATGTATGGTATAAAGATATCCATTTCGAATCCACAAATATGGCAGATTTTTTCAACGATCCATTGCCGAGTTTTTCCCTACCGCAGCACCGTCACATCTCCCTGAAAAATTTCACTTTTCCCGTCAACAAACCGCAACACAGCGTAGTACGCATATACCCCCGGGTTTACCGGCGCTCCGCGGTACGTGCCGTCCCAACCCACACTCCAGTCGTTGGGCAGGAAATCTGTGGCGTCAAACACCTGCTCGCCCCAGCGGTCGTATATCCGGAACGATTCCACCAGTTCGACATCCTTCCCGCCAAAGATGACTAGCCGGTCGTTCTGCAGGCTGCCCGGCTGTATGGCATTGGGGATATACACCCTCCGGGAGCGATCCACCAATACCAGAACCGTAGCGCCGGCACTGCATCCGTTGGTATCCACCAAATGAATTCGCACCTGGCCGCTTTGCAAGGGTTGGAACGACTGGATCAGGGTATCGGCGTGCAGGGTGTCCCACACCGGACTCCAGATCACAGACTGCAGCGCCGAAAACGGCACGGTCGTCTGGGCGTTCAGGAGCACCACGTCGCCCAAATCAATCTCGATGGTCGGGCCCAAATCCACCGTCATGGGCACCGGTTGGTTCACGACCAGATTGCCGGTCGTCCATTCGCAACCGTTGACATCCTGCAGGGTCACCGTGTACGTGCCTGGCGCCAGGGAGGAAAACACCGATTGTGGCGTAAACGGCCCGCCATTGAGAGAAAATAGCACCGGCAAATGATTGCTCACCACCGAGTCCAGCACGATCCGTCCATCCCGGTCGCCGAAACAGCCAACCGGCTGCACCGAGATCCGGTTGGCCACGGGCGCCACATTGTCCACGGTTACGGTAGCATTGTCGCTGGCAGTACACCCGGCAGCGTTGGTCACCAGCAGAGCGTACTGCCCGCCATTGGTGGTTGTGATTTGCGCCGTATTGCCGGCAGGAGCGCCCAGCAGCGTCCAACTGTACACGCCGGCGCTGGTACCCGGGCCACCCAATGTAACCGACGTTTGGGTGCAGGTGATCGTTTCATCCGGGCCGGCATCTGCCGTCGGCAAGGCGTGCAGGATTACGGTCACGGTGGCGCTTTGGCTGGGGCAGGGCGCTGCGGCCAGCACGGCATACCGGAAGGTGTACGTGCCTGCTGCTTGTCCGTTGGTTTGAAAAATACCGGTAGGCGCCTGAAACGCGCCCGGCAAGGAGGGTTGGGCGGAGGTTTCCGTCCATATCCCGCCGGGGTCGGCGCCGTTGAGCAGGCCGGCCAGTTGAACTGTTTGGGCGGCGCCCGCACAAAATTCCAGCGGAGCAGCCGCCGTGCCGGCGTTTACCGGCGCATTCACGGTCACCGTAACCGTCCCGTTCAGGGCCTGGGTGCAGGCCGGCAGGGTTCCGTCTGTGACGGAAACGAGGGTGTACGTGGTCGTCGCGGCGGGATTTACCGGCAGGGAAACCGGTTGTGACCCCGGCAGCACGATTGTTGTCGGTGCTCCGGAACCGGCCAGATAGCTAATAGTGAGCGGATACGTGCCCGTGCCGGAAAACTGGAGCACTGCCGTGCCGCCCCGGCAAATAGTGGCATTTCCCGTGAGCGTAGCCGTGGGCAGCGGTTTCCATTGTACCGGCGTGCCGGGAGCAATGTGCAGGCAGGGATCATTCGGGTCAATTTGACCGGCCAGACTATTGCCCGCTACTGCCGAAATGTAATACGTGACACCGGTTTGCAGGCCGGCTCCAAAGGGAAAAACCGGCTGGTTGCTGGTGGCCAAAACAGTGCCGGCCTGGTTTCGCAGGACAAACAGCAGGCCGTCGTCGGCATCTAATGTGGCATTGTTGTTCCACACGGCGGTCGCGGGCTGGTCGGCACAAAAAACAGCAGGACTGGTCACCATTGTCCCGGCATTCGTGGTACACGGACAAAAATGGTTGCCTGTTACCGGGGTTGCCACGCAGCCGTTGGCATCGGTGAGGATCACATTGTACGCGCTGTTGTTGGGCAAAACTCCGGAGGTAAACATATTGCCGGCAAACGAACCGGCCACCCCCGAAACCGTGAACGGCGCCGTTCCTCCGTTGACGGTTAAACCAAGCATGTAACCCGTATTGGTGCCGTTACAGGTTTCTGTTACGCCGGCAATGACCGGGATTTGATAAAAATTAAGCACCACTTCGGCGGCGGCGGAACAACCGCTGTTGGTCTCCGTCCAGCGGAAGCGGTACGTCCCGGCAGCGCTGACGGTAACCGAAGTACCGGGATTGGTGATGCCGGCAAAAGTGGCCGTCCCCGGGCCGGAGACCAGAGACCAGTTACCGGAAAAACCGGCGTTGGCTGCCGCCAGCGTAGTCGAAAGCCCGCACACGGAGGCATTCTGACCGGCATCGGGTGTCGGGTTTTCAAAAAATACCACGGGCTGCCCCTGCGCTACCGAGAAACAGGGGTCGGCCGGATCGGGCTGGCCGTTCAGGGTATTTCCGGCAACCACCGACAGGTAGTACGTAGTGCCGAAAGCCATACCCGGCTGGTAGGTAAACGTTCCGCTTTGGTTTTGCGTCAGCACCGTGCCAAGGGTTGCACCCGAACCGGTGTGCAGCACAAAGGCCAGGGTATCGTTGGTGTCCAGATTTTGGCCACCCTGGAAATTCACGCTCACCATATCGCCTTCGCAGGCCAAAATAGGCGCCAGGCCCACCTGGCCGGCATCCGTCGAACAACTGCAATTGAAGGTCCCGGTAATAGCCGGCGACACGCAACCGTTCGCATCGGTTACGACAAAACTGAAGCCCGCGCCACTGGATATGGGCGCCGACACAAAATTGGTTCCGGGTACCAACCCGCCGTTTACCGTGTAAGGCGCTGTGCCGCCACTGATTGGAAAACTCACCGTGTAGAACTGGTTCGTACCGTCGCAAGCCGTCGCAAAAGCGCCGGCAGCAGGGGATTGATGGAACGTAAGGAGCACGGTATCCTGTCCGGTGCACCCGTTGCTGCTCACCGTGTACGTCAGGGAGTAGGTTCCAAATACCGTGGCTGTCAGGTTCGTGGATGCGCTGAGCGGGTTGGCCAGCGTGGCTGTGCCGCCCGGCGGCAGGCCGGTCAGCGACCACACACCCGTGCCGGTTCCCGGATTGCCGACAACCGGAAGGGTCAGGGTGCAACCGGATGCATCCGAACCGGCATTCGCTACGGGGTTGTTGTAAAAAATCACCGGTTGCCCGGATGCGATGGACAGGCAAGGATCGCCGAGGTCGGGCAGGCCGTTGACATTATTGCCCACCACGTATGAGATGTAGTAGGTAGTGCCGTAACTCATGCCGGGCCCAAAACCAAAAACCCCACTGGTGTTTTCCGCTAAAATAACTCCCAGAGACGGCCCGGAAATGGTATGCAGGATATATGCGCCGATGTCGTCGCTATCGAAATTGCCGCCCAGTTGTTGAGCCGTTACACTATCACCGGGGCAGGCCGTCAGCACTTGGGCGTTCATTTGGCCGGCATCCGATGCGCAATTGCATTTGACCAAACCGCTGAGCACCGGCGACACACAGCCGTTGGTATCGGTGACGACAAAAGCGTAGGGCTGTCCGCCTGGAATTGGGTCGGAAACAAATGTGTCATTGACCACTGTGCCTCCGGGGACGCTGAACGGCGCCGTGCCCCCTATGACGGGAAACGTTATCGTGTAATTTTGATTGGCACCATCGCAGTCGGATGCCACAAGACCGGCTTGTGGCGGAGCGTTGAACTGAACCAGCACCGTGTCCGTGTCTGAACAAAGGCCATTGGCCTCCGTCCACAAGAATGCGTACGTACCGCTTAGGGACACGGTTACCGGCGTGACTGACGAATCGGGATGGGTGAAACCGGCCATTCCCGGGCCGACGATATTGGTCCATGCTCCTGTGCTACCAGCCACGCTGGGCGTTGCTATCAGGATAGCGATCGTAGCGCAAAGCGCGCTGTCGGCGCCTGCATCGGCCAGCGGCACAGCGAAAATATTTACCGGAAAACAATCCTGTGGCCCTGTGCCGCAGCCATTGCCGGCTGTTACGCATACGTTTCCGCCGGGAGCCGCAGCCCACGACACGGTCAGAATTGTGGAATCCTGCCCGGAAAGCACTGATCCGCCCGGCGGTACCGTCCAATTGTACCCTGTGGCATTGGGCAAGGCCGGAAGGCTGTATGTGCCGGTGGCGCCCGCACACAAACTGCTGTCTCCGGCGATATCGGGCAAGCCCGGGACGGTATTCACCTGCACCGGAATGCAACTGCTTTGGCTGGTGTCGCAGGAATTGATGGCCACGACACAGAGGTTGCCGGAAGCGCCGGATGCCCACAAGACCGAAACAACAAGACTATCCTGACCGCTGAGGATGGTTGCTTGCGGCGGCGCTGTCCAGAGGTAATGCGTGGCGCCTGCCACTGATGGTATGCTGTAAGCGGCGGTGTCGCCCGCACAGACCTGTGCAGTACCCTGCGGTGTGGCGGGGTTGGCCAGCGTCGTCACGGAAACCATCTGGCAGAGCGGCATACTGGCCCCACAGGCATTGACGGCCGCCACACAAACCACACCGCTGGTATCGTTCCAGGTGAGGTGGAGCACGCTACTGTCTTGTCCGGAGTTGATGGTTACTCCCGTCGGTACCGTCCAGGTGTAGGAAACGGCGCTGGAGTCGGCCGGTACCGAAAACGTGATAGGTTGCCCCGGGCACAGGATCGTGTCGCCAATGATGTCGGCGGGTATATTGGGTAGTGTTTGGCCGCCGGTAACGGTCACACTGGTGGAATCGCAACAGGTGACCAGCCCTTGTGTTTTGCACACCCGGAGTTGGTAATTGCCCGGAGTAGTCCCGGTTGCGTTGATCGTGTTGGTTGGGCCGGAAATGGTGCCACCATTACTGGCCGTCCACAAATATGTGACGCCGCCTATGGTGGAGCCTACTCCTGATAACTGGGCGGTGGGTTGCTGACAACTCAATGGCGGCGGCGGGTTCGGGGTGATGTTCGCCACGACGTTAATATCAATGAGGTTGAGGGTGACAATACTGTCGCAGCCGGCGGCATTGACAAACGTTTCCATGTACTGTCCGGCGCCGCAAATGCCTGCAAAACCGGGTGTGCTGGCGCAGCCTTCGGGACAAATGAACTCCGTAACGCTTCTAAAAGTCGGTTGGTCAACCGTCAAGTCCAGGGTAGCGGTATACGGGCACCCATTCAGAAAAAGCGTTTGGGTAAAGACGCCTGTTTGGCAATAGGTTATGCCGTGAAAGGTATAACAGGCCGGAGCGCAAATAGACTGAATCTCCATCTCATCGGGAGGGATCGGTTTGATGGTTACATTGACGCAGTTGGCTGTTATTTTTCCACAAAAGGGCGGTGTCGTCGAGTTGAGTTGGGAGGTCAACTGGTTGATGGTCAAGGCCCCGTTGGGAGCCGGAATATTACCTTCCATAGCCAACAGATACGACATCCCGCAAACGGTATAGTTGCCGGCAGGGTATGCGCTCAGGTCAGGTGTATCTTCGAACGCCAGGATGACTCCTCCTGCGCCACCAATCACATATTTGTAGCCATACTCTGAAACAGGCGGCGGCGTATTGGGTGCGGCGTATGTTGGCGGCAAATTCATGTTCAGCATAGGGTCGCCCGCACAAGCGATCACATCAGGTTGGAGCAGGTTGCCCGCATTTGCTGCACAAGAAAAGCAACTGATGCCGGTAGGATCACAAAAAATTATTTCATAGTCGTACAGATTGCCCACGTCGTTGGCCTGACCGTCGGTCACCGTAAGCGTCCAGGTACCGTTGACGGGGCCCGTCAGGTTCTCCAAACAGCCTGAAAAGGGGTAGTAGCTTCCGTTGTAATTGTTATTGGCTCCCCAGGGTTGGTTGTTGTTCCAGGTACTGGAAAAACCGGGATCCGGACTTGCCGTGGCATTGCAAGGCAAGAACGTCACATTCCACATGGTGCCGGCGTTGCCATTCGAACTACAAAATTGCCCGATCGGCGCTACGAGGGTGATCACCTGTCCCGACGGCGAGGTCAACGTCATGGAAATATCGCAAATGGCTGTGTGGTCAAAATGGATGATCACGGCACAAACGCCTTGCCCGTTCTGGCCCAAAATCGGGTTTGCAGCATTTTGCACGGAAATAAAAAATGGGCCGACAAACAGGTCCGGCATGAACTGCGGACAGTTGGTGCATATACAACCGCCCCCCTGTGCGCGAAGTAAGCCGGGGCCGAAGAGCAGCCCGATCACAAGGCTAAAAAATACGCGGTTAAGGGTCGGAGTGGATGTAAAAACTTTCATACTCGGGTGGTTGAATGAACGCCTGTAACGCAAGCGGAGAAGATTCCCCGATGCAAGGAACGAGTAATGAAAGAAATACCCAAGCCATCATTCCACTTTTGAAAACTGCATGGGCGACTGCGGGCGCAGGAACAGAATACCCGTCGTGGCGATGGTGTCGCCCTCGGTAAGGCCTTCCGTTACCTCAACCATGCCTGTCTGACGCACACCGGTTTTGACGGTCGTAGGTACGGCCAGGCCGTTTCGGCTGACAAACACCTTTTTGTCGCGGGCCTGCGGCACGATGCATTGCGAAGGAATGAGCAAGGCTTTCGTCTGTTTGCCGAGGTCCAGGTTGACTTCGGCGAAGCCACCCGGCAAGAGTTTGCCGCCGGCTTTGTTTTGCACTACGGCGCGCACCAGCAGGTTGCGTGTGTCGGCAGCGATACGTTGTTCCGTGGCCTGGAGCGTAGCCGTGTACGTGCGGGTATCACCTTCGACGGTAAACGTGACCGTTTGGCCGGGCCGGACAAGATGGCTGTATTTTTCCGGCACGGAAAAGTCCAGTTTGAGCGTGCCTGCCGACCGGATAGTGGCCACGGGCGTGGCAGGCGTGACGTATGCGCCGGGACTGATGCGGCGCAGGCCGATCACACCGGGGTAGGGCGCGCGCAACTCGGTTTTACCGATGTTGATGCGCACGAGTTCCATCTCGTTTTTCAGTGTTTGTACTTCGAGAGTTGCCAGATCGTACTCCTGTTGGCTGACCCCTTTCACCTTCAGCAGGTCGCCGAGGCGTTGTTCGGTGATCTCGGCTTGTTTGAGCCGGGTTTCGAGCGTGCGCAGTTGCGTTTGCAGGTCCTGATCAAAAATCTTGATCAGCAGGTCGCCCTTGTTCACAGTTTTGCCTTCGGGCAGGTTGATCGCCACGACCCGACCGGTTGCCTCGGTATGGAGTTCGGTTTCTTCCATTGGCAACAGCGTGCCTGCTGCAGTCACAGTGGCGGTAAGTGTGGAAGGTTTAACGATGAAACCCTCAATAGAAAGGTTGTCGTAGGAAGAACGGGCGGGCTTGACGCCGCCGTCGGCTTTATCGCCGCTACCGGCACAAGAGGTAAACAGAATAGCGGCGGCGGCGAGAAGCAGGCTGAGTGTGTTTTTCATGGCAATGTGTCCGAAATGATACCGAGAGCCAAACAGCGTTGAGAACAGTCGGTTCATTTCACGGACAAAGATGCCGCATACCTGTTACATGAAACACACAAAAAATTAAAGATGTTTGGAAAGAAGGAGTACCCCGCGTTCAGCGCAGGTCGTTGAACGGGCGCATTTCTTCGCCCAGCCAGTTGATGTTCCAGTCTTCCATCGGAAGCAGTTTTTTGGCTTGGCGTTTGACCCGGCGGGTCAGGAATGCGAACGCCAAACGCGGCGAAATCCGCCAGATGCGGAAAAAATTACTGATACGGTTTGCCATGATATTTGCACAGTTTTGCGTGGATTAGAATTTGTTTATTTGCTACGCACTGCTAACGGGATCACAGAGCAAAAAGTTTTCCAAATATTCTCAGTACCTGTTAAAAACAAATATTTTTTGCTTGTTATGCCAGTTTTTAACTGTTCGAAAACTAAAACGTACCTTTGCCGGCCTCAAAAACGAATAAATTATCAAAAACACAACCTGATTTATGGCGGATACCCTGTCCATCGTCATCCCTGCTTACAACGAAGAACGCACCATCCACCGGATATTGGACAAGGTGAAAGCCGTGGAACTCATCCACGGTATCCAGAAGGAAATCATCATCACGAACGACTGCTCCAGAGACGACACCGCCGGGGCAATCCGCCGCTATATGGAAGCCAACCCCGGCCTGAACATCCAATATCAGGAGCACCCGGTGAATATGGGCAAGGGCGCCGCCCTCCACACCGGCATCCAACACGCTTCGGGGCAGTACATCATCATTCAGGACGCCGACCTCGAGTATGATCCTGCCGAATACAACATCCTGCTTCGACCCATTCTCGACGGATACGCCGACGTGGTGTACGGTTCGCGCTTCATGGGTGGCCGGCCGCACCGAATCCTGTTCTTCTGGCACAGCATCGGAAACAAGTTCCTGACCTTCGTGTCCAACCTGTTCACAAACCTGAACCTGACCGACATGGAAACCTGCTACAAACTGTTCCGGGCAGACTTGCTCAAGGGACTGAAATTGCAGGAAAAACGCTTCGGCTTCGAGCCGGAAGTGACGGCCAAAATGAGCCGTGTACCCGGTGTGCGCATCTACGAGGTGGGTATTTCGTACTACGGGCGTACGTACGCCGAAGGAAAAAAAATCGGCATGAAAGACGCCTTCCGTGCCATCTACTGTATCCTGAAGTACAACTTTTGGGCGCGTTAAGCGCCGGCCACGAACCGGCAGAAGTTTTCTGCCAACACCAGTGTTTTCCCTCCGTAATGTTTGTGCGGATGCAAATGCCGCGCCATGGCCTTGGGCACTTCGGCATCTTTTTCCAAAAACGTCATCAACGTGCGCTGCACCTTGAAGTAGCGCCCGAGGTCGTTTTGCTGCGGCAGGTCGCGGGCCTGGAACACCGTCAGGGCGCGGCGGAACACCTCGAAGTCGTAAGGGGCGTACTGCTCCGGGTACCGGAAGGCTAAATAAAGCGCGATCATGCGGTAGTCGTCGTGGTAATGGTTGTTTTCCACCGAGGTGGAGCGTGCGCGTTTGTAGTCGCGCAGGAGTGTATCGCAGCCGAAAAGGAAACGCCCGACGCGGGCCTCCACGTCGCGGGTCTCGTTGAACAGGTCATCGAACATGGCTCGCACCGTGCGCGGTTCGAAACGCCAGAATTCGAGCATCATACGTTTGGGGTACCAGTTCTCCGTTTGCCACAGCCGCCGGGTTTCGCTGTTCTGCAGACTGCGGTCGAACATGGCCGCCGGGTCGGCATCCTCCGGGTTCCAATGCGCCTGAAACTGCTGCACCGACTCCCACTCGTACACAAACGGGTGGTGCCGCAGCCCCAGGAGCCACTTCTTGTAGTCGGCTATCGCTTTTTGAATTTTACCCAAAACCATGTTTGAGTGATGAGTGATGAGTGATGACGAGTTTTAGAGCAAGAAAACCGACAATACAAGCATGATAATACCAGCGCCAGCCTGTGTGGCCATGTTCTTCTTTTTGGTCAGAATTGAACTGCGCAATAATTTCATAACTTCTTCGGTGTCAGTGTTTATAAATTGAAACTCTTGTTCAGAAAGATACTCGGTTGCATACAAGAGTTCCAGCCAATACTGGGTTTCTCCTGCTTCTTTCTGGCCCACTCCCAATTTGTGAATGAAATCCAGTCCGGTTTCAGCATTTTCGGCCTCCCGTACCATAGCCCCAGGATTAGTGCCTGCTCGCAGCAGTTGTTTGCTTATCGTGAACTCCTTTTTCTCTTCACGCAAATACCGGCACAAACGAACGATGCGGATAGCCAATTGAAAACTTTTTTCACGCAAAGCTCCTTTCGAGCCCTTTGCATTGCCCGATGATTTATTGATTTCCATGGTTATATTATTTTTAGTAGGTTGAAAATCAACTCATCACTCATCACTCATCACTCATCGAACCGGTTCCAGATAGTATTCTTCCGCGTAGATCGGCGTTTCAGTGACGGCTTCGATGTCAATATTGACCGTGATGTCGTTGAACCAGTTGCTGGTTCGGAAGGCAAAGTAGTACGTGCCGTCGAGGGGGGCATAGCGACGCTGCACATCCACGCTCACGGCGCTTTGCCAGATGTAGGCCTGGTACGGCTCGCGTTTTCTGAAATTTTCGAGGTTGTCTGCCGACAACAGGGCGTACTCCACGGCTTCGCCCACTTTGGGCACGGTGAGGTCAATGGCCATGCCGAGCGCGAAGGCGGCGAGGGCGGTCTCCGGCGCCACGGGCAGCAGTTTGGCTGCGCCCGAATTGATGGCGCTGGTGAGCTGGTCGGCATCTTTTTTCCGGGCATCGTTCAGGGCCTGCCCTACCGAAATGCGGTAGGCCCAGTTTGCGGTGTGGGGCGGCAGCGAAAACTGGTATGTGCCGACGGGATTCTTCAAGCCCAGTTTGCTGGCCGACACGTTCACTTGTCCGGTGATGGTGCTGATGCCGGATTTTTGCCCGATCAGGGTCATGCGGCGCTGCTCGCGGTACTGGGGGTATTGCTGCAAATCCCAGGGCACACGGGTGTCCATGCGCTCGGTGGCCGGGCCGGCCGGCGTGCGGGCGAGTGTGAACCGGCACACCTTTTTTCCCATGCCGCGCTCACGCAGGGCCAGCAGGTACACACCCGTTTGCGGGATCAGAATGGTTTTGTCCAGAGCCGAGTCCAGCGCGAAGTCGCTGAACAGGACGGGGCCGTTGTGTTGCCGGAACTCTACCTCGCGCACCTGCCGCCCCACCAAAAGTTCGATGTGCAGCGCGATCTGATCGCCTTGGGCAAAGGCATACGAAAAGACGTGGTCGCCGTCCATCTTGAATGTTTGGTCGGCTACCGGGATGGCAGTCTGCGCCGCGCAGACGTGCGGCAGGAAGGCGAAAAGCAGGCAGAGTATTCGCATAGGAGATATGGTGAAAAAGAAAGGCAAAGGTACGCCCGGCTTTTTGCTTTGGAGTGCCGCGTTTGTCATTCCGAAGGAAACCGTCCGCCCTGCGGCGGGCTTAGCCCCCCACGTTTCCGAATTATTGTAGGTACTCACTGATAACGATTTTGTAGGTTTGACATTCATTGCCGCGTGTACTGTACCAAATTACAAACTATGAGACTCTTCGCTCCCTCTCTGGCCTTGCTGGCATTGCCTTTTTTGGCATTTGCCCAAATCGAAAAACCCGCCTCCGAACCTACAGCGGCTAAAAGCGCCACACCACTCTCACCTGCTCACTCGCTCGCCCGCTCACCCGCTACGACACGAGCCGTCGTCGTCGGCATCTCCGACTACCAGGACGCAGCCATCCCCGACCTGCGCTTCGCCCACCGCGA